>Ga0315280_10000017_pt1 | contig 323439 bp, 342 predicted proteins | sample YL17G06_40_MG_FD_203697 | JGI IMG/M metagenome (GOLD analysis project Ga0315280, IMG submission 203697) | Sediment microbial communities from Yellowstone Lake, YNP, Wyoming, USA - YL17G06_40 | ecosystem: Environmental > Aquatic > Freshwater > Lake > Sediment | place: USA: Wyoming | collected... | reverse complement strand
TCACCAGCAAGTTTACTTTATCCGACCTGGGCGTCAGATCTTTTACCTTCGTTATTCCCACTGGGGTCCTTTCTATTCCTTCCATAATTATCCCTTTCTCATGGTGTGTACTACCATAAATAATGAATAATGCGCGAAACTTTTCCATCCCCACGTCCTTGGTTGATTATGACGGTAAAAAGTGGATGAGCTAGTTAGTCGCGTTGATTGCGAAGGAGATAGTGCAACCGAAATGGGCAAGTACAACTTACTAAATAATTTATGGGGTAGGAAATGGTTGGAGTAAAAACTAAAATTCAAAATATCGTGCTCTCGGTCACGTACGAGGGCACAGAGTTTAACCTCAATAAGTTGGCTAGGTCGTTGGAAGGCACACAATACGATCCAGAAAGCTTTCCCGGCGTAGTCTATAAATCAGAGGATCCTCGAGCATCATTTCTCATCTTCGCCTCGGGTAAGATGAACTGCGTGGGCGCAAGCAGCATGGCCGACGCAAAGCTTGCGATAAAGAAGCTGACCAAGAAGCTCAGGAAGGCGCGCATGAAGGTGAAATCCGAGCCGAAGGTCAAGGTCCAAAACATCGTCGCCTCAATCGACTTCGGAAGGAAATTCGATCTCGAGCGTATAGCCAGCAGATTCGAGAACGTCGAATACGAGCCGGAGGTTTTTCCAGGCCTCGTGTTCAGGCTCGACGATCCTAAGGCGGTGTTGTTGCTCTTCGTATCGGGCAAGGGTGTATGCGCCGGGGTGAAAAGCATAAGAGATGTAAGCAGAGCGGCTCAAAAAACAAGCAAAATCCTCTCTCAACGTTAGCGGCATTTTCCGAGGTCGGCGCGCAACGGGCTTTATGTCGGCCCGCCTTCAGCTCAAGATTTATAAGCTAAAGCTACTTCTTTTCCTAACTAGAACACTATAAACGACCTCGGCCGTGGATGATTTTACTGCAAAATAGTTAAGGTCAAATAAGTTGCCGCCAATCCGTAACCGTACACTATTTAAGCGCTTCAGCTCAGGTAAGAGGGGATACATCGGGCTTTCTGAAAAGCCCCTCGAGGAGACAGCCCAGCTGTTCTTTGAGTTTGTATCCGAAAAAAAGGAGGAGAATTAAAAATGGCATATAGAGAGGGCTTCAAGCGCGAGATGCACAAGGCGACCTGCTCCGATTGTGGACAGGAGACGGAAGTTCCGTTCAAGCCAACCGAGGGCAGACCCATCTACTGCAGGGCCTGTTTCCAGAAGCGCCGAGGATCGAGCGGCCGATACTAGAGCCTTTTGGCGGTCAGAATTCTGGGGCATTCGCACTGACCAGCGGCAGCTTTATAGCTTAAAGTGAGAAAAAATCACCAATCACCAACCGAAGAGTTTACAGAACCAAAAAAAGTTAAATTTTTAACTTTAGACCAAAGTAAACGATTCATAGAGAATTTTTAACCTTCATGGTTCATTAAATTTTTATTTGCTCATGATTAGGTGGTCAGATATCGTACCAAATTTCTCAGGCTCAAGATCCATCACCCGAACATCGGTAAACTCCTTTGGAAGTTTCTTATCCAATAGCTCCCTTTTTTGGCTCTTTAGCAATTTCACGTCAGGAAATACCTGATCGAAAGAATGGTACAATGCGTTGCGCACCTTTTGACGTCGATGTTGAAACAGCGCTCGAACGACATCAAAGAATGCCCGTTCATCGACCACCTTGAAAGGGGGCTTGCGCGGCCGGAGCCTAACTACGGCTGAAAATACCTTGGGTTGTGGTAGAAATGCAGAGGGCAGCACCTTTTCGAGCAGCTCAACATCAGCGCGATAATAGACGTTTACAGTTAAACGCCCGTAGTCATTTGACCCAGGGCGCGCGGTCAATCGCTCGGCGAATTCCCATTGATACATTAGCACTGCGAGTTCGAAATCGCGTTCGAGCAGCCTAAATGTGACATCGGACGAAATGCCGTAGGGCAAATTTGCAACCACCTTATTGAACTTTGGCAGCTCGATGAGCAGGACATCGCCGTGCACGATTTTCACGTTTGGACGTCCCCTCAGCTGCTCGCGCAGGATTTTGATTAATCGCCCATCGCGCTCGACAGCGATAACTTTTCTGGCATGTCCGGCCAGCAAGCGGGTTAGATTACCAATTCCAGCACCTATCTCCAGCACCTCATCCTCACCCGAGACCTCCGCATAACCAATCATCCGCTCCAAAAGCCCTGAGTCGATCACGTGCTGCTGGCCCGCCCGCTTGCTCGGCCTTATCCTATACTTGCGCAGGAGGGCGAGAATCTGCTCCCCCATGATAATTCCTTGTTTTTATAACACCTCCTTTGAAATAGAGGTTGATGTTGGGGTGCGAACTTGGTTTCGGAAGCCTTTCTCCGTAAAAAAATGGAACTTTTTAAAAGAATGAAGAAGCGCGCCACGCTCACCGAGGACCTCAAGAAATCGATAATTGACACCTACGGGCCACGAGGCAAGAAAGCCCTCGATGCCATCAAGAGACGCGGAGTCATAAAGCGGGGCGAGCGCTGGTTCGTCCGGGGAAAGGGTGACGAATACGAGATCGTCCAGACGTATTGCACCTGCCGCGACTATGTGTTGAACGTGGTCACTGAAAAAGTGGATGTCGATATGTGCTATCATATCCTGGCGAAAAAAATATGTGAGCTGCTCGATGCCTACTACGTTGGTGGTTGAATGCACCCCGTGATTAAGGCCGTGCGCGCCTAACACGACGAATTCCTATCAGGCAGAGGTCGTTGATCTGGCATTCCAAGCACAGCGGGTTTCGGGCTCGGCAGTATCGGCGGCCGTGTTGGATCAGCAGCATGTGAGCCTTCCCTCTCCGGCCCCTCGGGATGAGTTCCTCGAGCCTGAGCCTGACCTCTTCGTAGCCAGCCTTGGGCGGGGCAATGCCTAGGCGCTTCGCTATCCTAAAGATATGGGTGTCTATCGGCAGCACATCCCGCCCGCCAGCAAACACGAGCAACACATCGGCGGTTTTGTATCCCACGCCCGGCAATGACAGCAGCTCCCGGCGCGCGTCTTTCAATGGCATTCGCAGCACCGAGTCGAGGTCCCCGCCGTAGCGTTCGCACACCGCTCTCGCTAGCTGCTTGAGGCGCTTTGACTTCACCCGATGTAGCCCGGCTGGCTTGATGAGTTTTTGGATCTCGCGCGTGCCCGTTTCCGCGAGTTGCTCTGGTGCCTTGAACTTAGTTACGAGCCTGTTGTACGCAGCCCCGCTGTTGCGGTCGTTCGTGTTCTGCGATAGCACGGTGCCTATCAGCAACAGGAATGGGTCGTCCGTGTACCTGCGCCAGGGCTTGAACTCGGCGCCCAAGCGGTTTAGGATTTTAGTCATGCGCTTTCGTTCTTCCAAACCATCCAACCCTTAAATTCAGCACCAACATACCAAATGATTGGTGGGCCCTTGGATATTCTACATATACTTTACCTGATGTTCCTGTTTGGCTCCCTGGCCTTCGGCCTCGAGGCCTTGTTACTGGGGCTGGGCGGGCAACTCTCGGTGCTCTATCGACGCGACCGGAAGCGGGTGCTTAAAATGGCATCGCTTGTTGGGCTCGCCGTCGTTGGTTCATCGATTGCGACCTCAGCTGCCCTAGGTCTTGGCCCCCTTTACTTTTGCGCATTTGTGCTCGTGTATACCCTGCTCGCAAGTATGGTCCTTAGTTCGTATAGAAAAAGACTCATCAAGCCCGAGCGCCTGCCACTGCCGCCGATTGCAGATATGGAAATTAAGAAAATTTTACAAAAACGGGGCTTCGAGGAGCTTGTGGAGGAAGAAAAAGATTGATCCACTTCTGAGTTTTCGCGAGGTGGTAAAGAAAAGGTTTTTAAATCGTCTTAAGTTAGGCTAATGAGGTCGGTTGGTAGGGGAGACCAATGAAACAGAAACCCGAAGGGACGGCAAAATCAACAAAATGGGTTGTGGAAGATCCGCGGCAAAAGGAAGTATGGTGGCCATCTCAGGAGCTCAAGAAGATGGCCTGGGTGAGCGATGAGTCAATATATAAGAAGGCAAGCGAGGACCCCGTCAAATTTTGGGCAGATCGCGCTCGTGAGGGGCTCAATTGGTATAAGGAATGGGGCAAGGCCTACGACTGGACCCCTCCGCATTTCAAATGGTTCGTCGGCGGAAAGATAAACGCCTCGTACAACGCCGTGGATAGACATGCAAAATCTGAAAAAAGGGACAAGGCCGCGATAATATGGGAACCCGAGCCTGTCGATGAGCCGAACAGGGTATTCACTTACTCCGACCTGTATCGCGAGGTAAATAAATTCGCAAATGTCTTGAAAGGGCTCGGGGTGAAAAGAGGCGACAGGGTCGGCATTTACCTGCCAATGATTCCCGAGGTTCAAATAGCGATGCTCGCCTGCGCCCGCATCGGAGCGATACACAGCGTCGTATTCTCCGCATTCAGCGCCGAATCTTTAAAAACGAGGCTGAAGGATGCGGAAGCCAAGGTCCTCATCACGGCGAATGGCTATTATCGAAGGGGTAAGCTGCTCGACCTCAAGGCCGAGGCAGATAAAGGGGCGGAAGGAACTGCTGTGAAAGATGTCGTGGTCGTCAGAAGGGCCAACTTCGATGTGAACATGCTCGAGGGCAGAGATCATTGGTGGCACGAGCTGATGGAAAAAGCTGGCCCCCATTGTGAGCCCGAGGTGATGGATAGCGAGGACACGATGTTCCTCCTTTACACGAGCGGCACCACGGGTAAGCCGAAAGGGGTCGTCCACACCACTGGAGGATATTTAACGCAGGCCTACTGGACGACGAAGTGGGATTTCGACCTCCACGATGATGACATCTTTTGGTGCACAGCGGACATCGGTTGGGTAACGGGCCACACCTACTCCTGCTATGGTCCACTCACGCTGGGTGCGACCATGCTCATCTACGAGGGAGCTCCGGATTATCCCGAGCCGGATAGGTGGTGGGGAATAGTAGAAAAATATGGCGTAACCGTGCTTTACACCGCCCCCACGGCGATAAGGATGTTCGTGAAGTATGGGGGGGAATGGCCGAAAAAACATGACCTGAGCAGCCTTCGAATATTAAGTACAGTTGGAGAGCCCATCGACCGAGAGGCCTGGCTGTGGTATTTCTGGAACATCGGTGGCGGGAGATGTCCCATAATCGATACTTGGTGGCAGACGGAAACTGGCGGGACACTGATAAATTCGCTTCCTGGCATCGGGCCATTCATCCCGACGGTAGCAGGCAGGAGCTTCCCGGGTACAAAACACAAGGTTCTTGACGATGCAGGAAACGAAGTGGGCGTGGGCGGATCGGGAAGCTTGGTACAGCTGAGTCCATTCGCGCCAGGCATGTTGAGAAACATCTACAAGGATCCCGCGAGGTACAAGGAGATGTACTTCAGCAAATACGGCGATAAGATCTATTACACGTACGATGGGGCGAGGGTTTGGGACGAGATTCATAATATCAGGCTTGGGGGCAGGGAAGACGACGTGATGAAGGTCGCGGGACACAGGCTCGCCACCGCTGAAGTGGAAACCGCGCTCACTGAACATGAAGCAGTTGCTGAGGCTGCCGTAGTTCCAGCCCCACATGAAATCAAGGGCGAAGTTCCTGTTGCCTTCGTGATACTCAAGAAGGGGAAGCCCTCCGATGAACTCATGAAGGAAATATCGGCTCAGGTGGCCAAGAGCATAGGGCCAACCGCTAGGCCCGAAAAAATCATCTTTACACCTGACCTTCCGAAGACAAGGAGCGGGAAGATCATGCGGAGGGTCCTGAAGAGCTTGGTGAGAAACGAGCCGATAGGGGACACCACGACCCTCATGAATCCAGAGTGCGTTGAGGACCTAAAGAAGAGGGTCGGATACAAGGCCAATTGAGCTAATTTTTAGTAAACCTGCCCTTACAATTGGGAAATAACAAGTGGCTGTCTTTGATTAAAATTTCATCAAATGGAAATGGAAAACGATTTGGGATTTAGAATGCCTTTAAAATCCACAAGTATGTAAAAGCCGTCAGAAGCCCAAGTATATGGGCTAAACAGGAATACAGCTTCATAAAGCTTAAAAGCCCCAAAAACAGCATTTTAGAACAGGTGAAAAATTGAAGGAACAAAAAGGAGTATCGCAGGTTGTGGGCACCATCTTGCTCATAGCCGTAACAGTGGCATTGGCAGCAGTCGTAGCGACTCTAGTCGGTGGACTTGGAACAACTGTGATTCCTCCTAGCGTAACACTCAGTGCGACAGCGAGGGTAGAGGGCAATAACTTGATTCTAACGCTCACACATGGGCAAGGAGCTACTATTAACATAACGGACCTTAGGCTGGTTGTTTCAGTTGCTGATGGTGGGGCACCAATATGTGATAACGCTTTCGGTGATTACTTAGTACAACCAACCTCCGCGACTTCGATCTCGGTGGGCCACGACTATGTAGAAAATATCCCTCTTACCACGCCTAGTGGCACGGTGACCTTAAGCAGCAACGACTCAGTTTCAGTGAGAGTAACCCACACACCCAGTAACGCGACGATATTCTCCTCTGATGTAAACATAGGTTCCGTAGCTTAAGCAGACCGGCTGATCGTCCAGAATAGCTGCCTAAGGCATCAGCCCTATTTTATTTTTTCTTTTTCAGCTTCTGCTATCTTGCTCGATTTCCGATCTCCAGTCCACGAAACCGACCATCGCCTGAGATCCGTCCTCGATATCGGGGAGACTGTTTCGTGGTGCTATGGCCTCGGGGGGGATTTAGGCCCGGAACCTCTACTAGACCCTATCAACATCACTTCGGCAACTTCTTCCTAACCCAGCTGTAAAAACACTCGACCCTTTTCACAAGTTCACGTACGTTCGACTCCTTGAACACAGTTTTGTCGTATTCCACAGGAGTTTTGAAATCCAGGATGGATATAAACTGGCTGGATTTCTCGGCTAGCTCCTTTGGATCAAGCCCCTCTATGCTAGTGAGGAGCTTAGCGGCGTCAGCGTGTTTTATCCCCTTATGCTTTTTACCTAAGAAGAAAATCGTCAGTGCATCACATGCGGAAATAGTGCAATGGACGCCAGCTAGCACGACTAAGTTCCAGCGTTTATTTGCCAGTTCATCTTTCATGCCCTCTAAATATTCTTGGGCCTTCTCGAGGTAGTTTGAATGGAGGTGTTTCTCTACTTTTTGTGTTTCGACCACATCAATCACCAAAGACTAAGATGCCTTGGTCTATCTCCCTCTTTAGTCCAATTCCTAATTTTTTGTATTCGCTCGAGGTACAAACGAATATCGATAACATGTTACCAAAAAGTCTCAATACCTCCCCTCTGAGCTTATCTTGGAGCTCCTCCACCCATTTGCCCTTCTCCTTTACAACCAACAATAGGTCTATATCGCTATCCGGCCGCTCATCACCGCGGGCAACGCTCCCATAGATCACCGCCTTCTGTACGGGGAACCTCCTTACCCTCGCCGAAATCCTCCGCTTTAGGTAACCGACAAGATCGTTCTCCACCTCGAAAGTTGGTAGGACAAGTAACTTGGTCAAGTGGTTATTCTCGTCCATCTTCCAGAGGATGGATTTCCCGACCCTACGACTTTTGACGAGTCCATAACGTTCAAAGAAGGAGAGGATATCAATGACGCCGCGAACCGAAACGCCACAATAACTAGACAGTTCTCTAGATGTGAACTCCTTGGGATACCGCGCAAGTACTCGCAGTACTTTTATCCTCTCGCCGGTCCCAAACACTTCCTCCAGCACGTTATGGAATTTTATGAGTGCACCATATTATGAAGCTAGATTCAAATATTTAAAGTTAACTTCATGATGGAAATCAAAAGGCGTAGGTCAGTCTCTGCCTAGTTACGGGACAGAACCGGCACCAAAACGAGTTCGGCCTCACGGTGAGAACGGTTAACCATACTTATATTTATTTATAAGTTAGGTTAATCATACTTCGAGGGAACTCTATGGAGAAAAGAACCCCATTGCACCGTAAGATGAGGAAGGAAAGGCACAAGAAAATTGCGGGGGCACAGGACACAGTAGTGGAAATCTTATACAGGGTGTTTCCGAGGGCTGTGCTACACGGCGGAACTGCGATTTGGCGTTGCTACTCAGGAAACAGGTTCTCGGAAGATGTTGATGTTTACATAGAAAAAGACGTTGAAAAAATCGATAGGTTCTTTGAGGAGCTGAAAAAGGCCGGCTTCGAGATCATCAAAAAAAGGGCGACGGAGAATTCCCTCTATTCTTTGCTAAGTTTTGGCGGAACCGAAGTTAGATTCGAAGCCCTGTTCAGACGCGCTGAAGGCTTTGTGAAGGAGTATGAGACATACGAGGGGATTTTGTTCAACGTTTTCACATTGATCCCAGAGCAGATGATAATGGAAAAAATTGGCGCTTACCTCAAGAGGCGAAAGATCCGGGACCTGTACGATATTTTCTTTTTGCTCAGATATGTGACGGATGTCGAGAAACTGAAGCTGAACCTCAGGAATCTTTTACAAAATTTCAAAGAACCAGTAGATGAGGAGGAACTCAAAGCGCTCATACTGTTTGGGGCAATTCCGACCAAGGAGGACATCGTCGAATACTTGGAAAGGTGGGTTAAGTGAGGGGCAAGTACGTTGATAAAATTAGGGAGTATCTAAAAAGGACACCGGTTGCGAACATGGGCTCAATATCGGCGCTCACTCCAAATCGGGAGTACGCGTACGTCATCATGAACCACCTCCTGAAGAGGGGGGAAATAAAGCGGATAACGAGGGGCTATTACACGGTACATGAGGAACCTTCCCTCCTAGTCTACTGCTTGAGGCCCGCATACATCGGCCTTCAGGATGCGATGAGCTTCCACAATCTTTGGGAGCAGGAGACGAACCCGGTCATCATAACCGCGAGGAAAGTCCGGCCCGGCGTGAGGGAAGTCCTGGGGCAGAACGTGTGGGTCAGGAGGATTTCTCCAGAGCACCTCTTCGGCTACGACTACATCACCAGCGGCGATTTCCTATTGCCTGTGAGCGACGTGGAGAAAACGCTCATAGACATGGTCTACTTCCGGGAGATGAGGAGGGGCATGGTCGAGGGGTTCAAGAAAAAGGTGAACCGGCAAAAGCTGGATGGATATCTAAAAAAATATGGGGGCAATTTCAGGAAAAAAGTCGTTGAAATCCTCCGGTGAGCGCTCGATCCCCGCCAATAGCCAAGAGCCAATAACTAATAAAAAATCGGGCACTGTTAACTTAATGGGTGCGCCTCGAACTGCCGGTGCGCAACTCTTATAGCAATCACGAAAAAAGAACACGATGGAGTGATAATCCTTGGTCACAGTTTTCGCCGTTTACGACACAAAATACGGCAACACGAAGCTCGTAGCAGAGGAGATAGTGAAGGGAGCGAGGGAGGTCGGTGGGATAGAAACTGCCGTCAGCGATGTCAAGGAAGTTGACCTCAAGAAAGTAGCTGGTTCAGATGCAATCTTGATAGGGTCGCCAAATCACATAGGGAGACCTGCACGCGGCATCAATGGGTTTATTGATAAACTTGGCAAGCTCGACTTGAAGGCGGAATGGTTTGCTGTTTTCGACACACATATGATGAAGGACGAGAGGGTTGTGAAGAAATTGGAGAAAAGAGTAGGTGAAAAGGTTCCTGGCTTGAGGCTAATAACTCCTGGCTTGTCAATAAGGGTTGACGGAATGAAGGGCCCGATTACTGAGGGAGAGCTTTCCAAATGCAGAGATTTCGGGAAAAAAATAGCAAATCAACTTAAGAAGACTTGAAGCCTGCTTTGTTCGCAACCAAAAACCGATAGAAAGATTTATAAGCAAAAATAAGCAATTACGTTGAAAAGGAATGAAAAAAGGGATGAAAAAAGAGCCCTTCCGTGAGGACCAGGGCGAAGTTTTCGAATTCCTTTAATAAGGAGTGATTAAAATGGTACGAAATACAAGCTGGGGTCGTGTTCAAGAAAGGGATAGCCGTAAGGCTGTTCGAAGGCGAAGAATGACGACCGACGAACGTATTGAAAAGGAGAAGACGAAGGCTCTTTTGTGGGAGTAGTCCTGCAGATCTTCATAGCCGCGTGCTAGGTGAAGCGAGCCCTTACGAAACGCTACTTTAACGAAAGTGTTGAGTAGCGTTTGTCGAACTCTTTGACGAGGTCTTTGACGGGTTTGAACTCAGCAATGTACGATTTAAGGTCAGTGTGAAGGGCGCGCCAGAGTTCATCGAGTTCCTTTGAACGGTTGCCGCGCTCCTTGTACTTTATTGCCTGAACCATCATCGAAATGTAATCTGCGGCATGCACGAGCTTGGCCTCGGCTGTGCGTTTTTCGCTGTACTCCTGCCATAATTTCAGATACCTTTCCCCGCTCGGCAAATTTCGCAGGATGTCCTCCAACGCCCTGTGCTCCATGCGCTTTTTCACGTCCGCTGATCCCAGGTATTTCAACGCCGTGTACGGAAAGTCTGTCACCGAAGCTTCTGCCCAATCGTGCAGGATAGCCATGCTCAGCGCTCGCTGGTGGTCAAGCTTTGCTCCAGAGCGTTCAAGTTCATCGGTCAACAGAAGTGTGATCGCCGCGACATCGAATGTGTGCTGGGCCACATCCTCGACTTCGCTCAGCGGAACGTCGCAAAACAGCCAGCCAGTCCGCGGCATACGTTTGAGATTATTTAGCCTCTCGAGAAATTCGTGCACCCTACCACCCAATCGTCACCAGCTTTGCCTGTTTTACCCCGCGCAGGGCACCAAGCCGGTCGACGAGCTGCCGAATTTCGTCCGCTTGGCCTTTCACGATGAGCGCCTCCAGACAATGTTTATCATCCAGATGTAGGTGTTGAACCGCACCTATTATCCCCCTGTTGGCATGTTGGATGTCCATGAGCGCGTCGGTTAGACCTCGGACATCGTGCTCGTATATCACCAACACCGCTCCAAGCTGCTCCCCCTCGAGCTCTTGGCGCCACCTGTAGCTCGCCAGAAAATCTCGGAGGGCATCCCTGACCGCCTCGGAGCGGCTGGCATAACTCTGAGCTTTAAGCGCGCCGTCCAACTCGTCTAGCAAGTCCTTCGGCAACGTTAAACTTACCCTCATTATTTTCTGCGGCATGTTCACCTCTCTAACCTAGATAGCATGCGTTTTCAGCCTTTCTATTGCCGGATCGCCTCAGAAAATTTCACGTCTTCGCCTTCGAAAGATTTAAATATTAAAAATCTAAGAAAAAGTAATACTCATAAGGAGGTAAAAAATGGCTTGCTTCCTGATCCCAACAGGCTTGGGGATAATAACAACTCTGCTGAGGAAGAAGTTTCCACAAAAATACCGCATAAATTGGCTAAACTTTATGCTATGGGGCGGCGCGGTAATGCTGGCGGTTGAGCATATAGCGCACGGGGAAATTGTACCTTATCCTCCTTTCCTAACTGCGGGGCTTTCCCAAGTTTTGCCAGAGATGTTAAAGGTCGGTGTGCCGATGGCCGGAATCAGCGTTTTGATATGGTCCACGATGGTAACGATTGACCTAAAGATCGGCGAAAAAATAAGGCGGTCCGCAACGAAGACGATGGAAACAAGAACGGGCATCCTGCGGAAGTAACAAAAGCATAGGTGGGAAGATGTGGCTGGTAACGACACTCATAGCGGCGCTTTTTGTGACCGCAGTAGGATTCTTCGCGCCAAAGAAGTATAAGCTGGGCGTGTTGAGCATGATGCTTTGGGGAGCAGCGGTAATGATACTCATCGACCATGTACTCGGATATGAGGGCGGGGAATTTTTAGAGATGCATACGAATGGACTGATCACAAATGGAGTTGTATTGGGAATTGCCATGCTGATTCCAATATTTACAATATGGGAAATTATGGTCTTGATTTCAAAAAGAAAGGGCGGCCCTGATTGGTCGTAAATCATTGTGATGACAGAACACCCTGCGACCAAGTGAAAAAAGCTGATTTCCACGCTGGCCACATTCCGGCTAATCCTTGGCGGAAAGGCATTTAATTAGGGAAGTCTATCTTAATCAGGTGAGCTGAATGGAAGAAGCACCTGCCGAGAAGAAGCCCGTGGGGAAAATAGCCCACTACTTCACCAAGATCGGAGTGGGAGTAATCGAACTCAGCGATGAGCTCAAGGTAGGCGACAAGATCTCCATCGAGGGTGCGACTACAAACGTGCAGCAGACGGTACAGTCGATGCAGATCGAGCATAAAGATGTGCAAAGCGCAAAAGCGGGAGACGCGATTGGCATGAAAGTTGAGCAAAGGGTAAGGGAAGGGGACCTCGTCTACAAGCTGGATTAACATCAACCTTCATGAGCTTCAGGAATTTTAGCGCTGCCTTGCTACTTTGGGGCATTGATCTCCTTATTTATCTGATCTTCCATCATATGCCCGCGCACACATACTTCGGCCTGTTTGACCACGGACTCAGCGGCTGATTTCACCTGTTGTGCTAGGTAGAAAGCGATTGGACAAAACGATGAAGACGGTTTGAAAACTATTTTTGCTCTATCCCCTTTGACGGTCACATCTTCTATCAAACCCATTTCAACAAGATTAATGCCGGTCTCGGGATCCATGACCCCCCGCAGCTTTTCCTTTATCTGCTCCGCCTTGTCCATCTGAACTCCCCTAAGGTGGCTCCTCGCCCGGTCTCCACTCGAAGTGCTCCTGTAGCAAAGTGTATGCGGCCGAGGGCGGAATGATCCCCCGCTCGGTTATAATCAAATCGATGTACTCCGGTGGAGTGACGTCGAATGCCGGGTTGCGGACTCTAATGCCTGGAAATCGTTTGAGATTAACTATTTCATTCGGATCGCGTTCCTCTATTTCGACCAACCTGCCGACCAAGGTGCCGGGGTGGAATTTGTAGCTCTCAGCTGCGACGAAAAATAGTACTCGCGATTCATGTGCGGCCAAAGCCAGCTGAGATGTGCCGATCTTGTTGACTACCGCACCGTTTGCAGCGATGCTATCCGCACCGACGATTACCTCATCAACATCGCGTATGAAGTGTCGCACAGCGGAGTCAACGATAAGTGTCGTAGGCACGCCCGTCTTGAGCAATTCTCTGGCGGTTATTAGTCCCTGCATAAATGGGCGAGATTCGGTCACGTAGACTTCAACATGCTTTCCCTGCTTAAATGCCGTCTTGATTACTGATAAAGCACAACCGCTGTTGCAGTGAGTCATGATAATATCCCCATCCGATATCCTCCGCGCGCCTATCTCACCTATCCGCTTGACCGCATCCTTTGACGCATAGATGAATTCATCGGCCCGAGATATCACCATCCTTCGCAAAGTTTGCAGATCGGCATCTTTGGCAAGTTTTGGCCTAAGCGTGATGAAACGTATGGCATTTGACAAGGATACTGCGGTTGGGCGCGTACCCAGCAAAAGCTTAGAAACGCGGTCGAGTTCCTTTATAAATTCGGCCGGCGTCCTCGCTTTGGTATCCTTTGTGGTTATCTTCAATGCGTTGGCAGTCGCCCTTGCGATCTTGCCAGCCCCCCTTATCTTCATAGTTCGAATATCATTAGTAATTCGTCTAACCTCGGCAGATGTCATGATTTCCCTTCTTTTTCTAATATTTGTTCAGGACTTAAATCAATCGGAGGCGGGGCCGATTTAGCTCGTTAAATGTCTCCGCAGCTCGTTCAAGAAAATCTGCCCATCTGTCTTGTGGGTGGAGTCCGCCTCGGCTGAAACGGCTTGCTTGAGCTTCTCCAAAAAGGTCTCAATGCTCTGGCTCTCGCTCAGCACCCGCCCGATAAGCTCGCGCAGGTCCTGAGGGTAAAAAAGATATGCCATGGCAGAGGAAAACGAGTCCCTGATTAATTTTTCCTCAGCTTCCAGCATCCGAGCACCTAAAGGTTGATGAGAGTTTCCTTGAAAGTTTCCATTGCGACCATCGTTCGAACGCTCTTGACCGAGTCAAAGGAGTGGAGATGGTTCTCGATGAACTTATTGAGGTTTTCAAGGTCTCGCGCGCGGACTTTCATCATTAATCCATGTCCGCCGGTCATGCGGTGTAGTTCGCATATCTCGTGATAGCGCGACAGAGAACGGATCAACTCGCGCTCGCCCCTCGCGTCAACATCGACGCTCACGAATGCCATTAGCTCTAAGCCAAATTTTTGAGGGTCGATAACTGCGGCATAATTTTTAATCAGGCCCGAACGCTCAAGTTGCTTGATGCGCTTCCTGACGCCGGATGCGCTCAGCCCTACCTCCCTACCCATCTTACTGAGCGATATCTTTGCATCCGCATTCAACATCTTCAAAAGCTTCGCATCGACGCTGTCCAACTCCACGCCTCCAGCCAAACCTCCAGTTTAGCCTCCCACTCTCCAGATATTTATTTTTTGTGTGTCCAATTTTGAGCATTTTATTCAGCTTGTGACCGATTTATTTAATGTGATGTAGGGTAAAGTCTCCAACATGCCGACCGCTGAGATCCTGACCATAGGTAACGAGCTCATTGAGGGCCTTCGAACGAACACGAACGCGACTTGGTTAGCGAAAGAACTCACGGACGTGGGCGTTAGGGTGGCGCAAATCACATCGGTCAGTGATGTCGTGGAGGATATAGTGGCTGCGATTCGAGGTGCACTATCCCGCTCGCCCGACGTACTTATCATCACCGGCGGGCTTGGACCCACAATCGATGATAGGACTTCTGAAGCACTTGCGCGTGCCACTCGGCGAAAGTTGGTCCTGAATCCTGCCGCCTTGGAGATCGTCAAGCTAAATTACGAGCGTCTGCATGCCCGAGGTCTAGTCCTGCGCAAGGAGCTGTCATCGGCGCGCAGGAAAATGGCGATCATCCCAAATGGCGCAACCGTATTGCCAAATCCCGTAGGAACAGCACCAGGGATTCAACTCAGGCAGGGAAAAACGCTAATGATATGCCTGCCAGGCGTGCCAGCCGAAATGATGGCAATTTTCACGAGACATGTTCGCGGCGATCTAGTCAAATTAAGCGGGCGAGTCCAGCACCACGCGTTAATCGACGTTCGGGGTATAGATGAGTCAACACTTGCACCGCTTTTTGAGCGATTGGTGAAAAAGTTCCAGCGCTTGGATGTGCGCTCCTATCCATCAGGAAAGGGCATAAAAGGTCGGATCAGGGTGATGCTCGTCGCCCCCACGGCATCCGAAGCGAGAGATGCAGAAAAAATATTTAACAGATGGCTCAACAAGCTTCGTCTTTCCGTGCTCCACTGAGCGGAAATATCTTCAACTTTCCAGCTACCGGCTTGCATGCATCGACTAGTGCACTTCCCCAGCGTCGCGGATCGTCGAACAGCAGGACTTGTTCGTATCGTTCACTGTATTTTTGTAGGTAGTTCGAGAGGGAATCGACAACCGTTTTGATCTGCAAAGCGTCAAGCTCCTGGGGCACCTGAAATTGTCCAAGCGGGTATACCTCCTCAAGCTCCTCCGGCACCACGCCGAAAGGTGGGACCAGTCTGATGAGGTGGGTTCGTTCTGGGTCCTCCACCTTAGGCCTCTCCCTTTCGAATGCCGGAACTAGCGCCAAGATGGGCAGAGCTGGTGGTTCATAGCGTTCTGCTAGCCTCTTTTCATGGCGTATGACTTCTGGGCGGCTCACGGATTCGGGCCCCAAATAATAGAATGCAGATGGCTTGCTCACTGGGTCGAAGCGCTCGACGAATTCGCGATATTTTGCCAGCCTCCGCAGCCCGTCGAGGAGCCGCGGATGGGCACGACATCTCATCTCCACATGTTCCCACAACCGCCCTTCGATGATGGCCTGCTTTATCCTCCTCAGCTCGCCGAACGTGACGTGCAGGTTGTGTCTGGCTAATAATTTGACGCGTTCTTCAGGGGGCGCCTCCTTTATCTCCTTTAACGAATGCTCGACGCATACAGGGCATTCGCACGGCAAGAAAGCTAGGGAATCGAGGTGTAGAGTTTTAGTTTGGGTCATGTACCTTCCGTCCCGCGCGTACAGCACGTATGCCGCTGAATCGAACAAATCGCAGCCCATCACTGCAGCTAGGGCCAAAACCATCGGGTGGCCGGCGCCAAATAGGTGGGTCGGGCGATCGAGTGGTAAATGCTGTTTCGCGGTCATCACAAGGTCCACGATCTCGGCATAGCGATAATTTTCGAGTAGCTCAACGGGACTGCCTATCGCATGCAGCTGATAATCGAGCTTGCCGATCTCGGTCGCGCACTCGGCCACAAGGTCCGGAAACATGCCCCCCTGAACTGGGCCGCACCATGCCACCTTTGGATTAGACCTAAGTTCGATGGCTTGCTTGGCACGCTCAAGTGTGGTCCTGACTGTCTCGACGGCGCGTTCTCTACTCACCCAAGCGCCGGTGGGAATATCGAGGATAGTCGCAATGTCTGAGCCAATGGCATCTTGGTATCTGACGATCTCCTCAGGTCCCACATCTATCTCGCCGTAACGTAGAATCTGATATCCCCCGGAATCCGTCATTATTGGACCATCGTAGTCGAGAATGCCATGGACTCCCTGCCTAGTCGCATCCTGCCCGAAGTGGCGTAGCATCAGGTAGGCATTTGTCATGACGAGATCCGCGCCAAACTCACGACGGATTTCATCCGGCGACAGGATCACGTTTGATGGATCGATGACTGGCATCAGGGTCGGGGTAGTCACATCGCCGTGGGAAGTGCTGAGCTTACCCAATCGGCCCATGCCGTCTCGATGGAGGATCTGAAAAATTTTACCACCCTAAGGCGCCGATCAGCAGATCTGGATCTTTCCTCGCGCCAAATCATCGCAGAATTTGTCTATATTTTCAAGCTCAGAATTCATTATTTCATCAACATCGGCGCGGATATCATCGATGGAAATTCCTGGCTCGGCGATGACTTGTGCGACTGCAATAGCGGGCTGATCGATGGGTTTGCCTATCTGACTAACCAACCAGACATAAACTTCCTCAAGGTTAGCGACTTGATCGTATATGCAGCCCGCTATCTTGTGCGTTAGGATGTTGTAGATCTTGCCGACGTGACTCACTGGATTTTTACCTGCAGCTGCCTCTGAACTCACATGCCTATTTAAAGGTATCACGCCATTGACCCTGTTCCCCCTTCCGACCTGACCAGAATCCGCTCCATCGGCGCTGGTTCCCAGTACAGTAAGGTAAGCCCCAGATTCGCCTCTTCCACTCACATCCAAGGTGTTGAGGTTCACCGTGATTTTTTTGAACCCCTCGTTTTCCCCAGTAAACGCTTTTATTTTTTCAAGGATCTCGGCTTTCTTTCTGAAGTAATCCTCTTCGCTCTCGACAAATCTGTCCACGAAGGCCATCGAGATGGTTAAATTTATTTCATCATTTTTTCTGAATCCCATTACCTTCACATCCTCACCGGACTCCGGAAACTCCTTCTTGAAATCTCTTGAGTTCACATGTCTTTCCGTCTCGAGCACGAGTTTTTCAGTTTTGGTCATCGGTGCATAGCCAACCGCCGCCGAGGTGTCGTTTGCGCTCAGGACCTTACCTTCTCTTTTGAAGATGTCCACGAGCGCCGCGGAACCTGGCTTTAATTCGACTTGATACTTCACATGTTTTTCAGGATCGACAAACCTGAGATTTTTTCTAAACCAATCCTTTGCGCTTTCTACGGCTATTTTCTCGACTGGAATGCTGATACCTCCAACTTCGGAAGTTGCCCTATCGCCAAATATCAAGAGCATCGGCTGCTTCACGGTACCTCCCCCAAACCTCGTTTCAACTTCGCCCGCGACGAGCAGCGATTTATCGGCATTGTGGTGCATTATCGTCCCAAATTTATCCAAATATTCCCTGCTCAGCCCAACCGAAACTCGATCCAGGATCGCGTCGCATATCGAGTCAGGATGGCCGAGGCCTTTCCTCTCCACGATTTCAAATTTTTGTTTCTCAAGGGGAGTCTGCTTGAACTCCTCAACGATTATGTTGCGTCCCAATGTAGCACCTCGCAACTGTCGGTTCTCAAGTGGGCTATTTATGTGTTTTGCCCCAAATTATAACCAGTAGGAATGAAGTGGTCAGATGCGTATTCTGAAGCCATCCGAGGTACGTGCCCTGCGCACGAAGTTAGGTTTGACTCAGGTGCAGTTGGCGGAGCTCGCTGGAGTAACTCAGGCATACATCGCCAAGATCGAAGCAGGTACGGCCGACCCCAGAGTTTCAACGCTTGAAAAAATACTGAAGGCGCTTGAAAGGGCAACCCAAGAGAAGCGCGTCACGGCTGGGCAGATAATGGCGGCCCCAATCATCGCAGTTAGGCCCGATGACAAGATAGAGAAGGCCGTTAGGCTGATGGAGTCATACAAAATATCGCAGCTTCCGGTGCTCGATGGCGTAGCACAAGTTGGCTCGATATCCGAGGCAACGCTCATGCACAAGATCTCCGCGGGCGAGGACATGTTCAGGCTAGTGCGGAGCAACATCGAGGGGATAATGGAGGACCCTTTCCCAACGATCGGCAAGGATACGGATGCTGATACCGTCTACCATTTACTCGAACACACACCGGCCGCCTTGGTAATCGACCGCGGCAAACCGGTGGGCATCGTGACCAAGGCAGATATCCTCAAGATGATGGGCGAGTTCAAGAAGTGAGAGGGTTAAATCTTCTGCACACCTAGTGAGGTGGTGGTGTTCATGGAGGATCTAACGAAGGATAGAGTTGCGAGGTGGATAGCAGGGGACATCACCTTATCTGGTGAGCCGGGTAATGCCATCAAACGCTGGCGAGAGACATTTGGCATGAACCAGGCCTCGCTCGCCGAAGCCCTCGAGATCTCCCCTTCTGTGATAAGCGACTACGAAGCTGGCCGGCGTAAATCGCCAGGCGCCGCGACGGTAAAGCGGATCGTTGAAGCGTTCATTAAAGTCGATGAGCAGCGGGGCGGCAAAATCGCGCATGCTTTCATTCACATGTTTGGTACCCAGCTGCCCCCAGACATCGTGCTCGACATCCGGGAGTTCAAGGAGCCGATCGAGGGGAAGGTGCTCTGCAAGACGGTAGAGGGGGAGGTCGTCGTGAATAAGGATCTCCTCCACCAAAAGCTGTTCGGCTACACCGTGGTCGATAGCTATAAGGCTGCGCTGGGGCTTTCGGCAGATGAGTTCAGGAGGCTCTACGGCTTAACCACCGAGCGCGCCCTCGTGTTTACAGGCGTCACGACCGGGCGCTCGCCGATGGTTGCCATAAAGGTCATGGGGATCACGCCCGGCATGGTAATTTTCCACGGCGAACTCAAGCAGGTCGACCCACTTGGTTTAAAAATTGCGGAAATCTTGCGCGTGCCCCTCGTCGTTTCTAAATTGCCGTCCATAAATGACCTGCTCGAAGGGCTACGCAAGTGCGCAGGTTAATTTTTTACGGCGAATGTCGAAGTTTCTAACGACAATCAAAAGATATTTATCACCTTCGCTAGACGATTAACATAAAATCCGGAGTGTTGGTGACATCACTCATGGACGTTGGAATCGTTGGTTATGGAGTTTACATCCCCAAGTATAGGCTGAAGATCGAGGAGGCAGCTAGGATTTGGGGGGTGGATGCTGAAAGGGTTAGGCGGGGCCTTCTTGTCGAGGAGAAATCCGTTCCCGGGCCAGATGAGGATACCGCCACAATCTCGGTAGAGGCGGCACGAAATGCGTTAAAACGGGCGGGCATCAATCCTCAGGACATAGGCGCGATTTACGTTGGCTCTGAGTCCCACCCCTATGCCGTCAAGCCCACGGCTACTGTGGTTGCCGAAGCTATCGAGGCGACTCCCGACCTGACGGCTGCGGACTATGAGTTCGCGTGCAAAGCCGGCACCGCTGGCATCCAAACGTGTATGGGCATGGTCGAGGCGGGCATGATTAAGTACGGCATGGCAATAGGCGCGGATACAGCCCAAGGTGCGCCGGGTGACCCGCTCGAGTACACGGCTGCGGCGGGTGGGGGGGCCTTTATCGTGGGCAAAAATGGCTCCGAAACCCTGGCTGCAATCGAGGGCACCTATTCTTATACCACGGATATGCCCGACTTCTGGCGCAGGGAAATGAGACCCTACCCAAGGCATGGCGGGCGGTTCACAGGAAAACCGGCCTATTTTAAACACGTCCTCTCCGCGACATATGGTCTTTTGAGGCAGCTCAAGCTAACCCCCCAGGACTTCACCTATGCCGTCTTCCACCAACCAAATGGGAAGTTCCCGCTACAGGTTGCCGCGGAGCTTGGCTTCAAGAAGGAGCAAGTGATGCCCGGAATGCTTGTAATTAAGATTGGCAATACCTACTCAGGGGCGACGCTGATAGGCTTGGCCGCTGTCCTCGATCAAGCCAAAGCAGGGGACCGTGTCCTCGCGGTATCTTATGGCTCGGGTGCTGGCAGCGATGCCTTTAGCTTCGTCGTGCGGGATGCTCTGGAGGCAAAGAGGGATGCTTCACCCAAGGTCATGGACTACGTGAATAACAAGATAAACATAGATTACGGTACATATGCCAAGTTTAGACAGCTTTTGGTGAGGTAAATGAGGAAGGTAGCTATCATCGGTGCTGGCTTGACCAAGTTCGGTGAACTCTGGGATGTTTCCTTCAGGCAGATGATAGTCGAATCCGGTGCTCAAGCAATCGAAGATGCAGGTATAGATGGCAAGCAGATCGATGCCATGTACGTAGGAAACATGTCGGCTGGGCAATTCATCAGCCAGGAGCACATAGCCTCGCTCATCGTCGATCATGCTGGCCTAGTACCAATCCCATGTACCCGCGTTGAGGGGGCCTGCGCGTCAGGGGGCCTCGCGCTTCGCCAAGCGGCCATAGCCATAGCTTCAGGCATTCACGATATTGTAGTCGTTGGAGGCATAGAAAAGATGACGGACATCCTAACTGAGCAAACCACTGAAGCACTCGCAACGGCTGCGGATCAGGAGTGGGAGGCCTTCGTCGGTGCAACCTTCCCAGGCCTCTATGCCCTGATGGCGAGGCGGCACATGTACGAGTACGGTACAACCGAGGAACAAATGGCCATGGTCGCGGTCAAAAATCATCACAATGCGTGCTTCAACCCGTGCGCCCAATATCAAATGGAGATAACAGTCGAGGATGTGCTCAAGTCGGCGCCAGTTGATTTCCCGCTGAAGTTGCTGGACTGCTCGCCCATCACCGATGGTGCTGCATGCCTTATTCTAGCACCCGCGGAGAAGGCGAGACAATACACGGACACCCCGATCCTCGTAGCTGGTACAGGGCAGGCCAGCGATACCCTTTCCCTTCATGACCGCCCCACGTTGACAGGACTCCGCGCCACGGTTGATGCAGCGAGAATAGCTTATAAGATGGCTGGCGTTGGTCCGCGGGATATAGATCTTGCTGAAGTCCATGATTGCTTCACCATCGCCGAGATAATGGCGATCGAGGATCTCGGTTTCTGCAATAAGGGAGAAGGTGGAAAGATGACTGAGAGGGGGGAAACTGCCCTCGGCAGCCAGATACCAGTCAACACCAGCGGGGGCCTAAAAGGGAAGGGGCACCCAGTTGGCGCCACAGGCATTGCCCAAGCTGTGGAGATCATGCTGCAGCTCCGAGGAGAGGCAGGAAAGAGGCAGGTCGGGGGAGCTGAAATAGGGCTCTGCCACAACGTCGGCGGATCAGGTGGTACTGCCGTGGTGCACGTGCTCAAGCGAGGTGACTAGATGGGAGTTCCAAGGTTCTGGAGGGAGATACCAAACCGCTATAATATAATAGGCACGAAATGTGGCTATTGTAACAAGGTGTTCTTCCCGCCTCGTTTCATCTGTCCATCGTGCAGGCGGAAGGGCAAGCTAGAGCCCCACAAGTTGAAGGGACGGGGCAAAATCGTCACGTTCGCTGTTACCCACGTCGCGCCGAATGGCTTCGAAGATCAAGTACCATACGCAATCGCGATCATAGAGCTCGAGGAGGGCCCTCGCCTTACCGCACAGGTCACCGACTGCGACCCCAACCAGATCAAGATAGGCGATGAAGTGGAGATGGTGTTCAGGAGGATTGGGCAGGAAGGCGATGACGGACCTATTTATTACGGTTATAAAGCTCGCCTGATTTAGCCTTGCACGCTCTGAGATAAATGATCAAAAGGGCGGCAGGCCAGCGTCCGCGCTGATAGCGTTCTCAAGAAGTAATTACAATCTAAGCGTCTGGGAACAAAACGGCTGATATCTTACTCATCGCCCGAACTCGGAACCAAACATTTTTTAGGGAAGAAGTCAAAAAAGCTAAATAGCCTATTTCCGACGATGCGAGCACACCCTGATGTTATTAAAACGGACATGGCAAATGTACTGCTAGTTGTGACTTTAGGAAAAAGTTCCTTAGACTTGTACAGCAAAATGTTATCTGCCAGCCTTCACGTCCTGCCGGTGATGCCTTCAAATATCTATCTCGTGTCCGCCGGGCTATTCGGTGTTTTCGCGCTCAGTATTGGGTCACTTAAGGCGCTTATCAGCGACTACCGCTTTGTGAAGGCACTCAACAGCGGTATGGCTAAGATTGTGCACCTGCCAAATCAGCACCTAGGACGGTACATAAATTTCCTCAAAAAGAAGTGCGTGGTGACGGTTCACGACATCATAAGGTTTTTCGACATGAGGGGGCGCCACCCTCCCCTCATCCACAAGCCAAACTTGAGGGACAGAATAGGTTTAGAGCTGGATTATCGTGGGGTAAAAGGAGCTGATAAGATCATTGCAATGTCTAAACATACAAAAAATGACTTGGTAAAGCATCTCAAAGTACCGGAAGAAAAAATTGTTGTGGTCTACCAAGGTATAGATCATAAGCTCTTCAAGCCAACTCACACCCCAACGCCAATAAAAGAACCTTACATTCTTTACGTTGGTTCCGAGCAGCCGAGGAAAAATCTAACTACATTGCTCAAGGCATTTTACAAACTTAAGCAGGGTGATAGGAGGTTTAGTGACATGAAACTAGTCAAAGTCGGGAATCCAGGAAAAATGCCAAGTTTCAGAGAGAATACCCTTGAAACTATCGACGCCCTGAACTTGCGCAAAGATGTAGTGTTTACCGGTTTCGTCCCGAGGGAGGAATTGCCAAATTACTATTCGAACGCAGAATGTCTTGTTCTCCCCTCACTATACGAGGGCTTTGGCCGGCCCATTGTAGAGGCGATGGCGTGCGGGTGTCCAGTCATAACTTCAAACACCTCTTCCCTACCAGAGGTGGTCGGGGACGCTGGGCTAATGGTTGACCCACGCGATGCAAGTGCGTTAGAAAATGATATGGAAGAAGTCCTGATAAACGAGGAACTGAGAAAGAGCATGGTAAGAAAGGGATTGAAGCGGGCAAGCAATTTTTCATGGCAGAAAACCGCCAAGGAAACATCAGAAATTTACAAAGAAATAGCGCTGTAATCAAATCTTTCTCGCAAATGTCAAATAACCCGTGTGTGCTATCATCTGCGTCTTGGGGCGGGTAGCTCCCGGCTTGACCTCAAATTCTCTCACTAAGCACTCGATCGTCCTGTAGTTTGCGAATCGATATTTAGGAAGCTCCGCGTATAGCCTTTGAATGTGTTCGATACATGGCGCAAAGACCGCCAAGTGCCCGCCTGGCTTAAGCGCCAACTCCGCGTGGGGCAAAACTCGCTCGGGTTGGGGCAGGTCAAGCGTCACTAGGTCGACATCGCGCTCATCAATGCTATCATAAATGTCTTTGAGTTTTACCGCCACGATATCGTTCAGCCCCGCCATACGGATGTTCTCCTCCGCCACGCGGGCAAAGTCCTCCCGAACCTCGTAGCTGACCACCCGACCGTTCGGCCTGACCAGATTACCTAAAAATATCGCCAGCGCCCCGGAACCCACGCCCGCGTCCACAACTGCATCGCCGGGCCCAACGCCGGTGTAAGCCACTATCTGCGCCGCGTCCTTAGGCAACATTATCTGGGGCATGCGTTTCATCTTCTGGAGGTAATCGGTGATGCGGGGTAAGAGTAGGACGAATTCCTTCCCCACGTGCGATTTCAGCCTCACCCCTGGCTCCTGCCCTATCGCTTCGCCCAGGTCCACCACCCCCAAATCAGTGTGGAGATGTCTTCGCTCGGCCCTGACGAGATATTTTCTACCCCTCTCATCGATCAGGATAATTCTCGATCCCTCTTCTATCATCAAAACGACCGACCGTCAGTTTTACTTTATCGGGTTATATATACGAAGCTTGAGACTTTTACCGTGAGGCTTGAACATGGATGTCACTTGGCATGTGAAACACCTGAGTGCCAGCCAAATGATCACGATCGCATTAATTTTGGCGGTGGTCTCTGCTGGGGCCATCCTAGTTCGCGGCATACCATTGAGCGCGGAGTTCAAGCCTGGGACGCTGGTCCGCGTGCGGGGGTTGGATAATCGTCCCGACGCGAGTGCGATCGAACAGGGCCTACGGGGGCTCCTCGCCGCCGATGTCAGCGTGACAATTACAGAGGATAATTCTCTTACAACTGGTAAATTTGGTTTCGACGCAGACGTTGATAGACCTTATGATGAGAACGAGAACAATATGGTCACGGAATTCCTGTCCCCACAATTCGCAGGCGCTGAAATTGGGGTCTTCTCCAGGGGATCGGTCTTAACAAGTATTTTCAAGGACCAAGCTTGGAAAGCCATAGTTGGCGCCTTCGTCCTTATGACGATTGTCCTCTTCATCTCCTTTAGGCAATCTACCGCTGTTGGCGTAATGGTCCTATGTGTCGCCCTCGACGCGCTCGGCGCGCTTGGAGGTATGGCAATATTTCAAGTCCCCTTAAGCTTTGGGTCCATCGCCGCCTTATTGATGATCATCGGATATTCGGTCGACACGGATATTCTACTTTCAAACCACATGCTGAAGCGCACAGGCGGCGAAGCGCGTGGGCACGCGGCAGATGCGATGATTACCGGCTTGATGACTCAAGGGACGACGATCGTAGCGCTAGTCGCGATTAATGTCCTCACCACTGCGCCACTACTTTTTGAGCTGTCCATCGTGTTGATCTTTGGACTCATAGCTGATACCATCAACACTTGGTTTTTGAACGTGGGCGTGTTGCTCAGGAATATCGAACGCCAAAAGAGGAGGGAATATTATGTCAGTGACTAAGGAATGGCGCATATCAATTTTAATCCTGCTTATCATTTCATCCGGGTTGTTAATTTGGAGGCCTTGGCAGGGTCTTAATCCTGAAATCCGTGGCATTCAGTTCAGCATCGACATTCAAGGAGGCTCTAGGATATACTTAATGTTAGAAGCGTCGCACGTGACTTTTAAATTAGACAATGTGGACGAGTTCGGAGAAATCGAGAACATTCTTAAGGACAATCAGCTCCCGATCATCAACATTGTTACTACCTACGACAACACCACCAAGCAGATAACGGTCGAGATAGGCCATACCGTTACCAAAGAAAAGATCGAAAACCTCATCGACAACAAAGCTCAAGTCATAAGTGTTAGTGAAGCGGTCAGCTCTAGTACAATCGACGAAGTAATGCATCTTCTCTCGTTGCGTGTCGACCCATACGGCACTCTAGGCACTCAATTCACGGCTGTCGGTGCTAATCTAGTCCGTTTCGAGGTCGCCCTGCCATTGGATAAGGCAATTGAACTGCTTGGTCGTCAGGGGCGACTCGAGATATTCATCGGGGATAATCTCGTTCTGTACGGTGACGATATTACTGATGTCGGGTCAGTTCGGCTTGATGTTGAATCCAACAGTTATAGCGTGCCCTTTGACCTATCGCAAAATGGAGCGAATAAATGGGCCAGCGCCTCTGCTGGTAAGGTAGACTACCCAACTGCGATTTACCTCGATCGCCCCTCTGATGATACAATACTTCTATTCGACGAGGGATTACTAGGAGAACTTCAAGGGATGACATATGATGAAAACGGGAGAATGTTTTACATTTCGCCAGAGACTCTCGGGGGAAATGTATCAAGTGGAGTTTATTTACAAGTGGCATCGGTGAAAACCAATGTAAATTCTCTATCGCCAGAAACTCTCGAGTTTTTGCAGGCAGAAAACGGAATAAAAACAAGAATAATCATTCTAGGGAATGTAAGCGATTATAGCGAAAACGTCCTCTCTACAATTGAAAATTTAGGCTATTCTCCACTTGAAAATTTCTCGAGACATACTAATGAATCTACCATCGATTGGGTGGAGCGCGTCTGTGGCCTAAGGTCCACTCCGACCATTACAGAGCGCGTTGCTGGTCAACACTTGCCCTCTATGGTAATTACCACCGGTGGAAATTCGGATGCAGCTAGAAAAAGGGCCGAAGATCTGAAAGTAGTTTTGTCGCAAAGGCTGCCTGTCGGGATCTCTTTCGAGAGCGAGGAATCGCTTGACCCAAGGTTAGGGCAGGAATTCATGAGCCAAGCGGTTCGGGCTTTATTAGCAGCACTCGTAGGGGTAGGCTTGTTAGTTTATTTCCGTTATAGACATCTGAAAATCTCTGTAGCCATCATGGGGACAATGGTATCCGAGATTATAATCACCCTCGGCATGGCATCCGCCTTTGGCTGGACCATAGGATTGCCAGAGATCGGCGGCCTCATAGCTATCGTCGGTTCGGGTGTGGACCATCAGATCATCATAACCGATGAGGTGCTTCGAGGTGCCCTACCGCATGCTCGGAGGGTGGGCCTTACAGCTAGAATTGGGAGGGCCTTTTCCATCATATTTGCATCAGCTGCGACCGTGATTGCTGCAATGGCTTCGCTTGCTTATGTCGGCTTTGGTGTGATGCGCGGCTTTGCATTAATCACAATAGCGGGAGTACTGTTGGCCGTGATCCTGACGCGACCAGTCTACGCTCGAGTGCTTAGCTTCATAATGGAAAGAGAAAAACCTGAAATCACGGAATGATTTTTAACTCAAACCGCCCAGCTGCCCCCAGATAAACAGGATAGCAGAAAGGATCGCGAGGATGCCTATCGTCGCCAAAAAGCTTAGAAACAACCTCCGCATCCCAAAGCTCTCGATCACCTGCTTCGATATCAAGTAAATCGACGCCGCGCAGATGAAGTAGAACCAGAGCACGACTGTCGAAATCGCCAGCATAGGAAGTTTGAGCATTAGCATGATAAAAGCCAAAAATCCTGCCGCGACGGTCGCAATCGTGAATGGGTAAAAAAGTGCTAAAAAGATCGCCCTTTTACGTGATTCCAATCTCTCACCCCGGCACGAAAAGATACTGCGTGGTGGTTGGAAGCTTTCTCCGGACGATTGCTACCTCCGGACGATAGATCAAAAGCTCCTCCCCTTTGCCCTTCTTTCCTAAAATTTGGTCGATTGTTCTAGCTTCGACCTCGCCAGTTATTCTAGCTGCCCCTCTGCCTAGCTTCGGGTCCAACGCGATGAGGACGGGCAGTTGGAGTCTTCCCCAGTCGGCCTTTGGAACCACCTTCGCCAAGAAATCGAGCTCCTCCCGTTTGAACCTATGGATGCTGCCGTCGCGGGCCGCAACTTGGGGCTTCTCCGACTCCAGGGCATCCTTTAAGGATATCCTTCGCTCGGGCAGGTGGACGTTCAGCCTGCTCAATTCAAACTTCAGCACGCGGTCGACGTTCATGCCCCGGCCTCGAGCATGGCCTTTATCCGCTTCAGGCGCGAAAAGTTCTCCCGCTCCATCTCATCGAGCCTCATCTCGATGAACTTGAGGGCAGCCTTCAACTGCGGGATCAGGATGTACTCGAGTGCGTTCACGCGCCGCTTCGTCCTCTCGAGCTCCCTAGCTATGGCGTGGGCTGATCCCTCGAGCTCGGCAAGCTTGACCAAGAGCCCTAGGGCCTTCTCAAATTCCTTCGATGCTTCATCCAGTACAGAAGATGTAGTGTGAAGGCTGTAGCCCCTGGCCAAGGCATTTCGTTCGACCTTATCGACTTCTAAAGTTGGGACTACCACACCCATGACGTGGCGGGTTGATATTTCGACTTCAAGCTCGCGCTTCGCCTCCATAGATGCCTGACGGGTCTCGATCGTGCCCATGATCGCCGAACAGACAGACAACGTTCGATGGGCTAGCGATAGTTGTTTGAGCGCACCGGTCCTAGCCTCCCCTATCCTCCTCAGGACCTCGAAGAACTCGATGACTAAGGCGTCCATCTTCTCCCTCAGCAAGTCATGGCCCTTCTGGGCTAGGCTGACCCTCTGCTTGAGCTTCAAAAGCTCCATCCTAGTTGGGGTTACCACAGCTACAGCCGCCAAGCTAGCCACCCTCTGCCCTTACCACTATCTCGGCCCCGACCGTCCGTTTGATCAACTCGTAAAGTTCATCCACCTTGGGCGCGTAGCCAGTTTTATCAGGTATCCTCAAAACTACCGGCAGCAGTTTTTTCGTCCTCATCATCCGCCTGAATTCGGCTCCAAGTTCTTCAGCTATCGGGTGAGTTATGAACACAAGTCCAATCTCCTCGCTTGTCATGAATTTAGCGAGCTTCGCGAGCGTCCTATCTTTGCCTGCATGGACGTAGGTATACGACGCGCCAGCTAGAGCAAAACCCGTCGCCGTATCGGCATCTCCAATTACAGCTACCTTATAGCCCAATTTTCGGCACCCTCTTGATTCTTTCCTTTATCTTCGGCGCTTCCACTCCGTCGGCCTTGAGCCTGATTATCGCGCGGAGGTTCCTCATCTCGTTCTCCTTAATGTGGATGAATGAAATCACGGGCGCTATACCAAAAAACTGTGTTAACCCAAACCATTTACACAACTTAAGATATGCTTCATCGAGGGCTCGTTCGGCTGCGGGGATTCCTTTTTCCTCTATTTGGGGGAGGGCTTCAGCTAGGACTTTGCCATGAGTGGTGTTGTAAATCATCTGTATCGCTGAACGGATGTCCTCGGCCGTGATCATCGCCTTTAGCATGGCATCCGTTAGCTCGTGCGAGGGCCTCACGATGTACTTGTCTATCTCATCAGGTGGGGCGCCCTCCCGTTTGAGCCGCAAAATCAGCTTGATGTTCACTGAGTCTATCTCGTAGCCGATCATCACTTCTAGGATTGAGCGCTGGGCCCGCTTCGCCTGCACATCTTTCCACAGACTCGTGTAATAGTGCTTGTCGAGGGCTGAGAGCAGGGCGATGAGCCCCCGCTTCTCGTAATCTCCAAACGCCGTCGAAATCACTTCGAATTGTTCGCTCCCCCTCAGGAACTCAAGCAGCCCATTCAGATCTTCGGCGGACGCGAGCATCTCAAGCCTTTCAGGGGGCATGGTAGGTGAGGGAATTAACTCCTGAAGTCTTTGCTCCTTTGGGACCTTGTTGTGGATCATCGTGATGAGGGTCTTGAGGTTCCAGAGGTCCACCCGCTGAAGCACCCTCAAAATAGTCCCCTTGCGCTCCTCCGGCACCATTTTGATGAGTTCTCGATAGCGCGCGTTCAAGCTTTCCCTCAGCGCTCGCTCTACTAATATCAAGTCGACCTTATCACCCTTCGTGGCTTCAGCGAGGCGTGGTCGATATTCTGTGTCCTCTAAGGCGGAGAATATATTCACCATCCCTTGGGCTTCGGCAAGTTCCATCAAGCGGGCTTCGGACAGAAGCCTTGCCTCCCACGCGCTGATCGTCGCATTGCAGAAAATATACCCTACCGAGCGCCTGGTGCTGATGATCACCCAGACAAAGAGGGCCCCGATCAAGGTGAATACGAAAATTAGGACTTCTATCATTTAGATCCTTCGAATAGAACCTTTGCGACCTTCACTCGTAGGACTTCAAATTCCCTTCGCATCTTTCCATCGAACGTCTCGTCTATCTCAACCTTGCCATCAGGGATTCCGACCCTCACCCCCCCGATAGTCTGGATTGGTTCCCCGAACGAAACGTTCACGCCTTTTTCAGCCCCACCCAGCTCACGTATTATTTGCTCCTTGGATTTTTCTAGGAGCTTTAGATCATGGCGGTTAGCTCGGATGACCACTTGGTTGGAACCAAGCTTCTTACACGCGCCAGCCGTCATACGAGCCAAATCCCTTTCGTATTTGTCGGACGAAGCGTATGCCTGAAGTTCTTTCTCAATCTCTTTGAGGGCCTCGTTTATGAGTTCCTCCCGCTTCTGAAGTAGCTCCCTCCTCGCTCTCATCCTACCTTCGGCGAGCACCTCTTCGTGAATATCTTTTCCTTTGGCGCGCGCTTCTTTTATCTCTCGCTCTTCCTCTTCTTTCGCGCCAAAGCGGGCCGCGTCGAGCAGCGTGCCCGCCTCCTTTTTAGCATCTCGGATTATCCCCGCGGCTTTTTGCTTCGCTTCCCTGAGGATATCCTCCACTATGAGCTGGGCGCCTTTCTCAACCGGCAAAGCCACGACCCCTCACAACGCGTGGATGCTCGTCAGGAACAAAATCGTCGCTAGAAGCCCGAGGATGGCATAGAGCTCGACAGTCACTACGTACATCATGCTTTGCCCGAATACTTCAGGTCTTTTTGCAACAGCGCCGACGCCTGCGGCTGCAACCATTCCCTGCCCATATGATGTAAATCCTTGGAGAATAGCAGGAAGAGCCGCCGCAAGTACAGCTAAACCCGCCACGCCCGTCACAGCAAGTTTCGGATAGACCACGAACATTATTAAAAACGCCGCGACAAAGCCATAGATTCCTTGCGTCCCTGGCATCACTTGCAGCACGAAGAGCTTCGAGAACTTCTTCGGATCTTCAGCTGACACAGCCGCCGCCGCAACTCCGGTCATTGCTACGCCTGTCGCTGCCATGATTCCGGGTATCCCCACCAAAAGCCCTGCCGCCAGTACAACCAGTTCTTCGCCCGCCAAACTACTCACCTCTTTCTACTTTAGTGAACTTCCTTTTAACTTTAAAGGGAGCGAACTTTTCTCCACCTGACTCGTAAAACTTCCCGAAAAACTCTGCAAAATGCAGACGCATGGTGTGGATGAAGCAGCCGAGGCTGCTGATAAATATGTTGAACGAATGGGCAGCGATAAAGGCGAATGCGAGCCCTATCAGCAGCAAACCAGCGTAAATGGCCGAAAGCGGCGTTATTTCTGTCGGCATTAATCCATGATACATCAACCCGAGGATGAGGTTTATCGATAATGCTATTACACTTCCCGCAATACCCAAGGCCAGAAGTCGGGTATAGGAAGATACGTCTGCGATATACCCAGTTATACCGTAAATAACACTGATTGGTCCCCCTAGCTTCCCCTTCGCATCCTTAGCAAACAGCACAGCGCTAATTATACCTATGCTCAAACCAAGGTAAAACAAAATTCTAAATATCACCACGATGGCCGTGGCCGGCGCAAATGGATCAAACACGGCAGAAATCTCCATCTTTGGAAATGTGTAGTTTATCCCGAACTCATGCAAGCCGATGCCCAGAATGGAGAAGCTCAGCCCGAAGAAGCCGATCATGATCAAAATTGGTGAGATGCGGCTGAGTATCAGGCTTTTCCAATTCCGCCTAAAAATGTCCTTAAGTGCCCCCGCCAGCCCGAAGGCCACGAGTAGATGAATGATGCCTATGAAAATGACCAACTTGAGCAGTGGTACAGGTCGCTCGATTGGATTCACCCACAAGCCACCTCCAAATCCGAACCACCCCCCTATTAGGAGACCGGCCACGACCGTGAATATCGCGCACACGATCATCATCCGCCTAAGTTTACGTGGAAACATCTTGGCAAACCAAAGACCAGATGCCATGAAAAGCCCGAGAGCGATGCCGTACCCAGCGTCGGACAGGGCTATTCCAAAGAACAGCGCGAAGGTGAAGCTCAAGAACGGCGTGGGGTCTATCTCATCGTACCTTGGCAGCCCGTACATCTCTGTGACGTACTCGAAGTCCTCCACAACTTTCGGGTTCTCCATCTCAACGGGAACGGCTTCCACCTCATCACGCCGCGGTTCATAGGTGCGGAAAATATGATGTCCTTCCGTCGCGGTACTCACCACGCTTTCTAAATTAGACGCTTGCTTCGCCCGCACCCATCCCTCGACCACGGTGGTGGCGGAGGTGTAGCCGAAGAGACCCGTGGACTCTAGTCGTTCCTTCTGAATCTCCAAGAGCTCCCTCACCTTAGAAACTTCTCTAGCCTTAGCGCGTGCCAGTTTCTTCACAACTCGCCCTAAATTTTGCTGTTGTCGCTCGACCTTGATCAACCGCTTTTTTAACTCCTTGATCGCAGCCGATGGGGAACCTAAGAAAGATGGAAGCTCCAAGAGCTCTACCTCGTATCTGTACAGCACCGGCGACAGTTTCTGGTAATCTTGGGCGCGACATGCCACTACAACTATCCTTCGCTTCCCTGCCCCGATGGTTGATGTGAAAACTCGCTGTGCTAGGGCCTCCTTGACTGCGCCGAAGAATTCCTTGACATGCTCCTCGGCGATGCGCCCAACGGTAACATGAACCTCTTCAGTTGAGCGGAGGTATCTCAGCGGAAATCTGATTTCCCTGAAACTCTCTAGCATATCAATTTGAGCGAGCAAGTTCTGATGTTCTTGGGTGAGTCGATCGCTTTCTTCCTTGAGTTGTTTCACCTTTGGCTCCAGCTTGTTGAGGCTCTTTTTTGCTAGTTTCGAGGTTTGTTCGAATGTAATCTCTTTGACGCTGGTAGGTCTTCCTGCAGGCGGCCCGAGGAACTCCTCCATTTCCTTGAATTTCGCGAGCAGGGAGGAGAGTTCAAAAATTTCCTCGGTGAGAGCCTTCCGCGACACCTCCAGCTCAGAAATCTCCTTCAGCTGGACCACACCTGCTTCATGTAGCCCCGCGACAACTTTGTCATGTACTCGCTGGGGAAAGATCACGCGGAACTTCTGCATCCTTGCTGTTTTGAACATCAATTCACCTGATAATAATATCAAGGATGAGTCGGATTGCCTCCGCGCGTCGCTCCCTAGCCCTTCGTTCCATTGCCAGTGATTGCCTTCGTGCCCCCTTTAACAGCTCCTGCACGTCGGCACCTGCCTTTTTTCTCGAATCCTCAAGGATCTTCTGGACCCTTGCCTTTGCCGCGAGCTTAGCGTTCTCCTTAATCTTCTCGGCTTCCTTTCTGGCCGATTCCAACAGCTCGGCTGCTTCCCTCTGCGCCGACTCAACCTTATCTTTCGCCTTATTCTCCGCTTCGAAAATCGTCCTGAGGCCTTCCTCGACCACTAATTCACCACCTCTTCTTACCCGATTCATTTAGGTTCTATTGGCGCCCATAAACATTCTGATTTTGGCTAATAGCGTTTTTATTTAGGCTACATCATTAAAGTTTGGTCGTCGATTATAACAAGAAGCTAGAGGTGTGAAATTGGGAAAGATCGTCAGGATCACTGGCCCGGTCGTCATCGCGGACGGCATGAAGGGCGCGGAGATGTACGAGCTGGCGAGGGTGGGGGAGGAGGGGCTCATAGGCGAGATAATTGGTCTGACTGGCGATAGGGCGACCATCCAAGTGTACGAGGAGACCTCGGGAATAAAGCCTGGTGAGAAGGTTGAGGGGACGGGGAAGCCCCTTTCAGTCGAGCTAGGCCCCGGGTTGATAGGCGCCATTTACGACGGCACGCAGAGGCCGCTCTCCATCATCAGGACGAAGACTGGTGATTTTATAAAGCGCGGCGTCTTTGCTCATGCTTTACCTCGCGACAAGAAGTGGGAGTTTGTCCCGAAGGTCAAGAAGGGAGTCGATGTCGTCGAGGGTGATGTGCTGGGTACTGTCAAGGAGAGTAAGCTGGTTGAACATCGCATCCTTGTGCCGCCTGGCGTGAACGGCAAAGTTGTTGAAATTGCAGACGGTGCCCACAAAGTGGAGGACACGGTGGCGATCATCGAAACTGCGGCTGGTCAGAGGAAGATCGCGATGATGCAGACATGGCCGGTCAGGAAGGCGAGACCTTATAAGGAGAAGTTCGACCCCCTTGAACCTCTGATATCAGGGCAACGAGTAATAGACACCTTTTTCCCGATCGCTAAAGGCGGGACCGCCACCATCCCCGGAGGATTTGGCACTGGCAAAACGGTTATGTTACACCAGTTCGCGAAATGGGCCGAAGCTGACATCATCGTATACGTCGGCTGCGGGGAACGGGGCAACGAGATGTGCGATGTTCTCGTACATTTCCCTGAGCTTAAGGATCCTCGCACCGGCGAATCGCTGATGGAACACACGGTGCTCATAGCCAATACCTCAAACATGCCCGTCGCCGCCCGAGAAGCAAGCGTTTACACAGGGATAACGATTGCTGAGTACTTCCGTGATATGGGTTATGATGTGGCGCTCATGGCTGATTCGACCTCCCGCTGGGCTGAAGCCATGCGAGAGATTTCTGGCAGGCTCGAGGAAATGCCTGGTGAGGAGGGCTTCCCGGCCTATCTTGCATCCAGGCTCGCTGAATTCTACGAGCGGGCTGGTCGCGTGCGGGTACTTGGTAGCAACGGTAGGATTGGCTCGGTCACCGTGATTGGCGCCGTCTCCCCTCCAGGTGGCGATCTCTCGGAGCCCGTCACCCAAAACACGCTGAGGATTGTAAAGGTCTTCTGGGCGCTGGATACGGGGCTCGCCGATCGACGCCATTTCCCAGCAATTCACTGGTTGACGAGCTACTCGCTCTACGTTGACAAAGTAAAGAATTGGTGGAAGCAGAAGCTCGGAGAGGACTGGAAATCACTGCGGGATGAAGCCATAGGGATGATGCAGAAGGAGGCCGAGCTCGAGGAGATAGTGAAACTCGTGGGGCCAGATGCACTGCCGGAGCCTGAACGCGCGGTGCTCGAGGCGGCGAGGATGATGCGGGAGGACTTCCTGCAGCAATTCGCGTTTCACGAGGTCGACACATATTGTCCGGTGGAGAAACAGCTCGGCATGTTCAAGATTGTGCTCGATTTTTACCGGAACTGCGTCGAAGCCGCGAAACGGGGGATTGCGGTGAGCGAGATCATGAAATTGCCCATAAAGGACGATATAGCGGGCATGAAGAGACTTCCGCCCGAGAAATTCCAAAAGGAATACAAATCGCTGCAAAGACGACTCAAGGAGCAGTTCACCGAACTCATGCGAAGCGGGAAAGCAATTGTGGTGATTGAGGGTAAAAGGTGAGGTCGTGAAGAGCAGGGAATATTTAACCGTCGCTAAAGTCTCCGGCCCGCTGATGATAGTCGAAGGCGTCAGCGGCGTGGCGTACGGTGAAGTTGTTGAAATAGTGACCCCTGATGGTAATACCAAGCGTGGCCAGGTGCTAGATGCATATGAGGATCGCGCTATCGTTCAGGTCTATGAAGGCACGAGTGGGATAGACACCTCAAGAACGCGAGTCAGGTTCACCGGGGAGACTGTAAAATTTGGTGTGGGCGCTGAACTGATCGGTAGGGTGTTCAGCGGGAAGGGCATGCCGATCGATGGCGGCCCGAGGCCCATCTTCGAGGATGAGTGGGATGTCCATGGAGCTCCGATGAATCCATCAGCGCGAGAGTATCCGAGCGAGTTCATTCAAACTGGCATCTCGGCCATCGATGGTATGAACACCTTGGTGAGGGGTCAAAAACTTCCTATTTTCTCTGGAGCCGGCTTGCCCCACAATGAGTTGGCTGCCCAGATAGCTAGGCAGGCTAAGGTCTTAGGTGAAGAGGAGAAGTTCGCGGCAGTTTTCTGTGGCATGGGCATCACCCACGAGGAAGCCGCTTTTTTCATGCATGATTTTGAGCGAACGGGTGCACTCGAACGAGCCACAATGTTCCTCAACCTAGCAAACGACCCAGCCATAGAGCGGATACTGACACCCAGGCTTGCTCTGACGACTGCCGAGTACCTCGCGTTCGTCCAGGGCATGCACGTGCTGGTCATCCTAACCGACATGACAAATTATTGTGAAGCACTTCGTGAGATATCAGCTGCACGTAGCGAAGTTCCGGGAAGGCGGGGCTACCCTGGCTATCTTTACACAGACCTCGCCACGATCTACGAGCGGGCTGGCAGGATCAAGGGTAAAAAAGGCTCGATAACCCAGATGCCAATTCTGACCATGCCTGGGGACGACATCACTCACCCGATACCAGACCTCACCGGCTACATAACGGAGGGACAGCTAGTCATGGATCGGGAACTCCACCGAAAGGGCATCTATCCTCCCCTCAACGTGCTGCCCTCGCTCTCCAGGCTGATGAAAGATGGTATAGGTGTGGGCCATACTCGTGAGGACCATTCCGATGTCTTGAACCAGCTCTACGCTGCTTACGCTGAGGGGAAGGACCTTCGAGCCCTCGTGGCCGTGGTCGGTGAGGAAGCCCTGACCGAGCGGGATCGCCGTTACCTAGACTTCGCCGACCGCTTTGAGCGCGAGTTCGTCAATCAGGGTAGGGATGAGGACCGCTCGATCGAGACCACGCTTGAGCTCGGATGGGAGCTGCTGCGCACATTACCTGAGGCTGAGCTGAAACGCATCGATCCAAAATTCATCGCGAAGTACCTACGACCCAGGGGTTAGCTCGAGGTGGAGGATGGTCATTTGGTTTTTGGGAGTGGTTTCATGCCACTTGGTAAATTCTTAAACCGAAATGCTTCGAGCGATGCTAATGGACCACATAACGGTGGTGTGTCCATAGTACTGACCGCTTCCGCAATCGAGATGAGCGATTTTAATTTGAATCCATTCATTGCGTTCACAGGAGGCTTCCCATCAAAAATAGTCCCAATGAAAATTTTGAGGAAATATTGGTATCCGATGACGCCCAACAACAACGATGGCAGTGCCCTCTTCGCCCCCTATGGATTGAGGAAAATCGAGGCCTCATTGATAGAGGAATTTGGGGAAAACAACGTCGTGACATGCACACCAGATAACCTCGGCAAGTTCGTGGGTCGGGAGACGAAGGCAGTTGGAATTTCAACTATGGATCCATTGGGCATCGGATTTGTTAGCCGGACCTACACCTCGCTACTTGGTTTCGGTGGCGAACCAATCGCGGGAGCTGAATTTAGAGAGCTGATGAAGTGCTCCGTCTGGAAGAAATACAGGCCGAAGATCGTGGTGGGCGGTTCTGGAGCTTGGCAAATCGTCAGGGGAAACATGCAAGATGAGTACGGGATAGACGCGGTGGTAGTGGGAGAAAGTGACTGTGATGCAGTAGAGATTTTTAAAAAAGTTATGAATGGTGAATCGCTGCCAAGGACTATCAAAACAGAAAAACCAATGTTAGAGAAAATCCCAATGATAAAAAAGCCAGCACTATTTGGCGTGGTCGAGATAACACGGGGCTGTGGCAAGGGATGTCACTTCTGTTCGCCTACGATGCGCACGTTTTACAGTTTTCCTATGGAAAAGATCAAAAAAGAAGCAGAACTGAATGCCCGCGCTGGCTCGAAGATGGTTGTCCTCCAAACTGACGATATCTTTCTATACAAACACCACGAGCGCTTTGTGCCGAATCGAAAAGCCGTCGTCGAACTCGTGAACACGATCGGGAAAATTGAGGGTGTTGAGTACCTGCAGCCGGCTCACGCTGCTCTCTCGCCAGTGGTTCACGACCCGAAGATGATAGAGGAAATAGCACCGATGCTCGTGGAGAAGGGACGATGGTGGTGTCACGGCAGAAAGGTGGCATCGGTAGAAGTCGGGATCGAGACCGGAAGTGTCAGGTTGATGGAGAAACACATGCATGGCAAAGCTCTACCTCTGGAGACAAAGGATTGGCCCGAGATGGTCGTTCAGGCGGTTGGCATCCTCAACGACAACGACATTTGCCCGCTCGCAACCCTGGTGGTCGGGCTCCCGGGAGAACGCGAGGAAGATACAATTGCCACCATGGAGCTCGTGGACGATCTTCGGGAGTCCGAGATTTTCTATGTTCCCCTCTTCTTCACATCTGAGGAGGAATGCCTGTTGAGCAGTGCGAGGCAGGCAGATTTGCATCACCTGACCGATCTGCACTGGGATTTCTTTGCGACATGCTGGAGCCATAATATAAAACTCTGGGCCCCCGATAAGCAGAGAAAGGTCGCCGTGGGTTCGATGCTGTTGTATATGCTCTATTATAGATGGAAACATGGGGCGAGAGTGGCGCGACCTATAATGAAGCTCACCGATTTTCCGAGATCGTTATTCAGTGTGCGCTCGGGGACTCAAAATCCTCATCATAAATCAGTTTAGCCAGGCTCGTCATCGCGCGTTTCTACATCATCGCGTGAACTTATGAAAGTTTCTCCGCGAGTCGCTTAGCATTCTGGACCGCACGCTTGTACTTGGCCCTGTGTTCCTTCAGGAACCCGCACATGAGAGATATCGCCCGGTCCTTGCATTCCCCGCATATCATTTTTCCGGACTTGCACAGTTCCCGCACCTCTAGCAGTTTTTCGTCGTCTGGCAGCAGATGATAGACGTAGAGCTCATAAACTCTGCATTTGCTCGGGTCCCCACCGTACTTCCGCTGTTCCGCCGCGGTCGGCCTGCCTCCTGTGAAAGCGTCTTTTATCTTCCTCCTGATCTCCTCATCGGTGTCGGTCAGGAACACCGCAGTCTCGGGTTTGCTGCTCGACATCTTCTCCCCCATAAGCCCTGGCAGGAGCCGGTGATAGGTGGAAGAGGGAAGTAGAAAGTTGAACTCCTTTTGGAAGCGCGCCGCAATGTCACGTGCCAGGCGGAGGTGAGGGTCCTGATCTATCCCAACTGGCACCACGGTCGGACGCGGCCCTCCAAACTCCTCGAGCTGCGGATGCAAAATGTCTGCCACGTCGATCATCGGGTAAAATATGTGGGAGATGTTCGACTCGCCTGCGAAGCCATAGATCGCCCGCATCTCGCTAAAGTTAACGCGCTTCGAGAGCACGAAAGCTAGGTGTCTAACAGCATCGCTACGGGACTGGAAGTAAATGTGACAGCGCTCCAAGTCAAGCCCGAGCGCCTGATAATTAGCAAGATATTCCTCGACCGCAAGTTTTTTTGAGTCCTCGAAAGAAACGCCGCGCGCGGAGTAGGCCTCCAAGTCAGCCACGCAGAGGAAGATATCTGCTCCGTGCCCCTGGTACCATATCAACTGATCGATGACGAGCTTGTGCCCCACGTGCATTCGACCACTTGGCATGAGCCCTGTCATCACCACGAACTTTTCCCCTCGCACGATCGCGTTGAGCACGCGTTTGAAGTCTCTGTGGCCGAATATTATCTTCCGCTGCATCAGGTGGTTTGGATCTGGGATGCGGGGGAGCAACTTTTCGAAGGGCTCTATCCCAAACTCCTTCATCAGCCTCGTATAGTTCTCTGGGATTGCTGCCCCCCAAGGATCAATTCGAATCGGCATATCAAGGCCTCTCACGAGATAGGGAGTAATAAGTTATATCTCCTTCGTCATCGACCACAGCAAACAACATGCTCTTCCTGACGCTGTGCGCAAGCCTGACGGCGCGGGCCAGCTCTGTCGGGGTGAACCTGCCGCCCTCTGGGATTGCATGTACTATATACTTCGAGTGCGTATCGCCCGGCTTGTCGCCTCGCTCGTAGACCCGGAAGTGTGCCCCGAATTTCAGCCCGGTCTTCACCACGTAACCCCGCGAACGTAGGTCTGCGTACACCGCGTACTTGAGCATGAGTTCTGAGTCACGCCTGGCCAGCCTAGCGGAGAGCTCGCCAAACTTGAGCTGCTCACCAGTCTCTCGGTCGATCACCCTGATCTTGCCGCCATCGAGGAGGTAAAGTGCTTCGACGGGTGCAAGTTGAAGTTTTCCGCCGGAGAGGGATTTGCCAAATGCTCCACGCTGGTAGAGCTGATTTGCCTGGGCCTCCTCCCAAACCATTACTTTTTCTCTATACAGGTATGCATCAACAGGGATTTCGGCTTCCATGCCGCCCCCCCTTTGCAGTTATCTGCGCAGGTTAAGAAGGTTGGTTTTATCGAGTTTGGTAAAGGCCTCGGATCATGATGCACTTTCACCTTGGCGGGAACTTGAAATTGCTCTTCCTCCATCGTTCTTTAAATATTTGAATTTACACAATAATTATTGAAGTCAATATCAGCAATCGGTATTGGCTTATGATGATACTGGGCGGCACAGCCGAGACAATGGCGAAAAAAGTAATGCTGAGGCAGATGAGCTTTTAAGTCGATGATGTGTCACCTCCAACTAAGTCCATGTGGCCCAGACCGCCCGGTATTAATTAGATTTTATTTGCATCAGGGCTTTAATTTCATTCTTCTAAACGCATAAGTCCCGATAAGAATCATTACAAGAGAAAATCCGAGTAAGATTACAAAATCAAAAAATAAATTGAAGGTGTTTCCGCCGATCATCAAGCCTCTGATCGCATCCACTCCATAGGTGACTGGATTTATTCTCGTAAAGATCGTTAGCCAAGCTGGTAAACTTTCTAGTGAGAAGAGCGCACCCGATAAAAAGAATAACGGCGTGTTAACAAAACTTGTGATCAAGCCAAACCCCTCTGGAGACTCCATTATGCTACCTATGATCAATCCTATGCTAACCAATCCGATAACCAAAACAAAAAGAAAAACGTAAATTAAAATAAAGCTCAAGCCAAAGTTAACTCCGAAGAAGGGGGCAAACAGTAAAAGAATAGTCGCTTGTATAAGCGCGTCCGTAACTCCTCCTAAAACTTTTCCAAGAAAAATTGTCGATCTTTTGACCGGCGAAACCAAGACCTCTTTTAAGAAATCTAATCGCTTATCCCAGATTACATAAGCCCCGTAAAAAATTGAAGAAAACAAAGTTGCCATTACAATTATGCCGGGGTAAATCCAATTTTGATAGGGGATATCTGATACAGAAAACCTAGCACCCAAACCTGCTCCAAAAATAAAGAGCCAAAGTAAAGGACTGAATGTTGAAGCAAAAATTCTAGATTTTTCTCTTAAAAAAACTTTGAATTCTCTTTTCCAAATTGCATAAAGTCCAGTTAATTCACTCATGTTTTCGCCCTGTAATCCGCTATTCTTTCCCAAAATCCTCCCTCAGCTCCTTCCTCCCTAAATTCCCTCCCTGTGTAGTGCAAAAAGACATCATTCAAAGTTGGCGACCTACTTTCAACTGATTCCACTTTCCCGATAACTTTTAAAATTTCTTGTAAGTGTTTGTTTGCATCCTTAACTGTCAGCGAAACTACGCCATTTAACATGCTAATCTTTTCGACATATTTTAATTTTTTTACCTCTTCTAAATTTGGTCTTTTTATTTTTAATCGAATTATTTCCCCGCCTAAATCTCTTTTCAGTTTTTCTGGAGTATCAAGAACAACAATTTTTCCGAAATCGATTATTGCAATCCTATCGCAAAGCCTATCAGCTTCGTCCATGTAGTGTGTTGTAAGGATTATCGTAACTTTTTTTTCTTTCACCAACTTTTCAATATAATTCCATATGTGCTCTCGTGTTTGTGGATCTAGCCCCAGAGTTGGTTCGTCGAGAAACAAAATTTTTGGATCATGAAGTAGTCCTCTTGCAAGTTCTACCCTTCTTCTCATTCCCCCAGAATATTTTTTCACTTGGTCATCTTTCCTTCCCCACATGTCAACTAACTCTAAAACATTTTTTATTCGTTTTTCTCTGATGTTTTTAGGCACACCATACAACAAACCATGTAATTCCAAATTTTCATATCCCGTAAGCAAATCGTCCGAGGAAGGGTTTTGAAAAACTATCCCTATAGATTTTCTAACTTCATGTGGCTGTTTTAAAATATCAAATCCATTTATCTCTGCGGTACCAGAGGTTGGCTTTACAAGGGTGGCCAACATCGATAAAGTTGTAGTCTTCCCTGCGCCATTTGGCCCGAGCAATCCGAAAACTTCGCCTTCGTTGATTTCAAAGCTTAAATTGTCTACCGCAACCACGTCTTTCTTGTCCTTGAAAACCTTTTTTAGATTTTTCACTTTTACAATCGAGATTTAAATCACCCTGATTATTTTTTAAGAATCACTACATGGCAAAAGGAAGCCAAGTACTGAATTGATTCTCTTTACCGCACACATGATTTCCCTTTTATTCTCTTCGTCTAAATTCCTTTTTTTAGCCAACGTATGTAATGTATTAGTAAATTTGAAATATGCGTTTATAGCTTTGGTTGTGTTCAAATCATCATCCATCGATTTTTCAAATGCGTCAATAGCTTTTTTAATCAATGCGGGTATTTCCTCGTTGTGTTTTCCATTTTTCAATTCTTTTATTTTTTTCATGCATCGATAATATTGCTTTATCTCATTCCTAGCGCCCCGAATTTTTTTGAATGTAAAATTAAGCCTTCTCCTATAATGGGTTGAAATCAAAACATATCTGATGGTCATTGGGTCAAAACCTAACTTGAGCAGGTCTTCCAAAGTATAGTAATTCCCAAGAGATTTGCTCATTTTTTTTCCATCGATCATCAGGTGCTTTGAATGGAGCCAATAATTCACGAATTTCTTACCTGTTGCTCCCTCGCTTTGGGCGATCTCGTTTTCATGATGGGAGAACATATTATCGGTGCCGCCAGTGTGGATGTCAAAATGTTCTCCAAGGTGCTTCATACTCATTGCCGAGCATTCTATACTCCAACCCGGCCTTCCCTTCCCTAGCTCGGTTATCCAGAAAATATCGCCATCCGACTTCCTGTAAGATTTCCACAGAATAAAATCTCCGGCCTCCCATTTGTAACAGTCATCCCTCCTTAATCTTCTATTTTGCATCTCTTTCGTAACTCTCAAGTGCGACAGTTTGCCATAGTTTTTGAATTTGGAAATGTCGAAGTAAATGTTTCCGTCATGCCATTTGTAAGCATAACCATTCTTAATCAATTTCTTTATTATTTCCACCATTTCTTCGATATGCTGAGTTGCCCTTGGATAGAAATCGGCGGGAAGTACGCATAATTTTTTTGCTCCCTTAAAGAAAACTTTGGTGTAAAATCTTGTTTTTATTTCCAATAATTTTTTTTCTTTAGCCACCATCACCATTTTGTCCTCGACGTCGGTGATGTTCATCACGTGCTTTACCTTGTAACCTTTGTAGGACAGATATCTCTTCAAGACATCCTCAAACAGGTAAGTTCTATAATTTCCGATGTGGGGATAAGTGTAAACAGACGGGCCACACGTGTATAGGCCAACTTTTTTATTTTCTATCGGTTTGAAAACTTCCTTCTTTCTGGTAAGCGTGTTGAAAAGTTTTAACATCTAATCACTTGAGATGTTGCATTTTCAAACCTTCGTTCAGTTATAATTAATTAATTTACTGGTGGGGCCGCCAGGATTTGAACCCGGGTTTGCGGGTCTCTTCGGAGCACAGCTCCAACGGGTCATCATCCATTCGTCAGCAGACCCACAATATCCGCTGGAGCCCGCCGTGCTAGCCAAGCTACACTACGGCCCCACCGAATAACATCACCTCGCCGCGAATAAAAGATTTCTGGAGCCGGGGGCCGGATTTGAACCGGCGAAAAGCGGGTCTGCAGCCCACCGCCTTTACCGCTAGGCTACCCCGGCTGTCAAATACTCTGTCATCATCCTTTAAAATAGAGTTCGATATCTGGCAAGCTTTTTAACCGTGGGCGCTGAACAGGGCTTGGTTGAAATGATCCACATAACCGTTAGCATTAGTTACATTTCGGCTGAGAAGTTCTGGGAGCAGGACAGATCCGCCCCGCCTGGAGTGCATATCTCGACTAACATCAACATCGTCGGCGTGGAGCAGAAGGGTGAAAAACTGACAGTGCCATTCGTGGTCACAATCGGCTACACTCCATCTGTGGCGCAGATCAGCTTGAAGGGTCAGGCGATGGTTTCTGGCGATAAGGGCGAGCTCGATAGGCTTCAGGATGATTACAAGAAGCAGCGTGCCCCACCACCGGTCTTGCTCCAGACCATAACCAACGCCTCGCTCATTGAGGCGACGATTCTATCACGCACGCTCAACATCCCTCCTCCGATCCCATTACCTGGCATGCCTCAACCTCAGAAACCTGATAAGGAGAGGCCGAGCTATGTCGGCTAAGGTACCATATGCCCCACCGCCACCGCCTCCTAAACCCGAGGCGCCGAAGCACTTCGCTGGCATCCTGCTTGGGATCATCCTATGTATCGTAGGAGCTTTGGTGATCTATCAGGGAATAGACGTTGCCAAGGAGGTAGAAAAGATCGCTCCAAGCATGGCGCTTTTGGCGGCCGGGGCCCTGCTGATATTTTCTGGCGCCAGCAAGGTATGGCCGGGTAAGGCACTGGTGAATGTGGGTTTGTTCATCGTCGGCTTGGCTTGTTTGGTCGGAAGCGGGGCCCTGATTGCTGATAATCTACGCGGAGCAGCCTACGCGATACTTCTGACGATCATCGGCATTGCTCTCATCGTGTTCGGCGTGGAAGTCGCGAAGGAGAGATGGAAGAGGTTCATCGCGCATTAGGTGGCGGGCCGGGCGGGATTCGAACCCGCGATTACAGGCTCCGGAGGCCTGCGTCTTATCCTAACTGGACCACCGGCCCGAGTATAATGTGCACGTTCAAAATTAATCTACCTAGACATCACGCAGGTCAAACAAAAATGAAAAAGGAAAAAATAAAAATCTGGTACGTTTTCGTGCTGTTAGGGTTGTACTCACTTCTTAGCCATTACGCCCATTATTCCGCCAATCAGGGCCAGTATACCTCCGACCAAGCACACGTAGAAACCATATGCCCATCCGCTCAATCCAGCATCGGCAACTGCCCATATCCAACCAAGAAGGGCAACTACCCCACCTATTGGGATCAGGTAATCAATGTTCTTCACCTTAACGGCCAACATCGCTACAAGTGCCCCTATCAATGCTAGAATCCCGCCGAGTAGGACGACGTAAGGGTAGGATACGAATGCTGTTCCTTGCCATCCCGTCATGCCGCCGCCCCAATCTAGGAAGACTCCAACCGCAGCCAATATACCGCCGATTAACCCGATAATCAATAGCGTCTGCTTCTTCATCGTTTTTCACCCCCTTTTCCCTTGCCTTTTAAGCAATATTTTCGTTAAACTTGACCATTATTAAATCTATCGGTTTTAAGCGCTCGTATGTTATTTTACGCCCATTAAAACCCCCTTCTGGCAAATTGCAGTTAATAGGGAGCGATAAGTTCACACCAGAGTCACGCCGAATTCCTTCAGGATTTCAGCCAACCTAGCTAGGGGGAGGCCGACCACATTAAAATAGCATCCATCGATCTTCTCGACGAACAGGCCCGCTTTTTCCTGGATCGCATAGGCCCCAGCCTTATCGAATGGCTTGTCCGCGGCGACATAGTTTGCGATCTCCTCCTCAGCCAGTTTCCTGAACTTCACCCTAGTCCTCACGAAGTCCGCCTTTGTCTTCCCCGTGGAGGCATCGATGACCGCTAGGCCGGTTAAGACCTCGTGCGTCCTGCCGCTCAGCTCCCTCAACATGAATTTGGCTTCTTCGCTGCTCTTCGGCTTACCTATAATCTTTCCCTTAAGCACGACGATGGTGTCCGCCCCTATTATTAATCCACTTTTCGTCCTCCGCGCGACCTCCTGGGCCTTCGTCAGGGCCAGGGTTTTCACCAATTTTTCAGGGTCGGAAATGTTGAATTTGGACTCCTTCACCCTGCTACCGACGACCTTCACCTTTAGCCCGAGGTCCCTGAGCAGCTCGAGGCGGCGAGGCGAGGTGGAAGCAAGTATGATCTTCATTTTAACCCCCTTTGGCTATTTGTACCAGTCCAAACTTTGAGCAATGTAATCAATGAAACCCTCGAAGAACTCCTTGGAACCCTTGCCCATCTTAGTTCGGTTAATTAACATCTTTGCCCGCTTCGCATGTCCTATGGACTTCTCCTTGGCAGCCTTTAGTGCCCCCGTCTTCCTTATCACCGCGCGCATCTTCTCGAGGTCTCCCGGGCTGATTCTACCCTTGCCGAGCGCTCTTTTGATTGCCTTTGACTCTTTCGGCCCCGCCAACTGAAGCGCGTATACCAAGTGAAGTGGCTTTTTCCCCCTTGCTATATCCCCACCAGGCGTCCGCCCGTACTGCTGCTTGGTGGCGAAAGTGTCTATGATATCGTCCTGAATGTCAAATGCGTATCCGATGTTCGTCGATGCCTCATCCAGAGCTCGCAGGTCCTCCTCGGGAGCATTGCCCAGAACAGCGCCGGTGAGAATCGTGGTCCTGAAGAGGGATGATGCCCTTTTGGACGCCATGGTGTACCACTCCTCGACATCCGGCTCCTTGTGCTCGAAGAGTAGGTCGAGGACTTGGCTTTCGTTCACATCGCGATAATCTTTGACGAGCAGTTGGATCACCTCGTCTAGTGCCTCGCCGCTGAACCCTGAGTTCAATATCACCTCCAGCGAGAGCGCATACATAGCATCGCCCATGAATATCGCGGTTCCTTCTCCAAATCTTGCCCCACCAACATCTGGGAAGAGCTTATGGAACGATTTTCCGCCCCTTCTCGCCTCATCCTCGTCGACCAGATCATCGTGGATTAAAATGCAGTGCCTGTATAGCTCTATGCCCACGCAGACTTTGAGGATTTTTTCATCCACTTCACCCGCATAGCCCTTGTAGGTCATGAAGGTGCTACACGAGGCTAACCTCTTCCCCCTCCTGAGCACGTACTCCTCGAGGTTTTCATACGTTTTCAACATGAATGGATGATATCTCCTCGCCGCTCCTTTCAACGATTTGAAGTGGCCCCTCAGCTTGCGGTCGATGAGGGCAGTATATTGATCCAACGCGGTTTCCCAGGTCATTTGACTCGACGCACTATTGGCTTCCGGGTTTAAAACGCAAGTGGCTGGATGAAATCGAGGATGGCGGGCCCGGAGGGATTCGAACCCTCGACCTACGGCTTCGAAGGCCGCCGCCCTATCCTGGCTAGGCCACGGGCCCATGATAATTTAGTCTCTCTGGTTTATGTTTTATTCTAAACGTAAGCCTTTTCTTAAGCGCACGATATCCCTGATGGGGGATGAATTGAAGGCTCTCATGCTAGTCTGCGATGGCATGGCGGATCGCCCGGTCGCCAAGCTCGGCAATCGGACCCCGCTCGAAGCCGCACGAAAGCCCAACATGGACAAGCTGGCGAAGCAGGGGATATGCGGGCTGATGGATACGATCGCCCCTGGGGTGCCTCCTGGAAGCGACACAGCCCACCTAGCGTTGCTCGGCTACGATCCGTTCGAGGTGTACACAGGTCGAGGACCATTCGAGGCCGCCGGCGCAGGCATCGAGCTACGTCCGGGGGACATCGCCTTCAGGGTCAACTATGCCACCGTGGATGATTCCCTCGTCGTCAAGGATAGGCGGGCGGGGCGCATCCAAGATACAAAACCGTTAGAAGCTGCGGTAGGGCAGATCAGGCTCCGCGGGGCGGAGTTCATCTTCAGGAGCACGGTGGGTCATAGGGCAGCCTTGGTGCTTCTGGGGAGAGGTCTATCGCATGAGGTCACTGATTCTGACCCATACGAAATTGGTAAAAAAGCCCTACCCATAAGACCACTTCTACGAGCTCCAGAACGACCTGGGCTGATTCAAGCTATCTTAATGGGCGGCATCCGCAGATTTGTCGGGCGTCAGCGCAGGGCGGCTAAGACCGCGCGACTGCTCAACGATTTCTCGCGCAGGACTTGCGAAATTTTGAATAATCACCCCCTCAACCAAGAACGCTTGAAAAATGGACTCCCCCCTGCAAACTATCTCCTCCTTCGCGGAGGCGGGGTAGTGCCCCATCTCCAACCCCTACAAGAGCGATTTGGCATCCGCGGAGCTTGTGTCGCTGCAGCTGCCCTCGTGAAAGGCGTCTGCAGGATGGCGGGCATGAGCGTTGTCGACGTCCCAGGTGCTACTGGTAGCGTCAACACCGACCTGAACGCAAAGGCGAAGGCCGCCCTGAAGGCGTTGGAAACTCACGAGTTCGTGTTGCTCCATGTGAAGGGTTTTGACGAGGCCAGCCACGACGGAAACGTGGAGGCGAAGATCCAGCTCATCGAACGGGTCGACGGGATGCTGAGCCAACTCGTGGGCGCTGTAGACCTCGTCGTATTGGCCATCGATCATACGACACCAGTCACCGTGCGCGAGCACACCGGTGACCCCGTGCCAGTGGTCATCTCCGGAGCTAGCGTGCGCGCTGATAATGTTAATGCTTACAACGAGCGCGCGGTTGTCGATGGTGGATTGGGCCGAATTCGGGGCAAAGACCTGCTGCCGATCCTAGCTGACCTAATGGGTAAAAGCAAAAAATTTGGGGCTTAAAAAAGGGACCTCAGCTCCGAAGCCCCCACGATGCCCCGCTCCGTCACTATCGCCGTCACCAAGCGAGAGGGCGTGACATCGAACGCGGGGTTGAACACCGCCACGCCCTTCGGCACCAATCGAGTTTTCCCAACAAAAATGACCTCGCGCGGGTCGCGGTGTTCGATTTTAACTCGATCGCCGCTTGAAGTGCTCAGGTCTATCGTCGTGGTAGGGGCGACGGAGTAGAACGGGATGTTATGTTCCTTTGCAAGTACCGCAAGTGCGTACGTGCCTATCTTGTTCACGACATCGCCGTTTGAGGTGATGCGATCGGCGCCGACCATCACAAGGTCGACCATGTGCCGCCTCATCACCTCGCCCGCCATGCCATCTGTTATCACGGTGACAGGTATACCCTCGCGCTTGAGCTCCCATGCTGTTAGGCGGGCGCCCTGGAGCTGTGGCCGCGTCTCCGTGGCGATGACCTTGATGCGTTTGCCCTGTTCCCAAGCCGTGCGGATTGCCCCGAGAGCTGTGCCGTAATCGACCGCAGCGAGCGCTCCGGTGTTGCAGTGGGTCAGCACGACATCCCCGTCCTTGATGAGGCCCGCCCCGTGCTCACCCATCCGCCTATTAGTCTCGACATCCTCATCCGCGATACGCCTCGCCTCTCGCACGACCGCGTTGCGCAATCCTTTGACATCTTTTGCGGCTCGCGCGATCCTCAGCACGCGATCCAAACCAACGAAGAGGTTTGCGGCAGTCGGGCGCGTCCTCCTGACTTTGCTCGCCGCTAGTTTCAGCTCACGCAACAAACCCTCTCTGCTGCGGGCCTTGCTGTGAATGGCGGTCACCGCAAGGGTCATTGCAGCGGCAACCCCGAGCGCCGGCGCACCCCTTATCTGCATCGCTTTGATCGTGTGGACGATATCGTCGGCACTGTTACATCTCACAAGTTTAAGTTCCTGCGGCAGCCTCGTCTGGTCGATCATCACGACACTTTTGCCCCGAAGTTCTATCGTACGCATGTAAATGCCGCCTGATGTTTTTGTGCCACGACTTAAATAGCAACTGCGCTATAGGATTTTTGATTGAGGGTCATGAATGCTCACTTTGGTCCGAGATGCTGCACAGCTGATTCGAGCGCATCGCAACGATTCCATTCAAATCATCTCGCACATGGATGCCGATGGCGTCTGTGCGGCCGCGATAACCTCAACCGCGCTCGACAGGCTGGACATCAAACACTACGTGAAGTTCGTCCACATGTTGTACCAAGATGTTGTGGAGCAGCTTGAGCCGGCCGACCTGACTATTTTCACCGACCTGGGCAGCTCACAGATACAAAATGTCCGCGAAAAATTTGGAGGATGCGACACAATCATTGCCGACCACCACGATCCAGAGAGGGCGGATGGCTGGCCGGAGCTAATTCACCTAAATGCCCATCGTCAGGGCCTCGACGGCGTCAGCGAGATAAGCGGTGCTGGCATGTCTTACTTAGTTTCAAAGGAGTTGGACGCCGCAAATAAGGACCTGTCAGCCCTCGCGATAGTGGGCGCTGTCGGCGATATCCAAAGTGCGTGGGGAAAACTGCGGGGCATCAACCGTAAAATAGCTCAAGATGCCGCGGATGCCGGTGTTTTGGAATACAAAACAGATCTCCTACTCTACGGGCGCCACACAAGGCCCATCTTTAGGGCACTTGAATCTTTTACAGACCCCCCAATTCCCGGAGTCAGCAACTCGATCGCCGGTTGCATATCCCTGCTCAAGGACCTGCAAATACCGTTCAGAGGCAAACGCGGCTGGCGGAGCCCGGTCGACCTAACCAATGGGGAAAAACAAAAGCTAGCAACTGAGCTCATCGCGAGGGCATATATGCACGTGCCCAAGGAACTCGTGCAGTACGTGCCCGGGCTGATAATTGGTGAAGCTTACACCCTCCTAAGAGAAGGTGAGCGATCGCTGCTCCGAGATGCCGATGAATTCTCCACGTGCATAAACTCCACTGCCCGCCACGAGCAGCCGTTGATAGGCTTCGAGGTCGCGAAGGGGGATCGCAAGGTGTACTACAGGGCCATGCTCAACTTGCTTCGATATCATCGGCGCTGCATAGCCGAGGGAATGGGATTCATAGAGCAGGAGGGGTTCGAGCGCACACCCAAGGGATATTTGCAGTACTTCGACGCCACAGGGGTGCTAAAGGAGACCTTTATCGGGACTATCGCGAGTTTAGCGCTCGGCAACCAAGCGTGTGACCCGTACAAACCAGTAGCCGGAATCTTCCGAGACCGAGGTGTGGTGAGGGTATCAGCGCGGTGCTCGAAGCTGTTGTTCCTGAAGGGTTTGGACTTGGCGAAGGCCATTCGTGAAGCCGCCAGGTCGGTCAGTGGAGAGGGCGGTGGGCATGCCGTTGCCTGTGGGGCGCAAGTGAATGAAGAAAAGCTCCAAGATTTTCTAAATGAGTTTGAAAATCAGATAGCCGCCAAACTCAGCTGATCTTTCGCACAATGTGGGATAAATTTCATCTTACCTTTGCCTTTCTCCTCTCCTGCACCTCATACATTTCGGAGATTTCTTGGACGCTATCTATTTCCTCGGGCCTTCGGTCCTCCCTAGTCCTTACATATCGTGGGAAGCGGAGCCCGTAGCGCCCAGTATGTTTCTCAGCGGGGCTAATCTGAATTTCCTCCCAAGCCACTTCAAAGACAATTTTGGGCTCGAAGTACGCGTCGCAATCGATCTCGATATCGACGTCCTCATGTGGTTTTCCTGTTTGAATTTTTTTGAACATCTTGGTGAGCTCTTTCAAATCCTCATCGGTATAACCACTTCCGCACTTCGTGACCGTTTTAAATCTTCCATCGTCCTCGTCTCGCGCGGCTAATATGTAGCTGCCGAAGAAGCCCGCCCGCTTGCCCTTGCCATAGAGCCCGCCAACGACGACCAAATCCAGCGTCTCCAGCGTCGGCTTGAGCTTCAGCCAAACGAACTCCCGTCTACCCGCGCGGTAGTTGGTCTTTAGGTCCTTTGCCAATAGTCCCTCATGCCCCATTGCCAGCGACTTATCCATGAATGCCTTGATTTCATCCGGCTTGTCGCTGACAATTTGTTCAACCACCATGACTTTACCTGGCATCGGTTTGATTATTTTTTCAAGCGTTGCTCTCCGCTTCGTATATGGCTCATCGATGAGGCTGTCGCCCTCTGTCATCAGCACGTCGAAAAAGTGGATCTCAACCGGGATCTGCTCGATGGCCTCCTTAATCTCGTATTTGCGGCGCCGCTTGAGCACTTCCTGAAAAGGCATCGGCTTCTTGGTCTTTTTGTCCATGGCAACGAGCTCGCCGTCCACTATCGCCCTCTTTGGCTTGAGCGACTGGCGGAGCGGCTCAACTAGATCAGGAAACATGTTTGTATAGTCCTCCATCCTGCGGGTGAACAAAGTCACCTTGCCTCCGTCTTTATGGGCTTGTATTCTTATCCCATCGAGCTTTATCTCAAATGCCGCTTTGCCCCTCATGCGTTCCATTATTTCGTCGATGCTCTCGGCGCGCTGGGCAAGCATCGGATTGATCGGATGTCCTATCTCCAGCCCCAGCTTCTTTAGCCCCTTTCCCCCACTGGCTGCGGCTGCTTTGGCCACCTCAGCATAGTCAGTCGTCAACATGTAGGCGTGCTCGACCACATCTGAAGTGACATCGAATGCACTTGCAATTGCGTCTCGAAGCCTACCCTCGGCCACGCCTACCCTCAGGTCGCCCAAAACCGTGCGGGTGATATATTTGGCCTCCAGTGGGGTTGAGCTGCTCAAGAGCTCAGCGATGGCAGCTATCTTCCTATCGACAGAACCCTTGCCAGTTATCTCCGGCAGCATCTTGATATTCTCGAAGACTTTTTTCACCGTCAGGGCCTCGGTGAAGAGCGTCACCTGTTTTTTCTTCCCGAGCAGCTGCCGAGCCACCTCGCCGAGATCTCCAACCTGCTTCATGAGCTTGTCTACCTCAGAAATTGAGTAGCCTGAGGCCTGCGCCACGGCCTTCTTGAGCTGCTGCAGCCCGACGCCGGTCTCCTTTGAAACGTAAGCGGGATAAGTTTTGCCCAACAGGAGCAGGACGACTCTTTCCATTTCCTCTACAAGGGTTTTCTTCAATAGGTTGGTGATGATGTCGTTTTTCTCAAGGTATGCTGATGTCTTCTCAAGCTTTTCAAAAGCCTCGGCCAAAGTCGCATAACGCATGAAGACCCCTTAAATTGATTTAGTCGTGGGACATAAAACTTTTCGAGACCATGATCCTGCAGGCAATCCGAGTATTCAAAGAATTGCAGCAAAAAGACTTCAAGATGCTCGCCGCGATGGAGCGATGGATGCGGCGCTACGAGTTCGTGCCGGCAAACAAGCTCTCAGCCCTAAGCGGGTTCACACCTAAAGATGTGGACTACCTGCTAAGAAGATTCGACAATTTCAGGCTGATAACGAGGCAGACAGTAGGCTACGTCGGCTATAAGCTCACGCCGGTCGGGTATGATGCTCTCGCATTGCAAAAGCTTGTCGAGCAAAATGTGCTTCAGGCCTTCGGCACCCCCCTTGGGATAGGAAAGGAAGCTGACGTCTACGATGCGCTCATGCCAGATGGCGAGAAGGTCGCGGTCAAGTTCAATCGCCTCGGGCGGACTAGCTTTACCCGCGTCGGGCGGCTTCGCTCATACGCGCCCAAACACGGCTGGATGTACGCCTCCAGACTGGCTGCCGCGCGCGAGTTCAAAGCGTTGGAAAAGCTTTATCTTCATGTTTCAGTACCGAGGCCAATCGCGATTGATCGTCATGTCATCGTGATGGGGTTGATAGATGGCGTCGAACTAGCAAACGTTGCGGATATTGCCGAGCCCGGAGCTGTGCTCGACGATCTGCTTGAGAACATCAAGCGCTCTTACCAGCTCGGCGTCGTGCACGCCGACTTGAGCGAACATAATGTAATCATCAAGCAGAGCGGGGAGGTGATGATTATCGACTGGCCTCAATGGATCCCGACCAGCCATCGCAACGCCCGAGAGCTGCTGGAGCGCGATGTCGCCAACGTTTTGAAGTACTTTAGGCGTAAATTCAGGCTGAAAAGAGATATATCACAATCGCTCGAGTTCGTGAGAGGTTAGGTTCGACTCACTCCACGAGGGCCTCCATCAACATCTTGTTCTTGGGGTCGATTTTAGCCACCTGCTCCCCTCCCCTGAAGACCCTCACCATGCCATCCTCTCCTGAGACTGTTATCCCAGTGGCCCTGGTTGCGGCGGTCATGGCTGCGACTGCCCTGTGTCGAGTGCCGAAGCCAAGCGGGATGTCCGTCTCAACTTTTGCATCCAGGTAGCGGCCTGCCGTTGTGATGTGTCCATTTTCGTCGATGATGAATGCGCCATCGAGATAAGCGAACCTCTTGATGATTTCCCTCTCCTTTTTGCCTGACACAAAAATATCTGGGTGTCCGCTGAACGGATTTGGGATGAGTTGTCTCGAACGCCTCAGGACCGCCTTGCTATCTCCTATCATAAACGCGGTGCCTACGGGTTGGCCATGGTAACCATCTCGGCCGAGTTCCATCGCTATCTCGACGACCGCTGCCAGCATCGGGTTTGATTCGATTATCTCTGCCACAGTGGATTCGGATCCGGTGACGCGATGGACGAGGAGTGTATCAGCTTCGCTCAGGAAACCATCTCCAACCACACAAACCACGAGCTCCCCCGGCCAGAGGATGCCATCTCGTATACCGCGGCAAACAGCGTGCTGAACTTGACCAACTCGAGTCGGTGCCTTCACGGCGAGCTTGATCACCTTTGCCTGCGAGTGTTTGTTCAATCTTTCGTAAGTCTCGTGATCGGGTGTCGCCACGATGAATTTTATCTTCTTTTTATTGAGGCCAGTCGCTCGCCTGATCACTGATCTGCCGAAGCACTGGCTAAAAATGAGGTCACAAGTTTTCCCATTTTCCGTCAAGGCTAATATAGCATCAGCATTTATCTCAGAAGCTAACCTGGCCGCCGTCGCCGCTACCGCATCGGGAATCTCCACCCGTTCACCGTTCCGATGCCACCCCGATAGCTCGGCCAACCCCAATTTTTGATTGATTTTCCACAATTTATGTCTTACTGTAGTGCAATTTTATGTCCAATTTTAACATTTGAACGTGAGATGGTGCCAGCGGGTAACTCGATGAGATAATTCGCGATGGCCTTGGGCCTGTACATGCGCCAAGGTCTGATCCCCGCGCGAAGCTCGACTACCACAAATCTCGAGTCGAGGTAGAGCAAGTCAATCGGAAACCTGACGAAGAACATGTGAATACCATAGCGGCCGGGTCTTGGCAGACTGAAGAGCATTGCACTGCCCCTTTTGAACCTACTCCTGAACATCAGGCCGCGGAAGCGCCTCCAGAATGTATCGGCTAACTCGACCCTGCTCGCTATGACCTTGCCGGTCGTCTTGTCGATCAAGCGCATGTTTTACCATAAACCGAAGGGGCTTTTATTCTATCCAGCCTAATCCAAACCGATTGCATGTCATCGGAGGCCGAGTTCCGCAGCGCCTTAGTCGAGATGCTTAGGCGAGCCGCAACGACCTTGCCAAAAGATGTCGTCGAGGCGCTCAAGAGATGTAAACGACGCGAGCGCGAGCAGGTCGCGATCTTACAGTTCGAGTGCATGCTGAAAAACCTCGAACTCGCGAAAAAGCTCGGAGCGCCCATCTGCCAAGATACAGGGGTCCCGATTTTCTTCATGGAGCTGGGTACAGGCCTCAAGCTCGATTTCGATCCAATCGCAGCGCTCAGAAGGGCAGTGAAGGAGGCAACGCTTTCCATACCCCTCCGCGCGAACGTCGTCGATCCCCTCAGCCGTGTCAACACCGGCACAAATGTTGGCGAGGGCCTGCCAGCGGCGCACATCGAGCTCGTGCGAGGCAAACGGTTACGAATAGCCCTGCTCCTGAAGGGCGCTGGCGCTGAGAACTGGAGCAGGCTATACATGCTCAGACCCTCAGATGGCGAGGCAATCGAACGAGCTGTGCTGCTTACACTTGGGGAGGCAGGGGGCCAGCCCTGTCCTCCAACCATCGTCGGCGTTGGAGTTGGAGGGTCGGCCGAAGTCGCCTGCCTGCTTGCCAAAAAAGCTCTGCTGCGGCCGCTCGATAAGCCGAATAAGGACCGGCGACTCGCTGGGCTCGAGGCTCGCCTCACCAGAGCTGCAAATGAACTCGGCATAGGACCGATGGGCTTGGGCGGCAAGACAACGGTGCTTGGAGTTCATGTTGAAAAAGCGGCATGCCACACGGCCAGCCTGCCAGTTGCAATCAATCTCCAATGTTGGGCGGCCCGCAGGGCTTCGGCCAAGCTAGTCGGCGATCGGATGCGCGTAGAGGTGCCGTGAATGCGCAAACAATTGAGGCCTCCGCTGAGCGAGAAACAAGTCAGACAGCTGAAAGTCGGCGATATCGTCAGCGTCACTGGTAAAGTTGTGACCGCCCGGGATAAGGCATACGCTAGGGCAATCGAACTCTTGTGCTCGGGCAAAAAGCTGCCGCTCGACCTTCGCGGCGGGATAGTCTACCACTGTGGGCCACTTGCGAGGAAGACGAGAAAGGGTTGGCGGGTCCTGTCTGCCGGACCCACGACCAGCGCGCGGCTTGACTCAATGCAGGCCGAGTTCGTTGAGCGAACGGGCGTGCGGACCATAATCGGTAAAGGTGGTATTGGTGAGGATGTGGCGGATGAACTCGCTCGATTGGGCTGCGTTTATCTAGCTTTCACTGGCGGAGTTGGCGTGCTCGCTGCGCGGGCGATCAAGGGAATCCAAAAGGTATTGTGGCAAGACCTCGGCGCCGCTGAAGCACTTTGGGTGTTGCGCGTTCAAGACTTCGAACCTTTGGTTGTCGCCGTCGATGCTCAGGGCAACAACTTATACGCACGTAAAATTAGGCTGGCGAAGGCCACCGGTGGCGCAAGTTCTTGACGAAATGGCATGCCACGTAATGGCCGCCACCAACATCCTTGAATTTGGGTTCCTCTTCCTTGCATACGGGCTTCGCATATGGGCAGCGAGGATGGAATCTACAGCCCGACGGGGGATTGATCGTGCTCGGCACCTCTCCCTTTAGGATATGCCCCTTGCGCTTGTAGGTCGGATCCGCGATTGGGGCGGCCGCCAACAGCGACCGCGTGTACGGCTGCAGGGCATTTTTGCGCAGCTCCTCCGTGTCGGCGAGCTCAACCATCTTTCCTACGTACATCACGGCGATCCTGTCGCTCATGTGCTCGACGATGTTCAGATCGTGGGAGATTAAGAGATAAGTGAAGCCGAATTTACTCTGAAGCTCGCTCAGCATGTTGAGGATGTGGGCTTGGACAGATACGTCGAGAGCTGAGGTCGGCTCATCCAAGACGACAAAGTCTGGGTTGAGGACGAGCACCCTGCCGACCGCGATCCTCTGCTGCTGCCCACCGCTGAACTCGTGCGGATATCTATCTAGGTGCTGAGGCTCGAGGCCGACCTCCTTAAGTACCTTTAAGATTATCTCCTCCTTTTTCTCCCCTTTTGCGATTTTGTGAATGTCGATCGGCCTGCTGAGTGTGGTATGAACGGTCATCCTAGGGTTAAGTGACGACTGCGGGTGTTGATAGATCGTTCCCATCCTTCGCTTGAGCTTCCGCAACTCCTCTTTGTCAAACTCCGCTAAATTATGGCCGTCAAAATATATCTCGCCAGCTGTGGGCCTTATAAGCCCCAATATTAACTTTCCAACGGTTGTCTTTCCACATCCACTTTCGCCGACCAGCCCGAATACCTCTCCTTTTCGTATGTAAAAATTCACGTCATCGACAGCGTGAACCCACTTCTTTTCCCGCGCGAATATTCCCCTCTTCGTTTCAAAGTATTTTTTGAGACCCCGAACCTCTATCAAGTGTTCCTCTGGAATTTTGACCCTCTTCTCGACTGGTGGTCGCTTCTTCCTAAACGGGCCAAATGTAAATAGGACAGATATCGCTTGTTTTAACACAAAAGCACCACCATTCAGGCCGCACCTCTCGCGCCTTTGCTGTAAAGATAGCAGCGAACTAGGTGCCCTTTGCCCATCTCGGTCATTCGCGGAAACTCCTTTCTACATATATCCATGGCATGAGGACATCTCGGATGGAATTTACATCCAGGTGGGGGAGTAATAAGGCTCGGGACCATCCCGGGTATCGTCTCAAGCTCTCCCTTAGTTCCAACCTTCGGAACTGCTGCGAGAAGAGCGCTTGTATACGGATGTTTCGGATTCTGGAACAAGGTAATAACATCAGCTTGCTCCACTATATTTCCCGCGTACATCACGGCTACCTTCTCGCACATCTCAGCGACTACCCCTAGGTTGTGAGTGATGATCAAAATAGACGTGCCGAGCTTCTGCCTCAACTCCCTCATCAAGTCCAAGATCTGCGCCTGTATTGTTACATCCACCGCAGTCGTCGGTTCGTCCGCGATTAGTAGGGCTGGGTTGCATGATATCATCATGGCGGTCATCGCCCGCTGTTTCATCCCCCCGCTGAATTGATGTGGGTACTCCTTAACCCTGTGTTCAGGATCCGGTATCCTCACAAGCTTGAGCATCTCTAGGACTTTTTTAGGCACCTCTTTGGCGCTCATCAGGTGTTGCTCTTCGACCAAGTGAAGCTCGATTGGCTCCGCTATCTGGGAACCGACGGTGAAAACAGGGTCGAGGGAGGTATGGGGGTCTTGAAATATCATTGATATCTTTGTTCCTCTTATCTTCCTCATCTCTTCATTACTCTTCCTCAGAAGGTCCTCGCCCTCGAAGACGACTTTCCCTTCAACGATCTTGCCCGGAGGGCTCTGGATCAACCTCAATATTGATAGGGCTGTGACACTTTTCCCACAGCCAGTTTCACCCACTAAGCCAAAGATTTCCCCTTTTTCAATCTCAAGATCTACTCCATCCACTGCCTTTACCACTCCCCTTTCGAGGAAGAAATATGTTTTCAGCCCCTGCACCTTCAATAGCGGCCCCGACATTTGACCTACTCCCTCAGCCTTGGGTCGAGGGAATCCCTCAGCGCATCACCAAAGAATTGGAACCCAAAGATTGTTATCACCATGACTATACCTGGGAGAATAGTCAATAAAGGCCCCGGCATCGGATCTCCCATGTATTGTTTGTAAGCGTTTAAATCATATCCCCAATCTGGGTACGGTGGCATTACCCCCAATCCTATGTAACTCATTGATGAGGACAGTAAGATTGCCGCTGGAAATGTCATCGTTACCATCACTATCAACGGCGATATTGCATTGGGTAGTACATAACGGGAAATTATAGTCCTATCCTTTTCTCCAATCGCCCTCGCGGCTTCGATGTATGGTTCCTCTTTGATCGCTAATGTCTGGCCACGCATAAGCCGTGCATAGCCAGCCCATCCAGTCATTGCCAACGCGATTATCACATTGTAGAGGCCGGGACCAACAATGGCGACGAACGCAAGCGCTATTATCAAACCTGGCATAGCGAGCACAGCATCCACCGCCCTCATTATCAAATTATCGACCTTTCCTCCCATGTAGCCTGCCAATAACCCGAGCGGCACACCTATCAACGTCTGCACTACGACAAGCAAAGTTCCTATTATTAACGCGGTTCTAGTGCCATAGACTACCCTACTGAAGACGTCCCTGCCTGTGCCGTCGGTCCCAAACGGGTACTGCCAGCTCGGCCCCTTTAATATATCCTTACTTTGTGCAGTGGGGTCATGCCGAGCGATGAAGCCTGCGAAGATTGCGGTGAAAACCACCAACAACACGATAGTCCCACCAATCTTCGCCCGTATATCCCGCCTTAGGTATCGAAAAGCTGGAGACCGCAATACTCCCCTTAGGAGATCATGTATCCTACCCAACATTTCATCTGCCCTCTCCGTACCTTATTTTTGGATTGAGATAGGCGTACATGATGTCGGCGAATAGGTTCGCGAATACAGCTAGTATCAAAAACATCAAAAGCCCCCCTTGGATCACGTACCAGTCTTTAGCGGGGGAACCAAACACCCCCATCGACGAAACTAGGAGCCTTCCCATGCCAGGCCACGAAAATACGACCTCCATTATAACCGTTCCCCCAAACAGGAAGGGAAGCCGCAAGAACAGCAAGGTCGCTATTGGGATGAACGCGTTCTTCAGCGCGTGCTTATAAACGACTGCCCTCTCCCGTAATCCCTTTGCCCTCGCCGTCCTTATGTAATCTTGTCTGAGCACGTCTAACATGCTCGATCTGGTCATTCGAGCGAGGGAGGCTGTCTCATGCGTTGCAAGCGTGAAAGCAGGTAAAATCAGATACATCAGGTCATGTTCTCCTGCCGTGGGTATGGGAAACCATCTCAACCAGATCACAAATATCAATATCATCATCATTCCCTGCCAGAAGAAAGGTATGGATACGCCGAAGATAGCGCTCCCCATAAATGTATAATCCACCCACGTCTTCCGCCTGAGCGCTGAGATGACCCCTATTATAAGTCCAATTGCTAGCGCAATCACGAAGGCAGTGAGGGTCAGCAAAAGCGTTTGCGGAAGTGCCTCAAGCATAAGAGATGAGACGGGCCTTTGATATTTGTAGGAAAATCCAAGGTCTCCCCTCAGCAAGCCCTTAGGGATTACTAAGGCATTCTCACCTTGCGCGGGATCGGCTGGAGGATAACCGGTTAGATATCTTAGGTATTGGATGTAAAGTGGCCTTTGAAAACCATATTGATGGCGTATATTCTCGAGTAACTCCGGAGTTACATCCTGCCTGCCCTGCCCCGATAAAACCTGCCTTGCTGGGTCGCCCGTGATGGGGAGAAGCAAAAAGATTACGATGCTCACAACAAAAAATATGGGGATCAGTAGCAGCAACCTTTTTAATATAAATCCATACATGCCTCCCGGGAATCTGAATTGCATCCATGCCCCATGATTAATCAAAATAATGTTATATTAAAATTGTGGTCAAACTTTATGCAGGCCTTACCTCTCTAAGTAAGTATCGAGCTGCTTCCACATGAAATTGCTCATAGGATGCACCCTAAGGCCTTTGACATCAACTCTAATGGGCATGAGGAACGGTCGCTCGACTATTGGCAGATAACATGCATCCTCCATAATCTGCATTTGGCTCTCCTGTATGGCCTTAAAAGCCACGGCGTCGGAAAATGAAAACGTGTTATCTATTACTGCATCTGTATACGCATTGCCCCACCAATATCTGTTGGGGCTCGGGGGCACCCGAGTTGTGTGCCAATACCACCAGAGCATATCAGCGTTGGGCCAAGTGTAACCCCCTACAACCATATCGTAATCACCCTTGGCAATTTTGGACTCGATATCGTCGAAAGCTAGAACTTGAACATCGAGATCTACCCCGATCTGCTTCCACTGCTCCTTCAACGTCTCACCTTCTTTAACATAGGGGTCGTAACTTGTGGTGTAGAACCTGAGATGGAGAACGAAATTTGTGGGACTTCCTCCAGGATAGCCAGCCTGAGCGAGCAGGCTCTTAGCCATATCAAGGTCATAAGGATACATGTTTTCAACCGCATTATTGTAGCCCCACATCACGCTCGTTAGGGGGCCGTACGCTATCTTGCCCAAGTCCTGCCATGCATACAGAAGCAGATCCTCCATGTTAGTGGCGTATAGGAGTGCCTTCCTGATCATCAGGCCCTTATTAGCGTTATCTGGAGTCATCACGCCATCGGTCTGTATCCATGGCTTGTCATCGTTGAGCGGAGATGTCCCGTGGTCGGAGGGAAGACTCGACTGAATCTCCGGGGAAAGCGTGCCAACGTAAAAGCCAACCCAGGCCATGGACGAGCGCGGGTAAATGAAATTTTCAGCAACGTTTGGATCCGTTTGCAACCTTTCTATTAACGCAGGGCGGGGAGAAATACCTATCATCAAGTCTACATCGCCCCTAAAAAATTTCTCCTCCGAGGTGAGATTGTTTGCATCAACTTCAATGGTTATCCCATCAAGATAAGCGGGGCCTCTATTTTGGTAGATCTCGGGTCCCCACGTGTAGTCGTCGTTCCTAACCAAAGTGGTCCTCGTATCCCGCACCCATTCTGTAATTTTGAATGGACCTGTCCCGCAGAACTTGCTCACGCCGTAGGCCGGATCCTCGCCGCACACAGGGCAAACTATTGAACTCGAAGTCTCGGCAAACCAATCGTAGAGCCACCTATCCCATTGGACCAAGTGTATCCGTGCGGTATACTCATCGAGCACCTCCGCATCTAAGATGTTTCTTACAGTATCCGACTGAACTGACCATGGTGACTTAGCCCTTTTAATGCTATACACCACAGCAGCAGCGTTGAAGGGCTCCCCGCAATGGAACTTCACGTCATGCCTTAGGTACCAGTCTATGTAGAGTCCATTCCCGCCGATCTTCCAGTTTTCCGCCAGCAAGGGGATATAATTCATGTCCCAATCGTAGGTCATGAGAGTGTCTTGTGTGAGGGCTATAATCTGCATCGACTGATCCATCTTGGTTTTGTCAACGTCCAGAGAGTTAGCATCTGAGGATTGAATCATCCTTAGCACATTCCCAGCTGATGGCCCCTCTCCCCTAGAAATTAAAACATACGCTGCCACGATTACGATCAAAACTACAATAATCACAAGAGGGGTAGAAATTCCTCTGGATGCGTTCCTGCTCGTAGAGATTTTGATCATTGTTATAACCGTAGTGTTTCTCCTGAAACTACTTCTTCTTTAGCATCACAAAGTACACTCCCACGACCACGACGACGATTATGACGATTGCAGCCGCGATTATCCACAGCGGAAATCCTGGTTGGGGTGGTTGGGATGTACTGAGGTCCCCCTCGGCCGCAAGCACAACACTGCCGTCCTCGGTCTCGACAATATACATCCAGCCTCTAGCTCGGCCCCCATATCCGAGATCCGTGACGGTGCCCGCACCCCAATTATCGTTATAGACCGTCTGCCCAACCTCAAACTCCGCATTCTCGGAAGGTTGACGTCCATTTTCCCCCAGAACTGCGAATGGTTTGTCCTGTTTCAGGAAAGTTTGGTTCTTATCTTGGACTTTGACATTTATGTCCATCCTTTTCGATCCGGCTCCCATATCTGGAACAGTTACAAATAGAGGGACAATGAAATTTCCACCAGATGCCACATCGGCTTCGGTTTGGCCTACCTCTATCTCCCAACCCAAGTTCTCTGGGGTGGAGGTCTCCCAGGCATCGATTGTGTAGGAGGAGTCCCTTGTCCCCGTATTCGTTATCGTAAGTGGAAAGAGCACTCGCGCGCTCTCAACTGTCATGCTGCTCCAGTCCAAGCTCGTAGTAAAATCATACCACGGGAACCACACATCAACATTGGGATCCACCACGGTGGAGTCCAGAAGGTAGACTTCGGGGTACCACGCACCGTCGATCACCCAGCTATTGTCATCATATATCTCGTCGTCCTGGAATTTAATGCCGGAATTCAAGGCGTCTAGGACAGCATTTGGAAACCTAGGGGCACCATAACCACTGTAGTCGGCCTGGCACATTATTATCAGCCCTCCGCCAGCCTTCACCCAATTCACGATTGCTTGAATCTCTTCGGAGGAAAGCGGCCTCATAAGCTCCGCCAGCTGAAGGACGTTCAAGTTTTCGAGCAACTCCGGAGTTATCGTTCCTCCAACTTTAGTACTGACATTAAATCCGTAATCATTTTCCAGCATGGTAAGCCATTTCGTCACTATCGAAGGTTGGTGGTAACAAGTGGGAGCTATATGGGTAACGTAATACAATAGATTATATTCACCCGGATTGTTCCAGTTTATCAACCACCTAACTATGCGTGACATAACTTCATCGTTTGCTAACTCCCCTCTGTCAAAGTACTTGTCCCGCAGGATGGAATTAGCTATAGCTACGACGCGACCGCTGCCCACAAATGAGGCGGCAGCCACTGGCGGGAATTCTCCTTGCCCGTAAAGCGTTGGCCAAGGCGCCCTGAGCGTTAAATCATTGCTATAGCCCGTCTTTATCGCGGTTATAATCGGCACCGCGCGCGAGTCGATAAGAAGGTCGGGAAGACCAGGCCCCAAGAAGTGAGGCGTCTCCGGATCGACAGGGTAGTATGTGACCCCATTAAACGTGGGCCAATCAGTTGGGAAAAGGTTTCCGCCCCTGAAGCTCACATTGTCCCTAGCCCCCGAGTCTCCTACCGCAGTTAAAGTGATCCAGCTGGACACTTTTTCTGTCAGACCCGCGGGCACGGTCACCAAGATGTTTTCCTTTGCGTTTTCACCATTTTCAATGCTGACTCTGTTCAGGGAAATCGAGGGGTTCCATCCTAGCTCGCCCCCGACCGTGAGAGTGTAATTATCTGGCTTGGTTCCGATGTTCACTATTGTCGCCTCGAAGGTCAGAACTTGTCCAGCATTACCTTCCCGCGTTTTAGGTGAAACCCTCACAGAGACATCATAGTCCTTCTCTATAATGAGCGAGCATATGCTGTAGAGGCCGATCATATTCATGCCAGTCGCGTTCTCGTAGGCGCTCCCTATCCAAGTCGTGTTATCGATGATGGCGACCGGCCAATAATTAGTCGCTCCCCAGTTCGAATTATCATCCACCACCTGATCGTCTTGGAAGTAAAAGCCGGTGCCAAGTGCCATGAGGATCTTATTTTGGACTTTGTTGTAGTTGAGGCCGCTATAATCGGCACCTTCCATGATGAGCAAGCCATTGCCACCTTCAACGAAGCTCTTTATGACTTGAACATCTGCATCTGGTAAGAGTGCTGGGTTTCCACCCGTCCCAGCGCTGCCGAGCTGAAGCTGGGGTATGACTAAGATATCGTAACCTGAGAGAAGACTCGAAGTTATAGGCGCCGTGCTAACGCCGGTGAGCGTGTACCCCTTGGCCTCGAGCGCATTCTCAAGTTGTCGACAAGTGGACAAGGCATTGTAGACGCCATAGCTCTGGTACCAAAGCACTTTCTTAGCTCCCGACTTCATCCACTGGAATGCATTGTCAAGGAGCACGTCGAGGTATGGGTCCGGATTATCAGGATTGTTCCACCTGTTGTCCCTACACGTTGAGACCGCCCCTGTAGCGACAACCGCACCTGCACCCACCCTAATGGCGGCCATCAACGTTGGAGAACTCTGGTAAAACTTTAGCGGAGGCAGTCCTCCCGTGTCGTTGTTATATGTGGAGGCCTTTCCTGAAATGACGATGATGATTGCATTTTCTCCCCCCTGCGCGTTTGATGGGGTTATTAAAACTAACGATAAAAATAATGAGAAGCACGCCGCTGCCATCAAAACTTTTTTTGCAAGCAAGTTAAGCCTCCACCAACCCTTTTATAGGAAACACACTTTATTTATAAGGATTTCGCTAAAGTCGGAGGTCGGTTCAGACGCCAAATCCTCGGAAGACGATCAGAATCTTGACAGTAGTTGTTTTGATAGTGGCCTTGGCAGGTGGGTTTTTCTTATTTCTCTCCGCAAGAGGGCCGGGAGAGAGTCAAGTAGTACGGGAAACAGAGGTGTGGTGGATAGCAAGCGATCCCCACGTAGGTCGTAGTTTTATTGAGTCCGATAATGCCCTGCGAGTTGGGATAGAAGATGTCAATGAATATGTCGAGAAAATCGAAGGGGTGAAAGTGGATTATGCGATTATGTTAGGGGATCTGATTCACGAAACCAGTTCTTACATGGGGACGTTCTATCGAGATATGGAAAACCTGAATGTCGAGAACTGGTATTACATCCTCGGAAATCATGATTTTATGTATTACACTGAAAATCTACTGCCGCCAGTCGATATGACATTGGACGTCATGGGAATGAAATGGATTTTGATCTCAGATCACATGGGTGACTCAGGCTCTTCCCCTTCGGCAGCTGTGGGGGGAAGTATGCCGGAAAGCGTGCGAGAATGGTTCGTAAACCAAGTACTCTTCTCAGATAGGCCCGTGTTCGTGTTCTCCCACCAACCACCAAGTCAATGGAAAGCTTGGAACGAAAACCTTCAGAGAATAGCTGATGGGTCGGAATTGTACGGGTGGTTTTATGGCCACATTCACGCATGGAGCTCTGTTTGGCTCGAAGACCAAGTGCTCGCTTTCTCCGATTGCTCCCTTGACTGGGCACGCAATTACAAGAGCGCATTCATGTTCCTCGATCGGGAGGGTGACACCGTCAACGTGACGCTGAGATTCAGGGACCACGAAAACCACGCGTGGATCGAAACACCATTCCAAGGAAAAAATGTTGAAAACATAAGCTTTTCCGTCAAAGTCGGGTAGGGGGTGGCGGATTTGAACGCCGGGGCAATAAACAAAAAAATCCTAGTTTTTATCGTAGTAGGTGTCTGTGTCTGCGCTGGAGTTGTTGTACTATACTTTAAGGGTGGGGTTCCGCCCGCAATTAAGAACCCAAAAGCACTCTACATCACCGCCAATACCGCTACTCTAGAAGTTGAATATGATAATGGAAATCAATGGTCGGACGTAAAAATTAGGTTTGAGTACAAGGGGGAGAACTCGGACACGTGGAATTACACTGATTGGCGGGAGAATGTGGAGAACGGGATGCTCTACGAAGATATCGACAATCTAACCCCCAGCACTCAATACGAATTCAAAGCCGTTCTACAGCATGATTCGGGGGTAATTTCTACTCCGATTTGCTCGTTTGAAACGTATGCCATACCCCTGAACTACGAGGCCTACGGAACCGTGGATTACACAGTAGATGGCGACACTATCAAGGTCACCCTGACTTGGGTCAATCCGTCCACGGCGGGAGTCTATACGGGGCCCGACCAAAGTGTGAGGTTCTCCGGAGGGATGGACGCTCCAGAGCTATCAGATCCTGAGGGAGGATGGGACTCAAAATATTTCGTGATGAACTTCTGTCCAAACACAAAACCCCCAACAGAAGTTTTCTTGGACCTCGACAACTTATCTAGCAACCCCTACCATGATGTAAACGGGAGGCTCCTCGGCGTGGTCTATGTGAAGAAGGATGGCAAGTGGGTCAACGTGAATGCCGAGGTGCTCAGGTGGGGGCTAGAGGCTTACCCAGATCATGACTGGTTCAAGTATAGATACTTCAGCTCGGAGTTCAATCCGGATGTATGGCTCGAGAACGATTACCCATATTTGGATTACTCATATTTGCTTTAAATATTGTTTTTTTCCCTACACTTTGACCTAATTTAGGTAGAGCACTAACCGTGGGAGAATAAAAACAAAAAGAAAAGGGGATTGATTGCGTTTCCCCTTTATCTCTTCCGGAATATTGCGATCGCAGCTAGTATCAGCGCGACTATCACTAAGATAATCGCGTAGGTTCCCCATGATGTCACTGTGCGCTCGATTGTCAACGTTTTAGGAATAGCTTGGTTACTCGCAGGGTCGACTGCCGATATGGTAATGGTGTTCACTCCCTCGACCAATGGTACCGCGTAGCTGAATGCTCCGCCTGCCCCAAGCGTCAAGGTCTGCTCATCCAAGCCAGTGGCGCGTATCTTAACTGTGGCAGTCATGTCGTCGCACGCACCTTCCACGAGTATAGTTGTCTTGTCGGTCGTTGCGGGTATCGCTGTAACCGTGAGCACTGGTGCGATGCTGTCGACTGTTACCGTACCGTAAAGCACCTTGGTGCTCTCGTTGTTCGCCAAGTCCGTCAGGGATACCCAGAGTTCGTTCGCCCCTTCACTCAAGGTGACGGTGGCGCTGTAGTACCCAAGGTCGTCAACGACGCCGCTCCCTAGCAATGTGAAGGATCCTTTCTTCCAGACTTTGACCGTTCCGCCCGCCTCTGCAACTAGGCCGCTGCCTGATATCGTTAGAGTAGTTGTATTCTGGGTTCTGGTTACTACGGCTGTCCAACCAGTGATGTTTCCGGTGGCGCTGAAGGCTGGCTTACTCGTGTCTATTCTGAAGCTGCGCCTGGCGATTACGTTGTCCGAGCCCGCGTGCGCGAGGTTGTCACTCGCCACCACGTTGACCCAGTAAGTTCCGTCCAATAGCCCGGTGCAGAAGTCAGCCAAGTTGTCGAGGATGTTCTCGAAGACTCCGTTTGCCACAACCCACGGGATCGCATTTTCGAGCAATCCACCCCAGGCCGGCACACCATTTGCGACGTTGTCATCGTTGTCTAGGTAGACCTGCAAGTTTTCGTACGCTACACCCAAGCCGGTACAAGCCGCATAGCCTGGGTCGAGCACCGTTATCTTGATCCTCGGCTTGTTCTCGTTGATCAACTTACCGTTTTCGTTCCAGGTGATGCTCGCAATCGTGTTGAATGCTATTGTGGGTTTCTGGGTATCGATGTAGAGGTTCTCGATGTTCTCGCTCTTCGTGTTGCCCGTGCGGTCGGTTGCGGTGACCTTCACGACGGAGCTCAAACCCTCGCTGAGAGTTATAGTTTTAGTCCAGCGGTTCTCGATCGTCGGGTCCCTAGTTGCCACGGTGGTGTCGATGGTGACTGAAGTGACCCAAAGGTCGTTATCAGCCTGGCCCACCGCGTTGTCCTGCACGATTATGACCATGTTCTCGCTCGCGAGGTTGTCCACGTAGCGGTAGACGGTGGTAGTTCCGGCCTTCACGACGTTCTCGCGCACGCCAGCAATGAGCGTCGACAAGCCGTTGCTGATAAAGATCGGCGCCCGGGTGTCAACGGTTATTGTGTTCTCCATGTTCGCAGTGTTCTCGTTGCCTGCCGCGTCCTTAGCGCTCGCCACTCTCACAACAACCACGTTGTCGTCCCATGCCCCTACAGTGAAGTAACCGTAGTAGTAGATATTGTCAGTCGTGGTCATCGTAACCGGTGGCACGAGGTTCTCCGCATTGCCTGAGTTCTCCACGGTTACGGTCCCGAGGGACTGAAGCTGTTCGCTCGCCCATATTTCGATTTTCGCTCGAGCGTTGTCGAGAGCCGTACCCACTAGGTTGACCGTTCCAGCTGGTGTGACTCCCACCTGGGTCACGTTGATCGTCAAGGTCGGTTTCTTGCCGTCGACTTTCACAGTGAAGCCGCCGAGGTTCTCGTACGCGGTGTAGACCGGCTCTTCCTTGCTGACAAGAACCGATATCATGTAGTTGGTTTCGGTGGTGATGTTGGGTGTGGTCCAGAGGAAGACGAAAGTCTGGGAGCCACCAGGAACTATGACGTTGTCGCCGATCGCGTCGAAGCGCACGCCATCAGTTACCGAGGTCAGAGTCCAAGTAATTGGGCTAAGAGCGGTTGTGGTTGAGTTCATTGTTAATGCTGCCGCGCGCAGGTTCGTTGCCGCGCTTATGAACTCGTTGCCAGCCGTGGTTATGTTTACCTTTCCGCTGGTCTTCAAGTTTTCTGCCGCCTGGTCGATGTCGACTGCCGCAGCGTTTTCCTCGTCTAGACCCAGCGCAGCGCCAAGTTCTAGCGCCACGTTCTCCAAGTTGTCGGATGCAAGCTTTAGGTCCTCTCCTGCCCCGATCACGTTGTCCATCAGCGCCACCCCTGCGTTTTCAATCAGGAGGGCTGCGACTTGGAGGTTGGCACCTGCCGTTGCAAATTCGCTGACAGTTGCTATACGCACGCCTGCGCTCGTCAGGTAGTTCTCAGCCACGCCAAGCGCATAGCCGGCGTTGTCCAAGAAGTTGCCTGCGTCGAGGAGTTTGTTTCCAGCGGTTTGGAGCTGGCTTCCCGCGTTAGTGAAGTAGGTCTTCAAGTTTGTTTGAGCAAGCCCGTTTGCAACTTCAACAAGATGGCCGCCAGCGTTATACATGCTTGTTCCCGCGTTCTCCAAGTCTCCGGAGGCGAGGGAAGTTGCCGCAGTTACGAGATCTGCACCGGCGTTATCAAGGTTCTCACCCACAGCGTCGCAAATATTCTCCATGTTTTCGTTGGGTGGTGCATGTAATCCAGCCGCCCGTATGATGTAAGTGCCCGCGTTGGTTAGTTGTGTGGAAATGTAATTCAAGTTCTCGATGGAGTTGTCGATCGCGTCTGCCGCGAGTTGAAGGGCACTCATCGCGTTGATGAGATTAGCATACACGTTCACTTGGGCGACAGCGCTAGATGACACGTTTTCTGCTGCGAGCAGTCCATTCGTTACCAATCCAAGGTTGTCACCGGCGGCCTTGATGTTGGGGCCTGAGGATTTCTTGTTATCCTCTGCCAACACCATGTTATCCCCCGCCAGATCGAGGTAATCGGCCGCGTTGTCAATGTTGTCGGCCGCGATTACTAAGTTCTCCGAGTAACCAATCGGCTGGGCGAAGCCAGAAACTTTGATCAAAACGTTGTCTATATTGTCTGTCGCATAATCGTTCGTCACGGTTACCGTGAACGTGACCCTAGTATTCGCCCTTGCACTCGTGGGTGACAGGGTCGCACCTGGCGAAGCACTAACTATCGATGTTGTTATGACGGTAGTTATCGATGTCGTTACCATTGCTGTTACTAATAATGCTACGATCGCTGATAGTAACTTCTTATTTTCCATTTATTCACCTATTTGTTTGCGAGTAAACAATTAAATCCCCTGACTATTTAAAGGTTGCTTTAAACCGACGCATCCGTTAAAAGAAGCATTTATAAGCCTTATTTTCCCCAAAAATCTCGTTGAACGCTTATCCCAACATCGGCAAATGTCGAACAAAGCGGAAGGGTTAAATGTCTATGGGTTCAACAAAAATACGGGTAGAGGGCATGAGGGTAACGACTCCTAATTGGCAACGTAGGGGCAGGGTTGAGATACTTGCCGATATCCTGAGAGCTGCCGTGGACGGGGCGAGGGGTACCCATATCATGTACAAGGCAAACCTCAATTTCTCCCAGCGCCAGAAGTACCTGACTGAGGCCCTGAACGCCGGGCTGGTAGGGGTCAGGGTCAATTCACCCCTCGTGTACATGACCACTGAGAAGGGGCACGAGTGGCTTAAAAATTACCGGAAACTCTTGGATAGTTCTGAGGCATTCTCGACTTGAAAGTTTGGCGCCCCGGCTAACTTGGGCTGCTTCGGCCTGATCTCCAGATGGGGGTGTAGAGGAGGTGGGGTAGAGCCGGGGATTATTTTTTTAATCGAAATCATTTAGCCCCCCAGTTGAAATCGATGGGCTAATCAAGTCAAAAACAGAGCCCTATTTTTACAGATTTTCAACTCCCCAGTTTAAAGTGGAAGATGTAAAAAAGGGGAATGGGGCCAAGATTATCCTCTAAACGCTATTTTTCGTGTGGATGATGAGTCTGGAGGATAGTTTCATAAGTCATTTATCAGCAGGTGCATACCCCTTGGTGCAGGGGATGAACAAGTGAAGTTTGCAGACCTCCACATTCACACCCAAGCATCCGATGGGTGGCTCACGCCCGATATGGCGGTCGAGCAGGCCAAGGATGCTGGCCTCGCCGCGATATCGATTGCCGACCACGACTCAGTGAGCGGGATAGAGGCCGCGATCTGGGCAGGCAAGAAACACGGGGTCGAGGTGATACCCGGGGTGGAGCTGAGTTCCGGGTTTGAGGGTCGGGAACTCCACCTCTTGGGCTATTTCGTCGATTGGCGCGATAAAAAGTTCCAAGACAAACTTCTTACCATCCAGGAGGCGAGGGTCGATAGGGCCAAGAGGATCCTCAACAGGCTCAGGAACCTCAATATAAACATCTCCTACAACGTCGTCATCGTCATAGCTGGTGGGACGGTAGGAAGGCCGCACATCGCCAAAGCCCTGCTCGACCGGGGGTACGTCCGAACTGTGCAGGAGGCCTTCGAGAAGTACCTGGGCATCGACAGGCCGGCCTACGTCGAGAAGTACCCCCTCTCGCCAGCTGAAGCCATGAGGATAATCCACAAGGCGGGGGGGATTTCCGCGCTTGCCCACCCAGTGTTCTCCAGGACAGATGAGGTGTTGCCGGAACTCGTGGACCAAGGGCTGCAGGCGATCGAGGTCTACCACAGCAGGCACGATGCCATGGCCACAAGGCATTTTGAGGAGCTGGCGAAGAAATACGATCTGCTCATCGTGGGGGGGTCCGACGCTCACGGCAGGGAGGTGCCGGTTGGGGCCGTGAAGATACCATACGAACTCGTGGAAAAAATGAAGGAAAAGCTGTCGGCCCCAAAAAAGCCCAAAAGTGAGCACCAAGACCCAGGGGCGAGGAGGATAGTTTCACAAGACTTTAATAAGCGCCTGCCAGTCCGTACCATTGGGAGTAACGAGGGGTGGATATGATGGCCGAGTTGAAAATAGATGTCCCCGCGATATGCGCTGGAGTGGGGTATTCAAAGGAGGAATATCGGTGATCATGTGGATAACCGAAACTCCATCACCTCGGCCCTGCCTGCTTCCAAAGTGCTGATCTGGGAGCTCGGCCTACTTGTAACCGTCCCATTTTCACTGTTTTTGACAGACATTCGAGCATGCTTACCGACCCTCGCCAATGGAGACTTGAGGGAGATACCCTTGGGTGGTTAAGATGAGGGTCAAGACCGGCATCCCTGGGTTGGACGAGCTCATGGAGGGAGGCTTTCCTGCTGGAAGCTGCGTGCTCGTCTCCGGGAAGATAGGCACTGGAAAGTCGATCTTCGCCATGCAGTACATCGTGAAGGGGATCACAGATTTCGGGGAGCCTGGGGTCTTTGTATCGCTGGAGAGGGAGAGGAAGGCCCTTTGCCAGGATTTCCAGAGGTTCGGCTGGCAGCTTCAGAGGCTTGAGAAGGAAGGGAGCCTCCAGCTGCTAGGTGGCCCCCTGACAAGCCTGAGCAGAGGGAAAAAGGACGCGAAGAGGATCATCTCAGAGATAGTTAAGGCGGTTGAGGCCTCCGAATCCAAGAGACTGGCGGTAGATGGGATGGAGTTGCTCTCGATGTTGCCCCGGAATGAGTTCGCGCTCTGGGTAGAACTCGATAATTTCAAGGAGAGGTTGAGGGAGGTGGGGTGTACCTCGGTGCTGACCTCAGAGATAAGGGAGGGGAGGGAGGAGCTCAGCAGGCTGGGGGTCGAGGAGGAGATAGCAGACGGAGTCATCGTGCTATACTACGAGGGGGAGGGGCTGACTCGGGACAGGGCGCTCGAGGTAAGGAAGATGAGGGGCACGGAGCACAGCAACCAGCTCCACTTCTTCGATATCACCAGTGGGGGGATAGTACTCAAGAAGATGCCCGAGAAGCCGAAAGTTCCGAGGGGTGGGCGGGCTTCCGGGCCCCCCCTTTAAGAAGGCTAGAAAATACATAAAAACGATAAAAATGACGAAAACGCGTTACTGCCTAATCTGTCCATTGTCCGCGACACCCTCACCACGCCAGCTGTCGTGCTTTAAAAATCCCGATGGTTGGCACAAAACCCATAATTTTATTTTTACTCAAAGCGAAAATAATCATAGGTGAGGAAGTTGAGGGTTGGGGGTATTGGGCATAGTCTGACGGCACTGGCAATATGCCTGATGTTTTTACTGGTTTTTTTCGTTCACCTCGCACAAGTCCCCACCGCGCATTCGTGGGGCTGGACCACCCATTATTTCATTGAAACTAAGGCTGAGCTTGTCTTTTCCAATGATCCATTCTTATCTAATTTCTTATCCACATACCATAGCACTCTTTACAGTTGGTGTACCTACCCAGATTCAAATAAGAGTTTCATGCCAGATGGCGGGGGAGAAGCTGACTGGCACTATTTGGATGCGTATAGTTACAATCCGTTGAGCTATTCGGGTGGCAAGTTGCCCTGGGCCATGGAATGGATATTTGACAATATAGTTCAGTATTTGAAAGATGGAGACTGGAATACGGCCGCGCAGCTGATGGGCGCTATATGCCATTTCGCTGCCGACGCTACATGCCCCCTCCACGCGACATGGGACTATGGAGCTAGCCCCGGTTATCATCACTCGGAGTACGAGACCGCAGTAAACAATCATATTGGCGAGATATCAATTCCAATTTCCGATTACGTGCCCCAGGAGCTTGACGACATCACCAATGCGGCTTTGGCGACGCTTGCAGAGAGCTTCGACTTCACGGACGAGGATCCCAATGGAGGCGTTAACATATGCGACTTTTTGGAGGTCGGCATCAGCTGGAACGACACGATAAAAAGTATTACTGAGGACAGGTTGAGGGCAGCTATACAGTTCACGGCAAACGTCTGGTACACAGCGATGGTCCGGGCGGGCTTGGTGGGCTCAGTATCCTGGGTCAACAGTATAACGCCCTACTGGCGAACTTCAATTCCATTTACGATCACCGCTACCGCATACAGTTCAAATGGTTACGTCAAGAACGTCGCGCTCTGGTATCGCCACTCGACCGACAACTCGAGCTGGGATAACTGGACCCTTTATGGTATCGATTACTCGACCCCATGGGAATGGTCGTTCAATGCCCCCCTCGGGGATGGCTACTACGAGTTCTATTCCCTCGTGACCGACGATTTAAACAACCAGGAGTCACCTCCGGCTGTTGCGGATGCAAGGTGTGGTGTGGATACAGTTGCGCCCGCCTCATCCGTAAATGCGATCTCGCCGTACTGGTGGACGACATCTTTCCAAATAACCGCTACGGCATCCGATAGTACGAGTGGGGTTAAAAATGTCTCACTTTACTATCGCCACTCGACCGACAACTCGAGCTGGGATAACTGGACGTTTTGGGGGACCCACACGACCCCCCCATGGTCTTGGAGCTTCGGTGCGCCGTTGGGTGGGGGTCATTACCAATTCTATTCGATAGCCGGGGACAAGGTGGGAAACGTTGAATCAGCCCCTAGCTCAGCCGATGCAATGTGTGGTGTGGATACAGTTGCGCCCGCCTCATCCGTAAATGCGATCTCGCCGTACTGGTGGACGACATCTTTCCAAATAACCGCTACGGCATCAGATGCCGCGAGCGGGGTTGAAAACGTCTCGCTCTATTATCGATATTCGACTGATAATTCAGGTTGGAGCGCTCTGGCACTTTATGGGACGGACACCGCAGGCCCATGGATATGGTCATTCATCGCCCCCTCCGGTAGCGGCTACTACGAGTTCTATTCCATAGCGCGAGACAAGGCGACCAAGATCGAATCGACCCCAACAGAAGCAGATGCCAGATGTGGAGTTGATAACGCTGCACCTCCCGCACCGGCTAAGACCTCGCCCGCCGACGGGACGATAACAGACAATAGCCCCACATTCACATGGGTGGCCACAACTGATGACTTAAGCGGCATAGCTAGGTATGAGCTTTGGGTGGACGATGATCCCAACTTCTCCTCACCCGAAGTTTTGGAAAACACCGCCGATAACATAACCCTAAACTTCATCTCCCCTGCACTGGCAGACGGCAATTATTCATGGCGCGTCCGAGCTTGGGACCAAGCTGGCAATAGGAGTAACTTTGAAACCCCATGGATGTTTTCGGTCACAACTATCCCATGGAATGTTGAAGTGACGGTATCGCCGAGTGGGAATAGCGGAAAGCCTGGGGAAAACGTCACATTCACCGTAACTGTGACGAATACGGGAAATATGGCTGACAATTACAACCTGACGGTGGGCGATAACTCGGGTTGGGGGCTAACTCTATCGGAAAACTCCCTCTTGGACGTTGAGAATGGGGCAAGTCGAACGGTCACATTAACCGCCACCATACCAACAACCGGAGCCGAGAACTACACCCAGGACAACATAACCGTCACAGCCACCTCGACCGAGAACTCCGCGGTGAGCGACAGCGCGAGCTGTATAGCCCATGTTATAGCGGAGGTCATCAGGGGTGTGGATGTATCGATCTCACCCTCTGAAAACAGCTCCGGGAACGGTGAGACTGTCATATTCGTGGTCACGATCACGAACACGGGCAACGTCACGAAGGATTATAACTTGGGCAAGACCGACGATGCCGGCTGGAGCCTAACGCTTCAATCGTCGGTCACGGTGCCATTCGGTGAAAACAGAGAAGTCACGCTCACCGTTGGAATTCCGAGCACCGCGGAGAACAACACCAGCGACAGCATAACAGTCACGGCGACATCGAGCGAGAATACAGCGATCGAGAACAGCGCTACATGCGTGGCTCGCTGCGTTGTCGGTGCAGCGGGAAGGGGCGTGCTGGCAACGATCTCAGAGAATTCCAAGTCCGGCGCGCCTAGCGAGACCCTCAACTTCACTGTGACCGTCGCGAACACGGGCAACGTGGCGGACAACTATAGCCTAGAAGCCACCGATGATGCAGGCTGGGGAGCGTGGCTGGATGAGAACCAGCTGACGATCCTAGCAGGCGAGAATACAATAGCTATTTTAAGAGTCACCGTTCCGAGTAGCGCGAGCGAGGGCGACTCGACCACGATAACAGTTACCGCACGCTCGCAGGAGAACGCCCAAATCGAGAACAGCGCCTCGTGCACGGCGACAGCAAATAGGGCCCAACCTCCGCACGACCTCGTGCCCGTGGCTGTTGGAGGAACCGTAGCGGGGATAGGAGCTGCGATCGCTGTACTGTTGAAAAAGGGGATAATCTACCTTCCATCCATGAGCTCACGCCTACGATCTGATCAGATGCCCCCGGTTTCCAAAGCATGAAAAAGTTAAAGTTCACCCTTGTAGTTTTTGGATCTCTTCATGCAAGGCATCGAGGCGCTTCAAAGCAGGGTGATCGACCCCTAGCTGAGCCTCGAGCTGCCCCCTAGCCCCCTCGAACGAAACGCTTCCGGCCCCGAGGATCAGCTTGTCCGCGTAAGCCACGATTTTCTCCTCAAGCGTTCGCGGCATGAAGTCGCGCTCGGGCAACCCCAACTCCTTAGCCTCGTCTGCTGGGATCCCTGCACCTATGTGATTCTCCGCAAAACCGGCGAACTTGCCCAAGCCCCTTCTGCGCAAAATTTCTGCCCCCCTGATGCCGTGCTCTATGCCGTGCGTTTCCGCTCGACCGACATCGTGCAAAATAGCGCCCAACCCGACTAACTTCAGGTCGACAGCATGGCCATTCTCGCTTACTCGATTGGCTATCTCAAGCGCCTTCCGCTCGACTGTAAAAGAATGTTTTATGACCTCAGGTGAACAACCCACCTCGCGCAGCACGCGCAAAGCCTGCCCCCGCGTAAGCAACTAGCTCCCCGCGAGGTGCTCCTTAAGCGACTCTATCTGGCGCTCCAGAGCAGTTATGATGTTGCTGTTGTCGAACTGCTTGAGTTGGTTCCCGCATTTTGGGCACTTGAAGTCGTTCTCAGCAGCGAGTTCGAACGGCAACTTCGGGCAGCCGTTGTCGCAGCCGAAGAACATCGAATTTTGCTCCTGATCGAGCCTCTCCTGGAGCTTCTGGAGCAGCAAGCGCTTATTGTTGTCGAAGAACTCGAGGGCTCTCTCGGGCTCGATCCGCCAGTAATAGATGTACCAACCGCTGTTCTCGTCCCGGGTTCTTCGGTAGCCTACCACGCGGTTATCGTAGAGGTCGTACAATATCTTCCTGACTAGGTTCAGCTTGATGCCCGTTCGCTTTGCCAATTCCTCGTCCGTCATCTCATTGCCGACCAATTCGGACGCTACCTGGTACCCATGTTCTCCGGAGATTCGGATCAGAATCTCTTTAAAAACCGGGTCTTCTTGTAGTATTTTCTCCTCGCCCACTTCAAAATCCTCCTGGGCTCATCTAAAATACGTTAAACTTGCTAATAAATTTAACGGGAAATTAATAAGTTTGATATGGGAAAAAAGAGTTTTTAAAGCTTTTTCTCGACTTTCTTGCCTTTATTTCTTGGAATAATCCTTAATCTCCATTTTTTGAACTCTTTTTTAAGTTCAGAGCCCTTAAAAATCCTATCTAGTATAACGGCTAAGGCAGCCACCTCAGAATGTGGCTGGTTCCCGACCCCGACGTTGAAATCCGCTAGGTCGAAGACCTCGCTAGGCATTTTCTCGGCCCCAATGACCAGCAAAAGGTCCTTGCCCGCTAGGTTTGGGAGTACTTCGTCTACCGGTAACCCATACATGGTTAGATGGACCACTAAGCCGTCCGAGGCGTGCCAGTCCTCGACCACCCTTCGCCACGGTTCGCCCGAGCGGATGAAAAATGGTTCCCCCCAGAGCTCTACGACCTTCCGCACGCTCCGCTCGACGCCCCGATCTTGTACGTCGGCCAAGATGATGCCATCCGCCCCAAAAGCCCTGGCTACCAAGGCAACGTGCGTCGTCACACGCTTATCCCGCTGAGGTCTGTGCCCCATGCGAAGCACAACGATTTTAGACATATTACCCCTCTCGCAAGTATTCGTCAACCGCCGAATATGTTCTTATTCATGATGTTGAGCAACGAATCCAGATTGATGCCCTCCGCCGCCGAAATCGGCACCGCTCCGGGGATGATGCCGCCGATCACCTCCAACCTGCGCTCGAGTTCAGGCTGTGAAATCAAGTCGATCTTGTTGAGGGCACCCACGACTTTCACAGGGTATTCGGCCAGTATATCGCGCGAGGCCTTGAGCTTTCTAAGGATCTCATGCAAGGGCTCGGAGAGATCAATGACAAGTACCACGAGGTCGGCAAGGTATATTTCTTCGAGCGTCGCCTTGAATGCCTCGATGAGCCATGGGGGGAGACCATCGATGAAGCCCACGGTGTCCGTCAGTAGGATCTTTCGGCTCGATTTCACGGCCCTGGTGTGGGGGGTGAGGGTCGTGAACAGCATATTATCGACCTCAACGTTCGAAGCGGTTAGCGCATTCAGCAGGGTGCTCTTGCCGGCATTTGTGTAGCCCGCGATCGCCACTAGGTTGAAGCCCCTCCTGCGCCTCAGCTTTCGCCTCTGCTCCCTCGATTTTGCCACCGAGGCCAACTTTCGCCGCAGGCCGACCATCCGCCGCTTGATCATGTCGTAGTGTACATCGACCTCATATTCACCTCCGCCCCGCAAACCAGGCTGCTCGACGGACATCATGGTGCGGATGCGCTCGCGGATCCTCGGCAACTCGTAGCTGAGCTTGGCGTACTCGACCTGAAGCTTTGCCTCAGGCGAACCAGCGCGCATGGCGAATATCTCGAGGATGAGCTGAAACTTGTCAATGACCTCAACCCCGGCGAGTCTCGAGAGCTTGAAGGCCTGCGAGGGCGTGAGCTGGTTTCCGAATATCACGCGCTCTGCGCCGCTCGACTTGACCAGGCTGCCGAGTTCCTTTGCCTTGCCGCTTCCTATGTGATAAGCCGGGTCAGGCCTGCGCACCTGCTCGAGCTTCGCCACCGTCTCATGGCCCAAAGTCCTAGATAATGCCGCGAGCTCCTCAATCCTGGATGGCTCGTTGGGCAGTCGGCGCTCTACTAGGATGACGCGCATGATATCATCTCAATTTTATGCATAAGTCCAAAAAAGGTTGGCTAAGCTCCATTTCCACTGAAACTTTTTATACAGTAGGGTCAAGAATAATGCTTCGGGAGGACCAAAATTGTCAAATGCTTCGAAAGCAAAGCAACCGATGTATGAGGAGGCATACGTCACTGATTACATAAAGAACTTGGAGCAGCGAATTCGCAACCTCGAGCACGAGAAGCGGGCGATGGAGACCGAGCACGTTCGAATCGAGCGAGAACTTCACAGCTTGAGGGCTGAATTCGATCGCTTGCGAACGCCGCCGCTCATCGCTGCAACTTTGCTCGACACATTATCGGACGGCAGGGCAGTGGTGAGGAGCAGCACCGGGCCGCACTTCATAGTCGGCATATCTCAGCTGATTAAGCAGGAGGACCTCAAGCCTGGCGCCAGGGTTGCGCTAAACCAGCGGACCTTCAGCATCATGGAAATTCTGCCATCGAAGAAGGATCCCCTAGTGCTCGGGATGGAGATCGAGGAGGCGCCGGATGTCAGCTATGGCGATGTCGGAGGTTTGGGGGAGCAGATTCAAGAGATTCGAGAAACTGTCGAGCTGCCCATGCTCAAGCCCGAGCTGTTCAAGAAGGTCGGAATAGAGCCGCCTAGGGGAGTGTTGCTTTACGGCTCGCCTGGTACCGGAAAAACGCTGCTCGCGAGGGCCGTTGCTCATGAAACCCATGCGACTTTCACCCGCGTGATAGGCTCGGAGCTCGTGCAGAAGTACATTGGTGAGGGAGCGAGGATGGTGCGGGAGATGTTCGAGCTGGCAAAGGAAAAGGCGCCGAGCATAGTCTTCATCGATGAGCTTGATGCGATTGGTGCGAGGCGAATGGATACTTCGACCAGCGGGGACCGCGAGGTTCATCGGACGCTGGTGCAACTCCTAGCGGAGATAGATGGCTTCGATCCTAGGGGCGAGGTCAAGATCTTGGCGGCCACGAATAGGCCGGACATTTTGGACCCAGCGTTGCTCAGGCCAGGCAGATTCGACAGGCTGATTCACTTCCCCATGCCGAATGAGGAAGCTCGAGTCACGATTTTCAAGATACATACGAAGAACATGAACCTAGCCAAAGATATCGACCTCGGAGAGCTCGCGAAGAACACCGAGAAGGCCACGGGCGCGGATGTCAAGGCGATCTGTACGGAAGCCGGCATGTTCGCGATACGAGAAGGGCGCGAGCAGGTGACACATGTGGATTTTGAGCGAGCGATCGCAAAAGTCCTTCCAGCGATCAAGGCGCAGACCAAGCCAGAGACGATGTTTGGGTAAAGTTCTTATCCTTAAAAGGTGCATTTTTTACTGCCAATGATGTCACTGACATCGTCTGAGCTTCCGCGATGATTAGATGATGGGCGGACTGAGGCATCAATTTAAACTCACTTTTACTTGATACCAAGTGTACCCACATTTTGGACACTCGACCGAAGTATGAAAGCCCTGATGTTTATGAATTTTTTTACCAGAATACCCACAGTTCTCGCATTTCGCCACTTCGTTAGAGCGCGGCATCTGTGGAGAGTGATAATTAAACATTTTTTGCCCTCGCTTCATCTACCCCTTCAGCCAGGGGTATAATCCCCTCAGTTTTTTCACAGACCTCTTAATCTCCTTCTCAGGATGCTCGTAAGGCGGAAGCTTGCCCTCGAAGTAATCGTCGTACGCCTGCATGTCGAAGTGTCCATGACCGCACAGCGGGAAAAACAGGGTCTTTTCCTCCTTGGTCTTCTTGCACTTCAGAGCTTCGTCTATGACCGCCTTTATAGCATGAGCTGGTTCCGGCGCCGGTATTGTGCCCTCCGTCCGCGCAAACTTGACTGCGGCGTCAAAGACTTCACGCTGATCGTAAGCCCTCGCATCCACTTCCCCCTCCTTTACCAGCATACAGAGGGTCGGGGCATCTCCATGGTACCTCAGACCGCCAGCGTGGATCGGGGCCGGGATAAATTCATGGCCTAATGTATACATTTTTCCCAAGGGAGTCATGCGAGCTGCATCGAAGTGGTCGTATCTGTAAGGCCCTTTGGTTAGGGTGGGACATGCAGTTGGTTCCACGGCTATGAACTTCGTATCTTTCTCGGCCTTCTTTTTCACCTTGTCGTAATAGAACGGCCAGAACGTGCCGGAGAAACTGCTTCCACCGCCGACGCAACCTATGACCATGTCTGGATATTCATCGACTTGCTCCAGCTGCTTCTGCGCCTCCAGCCCTATCACAGTCTGATGGGTAAGGACGTGGTTCAGGACGCTTCCCAAGGTGTATTTTACGTTATCGTGTGTCACGGCATCTTCTATGGCCTCGCTTATCGAGATCCCCAAGCTCCCTGGATTTTTAGGGTTCTCTTTCAAGAGCTTCTTCCCAAATTTCGTCCGATTGCTTGGGCTTGGGAAGACCTCAGCACCCCAGAGATGCATCAGCATCTTCCTGTAGGGCTTTTGGTAATAGCTGGCCTTCACCATGTAGACAGTTGCCTTGACTCCGAACATCATGCAGCCGAATGCCAATGCCGATCCCCACTGTCCCGCGCCCGTTTCAGTGGTCAGGCGCTCTATGCCTTCCTTCATGTTGTAGTAGGCTTGAGCAATTGCCGTGTTCGGCTTGTGGCTGCCAGGGGGGCTTACTCCTTCATATTTGTAGTAGATTTTGGCAGGAGTCTTGAGGGCTTTTTCCAGCCTGATTGCCCTGAAGAGCGGCGTTGGCCTCCAGAGCGAGTAAGCTTCTCGAACTTCATCTGGGATCTTTATCCAACGCTCGGTGCTCATTTCCTGCTTCAAAAGCTCCAGCGCGAATACCCTCTGGAGTTTCTCTGGCTTGATTGGTTCCTTAGTCGATGGATCTAACGGTGGCGGAAGAGGCTTCGGAAGATCGGGCAGAATACAGTACCATTCCTTGGGTATTTCTTCTTCGCCCAGCAATATTTTCGTCTCAACCATTCCCCACTCCCTCCACGGTCGACCGTCTTTTTTAGTTTGCAGTATTATTTAAAGCTTTGTTGTGCTTTTTTGTACAATCATTGAAATGGTCTGAGCTATCGCAATGATTGCAGGAAACTTTGAGTGCGCGTGCCAAGCCCATATGTTTCAACCTTCAATAAGTCCTCAACATCATCGACATCGGTGGCAACGTTTGCCGAACGATATATATGCGGCCGTACACCAACCCTGCGAGCTTCCGCTAGGTGAGACGGAAAGCTCTCCCCGCCAAATCGCGGATTTATAACATCCGGCGGTAGGAGCAGCAGCGCATTGGTGCCGTTGTCTTTCGACGGCGCTATCACGACAGCCCGAGGCGGAGATGCCATCGCTATGATGTTTTCGACATCGGCTCCTCTGAGAAGTGGGAGATCAGAAGGAAGGATCAGTACGGATGATGCCTTCTCAGCGACCGCGTAATCGACCGCGAGCTTGAGGGCCTCATTCAGCTCAATCCCTGGCTCGACAACACTGATAACACCATTCGTCCGGGCGAAGTTGAGCACCTCCTCATCGGGAGACACGACGACAGTGCCAGCCACCGAGCGCGCATTGCGAACTGCATTGAGCATATCCGCGAGCATATTCAGCACGAGTCCACGACGTTGTACAAGTGTCAGGGTCGTGCTCAAGCTCGATTTGGCCTTGCTCAGGTGCTTAACCGGTATTATTGCCCAAGTCGTCATCGTCAAATTAACCAAACACATTTATTGCATCGCACATCTTTATGATGGTGCTCAAGTGAACTCCCATCCGCAGCTCGGGCGGGAGGTCAGCTACTCCCGCAATGTCTTCCTCCCCATCACGAATCTCTGTCAGAATCGCTGCTCATATTGTGGCTTCCGACGCGACCCCAACGACGGCGCTTGTTTCATGTCGCCCGAGGAGGTCATCGAACTTGTCGAACGAGCGAAAGCTGCGGGTTGCTCGGAGGCCCTGCTCACCCTCGGAGAAAAACCGGAAGTCCATGCCGAGGCTAGGGAAAAACTCGATGAGTTCGGCTATGAAAACACGGTCGACTACTTAGTGAATCTCTGCCGACAAATTTTGGAAATTGGTTTGTTGCCCCACACAAATGCAGGCGTGCTGGACGAGCTAGAACTAAGGCGCCTGCGCCGCTACAATGCGAGCATGGGCCTGATGTTGGAATGCGCCGTTGAATTGCCAGCACACTCGCGGAGTCCCGGGAAGGATCCCAAGCTCCGCCTTGAAATGATTGAGGCTGCCGGCAAGCTCAGAATCCCCTTCACCACGGGTCTGCTCGTCGGAATAGGAGAGAGCTTTGAGGATCGGGTTCGGTCGCTGTTTGCCCTTCGAAATCTCCACGAGTGCTACGACCACATCCAAGAAATCATCATCCAGCCATTCGCGCCCAATCCGAATACACCTATGGCGAGTTGCCCACCTCCGAGCGTTGAGGAGCTGCTTGAAACGGTTGCTATTGCGAGGTCGATAATGCCCGAAATGAATATTCAAGTTCCGCCCAACCTGCTTGACATGGAAAAGTCCTGTCTTACCTCAGACACCCATGTCTTACCTAAGACACTCGGAAATGTCTTACCTCAGACACTCATGTCTTACCTAAGACACTCGCACGATTCACATGGGGCTGGGTGCCACGGCTGGAGCTTTGAAGATGCTATTAGGACGGTTCTGTTGGCTGGGGCAAACGACTTCGGCGGCATTTCTACTTTAACACCAGACTTCATCAATCCCGAGCACCCATGGCCGAGCGTCGCAGAACTTCGAGGTGCGATCGAGCGGGCGGGATTCGTGCCGCGCGAACGCCTGCCAATTTACCCGCGATATATAAGGGATGAAAAGTTCATGTCGATGGAGGTGAGGAAACTTGTCCTCGAGCTTGCCGACGAGGACGGCTACCGCGCCCGCTGAACCGGGATTCGAGGAGATCCTTCAGCGGGGGTTGGCGGGTGAAAAACTAAGCGTCGACGAAGGCGAGCGATTACTCCAAGCCGAAGGTGAGGAGCTTAGGAGACTTGTTCAGGCCGCTGATGAGGTCAGGCGGCGGAAGGTTGGTGATATCGTGACATACGTGGTGAACAGAAACATCAATTTTACGAACATCTGCACTGGTAGCTGCAAGTTCTGCGCATTCAGACGCTCTCCAGATGACCCAGATGCCTACTTGCTCACCCATGAACAAATCTCTGGGAAAGTCCGAGAAGCATTGGAGTTCGGGGCGACCGAGGTCTGCATCCAAGGGGGATTGCACCCGGAATTCAGGCTTGAGGATTACCTCGCAATCATTCGAGCGGTGAGAAGCGTTTCCGAGAGCGTCCACATCCATGCTTTCTCCCCGGCCGAGCTGGATCACATCGCCAAGCAGGATGGACTGTCGATCGAAGATATCATCAGAACCCTAAGAGATGCCGGCTTGAACTCCGTCCCCGGCACCGCCGCTGAGATCCTCGTCGACCGAGTTCGAAACATCATCTGCTCCAAAAAAATCAGCACGAGCCGATGGGTGGAGATCATCAAAACGTGCCACCGCTTGGGCCTACCGACGACTGCGACGATGCTATACGGTACAGTCGAAACGCCTCGCGAGCAGGCCGAGCACCTGGCACTCCTCCGTGAAATTCAGCATGAAACCCAAGGTTTCACCGAGTTCGTTCCCCTGGCCTTCATGCCGTACAATACCCCACTTTGGGGGGATGGCAAACGTTCGCCACCAAGCGCCTTCGAGAGCCTGCGCATTCATGCTGTGGCACGGCTGATGCTAGCGGGCTCAATCGACAACATCCAAGCGTCTTGGGTCAAGCTCGGTCCGCGGGGGGCACAGCTGATGTTGAACGCTGGGGCGAATGACCTCTCCGGTACGCTGATGGAGGAAAACATCTCTCGGGAGGCTGGCGGAAGGTGGCAAACGATGTCGCCCAAGCAGCTCGAGGGGCTCATCCTTGAGATCGGTCGAGTTCCAAAACAGCGAAGCACCACTTACGGTATTGTCTGATGATGGGGGATCGTTGCTTGTCACACCTGTGACACACCCAACCACCTCAAAATGTCACACCTGTGACAATTTTTAAGCCAAGCGAAGCCAAAGAAGTGCTCAGGAGGCCAAAAATGAGAGAAATGAGGAAACTGTTGAGGGAGGAGGCTGGGGTCGAGCCAATTGTCATGAAGCTGCTCGCAGCGGTGGTCCTCCTCGCCATAGGCTTGGGCATCGGCGTGGCTCTGTATAAAAAAGCTGGCGGCATGGCAGAAAACGCGCTGGAAAACGCGCTGGAAAACATTGGAAAATGATTTAAAAGGTTCAGGGGAGCTGAGTGCCGGCGCTTAAGATGCTGGGGCTTGTCATCTTGGCAGCCTTCGTCGTCTCGATATTCGTGATCGGTTACACGTACTCGCGCTCACTAGCCGACCTGCGCAGGGCTAGGGACGCCGCGCTCGATGTGAACTCCAAAGTTCAAGCCGCCATCGCCACTGGCACAGATCAGATGGTCGAAATCACCATACCAGAAGGTTACACCCTTCACTTCATGGACAACCAAGTGCTCATTGATGATTTGGCTCTTCCGGAGGAGGGCTATCCCTGGCCGATCGTCGGTCCGGAGCTCGGGTACGGCACGTACACCCTGACCATCAGGCTCGGTGATAATTTGATTCGAGTGGAGAACATCTGACCTCGGTGCCCACATGACCCTCACGCAGATATTGAAAATGCTCGTCGCATGCATTTTGGTCATCACGTTTATCTTGGTTTCGGCCTCGGCCTACCGACAACACCGCACGACCTCTGCGCTCGCGGAGCTCACAGATGCCACCTCCACCATCGCGACCCAGCTAGCCGTCGACGAGCTCGCGTACGTCGATGGAGCGGGCAACAAATACAGCTACGTCCTCGACCCGGGTAAGCTGGAAAACCTCACCTTCGAACGCGAGATCGGCGGGGAAAATTTCGAATTTCAAATATCCTTGTGTTATGAGAGCGAGAACCGCACGTTCGGCCTCGCGCCTCCTGAAAACAGGACAAATTGCTCGCTGGTCGTCGCATGTTCACTCTGGCTCAACGACCGCTTTCAGTTGGCCAAATTGGGCGTGATCGCATGGCACGCTTGAAAGATGGGGGCATTGCGGATATCCTCGCGATGGCGTTCATGTTTGTTTTGTTAGTTTTGGGTGCCGTGCTCATGTATGCATACAGCCTGCGACCGCTGCAAGCAGCCACGGATAGACAGCTCGAGCTCAAGTGCGAACACATCTACAAGGCGCTCGAGACGGCTTGGGTTGAGCCCTACACGGTCAGCTTTTTGAGGGCGGCAGCTGAGAACCTCGTGCTTGAGCATCCGACTGTCCCCGGCCCGTACCTACGCTCGGCGATGGAAAACGCGCTCGATTACCTCAGCCCGCCGGACTATGAGATCTCGGCAATCCTGACCCGCGATGGAAGAACCCTAACATTCAATGAAAATATTGGGCCTCCTAGCAAGCAGTTCGTCCGATCCGGCACGATATCCATCACGAGAGCTGGTGGAGAGAACGTAGTTGTTCAAGTGGTGGTTAGGCTCTTCAGCTTTTCCTAGTCCAAGATCTCTGGTGTCGCGGCCTGCTCGATCTTCGTCGGCTGGTCGGCATCCTTGTCTCGAGAAAATCGATAGAGGTAGCCGCTCACCGCCGCCTCCAGGCGCTCCTCGTGGGTGATCAGCAACACCTGACGAACCACCTCAGGGATGCGCTCGCGCAAGACGACCGCAAGCTCCTGAATCCCCTCTGCATCGAGGTTGTGGGTTGGCTCATCCAGCACCAGCCAGCTCAATGCGGGAGCGAGCACGATGGCAAAAGCTATCCTCAGGGCTAGGCAAGCGTCTGTCCTCTCCCCCCCGCTCGCTATCCCCTCTACCGGAACCCAGTTGCCCATTCGATCCCGCAGCTGGAGCACGTAATCCCCACCGCGTTCCCCTCCCTCCACCTCGAGCCTGATCCCAGTGAAATCGCCGTATGGGTAGATGTCCTCCCAGAGTTCACCCATCGCCCCGTTCACGGCCTCTATGAACTCCCTGCGCAGGGTAGTCTGGGTTCGAGAGAGCGCGGCCCTTATGCTCTCGAGCGCTCCTATCGCTTGCCTCATGTACTTGACCTCAATTCCATACCTCTCCAGCATCTCACGCTTCTCCCTGATGTTGTCGACAAGCTTCCGCTTTTCCGCCAGCACCTGTTCCTTGCCAACGAGTTCCGTCTTCAGGCGCTCGTGGGTGCGGATCAGCCCCTCGAGGCGCCTCTCGAGCTCCTTCACCTGGGCCTCGTCGTATGTCCGCTTGAGCTGCCATAGGTCGCGCTGCACCCTCAGCCTCTCCGCGAGCTTCTGATTGTGCTCCGACTCGATCTGGTCGAGGTCTAATCGCAGCTGCAACACCTGTTTTGCTGAAAGTAGTTGTTCGTGCAGCTTGTCGGCCCCCTGGCGCGCGCGGTCGAAGTCGGAGCGGAGCTTTTCCGCCGCCGCGCGAGCGCCTACGAGTTCCTCACCTAAGCCTTGAAGTTGTCGTTCAAGTTGAGAATATTCGGCATCGAGCGCTGGGAGATCCTCGATTTCCTTCGCGAGGAGCATCGAGCGCCTCTGCAGCTCGACCTTCCGACGTAACTCCTCATTCAGATTGACCATTCGCTTCTCGAGCTTGGTGGCTTGCTCGTGATGTTCCTCGAGCTGACCCTCCCGCTGCCTAAGCAGGTCCTCCTTCCTATCCTCTGGCAACGGGCTATCGCAGACCGGGCAAGTTGGACCTGCTGTCTTGAGCTCTGCTGCCGCCTGCTGGAGATCCTGAATCCTTGCTCGGCAGGCTGCTAGCTCATCCCCTGCTCCCCTTACATCGGCCTCCAACCTCTCGACCAGCTTCGCCAACTCCTTTGGCTTCAACTGTTCGAGTTCCTCGCTCGATTTGCGCTTTCGCTCGATTTCCTCGGAGAGTTTTTCACGGCGATCGCGAAACATCCCTATTTTAGTTTCAAGCTCCCGGACATGTGAGCTGCCAGCTGTTAACTTCGAGTTGATTTCATCGGCAGTACTTCGGGCTTTCCCATAGTCCCGCTCGATGGTTTCAACTTGCCGTCTAAGTTCTACTGCGTCCACGCCGACTGCCGCTCCAAGCCTTCCCTTGACCTGATCCATCTGACGTTCGAGTCCGCCTATCCTACCCTCAAGCTCACGGGATGTCCTGTCCAGCTCCATTAGCTTCTGCTCAAGTTCCCTCAACTTGTCGAGCTGCGCTTGAGCGGTGTCGAGTTCGGGCTGAAGCTGTTGCAACTTGGCCTGAGTTTCCTGTCTCAACAGCTCCAAGTCCTTCAGCTCTTGTTCAAGGCTGGGCAGGGCAACCAAGGCCGCATCTTGCCCGAGTTTGTTTATGGTATCCTCGCGGTCCTCGATTCGATCGTTGACCCTCCTGGACAGCGTCCCCATCTCCTTGCGGGCCAGCTCGAGTTTGTCTATGCCAAGCAGCTCATCGATGCTTTCCATGCGCTTGCCCTTTGGTAAGGTTAAAAAATAGTCGAGGCGATTCTGTTCGGAGTAAATCGCTCTCTCAAAGAGATCGTAGTCCAGCTTCATCAACGACTGGATGGCCTCGCTCACCCTCGTGGAGCTCGGGCTCTCTATCAGCTCACCGTTCACCTTCCTCAGCTCAGAGAGCGATGTGCCGCTTCCCCGCTGGATCACCCTCTTCACAGAATACTCGCAGCCGTCGGGAGCGATGAAGCTAACCTCCACCTCGGCTGAATCCATCGGCCTCGGTCGGCTCATGATTAAATCCTCCAGCTTGATCCTTCGCGTCTGCACAGTCGGGAGCGTCCCGAAGAGGGCATAGGTTATGGCATCGAGCACTGCCGACTTCCCAGCCCCCATCATGCCAACGAGAACATTTGTGCCCTCCCCGAACCGAAGGTCGCTCTCGAGGTGGGACTTCCAGTTCTTCAGCTTGACCCCGGTTATCATCGCCTTCTCCCCTTGAGCTCGCTCTCGACGAGTTTGTCCACGACTTCAAAGACTCGGGCCTGCGCCTCCTCTGCTCTACCATCGGCCAGGAGTTCGTAGATGGTCCGTGCGTCGAACATCTGGGCATATCCGATATCTTTAAGGTTCGACTCGATCAGCTGCATCGCCATCTCATCCACTGCCACGTGGCGCTCGCGGAGCTCGCGGAGGAACTTCACCTTTTCCTCGAGGCCAGGTGCGATTAGGTCATCCTTGTTTATGGCGACGAGTGCCCTGTCCGCGAACTCTTGGATGATCGCCTCGTGGTCGAACTCTGTCCGAGAAGCATCCTTGGCTAGAGTTCCTCTAAGCCTCAGCCTTATGAGAGGTAGCTTGTTTGGATTTCTCCTCGGTCTGCTCAGCAACTCCTCGATCTTTCCTTTCACCGCCTCGTTCAGCTGAGATATCCCCACTCCATCGAAGTTCATCTCCTCGTAGTGGAAGTCTCTCACCCCCTTCAGCTCGACGAACTCGTAGCTCAGCAAATCTCCAACATCGAGCATGTAGAATCCCTTCGGCACCTGGGCCTCAATTAACAGGAGCTGGGTGCGCTCGGTGCTGCCCGGGAAAAGCAGGGGTTTGCCGTGTGCAGTCGCCTCGGCATGATAGTGCATGTGCCCGCAGATGTAGAGGTCAAAGCCTCGCGGAAGGTCAGGAAGGTCTATCGTCGGGAACTCCTCGCTCGAGAAGACGTACTGCCCAACCGCTTGGTGAAGCATGAGTATGTTGAATGCGCCCTTGATGGGCTTGGGGTTCCACGTGCTCAGGACGTTCTTGGCGTGGCGCTCGGGGACGCTGCTCATGCCGTGGACCGCGATCCTTCCGGCGGGCGTCTCGAAGATTAAGGTGGTGTGGTGAAGGTGAATGAGGAAGCCGGCTTTTTCGAGGGCCTGAACTGGGTTTAGGAGGCCCCTGGCGCTCCTCTCATGATTTCCGTGGAGGGCGATTATCGGCACCCCCCGAAGGGCCACCTCGGAGATATCCTCACGATTTTTGTCGATCGAATCGATGAGCTTGACCTCACTTTGTTCTCGCATCAGCGCGGGCGACAGAATCCACATAGCCTGGGCCCAGACCTCTTGGTGGGGCCTTCGGGTTTCAAAGATGTCACCTGGGATCAAAATTATTTTGGCGCCAAGTTCAAGCGCGCGCTCGATCGCCTCTCGAGCTTGGTCGAATGAATCCTGCTGTCGAGGTGTGCCCCATTTCGTCCCGAGGTGGGTGTCAGAGATTACCGCTACTTTCAACCTCCTTCCTCCTCGGTGTTTTCGCCTTCTTCTTCCCCCAGTCCTTCTTGCTCGGGCACTTGTGGTCGATGCACATCCTGTAGGGCCTCATCCCCTGACGGTTCACTTGGATCATCTGAGTTCCGCACTGCTCGCAAGTCTTATCCATAGGGATTATGAAGCCGGCCTGTGGGAGGGGAAATGAGTTCCTGCATCCTTTCGAGTATCCCGAGCATCCCACGAATCGCTTGTGGGTCCTTCGGGAGACGATGACCTTGAGCTGACCACCGCACTTCGAGCAAATGCCCATAGACTTCTGCTTCTGCTTCGTCCGCCTGTATGCGTCACCCAGCTCCTTTCCGATCTCCATCTGGTGCTTCTTGAACTTCCCGAGGATCTTGTCTAGCTCCGTCCTCGCTTCGGATATGACTTCATCCTTGTCCCGCTTTCCTTCCCTAATTGCCTCCATCTCTTTCTCGAAATGAGATGTAAGTTCCTCGCTGATTATCTCCGGGCAGTACTTGCCCAGCGCGCCAGCCACCTCGACCCCCAGCTCTGTCACGATGATTTGATTGCCGAAGATGTAGCCTCGGTCGTAGAGGGTCTGCACTGTTGGAGCGCGGGTCACCTTCGTCCCGAGATTTAATCTCTCCATTTCCTTCACCACGGAAGATGGGTTGTACCTCGGGGGTGGTTGAGTCTCCTTCCCCTCGAATGACACCTGCTTTGGCATCAGTATCTGTCCCTCGGAAAGCTGGGGCAGGGTGATTTCCTCGGTAGCGCCGTAGTTGCCGTAGTATGCGAGCCATCCTTCCTCGAGGATGCGCCGCCCGCGGAGGTAAAATTTCTGGCCCCTGATGTCGAGCTCGACACGGATTCCCTCCTTGAGCGCGGGCTTGCCGAAAACTGAGAAGAATCGTCGGACGATCAAATCATAGAGCTTCTGCAGGGGCCCAGTGAGCTTCTCGGGTTTTTCTCCCGTGGGGTGAACGGACGGGTGAGCTGGATCGATCTTTGCCCCCTCGTTCGGCTTGAGCTCTGACAGGGTCAATAAGCTATCCGAGAGCTTCTTATATTGCTTAGAAATCTCACTCAAGTGCTTGATGATTTGGGTATAGTTTATCGTCGGGGGCAACTTCTGGCTGGATGTCCTTGGATAGGTGATCAGCCCCGCGATGTACAGGTTCTGGGCGAGCTGCTGGGTTCGCATTGGGGTGTAGCCGAAGCATCGGTAGGCCTCGGATTGTAAGAGTCCTAGGTCGAACGGCACCGGGGGCAGCTGGTGATACTGCCTCGTTTGAATCGCCGAAACCTTCGCCGGTTTTCCCTGGCACACATCGCGGACCTTCTCGGCCTCAGCCTTTTTGGTGAACCGCGGCACGGCATGCTCGGCCTTCAGCTCCTGGCCTTCAAGCTCTAGGAGCAGCCCAACCACCCAAAACGGTTCGGGCTTGAATGCCTTGATTTCCTTCTCTCGATCAGCCAATATCTTGAGGGTCGGGCTCTGCACTCGACCAGCCGACAGCTTCGCGAACCGTTCATGCGCGGCCTCGACAGATGAACTCAGGGCCTTTGAGGTGTTCATGCCCCAGTACCAATCCAGCACGTGGCGGGCGATCCCAGAGTCAACCATCTCGAAGTTGAGGTGGGGGAGGATGTTCTCGTAAGCTTGCTGGAGGTCTTGGTTGGTCAAGGCCGAGAACTTCATCCGCTTGGCCTTTTTCACGGATTTCTCTCCGCACAGAAATCTCAAGGCATTGAAGCCAATCACTTCTCCCTCGATGTCGAAGTCGCATGCCTCTATAAAATCATCAGCATCCTTCGCCAGCTCTCTTATCGCATCGGCGAATGCTCGGCCCCGCTCCGCCTTCTTGTTTACCTCGTAAGTGGGAACCCAGTCTATGTCATATATTGGGTAATCGTGCATGGGTTTGAGGTTCTTGAGGGTGAAGAGGTGTCCTAGGACGGAGATCACGAGCATCTTCTTCCCGTCCCTCTCGAACTCATAGTACGGGACCCCGTTGAGCTCCTGCTTAGATGGGCGCTTCTTCGCTAGGGCCGAGGCTATTTTTCCCGCCGCTGTCGGCTTCTCGCATATGATCAGGGTTCTGCTCATTTTCTGCCTCCGAAGAGCTCCGTGAACTTAAGGGTCCTCTAATATATATTGTTTAATCACAGAGGTGGGCGAAAGTAATTGATTTTCCTATAAAAGTCCAAAATTATTTTGTGGGAAAGGGCGTCGAAAGTAATCTTAATGATATTCTAATTTTTAGTGTAAATCTACTGCAAATAGCAAAACATTAAATCAAACCGCTTGTCAAGGTTAGCGGGGTGGGCATGAAAGTGAAGGTCAGATCCTGGGGAGTGTTCCAGGAACTCATGGGCGAACGCGAGCTCGAAGTCAACATCCCCGGCCGAGCCAAGTTAGGAGATTTACTCGAGGAGCTAACCAAGCGCTATGGCCCCAAATTCAAAGGGGAGCTCTTCCAGCCAGGCAAGTGGGAGGTCAAGCCATATATCAAGGTGCTGTTGAACGGTCACGGAGCCGAACTCAAGGCGAGGCTGAGCGAGGGGGACGTCGTAGCTATTTTTCCGCCTGTGGGAGGTGGCTGATTGGAGAAGGTCATCCACGATCCTGTGCACGGGAGCCTGCGCTTGGGCGGCCTAGTGCTTGAGCTCATCGACGCACCGGAGGTTCAGCGCCTCAGGGGCATCAGACAGCTGGGGCTCGCGAACCTAGTCTTCCCCGGGGCGAACCATTCCAGGTTCGAGCACGTTTTAGGAGTCTCACACCTGGTAGAAAGGCTGGGTCATGAGCTCAAGCTTTCTGATAGAGAACTCAATCCATTGCTCGCTGCGGCCGTGCTCCACGACATAGGGCACCCCGCCTACTCCCACACGCTCGAGTACCTGATGAAGGATTACCTGGGAAAGGACCACATGGAGTTCGCCGGGGACATCCTGAGGGGGAAAGCAACCATCTATGAAAAGGATGAACTCAAGGAGATCCAAAAGCTGAAAGTGCCGAGCGTGGTCGATGTACTTTCGAAGCACGATATCTCTCCAGACGAGGTTGCGGGCCTGGTGCTTGGAAAGCATCGCAAGCCCTACCTGGGTCAAATAATTCACAGCGACATCGACGTGGACCAGATGGACTACATGCTTCGAGATGCCCACTCCACCGGTGTGGCTTTGGGAATGATAGATGTCGACCGCATCCTGGCAACGCTCATCGTGCACAAAAATCGATTGGCGATAGAGAGCAAGGGAGTCGAGGCCGTCGAAGGTTTCCTGACCGCTCGAGCCCTGATGTTTACCTCGGTATATTTCCACCACGCAGTTCGGATAGCTGAGCTGATGTTGGCAAACGCAGTGGAGTTCGCGATTGAGAAAGGTGGTCCGATAAACAAGGACAACTTTTACCGTTTGACAGATGCCGAGCTCATCGAACGGCTCCACTCGATCCCTGGCTATCCCCGAGAGATGGTGATGTATCTCCGATACAGAAGGCTCTTCAAAACCGCGTACGTTGAGGAGCGGAGGGAACTCACCCGAGTGGAGAAAGTGCGCTTCCTCAAGAAGTATGGCAAGTGGCGCGACATCCGCAGGCTGCAGGGCGAAATAGCGGAGAAGGCCGGCCTGGCTCCAGGCAGGGTCATCCTAGACGTGCCAATTGTAGATGTGCTGATCTCCGAGCCGCGCCTAGAGAAGGTCGAGGTGCCGGCGCTGGTGGATGGAAAGCTCGTCAGGATGTCGAAGCTCTCGCCGATCGCTGAGGTGCTCAAAAAGAGGCAGGCCCCAAGATATCTTTTAAGGGTGATTACTGCTGCTGAAGACGTAGCGAAGGTTAGGCGGGCTGCATCCAAGGTCCTAGGTTAGGGCTTCTCGCCCCAGCTCCGTGATCTTGAGCCTGTCGTCTATGTAGCCCAGAACATGTAGCCTCTTGACCTGGCCCTTACCCACGACTACGGGAACGCCGGCGTCCGAGGAGGCTTGCTCGATCGATCTGCCAGCCCTCAAGGAGCGGAGCATCGCCCTCCCGACCTCGCCGACTAGAAGCTCGTGGGCGAGCCTCCACTTCGTCGCACGGTCGACCCTAGGCCTAGCCGCCAGGATGCGGTTCACGAGCTCAGGGCTTGGCTGGACGCCGTACTTCTCTGCAAGCAATTTCTGGCACTGGTTCGAGCCAGCTATCGCCGACCTGAGGGTCTCGAGGTCCCTCGCCAGCTCGCACACCTCTGTGAATGATTTTGCCCTCTCGTCCCCTATTGCACTGAGATTATTGCGGAGGGCCTCGTTCACGGCCTGCATCCTCCCGAGCTGCTCGCGCATGTCATTTACATCGGCTGAGAGCCTGCGGACCCTGAATACCCCTCCTCCTGAAAAAAGCAATAATGCGAGCAGGATGAAAATAATTAGCAAGAGGAGCGCTTCTGCGATCATTGAGGCACCATCTCACTTATGACATATGCGGATTTAAGGCCCATCGTTTTAGATTTTTTGTTTCACAGAAAAATTTAATTTACAGTGGTTGGTAGTAAAACGGCACAGTCGAGATGATGAAATGGCTGAGAGACAGAAGCCAAAAACTTTGCCCCCGGAGGAGCGCACCAAGGGCTTCAACGAGGTCGAGGAAACATACCTCCCTCACCAGGCGATAGCTGAGGCTTCGAGGTGTCTGTTTTGCCACGATGCTCCATGCAACCAAGGCTGTCCAGCTGGCATGGATGTCGTCAAGTTTATCCGGAGGATCAAGACCAAGGACTTCCGAAGCGCCATCAGGACGTTAAGGGAGGGTAACGTCTTGGCGGGCTCCTGCGCGAGGGTTTGCCCGACAGAGAAGCTGTGCGAAAAGCGGTGTAGCGCTACCAATTTGGTCGAGCCAATTAACATCTCCGCCCTCCAGAGGTTCGTGACAGATCTCGAGCTCCAGAGAGGGATAGAGCTGCCCCAGAAATCCGAGCCGACTGGGAAGCGGTTTGCAGTGATAGGGTCCGGCCCAGCAGGCCTGGCAGCCGCAGCCGAGCTTGCAAAGGCTGGACACGAGGTGACGATATTCGAGGCAAAACCAAAGCCTGGTGGGGTACTGACCTACGGTGTTCCTACTTACAGACTTCCGAAGGACATAGTGATGGCTGAAATTGACTTCATCAAAAAGTTGGGTGTGAAAATAAAGACAAATACCTCAATCGACGAAAAATTCGACATCGATGCACTCTTCGGCCAAGGTTTTGACGCGATTTTCATAGGCGCGGGGGTCGAAAAGCCGTACTCCATAGGTCTGCCAGGTGAGGACCTTAAGGGAGTCTATCCTGCATTGGATTTCTTGGCCCAGGTTAACATCTGGCGAGCTGAACCAGAGAAAAAATTCCCGCTGGAGGTAGGAAAGAGGGCGCTAGTAATAGGTGGAGGAAATGTCGCAATGGACGCTGCGTGCAGCCTCAGGAGGCTCGGGGCGGAGAAAGTCCACGTGGCGTGCCTTGAGTCCTTCGAGGAGATGCCTGCTTTTCCGTGCGAGATCGAGTTCGCGAAGGAGGAGGGGATCGAGTTCCACCCGCGCTCAAAGCCCCTGCGGATAATCGGGAATGAAAAAGGAAGGGTGAAGGGCTTCGAAGGAGTTGGGATAAGGTGGAAGGAGCCGAATAACTTCTCGCCTTCGAACGCCGTTCCCATCGAGGACTCTGAATTCAGCTTGGAAGTTGAAACTGTTGTGGAGGCCATAGGTCAGGGTCCAAATCCCGCCCTGGCTAAAGCTCTCAAGGGGATAAAGACGAGGGGACGCGGCCTAATTGTAGTAGATGAGGGGACCCGCATGACTTCTCGCGAAGGGGTTTTCGCTGGAGGGGATATCGTCAATGGCGGGGACACGGTGGTTCAAGCGGTTGCAGAGGGGAAGAAGGCGGCAGAAGGGATAAATAAATACTTGAAACAGATGAAGAAAGGTGAGGCTGTCAAAAATTGAGGAGGAATGATGATGGCAGTTGATCTATCGGTTGAGTTGTGTGGGGTAAAATTCCAAAATCCATTTGTCCTATCAGCTGCTCCGCCTACCGACGATGTGAAGATGGTGAGGCGCGCGTTCGAGGCTGGCTGGGCTGGAGCTGTCCTCAAGACGACTTCAGTAGAGGAACAGCCCGTGGAGCTGGTATACCCCATGATGGCCGGGTTGGACTTTGAGGAAAAGAAGGTGATCGGGCTCGGAAACATCGACCTGATCTCGGAGCACCACATCGATGAAGTAGAAGGCAGGGTTGCGGAGCTGAAAAAGGAGTTCCCAGAAAAAGTTGTAATGGCAAGTATCATGGGGGCGAAGAAGGAGCACTGGCAGGAACTCGTCAGGCGCTTGGAAGCGGCTGGAGTGGACCTGATCGAGTGCAGCTTTTCATGCCCTCAGGGATCTCTGGGTGAAAAACCCGGGGCAATGGTTGCGCAGGATCCGAAGTTGACCAAGACGATAGCTGGTTGGGTTAAGGGAGCTGCGAGGCGAGCGCCCGTGTTCATCAAGATCACACCCCAGGTTGCAGATATCGTTGAGATCGGGCAAGCGGTGAAGGAGAGCGGCGCGGATGGGATAACCGCGAGCAACACGATACCAGCTCTGATGGGGATCAACCTCGATACATTTGTGCCCTACCCCTCGGTTGCCGGAAAATCGACCTACAGCGGCTTCTCCGGGGCATCGATCAAGCCAATCAGCCTTCATGTCATAGCCGAGCTCGCGAAAAACGTCGGGCTCCCGATATCTGGGACCGGTGGGGCGACGACTTGGCAGGATGTTGTGGAGTTCATGTCTGTCGGGGCCACCACGGTGCAGTTCTGTACCGCAGTCATGCGCAGCGGCTACAGGATAATCGACGACCTAAAGGATGGCCTCACCAACTATCTCGAGGACAAGGGGATGAGCGCCCCGATGGAACTAGTCGGCCGAGCGCTTCCGAACGTCATCACGCACGACGACCTCTCTCGCAAGTACAAGGTGGTGGCAGATGTGAATCGAAAGATCTGCGTCAAGGACGACCTCTGTTACATCACATGCCGGGATGCGGGGCATGAGGCGATCGAGCTCGACAAGGAGAGGCTACCAGTGGTTGACGAGGAGAAATGCGTGGGTTGCGGGCTCTGTGTGGCTATATGCCCGGTCTGGGATTGTGTAAAGTTGAAAGAAGTTAAGAAGTGACGGGCTCACCGCCCACCGAGGAGACGATTTCATGGAGAAGACATTAGTTGGAAATGGAACACTGATAACTTTGGGAAAGGAAAACAAGGTGATTAAAGACGGCGCCGTCCTGATCGAGGGAAATCTCATCAAAGATCTTGGCACAACTTCCGAACTGAAGAAAAAGAAGTTCGATCGATTCATAGATGCTTCCGGAAAGGTGATTATGCCAGGGATGATCAACACCCACATGCACCTCTACAGCACCTTCGCTCGAGGCATGGCGCTGAAGGACGAGTCCCCATCAAATTTCGTGGAGATATTGGAGAGGCTCTGGTGGAGGCTCGACAAGGCCCTGACTCAAGATAGCGTGTACTACAGCGCGCTCGTACCTCTGATTGACTGCATCAAATCCGGGACCACCACCATTGTCGACCACCATGCCAGCCCATTCGCCTGCAGCGGGAGCCTCGACTGGATCGCCAAGGCCATGAGGGGGACGGGGATCAGGGGGTGCCTCTGCTACGAAACTTCTGACCGAGATGGCCCGGAGATAGCCAAGACGGGGATCGATGAGAACGAAAGATTCATCAAGCTCTGTCAGAAGGAACAGGACGAGCTCCTCAGCGGCACGTTTGGGCTTCACGCTTCATTCACCCTATCGGACGAAACCTTGGCCAAGTGCGTGAAGGTTGCAAAAAAGCTGGGGGTCGGCTTTCACGTGCATGTGGCGGAGGACAAGGCCGACGTCGATGATAGCCTGAAGAAGTACAAAAAGCGCGTCGTAGAAAGGCTGAACAACCTCGGGGTTCTCGGGCCGAAGACGATAGCCGCGCACTGCGTCCACATAGATGCCCGTGAGATTGACATCCTGAGGAAAACAAAGACAAATGTCGTCCACAACCCAGAATCCAACATGGGCAACGCCGTCGGGTGCGCGCCTGTCCTCGAGATGATTGGTAAGGACATCACGGTCGGGCTCGGAACTGACGGCTTCACGTCGAGCATGTTCGCCGAGCTGAGGGTCGCCAACATCCTGCACAAGTTTGTCAAGAGGGATCCAAGGGTGGGATATGGGGAGGTAATGAAGATGTGCTTCACCAATAACCCAAAAATAGTGCGAAACTTCTTCCCGAAGCCACTCGGTGAAATATCACCAGGGGCCTACGCGGACCTGATTTTAGTGGATTACTTGCCTCCCACGCCACTCAGCGCGGACAACTTCCTCGGGCACCTCCTGTTTGGGATATCGAGTGCCGTCGTGGACACCACAATTGTGAACGGCAAGGTGCTGATGCAGGGCCGAAAGTTGGTGGGATTGGACGAGGCGGCCATCGCTCGAAAGGCATCGGAGCTAGCCTCGGAGCTCTGGGAACGCTTCTAGCCTAAAACACAAGTGCCCGAGTGGGACAGACGGTGACGCAAAGGCCGCACCCCGTACACCTACTGGGGTCAATATTCGGCATTTTTCCTACCATCCTAATCGCACCGTAGACGCAATACTTCTCACAAAGGCCGCACGCCGTACACTTGCTCTTTACGAGTTCAGGAGGCTTTGCCCTCGTGCGCAGGGGTTCCTCGGGCAGATGCCTGAGCGCGATGCCCCTGAAATCCTCGATTGAATTGTAACCCTTCGCCCGCATGAACCGCGCGATCTCATCCGCGATCAAAGCGTAAACATTGGGCCCGCGTATAATGGCTGCCGTGCAAACCTCTACAGCAGCTGCTCCCGCCATGATGAACTCGACCGCATCCCTACCATCGGATACTCCCCCCGCACCTATCACAGGTACGTGCACAGCCCGGCAGATGTCCGCGACGCATCGCACAGCGAGGGGCTTGATCGCTGGGCCCGATTGCCACCCGTACCCGCTCGGGCTGCCCAAGATCGGGCGAGCCGTCTCGATATCGATCGCCAAGCAAGGACCGAGCGTGTTGATCGCCACCAGCCCATCCGCTCCAGCCTTCTCAGCTGCGCGGGCGAACTCAACTACGTCTGGCACGTTTGGGCTGAGCTTGACGAAGACTGGAATTTTGACCTTCTCCTTTGCTGCCTTCGTGATCTCGACCACAGAATTTGGATCTTTACCGAGGTAATGGGTAGATAGCTCGAGAGCATTCGCGCCAGCGGCTTCGAGCATCGGAGCGAGCTTGGATATCTCATCGGGCTTATAGCCTACGCTTGCTATCAGGGGCAGCCCCGTCTTCTTCGCCTTTGCGAGCTCGACGTTTAGCCATTTCTCGAGTGTTAGTTCCGAACCGTACTCAGCGTTCAGGAGGCCCTCTTTAACTTTGGCGATATTCGGGCGAGGAGTTATGGACGGCGTGATACTAATCGTCTTCGTCACCAGGGCGCCAGCACCACCCCTCGCGGCAGCTGCTAGGGCGTCGCCACTGCGCGTGGTTGGTCCGGCAGCCGGCATGATCGGATTTCGGAGCTTTAGCCCACATATCTCAACAGCTAGGTTCGCCAAGCCATTACCTCCCTATCGCCCCGAGCTTCTGCCAGAGCTTCTCGGCAGACTTCCTCGCGACCTTGACAGTTTCGTGCTCATCCAGGGTCAAAATCTTCCGATCTCGCATAACTACCCTTCCACCCACCATCACGGTTTCGACGTCCCTACCGCTGACAGTGTTGACGAGATGCCCCAGGACGCTCTCGGACCTCACCGGGGTGGGCGCGGTCGATGGATTTATGATTAAAATATCTGCGAGCTTCCCAGGCTCGAGCGAACCGAGTTCGTTCTCGACTCCGTAGAGCTCCGCTCCTCTAATGGTTGCCATCTCCAGCACCTCCACGGGCGAGATGACGCGGGGGTCTCGAAGTGCAACCTTATGGAGGAGGAATGCCGCGCGGATGTTTTCAAACCCATCGAAGACGTAGCCGTCGTTGCCCAAGCCCACAGAAATTCCCATCGTCAGCATCTTGGCCACTGGTGCCACGCCAACCGCGTTCAGCATGTTGCTCATCGGGTTGTGAGCCACCTTTGCACCCGATTTTTTTATCATCACGAGTTCGTCATCGTTGACATGGACGCAGTGGGCGAGCACCACATCCGCGGCGAGCAGACCCACATCCCGGAGGCGTTCGACTGTGCGCTTGTCGAACTCTTCGTAGTTGTGATAGACATCTGCAAGCCCCTCCGAGGTGTGGATGGTCACGGGGACCTTGTAGCGGCTCGCGAGTTCTCGGACGTAGCTCAGGAGTTCATCTGAGACCGTGAATGACGCGTGAATGCTGAACATCCCCTTGGCCTTGGCTGAGCGCGCCTTCTTCACTTTCTTAATGAAGCGCTCGTTCTCTCGCACCCCTCTCGCCCCTTCAGCGTGCGTTCGGCGCTCCGTGGCCTCAAATGCAATCATGCCTCGAATGCCGGCCTGCTCAACGGCTGTGGCGATGCGATCCAGCACCCCGGTCATCGCGTTCGGGCCTGAGAAGGTGTCCGCGAAAAAAGTCGTGCCGGTCCTGATGAACTCGAGGCAGGAGACGAGGGCGCTTGCATAAGCATCCTCCCTGGTCATCGCCTCATCCATTGGCCACCAAACTCGCTGCAGGATCTGGGAGAAATCACTCGGGGGCTCAATTTTAAGTGGAGCGCCTCGGAGCAACATGCCGTAGAAGTGGGTGTGGGAGCAGATCAGACCTGGCATGATTACTTTTCCCTTGGCGTCGATGGTCTCCTCCGGCTTTTCCTTCAACTTGATGTTCCGTCCGATCTCGACGACGCGACCATTTTCGATGGCAAGGGAACCGTCTGAGATGATCCTTCGGTCCTTATCCATCGTGACTATCAGGCCATTCTTTATCAAAAGGTCGACCAGACTCCTACCTCCTTGCGACGAATTTAGCGCTGACCCATTTTAAACCTTCGCCGTACTCCAAACCTCACCGAGAAATTATCTGGGCCGTTGATCGCCTAATTTAGCGCTCGAGTTTTCCATCCAAAAACAAAATAAACCCCTGCCCCCAAATTACTCTGGGGCTGGGATGCCTGAATTTCCGCTGGCGACCATGGATAGAATCATCAGAAAGGTTGGTAAGGTTAGAGTTTCTCGGGGCGCCGCGATGGAGCTGAGTGCAGTTCTCGAGGCATATGGGATGGACTTGGCCAAGGAGGCGATAAAGCTGGCCGAGCATCGCGGGGCGAAGACCGTGACAGATGTGGACATCAGGGCCGCGGCGTCCAGGGTGCGCGCCTAATTCATGTTTTCGTCATGAAGTTGTATTTGATGGAAATGTCGCCTTCTATTCCTTTACCTTACTGAGGACCTGTCCGTATCGATAAAGCGCTTTTAGGGCCCGCGCAGCTTTCTCGGGTAAATCATAAGTCGGAATCCCCTTGTCCCTTAACACCTCGCGGACCAGCACGTGATCTCCCCCACCCACCGCCACATCGACCACGGGCTTCTCCTTAGACTTCCTCGCCGCTTTCGCAACTACTTCGACATCCTCGGGCTTAATGGTCCGTGACCTGAGCACGTTTACCACCATTACCCCATCAACGTTTGGATCAGCTAGGACTCTCTCCAGGACGAACTCGTAATGCTCCGCTCCAGCGCTCGCTGTCATGTCGATTGGGTTCGTCACATCTATGCTCTGGTAGCGGGAGTTTATCGCCTTCTTTACCTCGCCGGAGAGCATCGCGAGCTTTAGGCCCTTTCGCTCGATCGCACCCGCGGCCAACATCGCTGGTCCTTCCGCGTTGCTCATGATCGCGACTCGATCGCCTCGCATGGGAGGCTGCAGGGCCAGGGCAGTTGCGATGTCGAAGAGCTCCTCGATATTTCTCGCTCGAATTGCGCCAGCCTGCTTAATGGCCGCATCGAATATCTCAGCCCGCTCAAGTCCCTTACCGGCTCCCCTCAAAACGCACACGGGCTTTCGTTTGACTGCTTCTTTGATCGCATCGGTAAATTTTCTCCCATCCTCGATTCGTTCCACGTAGATGCATATGGCTCTCGTATCACCGTCCTGCGCGAGGTAGTTGAGGAGGTCCACTTCATCGACATCGACTTTGTCGCCGAGAGATGCGAACTTGCTCAAGCCTATTCCGTGAAAACAGGCCCAATCGAGCATCGCCGCGTCGAGACCACCATCCTGGGAGATCAAGGCCACCTTGCCTCGCCTGGGCATGAGCCCGCGCTCGGATGTCGTGTACAGTCCATTTGCGGTGTTGAGCACGCCCATGGCTGAATTTGGACCAAGGACTCGAACGCCTCGCTTGACAGTTGCCCTAACGAGTTCCTCGAGCTGCTCCCCCTTGTAGCCTCCAGCTGGGATGATAATCGCCTTCACTCCCCTATCCACGAGCTTTCTGATGTGCTTCAGAGCCAGCTCCGGTGAGGGGGTGAGCACGGCCAGCTCCTGCTTTTTCGGCACATCCTTGGAGCTCTTGATCGCGCCACTCAACCTGCCGCTCAGGTCTAGGACATGCGTCTTACCCTTGTAGGAGCTCGACATGTTTGAGATGATCGACGTGAAGAGGGCAGGTGATATCACCCCGGGCCTTTCCTTTACTCCGGAGGCTCCTACAAGTAGTACTGACTTTGGCTCGAATATGGCCTTGATGCCCTCCTCGGCCATCATTTCTCCTCCTTTAAAATGATCCGGGCATCTATGGCAATTGCGCCCTTACCTCGATCGAACACGAAGATGGGGTTTATGTCCATCTCGACTATTTCGGGGAACTCGTGCGCGAGCTGGCCCGCCTTTTGGAGGATGTCCACGATGGCATCGATGTCTGCCGCTGGCTCGCCTCGGATGCCTGCTAGGATCGGGTAGCCCTTTATCTCGGAGATCATCTCCCTGGCGTCATCGGCCGTCAGGGGGGCTAGCCTGAAGCTCACGTCCTTCAGGGCCTCGACCCAGACCCCACCCAGGCCAAACATCACAGTGGCGCCGAAGGTCGGGTCCTGTAAAGTACCCACTATCACCTCTCGAGCGTGGGACACGTACTCCTGGATCGTGACGCCCAAGATCTTTGCATTTGGCTTGTAGGCACGGGCATTATCCATGATCTCCTTGAAGGCCTGGTGGACCTCGAGCTCCGAGCTCAGGCCGACTTTGACGCCTCCCGCATCGCTTTTGTGGATGATGTTGGGCGAAGAGATCTTCATCACGACCGGATACTTGAGTTCCCTCGCAGCCTTGATAGCCTCGGCGGCATCTCTGGCGAGTTCGACGCGCGTCGTAGGTATTCCCCAGGCAGTCAGGATCTGTTTTGACTCGTGCTCCAACAGCTCTCGCCTACCCTGTCCTCTTATCGACGAAAGAATTTCAGCGACCTTCTTATGTGCTACCATGATTTCACAAGCAGGCTATTTTACCTACGATTCACGCTATAAAATTTTCCCCCACAACTTTACTGGGGTGTAAAGTGTTGTCTTACGTAAGACATTTTGTCTTAGTTAAGACATCCCTAGGGAGGCAAAAACACCGAAAATCGCCTGAAATATCTCAAATTCAGCCCAACGCCTAATCGATGTTCAAACCCCATGGGTATGGCTTTTATATATTTCGAAAAGCTTATAAATAGATAATAAGGTCTTGGCTTAAATTTTGGGGATCCAATGCGCAGCCTAGGAAAAGTGATGCATGTGACGAAGCGCGGGTTGGTATTGCGCGCCGGGGAGGAGCTCCTCGAGCCCGGAAATGCCGTTTACGATGGGGGGCAACGGCGCGTGGGAAGCGTGCTAGATGTATTCGGGCCAGTTAGCAGCCCCTACCTGGCCATAAAACCCGCCCAAAGCATGACCCACGAAGACCTAGCTGCGCTGGTCGGAAAAGAACTGTATATTATGGGGGAGAGGTATGGAAGAAAAGCTGGAAAAGAGGCGCACGTGCCCGGAATGCGGGAGCGCAAAGCTCGTTCGAGACTATGAGCGAGCTGAGCTGGTGTGCGCCGGCTGCGGTTTTATCATCACCGAGAAGATCATGGACATGGGGCCTGAGTGGAGGGCCTTCGACCAAGAGCAGCGCGAGCGCCGAGGCAGGGTAGGGGCCCCGATGACTTATACAATTCACGACAAGGGCCTCTCGACGATGATAGATTGGAGGGACCGGGACAGCCATGGCAAGGACCTGACTCCCAAGAAAAGGGCACAGATCTACCGCCTCCGGAAGTGGCAGCGCAGGATCAGGGTCTCGGACGCCACCGAGCGGAACTTGGCGTTTGCGCTTTCAGAGCTCGACCGGATGGCGTCGCACCTGGGGTTGCCAAGGAACGTCCGAGAGGCTGCTGCGGTCATCTACAGGCGTGCAGTGGAGGAAAGGCTGATCAGAGGACGGTCGATCGAGGGAGTGGCTGCTGCTGCCCTTTATGCCGCGTGCAGGGAGTGCAAGGTGCCCCGCACGCTGGATGAGATCGCAGATGTTTCCCGAGTTGGCAAGAAGGAAATCGGGCGGAGCTACAGGTTCATCGCCCGAGAGCTGCTCATCCATCTCCGACCTACAAGCCCGATAGACTACGTCCCAAGGTTCGGGAGCGAGCTTGGGCTGAGCGGCGAGGTCCAGTCCAAGGCGATCGAGCTGCTTAAGGAGGCGGGCAAGAAGGGCCTGACATCTGGGCGGGGGCCGACAGGGGTAGCTGCGGCTGCGATCTACATAGCCAGCGTGCTCCAGGGCGAGCGGAGGACCCAGCGGGATGTTGCGGACGTGGCGCGAGTTACTGAAGTTACCGTCAGAAATCGGTACAAGGAATTGTGCGAAAAATTAGGCTTAGATGTCGAATTGTAGCGGAAGGCAAAATAACTCCACCGCCAAATGTTAACCGAGTCCAATGCGCGGAACCTATGTCCTGCTCGTGTACGTCCCATACGACCTCGCGGCAAGCGTGGGCGAGCTTGGCACCCTGAACTTCAAGGCCGGCTACTACGCCTACGTTGGCTCAGCTCTTGGCGGCCTCGAGGCGCGCGTCGGACGCCACTTGCGGGAGGAGAAGAAGCTCCACTGGCACATCGATTACCTCCTAGCTAGAGCCCGAGCGGTCGACGTAGTGCAGGCGCGAACCCGGGCGAAGAAGGAGTGTGTTGTTACCAAGGAACTCGCCGAGCATTTTGCATCTGTTCGAGGCTTCGGGTCGAGTGATTGCGGCTGCGAGAGCCACCTCTTCTACAGCCCAGATTTTCACGAACTTCTGAGGCAGGTGCTCCTGAGCTTCAAGGCATGTGGCATGAAACCAATCAAGGGTGGTGAAGTTGGGTAGGCGATGGACCCTCGAGCGCAAGCGGGAGCATTTCTACAGGATGGCGAAGCGCGTCGGCTACCGAAGCAGGGCCGCTTTCAAACTGGGGCAACTCGACAGACGATACGGGCTGCTGCGACGTGGTAATGTTGTCGTCGACTTAGGCGCTGCACCAGGGGGATGGCTCCAGGTTGCTCGGGAACATGTGGGTGAGGGAGGTTTCGTGCTAGGCGCCGACCTCCAACCTATCGCAAAGCTGCCGTACGGCAACGTCGAAACGCTAGTAGCCGACATAACAGATGAGGCCGCACCCGAGGCGATCCGGAAAAAGTTACCCAGAGCTGCACACGTCGTGCTCTCAGATGCGTCTCCAAAAATATCCGGAGTCTGGGATGTTGATCATGCGCGCTCAATTGAACTGGCTCGGGCGGCGCTGTTGATCGCGGGTGTGGTTTTAGCCCCAGGCGGAGGGCTCCTCGTCAAGGTATTCCGGGGCGAGATGTTCAATGATTTCGTCTCCGAGGTGCAGGGGAAGTTCGACTTCGTGAAGGTCTCGAAGCCAGCCGCCTCGCGCAAGGGGAGCGCTGAAGCTTACGTCATTGCCAAGGGGTTCGCTTCGCGCTGACTGAAAATCATCTGAGCGCGGAAATTATTTCATCGAGTGGAGCATTTGTTCGCAGGCCAGTGCCAGAGAAATGAGTTCGTGAGGCAAAGTAGCCCAGCCCCCTGAGCTTGGCTATGACATCTGCAATTTTTGGAGGTTGGACTCCTGCCAGCCCGGCGATCTCATTCATCTCATAAAACGTTGGTGGCCCATCAGCTTCCTCGATGCAACGGTTCAGCAGCACCATCACCTGCTGGCTGAGCCTGAAGTTCCTATTTGCTAAATCGCTTACCACCCGCTGGATGAAACCCCTGTCCATGATCAGGCCCAGCCACATCGGACCTGCGTGGCTCAGCTTTTCCCCGCACTCACATGTGCTAGGCAACTCCACAGCAATGTCAAACGAGATCACTTGACGCCCGCAGGCCTTACAGTGCGAAACATAACCCTGCTGCGCCAGGAGCTCGTCCACGCGTTTCGGGCCCCTCAGCGCCTTCATGTAAACCCTGAAGTAATGCCTGGTTGCGTGCGCGAGCAACGGGGTGAGCGCCATTTCGTGCCTGCCGGCCACGCGCTGGCAGAAACCCACCAGGATGCGGATGCCTAGCTCGTGACAGTATTCCGTCCGGAGGGGCCTGGCACCGTACCTTCGGATGCAGGCCTTTGGGTGGGTCCCTGAAAGGGGTGCGGTATCGGTTGCGGTGAGCATGAGCATGCCATCTCTAGCCAACGTCGAACATGCGGCGTCCACAAAAGGGGCTGGGGAACCGAAGGGATCGACATCGACCACATGAAACCTCGGCCTATAGCTCCAGAGCAGCACATTTGCATCTTCATTCAGCACCTCGACAGACGATGACAGCCCATTGAGCTCGACGTTTCGCCTGATCAGCTCCACGGCCTCCTGCGAGCGGTCATTTATCACTACTTTAGCTACACCCCTGACCTCCTTTGCATAGCGCAGCCCCCTAGCGCCCACCCCGGCAAGAGGGTCGCAGATGCAGATGCTGCCCAGTTCGTCGGCTAGAACCTGAAGGGCAGAAACCGAGATGTCGCGGCATAGCTCCATGATGGGGTTGTAAAAGACGTTCGTGAGCGATGGTGCATAGTCGCCCGCCCGAGTTCGGAACTGCGCGAGCTCCGGTACCTCGAGCTTGGTCTTGCCTTCCATTATGAACTGCGTCGACATGTGCTCTCCATAATAATGGGGGTGCGTAAAGTTTAGGGTTTACTAACCCATCGAAAAATCATCCTTTTTAAATACATTCAACGCTAAAGTTAAAAGTTAAGACGATTTGGAAGGGGCGCCGATGCCGAGAAAAGTGCTGAAACGCAGGAAGGGCCCCGGAGGGCTCCTGTCTGTTCTCAAATCGAGGCGGGAGCGAGGAATCAGGATCAAACCCAAGCGAGCTAGGGTGATCGGTGTCTTCTCCTGTAAGGGTGGCGTGGGCAAGACGACAATCGTGGCCAACTTAGGCATGTATTTTGCCCAGTATCTAGGGGGAGATGTCTTAGCCGTGGACGCGAACCTCAGCGCGCCGAATTTGGGCCTGCACTTCGGCGAGCTCAACCCTAAAACTACGATTCATGACGTTCTCGCCGATGAGCTGCCGATAGAGGAAGCTGTAATGAAGTGCCATGGGGTGCCTGTTCTACTCGGCTCGATCGCCTACGGTGAGGAGGTTCACCTCGTCGATCTCAGGGGTCATCTCAAGCCACTGAAGAAAAAATATAAGTTGATTCTCCTCGACTCATCGCCCGGGATCGGGAGCGAGGTGGTTGCCGCGATAAAGGCGTGCGACGAGATAATCATCGCCACCAACCCAGATATTCCGACAGTCGCGAGCACCCTCAAGACATTCCGAGCGGCGGGCCGGTACAAGGTCCCGATAATAGGAACCGTCGTGAACATGGTGCGAAGGGAACCCCACGAGCTTCCAATCAAGGACGTCAAGAAAGCATTGGGGTGGCCGATCATCGCCGTAGTTCCCGAGGATCGGAGGGTTCGGGAGGCGACTGCGGCTGGAATCCCCATCGTGCGATACAAGCCAAAGTCCCCGGCCGCGCGAGAGTTTATGGAACTCGGAGAATTCCTGATGAAACACATCACGAAAGGCTGATTTACCGCCGGTGTTTGCGCGCCGATTTCATCTTCCTTTCACGTACGATGTGCTCCAATCGCTTAAGCGCCTCCGCCTCCGCACGGCTCACCTTCTTACGCCCTCTCACAGGAGGCCTAGCCCGTGACCTGCCTATGCGCCTGGTCTTGGGCCTGACCACCGCGCGCTCGACCCGTTTGAGCATGACGTAGTACTTCGACGGCCTCGCCAACAAACGGTAAGCCACTATGAAACCAACGATCCCTACGGCTATCGATAGTATCGCGTAGAAGGATGGCTGGGGCTGGGTTGGCGTTGGCATGATCGGTCCCGGCGGTGGGAGCGGGGGAGTTGGTGCGGGTGCGGCTGCAGTTACAGTAAGAACGTAGGTACAGCTCCTGACCCTACCGTCCCCGCCCCTACCAGTGATAGTTATTGTGTGATCGCCCACTTGCCCGTTCGACCCCACGTTTATCGTCATGGTCGAGTTGAAGTTGGGGATGCCGCTCGGCGGGCTGAAGCTCGCTATAATAATACTAGAGGACAGGCTGCTCGCTTCGAGGCTCACAGTCAGGCCGTAATTGTTGATGCTTGTGACGGTCACGGTTGCAGTGGTCCAGCCTCCTTGTTGCACAGAGCCGCTCGTCGGGCTCACCGAGATGGTGAAGTCTGACACTATTGCTGGAGCTTCGACGGTGCCGATCCACGTTTCGATCAGACGCCAGACGCGTGGGGCCTCAACGGTTCCGGTCCAGGACTCGATGAGTTGCCACGCGGCAGGAAGGGCTTCGACCGTTCCGGTCCATGTTTCAATCAATTGCCAAGCGGCAGGGGCTTCGATCGAGCCGGTCCAAGATTCGATCAACTGCCAAACTGCAGGTGCCCGAACCGTTCCAGCCCACGTCTCGACGATTCGCCACTGCACAGGAGCACTAACTGTTCCAGTCCATGTTTCGATGAGCTGCCATGTGGGTACAAGTGCTTCAACTGTTCCGGTCCAGGTTTCTACCAGCTGCCACTGGGCTGGAGCCTGAACTGTCCCGGTCCAAGATTCAACAAGATGCCACGCGGTCGGTGCGCTGACGGCACCCGTCCACGATTCGATGATCTGCCAGACTGCGGGGGCCTGAACTACCCCAGTCCAAGCCTCGATTGCTCGCCATTGAACTGGTGCACTGACAGTTCCTGTCCAAGTTTCAATCATTTGCCATGCAGCTGGTGCCGCGACAGTGCCAGTCCATGTCTCGATGAGCCGCCACCATTGAGCAGGAGCTTCAATCGTGCCAGTCCACATCTCAACCAATTGCCATGTTACAGGTGCTTCAACCGTCCCAGTCCACGACTCCACCACCTGCCACTGCGCCGGAGCGCTGACTGTTCCGGTCCAAGTTTCGATCATCTTCCACTCGGCAGGTGCCGAGACAGTTCCGGTCCATGTCTCGATCAGCTGCCACTCGGCCGGAGCGCTGACCGTCCCTGTCCATGTCTCGATGAGTTTCCAGGCAGGAACCACTTCTGCATAGGCCTGGAATTCATACATTCTTTCATTAGCCCCATTAGGGCTATTCTTGCTCACTAGTTTGAGGTACCTCCCCCTCTTAAGGAAGACACAACTCGCGTTCTCCACCCAGCCTCCTGCTGCATACAGTGCTCCCTCCCATACATTATCCCCCCAGTTTTCGGTATTATCCGAAACGTAGACCACCAGACCGTATGTACCGCCCCATGCATATACTGGGACATCACCTGGATTGTACAGGCGGATCTTCGTGATCCACCTGCTCGCCCCCATATCGAATACGATCCAGTGATTTTCGTATACAGTATGCCTCCAATACGTGCTGGTGTCGTTATCTATCGCATTCGTCGCGATGTTTGGGGAGCTCTCACCGCACTTATTTTCGACGCTGCTCGGGGTCGCCCATTCACCGAAAAGAGTTGTCTCATTATCCTGCGAATAATTGTCTGAATATTTATCGTTTTCATCCCAGGCCCAGGCTCGATAGAAATACTGTGTAGAATTGTCTAATCCAACATCAGTCGTGCTCGTCCCGGTCCCAGAATAAACTAAAGTTCCGTCCGCATAATTATCGGGATACGAACCAGTTTTCCTTCTTATTATTGTATTCTCTGCTCCCGAGCCTTTGGTCCAAGTTAAATCAATTGTGGTCAAAGTTGGATTTTTTGCGTCTAAATTGGTGGGTGCTCCCGGCTTTGTTGAAAATGTGAGTTCGCTGCCAGTTCCTGTTCCTCCAGAATTGACTGCTCTCGCCCTGAAGTAATATTTGGTTCCGGGGCTAAGACCCGTTAGATTGTCGGTGTAAGCTCCTGTTCCACCAATTCCGATATTGTCGGCATGTGCATAAGGAACTCCGCTATCGTTATCCCAATCGAAAAGTCTCGATGGGTTTTCTCCTCCATTATCAGTAAGATTAGCATTTAAAGTGGCAGTTGTCGTCTCCACCGAAGTTGCTGCATTTGTGGTCACCGATGGGGCGCCAACACCTGCGGTATAAGAACAATATATCGAATATTTCCTGGCCTCGTGGGTGAAACTCGCTGTGGTGGGAAATCCATAGCTGGTATACTCCTGATAATGCCCCAGCGTCGCATTATCGTTATCGTCGTAATAAATGTATACACCCTCTGGGTCAGATTCACTTCCAGTTGCAACCAATACATATTCCGTTCCCGCTGTTAAACTTGGTTTTGGGTCTGAAAAGTTAAAAGTATACCAATCTGGACCATAGTTATAATCAGTGTAGTCTCCAGTTTCTCCTATTTTAGAATTATCGCTATGTCTATAAATTGCGCATTTGATGCTGTTAGGTCCTCCTACTGATGCCATATATATATATGCCGTAATGCTATCTGCTGTTCCATTATTCGGGCAGGTGAAGGCAGAACCAGAAATGCGGTAGTATAACGTATATGAGCAAAGCTCTTGTGCGCCCGCCCCAGGAGTCGTGTAGCCAAAAGTGTCTGGAGACGCTGAAACGACCTTTGTGGACGGCGGCGCGAGCAATAAACCCAAACAGCACGACACGAGCAAGGCGAACACCAAGACGGACGAAATTACCTGTTTTCCAATTTCTCGGCCCCCCCCTGCCGCAGATGAAGCTGAATTGACGTGAGAGATCTCCGCCCTCACCTCTCCCCATACTCCGAAAGCTCGAGGTTTTTGCATGGGTGCGCACCCAAGGCCCTTTGCCCACTTAATTCTCTGTTGGACGCCCTTTCGGGAACTTCGGGGAGGGGGGTTGTTTCGATAGGAGACGAAACAATTATAAGCTAACATTGGCCATATTTTGCAAGTTCCCGAACCACCAAAATGTCCTGTTTACAGAAAAAGTCGGTTTGTTCCTTGTACTGTAACAAAGCGATCCTCTCCATCCCTGTTGGGTTTTTAACTTGTTCCATAAAAATGGTAACCTTTAAATAGCCAGAATTCTAAAAATAGAACAGATGGAAAAATGTTGAAAAAGGAGAGGGTCTATCGGGAACTCGTGGGACTCGCGGAGAGTGAACGTATGACCACTCAGCGAGAGCTCGCCAGCGAGTGCGGGGTGTCGCTCAACTTGGTCAACTCGGTCGTTCGTGAGCTCAGGCGTGTCGGGGCCCTAGCGGTTTATCCCATGGGGTTGAACATCCTTGACCCCGCGAAAATCCTTTATGCGTGGGGTTCACAGCGCAATCTCGAGCGTGACATCTCGCTTAGGTACGCGATCGGTTTGCCCGTCCACGAAATCGAGAAGAACATGCCTGGCGATGTCGTCTTCACTGCGTTCAGCGGGTGGCGTCTCAAGGCTGGGCAGGCCCCGTTCGATTACAACCGGGTCTACGTGTACGCCCGGCCCTCGGCAGAGCCCATCGTCAAACGCCTGCTTTCGACCCTTCCCTGCACGAGGGGTGATGCGAATACCTTCGTAATGTTAGTTGAGGATCCCCACCTCTTTACCCACTCAGAGCACCAAATCGCACCCGTCGGCCAACTATTCGTCGATATCTACGCCCTGCCGAGCACTCCCATGACGGACGGATTCCTGCACGATATCCTCGATAAAAATGAGCACCTGAGGTTGTGAGATGGTAACGGAAATCTGGCCCGAACACATCACGAGCAAGTCTTGGCGGGTGCTCAACGAGCTAGCAGCGAGGGTGAACCCCGTGCTCATCGGCGGGTGGGCGGTCTACCTTTGGACGGGTGCACCGAAGAGCGCCGATGTTGATTTGTTCGTAACCGACGAGAACCTGTGGAAAATTGGTGCCAGGGTGAAAAGGCATCCGAAGCTCAAGAAATATCATGCGCTCATCGATGATGTGGACATTGACATCTACACACCCAGCGTCTGCGGACTGGTGGTTTCAGCAAGCGAGGTATTTGAAAACCGATGGCACGCGCTGGTGAAGGAGTTCAACGTGCTGCTGCCCGAACCGCTGTTGGTGTTGAAGTGCGAGGCCGCGCGTGCGAGATGGATGGGCCGTAAGGGGTTCAAAGACAGGTGCGATGTGCTCAGTCTGCTGAGATTTGAGGGGCTTGATTTGAAAATGCTAGGAGAACTCTTGCGCCGTTATGAGAGGTTAGGCATCGCTGAGACGCTTCGCGAGATAGTCCAAAAATCTGTGGAGGAGTACCGGGTGCTTGGGCTTGATCCATGGCGAGGTAGGAAAAGCGTCCGTGAGGTGCTAAAAAAGACACTCGATAAACAAGTGTTTCGCAAATGACCGAAACATAATTTAAGCATGCCACCCAAATAGTTGCGGTGTTTCTCACGAGGAAAATCGATCGAATCCTGCGCGAGACCCTTAACCGTTTTTACACAAAAGGTGAGCGATTTTTCAACCAGAAGGGGCTCGCCCAGACTTGCGCCCTCTCGCTCGGCACGGTAAATCCCCTCATCGCGAGGCTCGAGCAGCTGGGGGCGATAGAGCGCAGGCCATTGGGGTTCCGCCTCGTGGATCCGAAGCGGGCTCTGCTCTACTGGGCGATCACCAGGGAGCTTCCCAGGGACATCACCTACACCACCTTCGTCCCCCAAACTGCCGAGGAGTTGGAAGCGGATCTGCCTCGAGGCGCAATCCTCACTGCGTACTCCGGGTTTCGCTCCAAGTTCGGCAAGACGCCCGCAGACTACGATCACGTGTTCGTCTATGCGGACGCAGATGAGATCAAACGTGCGTTCAAGCCAACCCGAGGGGAAAAACGGAACCTATTCGTGCTGACTCCGGATGAGCACCTCAGGCGCCTGAGCGAGGGAAACTTGGCCCCGATCGTTCAAATTTACGTCGACCTTTGGCAGCTGGGTGCTCCCGCAAGCCGATTTGTTGAGGAGCTCGAGCGGGAGTTCGAGCCGGCGCCAACTAAAGCGTTCGAGGAGGTCGCGAGGGGTCTCAAGAAGAAGCGACATGTGGGATAACTGACTGGATCGATTAATTGCTTAAACAAAATTGCGAGATATAAGCTCAGCGAGCTGACTAGGCAACTTTGCGCGGTTGCTGGGTACAACCTCGAACAGCCTGACGTCAGGCCTAGCCTTGATGGTCCCTATGAAGCCAGCCATCGTCCTCTGGTGGATGACCGCTAGCAATGGTTTTGGCGAGTCCAGCGCCGCCAGCACGGCCCGCCTGAATCCATCGCTGTGCATCTCCATGGGCGCGATCTCATCTATGACTATGAAATCCGCCTCCCTGAGCGCCCGCCCGATGGCCAACTCGCTCATGGCATCGACGTTTTCGACGTTGACTCGATACTTGCTCACCTGAGGGCCAGTTGGCTGGTCGACGTGCGCCAAAATTCGCTCCTCTCCAGTCATGATGTCCACCATTTTGAAGCCGAGCCTCTGGTCCCCCTCCCGGATCTCGGGGCAGTAGAGCCCGCCTGGTTTAAGACCTCGCTCCAGCAGGATTTCTACCGCCCTTTCTATGACTGAGGTCTTGCCGCTCCCCGGGAGTCCAGTGATGAGAAAGTTGTTTGGCATTGTCCCAAGATTTAGGGATTTTACATGGGATAAAAAATTGATGATGAAATCGTCGACCCTAACTTATTGGCACCACGTTTACTGGTACGACTGATAGGCCTGATACTGCCATGGGTTGCTTGAGACTATCGGAGGCAACAGGATGATATCTTTGCCCAAGCCGGTGTACTGCTCGTACTGCGTTATTAGGATTCCGAGATCCTCAGGCACTGCGACAATGTACATTACAGAGAGATCAAAATTCCCGACATGTGCTTCCCGAACCAGATCTAAGACATCTGTGGCGTAGTTCTCCCAGCCCACAGTCGCCGCTGCCGTCGAGCCAGCAGCCAGCGCCTTCAGGGTCTCCCAAACATCGACGGAATAGCTCGCCGAGGTAGTATCATAGCTCAAAGTCCAGGCGATGGTCGAAAGGTCTGCTGCGGAATAGAGCGTCTGTAAGATCACCGCAGGGCCGAACAGGAAGCTTGAGTTCTCAGCTCTGGTATCATACACCCAAATGTCAGCCACCATGCCAGGCCTAAGGTCAGGGGCCCGGTTGAAGGTATCCGCTATGGGCACCGCGACTAGCATTGGATCGTCGAAATCCATGCCGCGCAATATCTGCCAGCTCGCCCCCCCAACTAGTGCGAGCGCGTTCTCCTTCGGCATGATCAGGAGATAGGCTGCAGTGCGCTCCAGCACCTGGTTGAACTCGTTCACCTTGTTTTCTACAAGTGTTTGTATGTACGTCTGCCATGTCGAGGTCGCTTGAGTGTCTATTACACCGGATGCTTCGTATGCCTGCAACTCGGTCAAGGTCGTTTTATTGTTTATCTCATTTTTGAGGCTCGTTTGAAGTGTGGCGAGCGCCGTGACATCGCTCGCGGAATGGTAGGTACCTGTGATCACTGTGTCAACTCTATCGAGGAGCTCCAAGCGCTTCGTTTCGCGCGCCACGGGATCCTGCATCTGCGAAAGTATCGAATTTATATCGCCCTTTGACTCAGCAGCTATAACTTGTGACCTGAGGTTTGCAGCCTCGATTTGCGCTTGGGATGTATCGATTGTGCCCAACGTTCGATCTATCTCGCTCAAGGCTGCGGTCCTAGTGCGGTCGAGTTCATCTCGGGCGGGTCCAAGGAACCCAAAGTAGTAGATGCCAAAGATGATCAAACCTATAATTAAAAACACAACCAATGCGCCAACGGCAACTCGAACATCGGCATCTGAATCCGAGATGATCATCACCCTCTCGTGACCAAACTATGTGAAAAAGTAGCATATAACTATAACGTGTCTGGTAACGTGTTTGGGTTTGCGAATGGAAAAACAGGTGCTCCGCGAGCGCGTATGGCAGGAGCTCGAACGCCGTGGCGTGGTGACTTTTCCGAGACCCGTGTATGGGCGGATTCCAAATTTCGTCGGAAGCGATGTCGCCGCCCAACGTCTACGCTCACTCCCCGTTTATGTCTTAGCTAAGACAATCATGGTCAATCCCGATGCCGCTCAGCTGGCCGTGAGGGAGCTCGCACTCCAAGACGGCAAGCGGTTGCTCATGGCTTCTCCTCGCCTAAGGGCCGGATTCATCATGCTCGACCCAAAGACAATCAAAAACCTTAGGGAGGCTGTCACTATTCGTGGGGCTTTCAAATATGGGTACACTGTTGATGTTAGAAAAGTGAAGGTTGATTTCATCGTGGAGGGCTCCGTAGCAGTCAATCTGAAGGGGGGTCGGGTGGGTAAAGGTGAAGGCTTCGGCGACCTAGAGGTGGCAATTCTCAAGGAGGTGGGCGCCGCCGATGCCACGCCGATCGCAACCACCGTCCACGAGTTGCAGATAGTCGAAAGCGTGCCCATGACAGAGCATGACGTGCCGGTCGACTTCATCATCACTCCGGAGAGGACGATTGAAGTGGGGCACGGGTACCGAAGGCCCTCTGGCATTTTTTGGGAGCTTTTGCCCCCCGATGCGTTTAAGCAGATGCCCATCCTTGCTGAATTGAGGGAAAAACATGATAGCAGGCGCGGATGAGGCCGGAAGAGGACCAGTTTTTGGCCCGATGGTGCTCTGCGGGGTGCTTCTGGATGAGCAAGTGCTGGATGAGCTCAAATCCGCAGGCGTCAGGGATTCGAAACTCTTGAGCCCCAAGAGGCGTGAGATGCTCGCCAAGCTGATCGCCGAAAGGGCTGCAAAGTTCGAGATCATCGAGCTCTCGCCTGCGGAGATTGATGAACTGCGGCTCGTCAAAAAAATCAACCTCAACGAGATCGAGGCCATGAATTTTGCCCGAATCTTGGACCGCCTGAAGCCGAAAATCGCATACATCGACTCACCCGACCCGAACCCGGAGATGTTTAAGGAGAGGATCAAGCGATACCTGCGAACGAGGCCAAAACTCGTGGTCGAAAATTACGCCGACCGCGAGTACGTCGTCGTCTCAGCTGCATCCATCATCGCAAAGGTGAGGAGAGATGAAAGGATAGCAGAGCTCCACCGCAAATATGGCGAATTTGGTTCCGGTTATCCCGCTGACCCTCGCACGATCAATTTTCTAGAGCAATGGGTTCGCGAGCACGGCAAGCTGCCTGAGTTCGCTAGGAAGTCATGGGAGACCGCGCAGCGCATCGAGGGCAAGGCGAAACAGCGGAAGCTCATCTAGGTAGAAAAGTTTGGCCCTCGATGTTCCCTATCACACTAACTCCGGACTTCTCAGGTTGTCTTTTCGACGTCCTCCATCCGGTAACCCTCGTGGTAGGGGTATCTCGAGGGCCCCTGTCAGTGTTCCGCGCCAGGGTTGGCTCGGTAATCATCACTAGGTGTTCCCGCCAATATGTTCTTACGAGGACCCAATTTTGGTGCGATTTCCCGGCAGTTGCTCAAGTGTTCCCGCAGCGATGCACCGACGCTCACGAATCGCGCCAGCTCTCGAATGCTGCGGATATTCCTTCATTGCAGTTAAATTTCAGTCCTCTAGGTCTAAAAACTTAACCCCCAAACCCAAACGTTTCAGCCTTGGTGGCACGCAAATGAGTATAATAACTAGACGAGGAATATTGGGCGGAGGCAGGCGCGTGAAGGAGAGGGGGATAGCTCCGTTAATTATTGCAGTAATGGCCGTCGTCGTAGCCGTTGTTGTGGGAGTCGGCATCTATGTTGCAACGCGTGGCGGTGGCGCAAGTGGTAATTTCGTCCGCTCGCCTTTAGCCAATTTTAGCCTGAACCCAGAGAATGCAATGGCATACTACAACATACAATTCACGGACAATTCTCTCGACAATTTAGGAACGATATCATCTTGGAGTTGGAATTTTGGTGATAATTCTACTTCCACTTATCAAAATCCAGTTCATACCTATACAGAGCCAGGTACTTATGAAGTTAGTCTTACTGTAACAGATAACAATGGAATGATGGATAACTGTGCAAGAATTATTGAGGTTTTGCCTTGGTTAGGCGAGGATAATGAAAGTCTTGACGAGTACGTAATAGTTGAAGGATACTACATTGTTGGGGGCGATGGACACATAATAACACTCCATAACAATCCGTATGCCAAAGACCCCACATGGGAGAATCTGAAATCTTTCTTAAGACAGGATAATACAGCCCTGATTCAGTATGTTGACAATAGTTTTGTCTGTTCAGATTATTCTGAAACTTTACACAACAATGTAGAAAAGGCCGGTATCCGTGCTGCTTATGTTAGTGTATACTTTCGGAATCAGTCTATTGGACATGCTTGTAACGCCTTCAGAATTAATGGAGAATTGTATTTCATAGATGTTACCAATTCAATACCTCCAACAAATAGTGTTAAATTAGTTGGAGTGGATGTCGGACAAGAGTATGTGTTGGTTTCATTGTTTTCTGGTAATAGGTTCTATTCTATGGGGATTGTGGATTCCTACGAAATAACGTGGTGACAAATTTCTTAATCAGAACTGAAGTCTCCGATTACGGCGCGCAAAGTGCTTCAGCTGGCCGGGCACGCGAACCAGCTGGGCAACGCGCAAATGGCTTTTAGATGGCGGGGTTTTGTGTGTACTAAAAATTTAACCCAATCTCCCCCTCGATCGCCCCCTAAATGTGTAAAATGCAACCCCTCGATAATTGATGAGATTTCCGCCCCTCAACGACATGCTCTCACCTGCAAGCGGTTTTATAAGCAAATCTGCGCCTACCTCTCGTGCGGCCTCGAGCAAATACGGCTGGAGTTCCGGCGGCGGGCGTACAGCATATATCAGCGTCGCGCCTTCGTAGACGCTCAAGTTGGGTTCGGTTATATCATCGTGCACGAATTTGACCCGCTCCGATAATTCCGGCGGTTCCACGACATCCGTGACTATCACCTCGCAGGCTGGCAACAATCCCTGAAGTTCGATCGCCACATCAGGAACCTTGCCAACACCAACTTCAACTATTTTCGTAGCTGATGGATAATTTTCGGCAATGTATTTGGCGATCGCTTTGAATTCATGCAAAAGATCAGCCTATAGGTAAATCGAACTCAAATGCCGCAACTGGGTGCTCGAGCTCGAAGTTGAGGATGACTTCAGGATGTAGCTCGCCTACCACGCCTAGCCTTCGCCCGCCCGCGATGAGCTCAGCCGCCCTTCCCCCGAGGAAACTGGGATGGTCTATCGGCTTGACCTCCCAGGCAATGCCCAGCTCGCGCAGCAATGCCTCCGCGACGGCTTTGATGTACGTCAAGTTGCCCTCGTCCCCTATGACTGCAGCGGTCACCCTTCGCACGTTCCTTGCGCCAGTTTCTGCCTCCTTGTCAAGCAACACGACATCTCCGACCTCGAACACGCGCTGAGGTAGCGGGTAGCGCTTGTTCGCCCTAAGCACAGCCATCAAGCACGGCATCAGCCAAGTGCGCAGGATGGTGTACTCCTCCGAGATCGGGTTCGCGATGGTCGCCGCCTCTCCGCTGTTTTGCATTAGCTCGAAATTTGTATGAGGGTTTGTAAGAGTGAAATTCATGGTTTCCATAAAGCCCAAGCCTGTCAGAACTCGCCTAGTCTTGTCGCTTAAGGCCTCAATCGGGTGTCTCTCGCCAACCGTTACGACCTTCGGTAGCGTGGGCTTCAGCCTATCGTAGCCGTAGCCTATCGCCAGGTCCTCGATTAGGTCGACCTCGTGCATGATGTCGGTTCGATAGGGTGGAACTAAAAGGGTCATGACGTTGCCCTTGGTGCCCGCTACGCCGAAACGCATTCGCTGCATTATTGAGGCAACCTCGCGGGGCTTGAGGTTAAGGCCTATTGTTTCATTGGCGGTCTGCATGTTCAGCCGGCTTCGGGAAGTTTTGAGCTCGGGCGCCCGTATGCGGCGATTGGGATATTTAATCGTAATCGAGCCCAACTTGAACCCGCGCTCGGCAAATCCCGTCATCAAGATCGTCAGCGCCTGCTTTAACGCGAGTTCATCCGTCCCGGTTGACTCGATGAACAATCGCCTAGTTTTTTCGGTGACGCGGGTGAGTTGGCCATTGATGATTGGCGGCATCGAGAGCACCTCCTTCTTAGAGTCGATGATCAACGGATAGCGGGTAAAATCGCGCAGCAAATCTGCATACTCAACTCCCTTCGGGTGTTCCTGCAAGATCCTGGCTGGCGTGAGCTCTATATCCAAGTCCAGCGGGACGAACTTGATGCCCTTGGGAGCGACCGTGGTATAACGGAAAGGCGGGTGAAGCTTGTCCAGATCGTGGATGCCTATCGCGACCTTCCGACGATTTCTCCCGAGCGTCTCGTGGAGCTTGTCCTGGATCTGCATGAGCTGCGCGACGCTCGCATCGGTCAACTTAACATTTTCCACAACACCCCCCACGATGTACGGCCTGACCTTCTTTGTGCTCGAATAGACATCGACGGTTATGCCTGAATTCCTCAATTTGTAGGAGGGAAGCCCGGCCTCTATCCCCAAGAAACCCTTCAGTACCCGTGCCACGCCTTCAGTGCTGAGTAGGTCTGGGCGGTTGTGTGTGATCTCCAGCTTGAGCTCATCACCAACGACCTCGTCAACTTCCACGCCAAGCATGGACAACCGCTCCCGCAGCTTGGGCAAACCGACCTTCATGTGGAGGAGCTTACAGAGGTCTCGGTAGCTGATAGTTATCGTGGGCATTTTCACACCATCGCTCTTGCCTTCAGCCACTCCAAGTCGTTGTTGTAGAGGTCTCGAATGTCCTCGATGCCGAGCTTTATCATCATCAATCTGCTCAGACCCATGCCCCAGGCGAGCACTGGATCGCGTATGCCGATTGGGCGAAGTAATTCTGGCCGAAACATTCCCGCGCCCAATACTTCCAGCCACTCGCCCTTCTCGGAATGATAAGCGTCCGCCTCCGCTGAGGGTTCTGTGTAAGGGAAAAATCCTGGCCTGAACCTAACTTTGGGCATTCCTATCTTGATGAGGATCTGCTTCAGGTACCCTAGCATATCGCGCAACGTCAGACCTGGGTTCATGACTATGCCCTCCACCTGGTAGAACTCCGCGAGGTGCTTGTAGTCGATCTTATCATGGCGGTAAACCCGCTCGATGCAGAAGACCTTAACTGGTGGCTTGGGGCGTGAAGCGAGGTAGCGGACGGTCGCAGCCGTTGTCTGAGAGCACATCACTGGGCGGCGACTTATTTCGGGGTTGAATTTGTAGCCCCAACCTCGAGATCCCGCAACCCCCCGCTCGTGGGCAGCGATGACGCGTTTCAGGAGTCCTTGCTGAGGCAGCTTGGCCTGAGAGGGCTTCGAAAGCGAAAGGCTAGCATGGATCTCCCGAGCGGGGTGATCTTGAGCTTGGAAGAGGGCATCGAAGTTCCAGAACTCGGATTCGACCAAGTTGCTCTTGATTTCGACGAATCCCATCTCCAGCAAGATCTCACGTAGTTCATCGATTACCTGTTGCTGTGGATGGACCTTTCCAGGGTAAATCGGAGCTCCTGGAGCGGTGACATCGTAGCGCCTGAACCTCGTCTCCCGCCAGCGCCCCGTGACCAACATTTCGTGGGTAAGTTGACTCTCCCCCTCTATTACCTCAAAACCTAGCGCGAGCGCTTGGTTGCCTAGATCTGTTAAGGTCAACCTCCGCTGGATTTTCCTCTCGACGCTGACGAGCCCGCGCTCCTTCAGGGTGTTGAGCTCAGCCTTCAGATCGCTCGGTAATTCTTCCACGGCGATGTTGCCAACCTCGGCGAGCTTTCCTAAGAGCTGCTCGTCCGCAAGCCTCTGTGAAAGAGCTTCCTCACCGGCTTTCGTGATTGCGAGCAAAGTTCGATCGGCCTGTTTGATGAAATCCACCCAGCCCTTGCGCCGAAGCCAGCCGAGTGAAATCTGCGCCTGTTCGCTGGTCAGCCCCGCACGATTTGCGACCACATCAGCTGTCTCCGATCCATGTTTGGCGAGCACCTCCAACATCCGCCTCTCCGGCAAGCCCTCTGTGGCATAGGTGCGGCCCTCCTCAGTTATGGTCGAGAAAGGTTGCATGGCTCCGGATATGCGAATCAGGTCCTTCTGCGCTAGGCCGAGGGACGCCCGCATGACCGCGGCGTGTCCGAGGTCAGTTCGTTTTTCAATTTCCGTGACGTCAGCCTCTTTGAGCTGATGCAGCGCGAGCAGGACTTTCTTCTCATGGACGCTGAGGCCATCGACGAGCGCGTGGATATCCAATTTCGACCCCAAGAAACACAAGGAGGAACCAAGTTATAAAACACTGCGAAAAGTCTCTAATGCTGGAATGTGCTCGCATAGACGGCGCGATACCTAAAGTGCTCATATCCACGATCGGGCAGCTTTTCTTGGATGCCCTCCCTTTGGACGAAAACCCCGCGACCTTTGGTTACATGACCAATTGCTGTGACTTTGGTTCCGATCCGCCCAAGCGCGAGCTTCACCCTCCGCCAGCTGCTGGGTCGGACGGTGAAAAGTAGCTCAAAATCCTCACCTCCATAAAGAGCAAAATTGTCTACCTTGAATCTGTAGCGTTCCGCGAACTTCAAGGTCAGCGGATGGACTGGCACCTTCTCGCGGTCGATGATCAATTTGGTCCCGCTCATTCGGGATACCTGCCAGAGGTTAGAGGCTAGGCTATCGGTTATGTCTATCGCGGCTTTGACGCCATTTTTTGCCAGCGCTATGCCCTCTCGCACCCTCGCGATGGGTTCAAGCTGAGCTTTGACCAACTTCTTATAGCCCCGAGGAGGGAGCCTTTCGAGCAGGATTTTTAGCCCTGCCGAAGCGGCGCCGAGCTGACCAGTCACCGCGATCACATCACCAGGCTTGGATCCTGAGCGAGTTAGGAGCTTGCCCTTCGAAGCTAAACCGAAAGCAGCGCCAGCTATGGTTATATCATCGCTCTCGTCCAGGTCGCCACCCACCACATAAGTTCCATACCTGCCGGCAGTCAGGTCCATGCCCCTGATCATGCGCTTGACGAATTCGACATCGAGCCCCCTGGGCAGGCCCACTGAAAAAATCAGGGCGAGGGGTTCAGCCCCCATTGCAGCCAAATCGCTGAGGTTCACTATCACCGCCTTGTGACCCATTTGCTCGGCCGTCGTGCCGGGGGGGAAGTGAGTACCTGCAACGAGCATGTCGGTGGTGGCGATCAGGTAGCGCCCGTCGATGTCTATCGCAGCTGCATCATCGCCTATTCCAACTTTGATCTTGGGCCCAATTTTGAACGTCTTTCGCGCGAGCTCCACCAGGGCCCGCTCCCCAACATCGCTGACCTTCATTGACTCGACCTCTACAATAGTGGCAGGTTTCGGGTGATCTTATCGACGAGCTCGTTCGGCGCAGGACCTATCGCCAAAACCGTGGTTGTGCCTGGAGGAAGTTCCGTCAGACCCGCGTCCTGGATGAGTTCGTTTGGTACGCCGAGTTCCGAGGCTTGATCGCGCAACTCGTGTAGTTCATCTTCCTCTGCTTTGACAACAACCTTTTTCTGACCTTCAGCCAGCCAAGCCTTGAGCCACTCCTTGCGCTCGTTTCTAGTCCTTTCAGCCGCAGCTATGGAGCCATGGGCCACCTGCACGGCCAGCTTGCCCGGACTCATCCTAAGATCCTCTCGGACGACGATGACTTGTTTGTGCTTAAACACCCTTGTTGCCATTCTACTTCTGCTCCTGAGCTTGTTCTTGAGCAAGTTTAGGTTGTTCTTGGGTAAGTTGCGCCTGGGGCTTAGGTTTACGAATGGCATGCATTACGGTGCGCACATAAGCTGCGGGGATTGCCATCCCTCCTCGCAGGTATGCTACAACTGCACAAAATCCACATACGACCAGAACTGCTTCCGTAAAGGGCGCGAGGCTAAGCAACTTCCAATCTGGGCGGGCCAGCACCACGCCGATGTAGATTGATATCAAAACTCCAAGTCCCAAACTCACCGCCACACGCTCCCAGAAATCGAGGCTCCCGGACTTTGGGAAGAAGACGAGTGCGAGCAGGAAGCCTGGTGCAAAAAGCATGAAGAGGCCGAGCAGGATGTAACCAAGCGTTTCTAGCATGGACTCACTCGGTAGCGTTATTTACTTGTGACTTAAAAACCGTTGCCGAGGCGAACATGAGGGATGTCATCATCGTCGGGGGCGGGCCTGCCGGGTGTTTTGCGGGCAAGCTGCTAGCCGAGCGCGGGTTCGACGTCGCGATAATCGAAGAACATGCCGAGGTGGGTCATCCGGTCTGTTGCGCTGGAATCGTCGGCGTGGGCGGGCTCGAGGAGTTGGAGATCAAGCCCGGAAAGTGGGTGTTAAACGAACTCAGGGGTGCGATTTTCCATCCTCCATCTGGCAAACCATTTACGGTGACCAGAGGGAAGGTTGAGGCGCTGGTCGTCGATCGCGCATCCTTCGACCGGGAGCTCGCGATAGGCGCCGTCAAGGCCGGAGCAACTCTCCTGATGAAAACTAGGTGCGTAGGCGTCAAGCTCGGGTATGGACCATCGGTGAAAGTTGATGGGCCGAATGGGGAATCGGAAATTCAGGGGCGACTGGTGATAGGCGCTGATGGCCCAAATTCGCTTGTAGCTCGTGAAGCTGGTCTACTCAAGGCCGCCCGCTACATCAACTGTGCCCAGGCCGATATTTTAGCAGATGTAGATCCAAACACCACGGAACTCTATTTAGGCAACGACTTCGCGCCGGGATTTTTTGCATGGATGGTGCCGGCTGGAGATGTTTGCCGGGTTGGTCTAGGTGCTTCCGAAGGTCAGCCCACGAAGAATCTGTTTAACTTCATTGGAAAACATCCAACCGCATCCAAAAAGATGAGGGGGGAAAAGTTCTTGAATCTCACAGCGGGACTGATACCCGAGCCGCTCACCCGCAAGATATATTCCGATCACGTCATGTTGGTGGGCGATGCGGCTGGCCACGTCAAGCCACTTACCGGCGGGGGAATTTACCTCGGACTTTCCTGCGCGAGGCTGGCCGTAAATGTCGCGGCGAGCGCGCTCGAGGGTGAACCGACTGCAAAGGCTTTACAAGGATACGAAATCGCAGTGAAGAAAAAATTTGGTCGTGAGTTTGAGCTTGGGATGCAGGTTAGAAATCTATTCAAAAAACTGCCGGATGATGCAATAGACTCTATTTTAGAACTTCTCGCCAGGCCGGATGTTCAAGCCCTCGTGCTGGAGCATGCCGATTTTGACCACCACGATGCGCTGATCAGAGCTCTCCTAAAAAAAGGGCCTAGCTTGCTGCGTTCAATAGGGCTTCGCAAGTTCCTGAAATATCTGGGATCATTGACATCATCAAAATAATTAAGATTGTAAAAACAGTGGCGGGGATTCGACCCTTCAACTACTCTTCGACGCAACTTTCGCCGCGTCGCTTTTCATCTGGGGGCCTTTATCCCGCGGTTCATGCCTCCGCGTCCACCACCGGACGCATTAGCCACACCCTTCCCAAGTTCACTTGGTTTCTGTACGGCTCCCCGTCGTCCTTAGACATCGGTTTAGCCCTTACCGCGGGCTTCTTCCCCGCCACTATTACTTCGTCGGTTTTTGTATAAATATTTAGGCAGTTAGCATTTCACTACATTTGGGAGGTGAAAAAAATGGAAAGGAGAGGAAAAGCGCAACAGCAGATGTCGTCATTGGTTTCAGCTGTGTTCTCGGAAACATCTATTGCTGTAGGTGTAATGGTAGGCATACTTTTGATGTGGGTAGCTACGGTGATGGTAATACCCGGAGAACCTGGAAGAACTGTTTATGAGGCGTCTTCGATTTTGAGCAGTCTGGGTACGGTATTCCTCACCATCATGCTCGTTGGCGGCGGAATAGTAAACACTAGAATAGATAGGGTTGTGCGCGTGGGCATGGTAATCATGGGAACAATACTTCTGGCGGGATTTTTCTTTGCCAGCTTTCTATCGGCGTTTGGGCAACTTATATTCTAAATAACCTCACCACCTTAAACTCAAATGATGACTAGTCATGGGGACAAATGCCAGCTAACCTGTCGCCCGAATATTTCAAGGCCGAAGAGAAGTACCTGCGCGCCAAGACCATAGAGGAGAAGATCCTAGCCACGCAGGAGCTGATACGCGCCGCGCCCAAGCACAAGGGAACTGAGAAGCTGCTGAGGACGCTCAAGAGGCGCCTCGCGAAACTCAAACAGGAGCTACAGAAGCAACAATCTCGGCGGGTTGGCGGCGGCCCGAGTTTTGCCATCAAGAAGGAAGGTGCGGCACAAGTCGCGCTCGTGGGCATGCCAAATTCCGGCAAATCTATGTTGCTCCGCTGGCTGACGAGCGCTAGGCCAGATGTCGCCGATTATCCATTTACCACACGCGAGCCAGTGCCAGGGATGATGCAGTTCGAGGACATCCAAATTCAGCTCGTCGAGGTGCCCGCGCTGATCGAGGGCTCCAGCATTGGCAAAGGGCTCGGGGCGCAGCCGTTGGGCGTGGCGAGGAATGCGGATGCGATAGCGCTCGTGGTCGATGTTTCGGCAGACCCACTCGAGCAAGTTGAAACTCTCGTCGGGGAACTGGAAACAACCGGGATCATGCTCAACCGAGGGGAGTTGGAGGATAAGCCCGATGAAACTTTAGTACATCGTCAAGCTGCCATAATCGCAACAAAGGGTGACTTGCGGGGAGCGAAGGAGGAGTTCGAGGAACTTAAGCGCAAGTTCGGAGATCGATTCCCAATTGTGCTCGTCTCCGCTGAGCAATGCGGTGATTCAAAAGAACTCAAGCGATTGATATTTGAGAACTTGAAGCTCATCCGAGTCTACACCAAGCGCCCTGATGAAAAACCCTCTGAGAGGCCACTAGTGCTACCTAAGGGTTCAACGGTCATGGATGTCGCCGAGGCCGTGCACAAGGGACTCGCGCGCGAACTGAAATTTGCCCGGGTATGGGGATCGGTGCGATTTCCGGGGCAGCAAGTGCCTCGAGATTACACGCTTCAGGATAAAGACGTCGTGGAGCTTCACGCCTGATATCCCTTCGCTATTGATATAAGCGCGTGACGAGATGTATGTTACTGGAGGACTAAAAATGCCGATTCGACCCGCTAGGACCTACAGGTACTTCAGCGGCCCCGCATACAGCAGAGGGGAGTACATCAAGGGGGTGCCGGGGGTAAGGGTCACATTCTTCGACATGGGCAACCCTAAGGGGGATTTCCCTGTGGAGATGTCGCTCGTCGCTTATGAGACCGGGCAGGTGAGGCACAATGCACTTGAGGCCGCGCGGATCGCCGCAAACCGCTTGCTCGAGACCCAAGCGGGCAAGGACAACTACCACTTCAAGCTTAGAGTCTACCCCCACCAGGTGCTCAGGGAGAATCCCATGGCGGTTGGAGCTGGAGCTGACCGCATCTCGGATGGCATGCGGTTGTCATTCGGCAGGCCAATAGGTACCGCTGCTCGCGTGAGCGCCAACCAGAAGCTCATGACGGTGCGGGTGAGCAAGGAGTTCGGTGCGGTCGCTAAGGAGGCCCTTCGCCGCGCGATGGGGAAGATATCCGTACCGTGTCGTCTGGTCGTGGAGAAGGGAGAAAATCTACTTCAGTGAGCCCGACATCGCGGCCAAGAGCTCGTAGATGATTTTTGCGGCTGCGAAGGCCGTCTTTCCATCGTCATGGGGAGCGGCGAGCTCGACTACATCGAAGGCGCGGATGTTCAGCTTACCAAGTTCACGCACGAGCTTGATCACGTCAAGCGTCGAAAGGCCACCGGGCTCAGGTGTCGCGACTCCAGGCGCAAATGCCGGGTCTAGCACATCCAAATCGATGCTCAAGTAAACGCTTGCATCGCCGACCTTTTTCCGGACGTCTGAGGCAATCCCCTGCAGATCATCGAGCACTTGTTCAGTCGTGTAGGCTTGAATCCTCGTTGTCCTCGCGAACTCAGCCTCCTCCTTGGAGCACGACCTTACGCCCACCTGGATGAGGCGATCTTGGGGCAGGAAATCGAGCACCCTCCGCATGACAGTAGCGTGGCAAAGTTTGTCGCCCAGGTACTCGTCGCGCAGGTCGCGGTGGGCGTCGAGCTGAACTAAAAATGCTTTTCCGAGTACCTTTGAGGAGAAGTAGGTCATGGTGTGCTCCCCCCCGAGTATAGCTGGCACCTTGCCCTCATCTAGGAGCTTCCGCACCACCCGCTCGATTCGCCCGCCGCTTACATTCATGTCGGTTGGCACGAGCATCAGGTCGCCGATATCGGCTATTCCAAGCCGCTCGAAGACATCCAGCTCGGCAGACATAAGGTAGGTCTCCAAGTTCACCGACGCGTCCCTGATCCTAGCCGGGGCGAACCTCATGCCGGTGCGATAAGAGGAGGTCACGTCGAGGGGTACGCCCACGAATACTACATTCGCTCGCTCGTAGGGCTCATCGAAACCCCCGAAGCCTGGCTTAATAGGCATCATATGTTCGATCATTTTAATTTATCACCATCAAAAAGGATGTATCTCACTCCTTTAGCTTGAGCGCCCTCTTGATCGCCTCTCTATCGAACCCGATTATTATCTCTCCGCCGATATCTAGGACCGGGACTCCAGCCTGCCTGGATTTCTTTATCATCTCGGTCGCCGCCGCCCTGTCCACTGCCACGTTTTTTTCTTCGAATTTTATTCCATGCATCTTCAGGAAATCTATTGCCATCACACAATAAGGGCAGGTCGGGGTCGTGTAAATTTTCACCTTTGTTCGTACTTTCTCCATCCGATCCCCAATATTCGATGCACTTGATTTTATTAAAACTCGCCGTTTAAATGTGGATAAACGCTCAGAGGCGGCTCGCGCGGAATAGCTCACAGAATCTCGAACAATGTTTAAAATCTTATGGTGCGGTATTAATGGTTTGAACCAAGATTTGTACCCTCCAGAAGACTTGAGAAAAATCTAGCTAATTTCACGATTTATGTGCTTTTATTTTTACACTTGTAATTTTTCCGGCCAATGTGTTATCTAATCCTGGTTCATAAAAAGTGTTCTGAGAAATAATTTTGACATCTCTAAATCCTGCTTTTTTTATCGTGCTTAAATATTCTTTCTTCTCCAACGCTCCAGCAATACATCCAGCCCAAGCCTCAAAGTTTTTTCTAATATCTTCTGGTAATTCACCTTCTGTAACTAAATCTGAAATCAAAATCCTTCCACTTGGCTTTAAAACTCTGTACGCTTCTTGATATGTCCGTAACTTATCTGGAGAAAGATTGATGACACAATTACTGATAATTACATCGACCGAATTATCTTCAAGAGGTAAGTTTTCAATCTCTCCAAGTTTAAATTCCACATTTTTGTATCTATGTTTCTTTGCTGTTTTATTGGCTCTTTTGATCATTTCTTCTGTCATATCAATTCCAATCACGTGACCTTTTGAGCCTACTTTATTTGCAGCCAAAAACACATCAATTCCTGTACCTGCCCCCAAATCCAAGACCGTTTCCCCGTTTTTCAAGTCCGCTAATGCTGTCGGATTACCACACCCCAAACCCATAATAGCAGATTCTGGGATGTTTCTAAGTTCTTCTTCAGAATAGCCGATATTTTTCGCTTGTCCCATTACATCGATTCCGCACGGACCGCAAGTAGGGCAACAACTTGTTTTCTCTTTGGCTATTTTTGAATATCTTTCCCTTACTATTTTTTTAATTTTTTCTTCTTGCATTTTTTAACCTCTATCTTCCCCTCTCAAGTTGCATCAGCAATTTTTAACCTATGGTGCGGAGGGCGGGATTCGAACCCACGACATTCGGATGTCTGCGGCCTAGGACTTCAGTTTTGCCCGCTAGGCAGGCTCCCAGCGACCGACACTCTCCCAGGCTGAGTTACCTCCGCGATTTTTTCTTTTGCGTTGCCATTATATTTGGTTTTCCACATTTGGTATTTGCGGTAGTGTCTTGGGTTAGAGAAGCCAATTTCATTCATCCATTTTTTAACATCCCTTCTCCATTTAGCGAAATTATGTAGCGGGTATTCCATCCCCACTTTTCCCTCACCTGTTTTCTAGAGCCAATTCTGAAAGTTCTCGATTTAAGGATCCTTTTCAAATCCTCAGCTAAGCCCCTGCTGGTGGTCGATATTTCTATCGTTGGATAATCATCTCGGTAACCTTCCTTTTTCGCAAAGAAGAGTGAACCGTCGGTATCAGCTATTCCCCTTATACAACATCTAAGGATCTTCCAATTAGAGGAAAGGATTTTTGTCGGAATTATCACTTTTCGACCTTTTCCATCTCCGTAAGGCAATCCTAATTCTTTAGTCAGGAAATCAAAAACTTTCTTTGATTGAGTTCTCAACACGAGTTCATGTGGCCTAACCTGAAGCCAAGTTTTTCTGTTGAACATCGTTTGAATTATCGTTGAGAGAAAGTTGAAATATTCTCTATCTAGCTTTGGGTCCCCATTTATGTCTACTCGATAGCGATATTTGCCATCGGTCCAAAGGTTACCGTCTCCAATAACAACCCCAGTTAATTCTGCAAGTGATTCATTTAGCTCCAAATTGGCCCTCCATCATAAGTTTCACGATGATGTTAAGCGCTTTTTGGGGAGAAAGGTGACCGAAAATAATATTTAGCATGCCTCTAATGGTAGCGGGGGCATTCGATGAAAAAATACGAGAAGCGCATCGAACACATCGAGGTCAGAGGTGACATGACCGTCGACGAGCTCGTGCGAGAGTTCGGCAAGTCAGGCGTATTCAGCGCGGGGCGAGTGGCGGAAGCGACGGACATCTTTTACGAAATGGTCTCGCGCAAGGATATGACGACTTATCTCGGCTTAGCCGGAGCGATGGTGCCAGGGGGCATGCGGCAGATTATCGCCGATCTCATCCGAGACAGAATGATAGATGTGCTCGTGACCACTGGCGCGAACATGGTTCACGACATGATTGAAGCATTCGGGGCATCTCACTACAGGGGCAGCGCAACCGTAGATGATTCCGAGCTCTACAGGCTCCAGATAGACAGGATCTACGATGTTTTTCTTCATGAAAAGGACTTCACCGCGTACGACAAGCTCTTCGTGAAAATGCTCGAGGACCTACCGTCGAGGCAGATGTCCATCCGAGAGTTCATGTATGAGATAGGCAAGCGCATCGAGGACCCGAACTCGATCCTTCGGCTGGCCGCTGAAAACAAGGTGCCCATATTCTGCCCTGCTGTGGCTGATTCGGCGATCGGGCTGGATGTCTGGCGGTTCAGGTCCAAGCACAATCCGGACCTATTTGTCAGCGCGTTTGCTGATTTAGACGATCTCATGAACATCGTGCAGAAGGCGAAGAAAAACGGCGCGATGTTGCTGGGTGGAGGGGTGCCGAAGAACTTCATCCTCCAGGCGATGATAGTCGTCAAGCGGGGGGGCTATGATTACGCCGTGCAGATAACAATGGACAGGCCAGAGCCCGGGGGCCTGAGCGGCGCCACGCTCGAGGAGGCCAAGTCCTGGGGTAAGGTCAAGGGTCGAGCTAGGGCAGTTCAGGTCATAGGCGATGCCAGCGTGATCTTCCCACTGATGGTTGCGGCCGTCAGGGAGAGATTGGCGAAGAGAAAGAAGTAGATGGCGGATCTATCTCCTCTTTAACAATTTTTTCATGTACGACAATGCAGCTGAGTTGATGAAGATCCTGAAGAAATGATAGCGGGCCCGCCGGGATTCGAACCCGGGCTGCCGGCTCCGCAGGCCGATGTCCTATCCAAGCTAGACTACGGGCCCAACCAAACATATGATAGTTATCAAATAAAACGTCGCACGATGGCAAAAGCGTTAAAACAAGCTCAACCTAGATGAGTGGGGTCAAAATGGTCAATGTCTGCACCTCATGCAACCGGGAGATAGCCCAAGGCGAGCGGGGGATTAGATTCCAATGTCCGAGCTGCAGCAACTTCGAGATATGGCGATGCGAGAAGTGCAGGAGGCTGAGCAACACATACGTCTGCCCCCAATGCGGCTTCAAGGGGCCTTAGGTGGTAGAAGTGGGGGAGGTTGCAGTCACAATTCGACTGATGCCCGAGAGTTCAGATGTTGACCTCAATCACCTTGAGTCCGAGGTGAGGGCAAGGGTCAAGGTACACTCGGTTAAGAGGGAGCCGATAGCATTTGGCCTCGAGGCGCTGCGAATAGTTGCGGTCGTCCCAGACGCGGCGGGTGGAACTGATCCACTTGAGGAAGCGCTTTCGAGCATCTCAGGCGTGGGCAATGTTCAGGTAGTCGATGTTCACAGGCTTTTGTGAGGTCTTTTATGCCCGGTAGGCAAGGGCCGGTCATCCTCGGCAAGTTCGGCATAGGTTGGTGTAGAAGCTGCAACCTGCCTTTGCTTGGCAAGGCGTGCGATAGGTGCGGTTCACTTGCGGCAGCTGTGGCGCTCACGCCTCCAGGAGATGCTAGGCCTGCTTTCGATGGCGACCTCGAGCTCCTCCGCTCCACAGTCGCTCTCCAGTTTGGGCTCCAAGCCGCAGAAAAGCTATTCTCTAATGATAAATTGGTCGTGCTCAATCGGGTGCCGGCTCTGGACAGGGCCGATGAGGTCATTTTGGATGGCTTCGTGATTGGCCTTTTCCGCTTCGACCCTCGCAGGCTCGCGCTCGAGTTTCTCCCCAAGCTTGAAGGTGCACGTCGGATAGCCCTCGCCGGAGGCAAGAAGTGGGTTCGCGTCGACGAGGGTGCTGTCGAGCCGATCATCGGTGGTTCGAGCGTGCTCGCGCCCGGAATTACAGATGTCGACACGGAGATTGAGGCAGATGAAGAAGTATACGTCTTCGATTCCCATGGCCAAGTGATAGCGGTCGGCAGATCCAGGATGAGCGCCCGCCAAATTCTAGCAGAGCGCCACGGCATGGCTGTGAAAGTGCGCCAGAGCGAGAGACAGAGAGATGCACAGGTACTGCCTGGAGGACAAACTTGGCAGGATGCGGTCGATGCCAACCGCTCAACATTGAGGAGCTATGAGGCGCGTGCGAAAAAGCTCATCGTAAATGTCATGCAGAGGCATCCAGCTAAGCCATGCACGGTGGCGTTCTCCGGCGGCAAGGATAGCCTCGCCACATTGCTCCTCGCCAAGGATGTGGTCAATGATTTAAAGGTGCTGTTCGTCGACACCGGCCTAGAATTCCCAGAGACGGTTGAACATACAAAAGAAGTCGTGAGGGGGCTGGGCTTGGAGCTCGTGATCGAGTCGGCTGGAGATGCCTTCTGGCGGGGCTTCGAGCACTTCGGTCCGCCTGGGCGGGACTACCGCTGGTGCTGCAAGACATGCAAGCTTGGGCCCACAGCGAAGCTCATAAGGGAGAGGTTCCCGGATGGATGCATCACATTCCTGGGCCAGCGGAAGTACGAGTCCGACCAGAGATATCGCCAGCCTCGAATATGGGAAAATCCCTGGGTGCCTGGGCAGATTGGCGTGAGCCCCATCAAGGATTGGACGGCGATGCACGTCTGGCTCTACATTCTCTCCCGAGGCGTCGAGTTCAACCCGCTTTATAAAAAGGGCCTGGAGCGGATAGGCTGCTGGCTCTGCCCCGCATCTGAACTTTGGGAGTTCGGGTTCGTCGAGCGACAGCACCCGGAACTCTGGCGGAGGTGGAAGGAGGCGCTGCGCGAATGGGCTCTGGGGGTGGGGTATTCGGATGCTTGGCTCGAGCACGGCCTCTGGCGCTGGCAGGAGTTGCCCAAGGGACAGTTGAAGCTGGCTGAGGAGCTCGACATCAAGCTCGAGCCTGTGCCGAGGCATGTTGAGAAGATGAAGTACAAGCTTGCGGCCGGCTTCAGCCCATGCAAGGACGGGCAAACATCAATTGAGGGGAGCTTCAACTGCTCGCTAGATTTAGGGCGGGTCGCGAACATGCTCACCACCTTGGGCAAGGTTAAATTTTCGCAGAAGCTCGGCGTCGCCAAGGTCAGCATGCGCGATGCGGATGTTAGTGTCTATCGCACTGGCAAGTTCAGGGTGATAGCGCGGGACGAGAAAAACACCATGCAAAACGTCGATTTGTTGGTGAAGGCAATCATCCGAGCGGAGCGATGCGTGGGTTGCGGGGTCTGCGTGAGCAGGTGTTTGGAGGGTGCAATCTCGCTCATAGATAGACATGTGCACATCGGCGAAAAATGCACTGGTTGCCTCATCTGTTACGAATATTGTCCAGTCATATTTTTTAGATAGTCCTTTAGGCATAATTGACAATCTCCTTTTGGGAAATTGATGAGATTGAAGGACCCGGCGGAACGTATCACCGTCGTCTCCATTATAGTGACCACTTTCATAGGGGTGGTCGAGTCCTCAGCGGGTTTGCTCTCCGGCAGCGTCGCATTTGTCGCTGCTGGTGTGGACGCTTTTACAGATACTGTCACATCGGTCGGCGTCATTGTAGGGCTACGTGTATCTAAGCGCCCTCCTGACGCGGAACACCACTACGGGCATCTCCAAGCAGAAACCTTAGCTTCATTGTTCCTTGCCGTCGTGCTATTCATAGCGGGCATCAGAGTCGCGTACTCGGCCACAGAACGGCTATACCTGGGCGCAGTAGTCCAGACGACGTTCGAGATCTTCTTGCTCGGGGTTTTGGCAATCTCCGTGTTGTGGATCCTAGCCAACAAAAAAATCAGCACGGGCAGGAAAACGGGCAACCTATCCGTCATCGCTGATGGCTATCACACGTTGTCCGATAGTGTCTCGGCATTGGCGGTCTTCGTGGGGTTGATATTCGTGAGGCAGGGGTATCCCAATGCGGACCCGATCATCGCCTTGGGGATATCGGTGCTCATAACTTGGTGGAGCTTTAGAATCGGGCGTGACGCTTTGAACATCCTCATGGGGGCGAGCCCTGGACATAAGGTCATGTCAGACATCAGGAAGGTCTGTAAAAGCGTTCCGGGCGTGTTGGACTGTCACAAGCTCCGCGCCAGACGCGTGGGCTCTCGGATCCTCGCGGATTTGCATGTGCTCGTGGACCCGGAGATGAGCATCAGGGACGCTCATGAGATAGCAACGAAGGTCGAGCAACGCTTGAAGGCAAAGATCAAAGGTCTGGCCTCCGTGGTCGTACACATCGAGCCCCATAGGAGGAAGTCACGTGGTTAAGACCGTCGAGCAGGTCAGGGCTGAGATCCCGTTCTTACAAACCGGCATAATTTACCTCGATAATGCCGCGACTACACCCACGCCCCAGCCCGTGCTGGACGCAATGCTCGAGTACTTCAGGGAGTATAGTGCAAACGTCGGGCGGGGCCTACATCGAGCCACGCGCCGGGCGACCGAGGAGTTTGAGGCCACTAGGGCCAAGCTAGCCAAAGTCATAGGCGCAAGACCAGAGGAAATTGTTTACACAAAGAACGCGACAGAGGCGATAAACATAGTTGCCCAGGGCCTGAAGCTGCGGAAGGGCGACAAGGTCGTGACCACCGTGCTCGAACACCACAGCAACCTAATCCCCTGGCAGCGCCTGGAGCGGCAGCGAGGGGTCGAGCTTGAGGTGGTCCGCGCGACACCCGATTGTTTGATCGACCCTGCAGCGATCGAGGAAGCAATCGATGCAAACACAAAGCTCATAACGATGATTCACGTCTCAAATGCGATCGGCAGCATTCAACCAGTGGAGGAAGTGGGTAAGCTCGCAGCTGAGCATGACCTACTCTTTCTGATAGATGCATCTCAAGCGGTAGGCCACATGCCGGTGGATGTTAAGACGATTGGCTGTGACTTCCTCGCAGCCCCGGGCCACAAGGGCCTGCTCGGACCCCAAGGGACGGGCTTCCTCTACGCGCGAGAGGACCGCATCAGGGAGCTCGAGCCCCTCTTGCTCGGAGGTGGCGTTGTTGAGGGCGTGGAGGAGCATTTCTGTAAGCTGGTCTCACCTCCCCAGATCTTCGACGCCGGCACGCCGAACATCCCAGGCATCATCGCCCTCGGACGCGCCGTCGAGTACGTGTTCGAGATAGGGCTCGAGCGAATAGCCGAGCGGGAGCGGAAGTTAACCCAGCGAATGCTCGAAATCGCGGATCTCGAGCACATCGAGGTTTACGGACCTAGCGACATTAGACGGCGTGGAGGCGTCGTAAGCTTCAACATCGCGGGGATGGACCACCACGATGTCGCCGCAATGCTTGATGAGCTCGCCAACATCGCCGTCCGCTCCGGCCACCACTGCGCCCAGCCCACGATGCGCCACCTGGGCGTCGAGGGAACCGTACGGGCCTCGGTGCATTACTACAATCTCGAAGAGGAAATCGAGAGGTTCATAGAAATGGTCGGGCAAGTGGCACGTGAGTTTGGGGTCGAGGCTTAAATACGTGAAAAAATAACTCACCTAGGGAAGCCGTCATGTCCAAAGTTTACACAATAGCCTCTGGAAAGGGCGGAGTCGGGAAGACCACTATCTCCGCGAACTTGGGCGTCAGCTTGAGTAAATTGGGAAAGAAAACTGTCGTTGTCGGCGCTGACCTCGCAATGGGGGGAATTGCCACAATTTTTGGATTGGGAGAAACCCCCGTAACGTTGCATGAAGTGCTCTCGGGTAAGGGCCATGTAGATAAGGCCATATATTTATCTCAGGGCGTAAGTGTCGTGCCATCTGGCCCCACCGTATCTGGGTTTCTCAGCTCGGATCCAAAAAAGCTCAAAGATGTTATCGACAAGCTCACAGATACATACGATTACGTCATCGTCGATAGCCCACCTAGTTTAAGCAGGTATAGCTTGGAACCTCTGAAGGTTTCGGATGAAGTTCTGCTCGTGGTGACTCCGGACTTGCCAGCTATTTATGCTACCGCTAAGTTACAAACCGTTCTCCGAGCCATCAATGCGAAGGTGGGAGGTGTGATCATAAACAGGTTCAAGAAACCTTCATTTTTCAGCAGGTTCGGTGGAAGTAAGTACTTGAAAAGTGAGGACATCGAGCGCAGGTTGAAGGTCGAAATTCTGGGCATTATCCCTGAAGATCCGGCGGTCATCGAGTCTGTGAATGAAGAAAAATCTGTAGTGGTGCGCAAGCCGAAGAGCCCAGCTTCAAAGGCCTTCCAAGAGCTGGCTAAAAAACTCACCAAGCCCGCTCCTAAAAAACTCGTCGAGCCCACTCCCAAACCTACCGAGCCCACCCCCAAAAAACCCACCGAAAAACTCGTCGAGAAACCCGTCAAGAAACCCGCCAAGCCAACTCCCAAAAAAATTATCAAACCTAAAAAACTCACCAAGCCCGCCCACAAGAAGAAGCGTACTAAATAGACAAATATTGGCATGTTCATAAATTAAAGAGGTCCAAAAATGGTTGAGGAAAAGACCAAGATAATTCCAACTGGTATATCTTCGCTTGATGGGCTGGTAGGTGGGGGTTTCCCAGCTGGCTCATTCGTGGTACTGCTCGAGGAGATGGGGGCTGGCGCCAAGGAGTTCTCCATAACCTCATCCATGATGCTGGGCGCCATCAAAGCTGGCCGCTTGAAGCACTCGCTCGGGAAAAATGTCGTGCTCCCCAAGAAGGTCCTATGGGCGATGTTCACCCGCCCGTGGTCTGACCTTATGCGGGAGGTCGAGTCCAGCTTCGACAGCGAGCTTTACGAGTTTTTCCGCAAGCACGTCGAGTCCGTGGATTTCTCGGAGGACTATTTTGTGACTTCATCTGTGCCCATCGAGTGGATATCCGAGGAAGCGGTCAAGCATAGGCAGAAGGAGGTGCTTGGCTCATTGGGAGGTGCGCTCACCGGAATCCATCGACTGGCGGGTGCGCCGGTCTCCAAGCCGAAGGGGATATTGGGTTCTCTCGCGGATTTCCTGACGGATCAGGCACCCGGTAATGTGGTTTTCCTGTACACGCTGACAGATATAGCGAGGCTCTTTTCGGACTCCGAGGAGAAGTGGTACGAGTTCGCGCTGTTCATACGCGGGCTTCAGCGGGCGACTAAAAAATGGGGTGGTGTTGTCTACGCTAATCTCAACACCAACTTGCTCGATAAGCGCATGGAGGAGGAGATCGCCCTATGCGCAGATGGCGTGCTCTCATTCGAATGGGCGCGCGCCGGCCCGACTCAGCGGAGGAGAACCCTGGAAGTGAGAAAATTTAGGGGCCTGCTCTCGTACACCAAGGGGGCGGCAATGAGGTTTGAGGTGGATATCACCCCTGCCACAGGTTTACAGGTCATCAGGCCAGAGTTGGTTGAAGGGTTGCGGGCGTGACCTCGGGCGATCATCTATCTAGCTGATGCTGACCCAGACTTCAGTTACCTTCTGGTAATAACGGACATTTTCTAGGATCGTTATCTGAAGGTTCTCCATATCCACTTCCGAATCGTATCCTTCCTCAGCGAGGCTATATTTTAGCCCCTGTAGGTATTCCCCCCATGCACCCACATAGCTCGAGTTTATTTGGATAGTTACATTTTCTAGAAGTCCTACTTCTCCCTCGTTTTCTCGGTAGATGGACGCCGTTAAGGTCGAGGTGCCATTGCCGCTCACCGAGCTCTCCAGGCCACGAACCTTGATGTTGTCAAAGTGTACCTCGAGCTTGTCCCCCACCTTCCCCCAGGTCACCACGCGCGGATCGGACTTCATGAGGTCGACATTATCCTGAACTAAGATTATCATCCCTGACTCGTAAACCAATCTTTGATTCCCTAGGCTGAACATGATGACTCCGTATTTTTCACCCGTCGAGGGAAGGACAGATAGCGTCCCGCCAGTCCCGGGGTTCGAGACGAAGGGTATCGGCTCCGGGCCCATCTTAAGGTGCACGCTCTTTGATTCGCCCACCTCCAAGCTCTCGATCGCGCTCCTGAGCTCCCGGAAGCTCCCCTCCACCCCCGACATGTGCTCGCTCTCCCTCCGATTCGTCTCGCTAGGGATCCATATCGCGAGAAATGCCGATAGGGTGAGGATAATTACGCCAAGGACGAGCGCCGCACCTAGGACTGGGGTGATCCCTCTTTCGTCCGCGCGGAGCCTCCCGATCACAGATCCACCTTTATAAAATTATACAAAGCTTACCTCAATTTCAGTGATCTTTTCGTAGTAGTAGATGTCGTTTCCTGGCGTGTGCTTGCCGGTGATTGTTAAAGTGAGTTTATTCTCGTCAGGAATATAGGCACCAAACCCCTTTAGATTCCGCTCGACGCTTTTAAGGTACTCCATCCAAGCATCTTTGAAGTCAGACTGGATGGTGATGCTTACACTGTCGTAGTTGGGCCCACCGAATGGTTGAACGATATACATTGACGACTTCGCCTCCACCCTTATGCCGCGCGTGCTCCCCTCGCTCGTCGAATTCCTCAAGCTTGAGATGATGATGCGGTGAACATCGACTCGTATGTCGCCGCCGACTTTCTCGCTTGCGGTTATCATCGTGGGCTGGGAGATCATGAGGGCCCTATCTCCTTGGACGAGGATCACAGCCCCATCCTCGTAGATATAAGTCTGAGTTGGAGTGACATTGGGTTCTAAAAATTCGATGCTTCCATAGAGGCGGGGACCTCGAACACGAAGGTAGTCAACTCGAAGATCTGTGGCTTCCGCTGCCCCGGGGTTGGCACTCACGATCCTAATCCTGACCTCTCCATTCGCAGCCACCTCATTGTTATTCAGGTAATAACTCCATAGCCCCCAATTTGGAGCCACCGTGGTTAAATCGTCACCCCGGTAGTTCCAATTGCCATCATTGTTCCCGACCTTCACTTTAAAGTAGTCGTTGGTGTTGTCGCACTGATATCTCATCTCCAACATGCCGCCACTGAAGGGAGCATTTTCGATGATCATTTCGATCTCCATGCTATACCCAGCAGGGACTTGGATGATGAGCTTGAAGTTCTCGGACCATTCACTCCAATTCCCCGCCTGGTCACGCGCTCGGACCCGCCAGTAGTAGTCACCGTTGGCCGAGAATGTGTAAGTGTATGAGTTATCCGCAACCGCGGGGTTCTCGTGTAGAATGGAAGTGAAAGAGGCATCATATCCAATCTGGATGTGATAGGCGACGTCAGGCTCTGGCTCCGTCCAAGTGAAGGTTATTGAAGAGGTGCTCTCTACGGCGTTGTTCTCGGGTGACACAAGCGTGGGCTTACCGGGCGGAATGGTATCCACGACGAACGTCCAAACGTCAGACTGGTTCTCTTTTCCCTCCTTGATCGCGATCACCTTCCATGAATAACTTCCATCCGGCAAGCTATTTTCATCTGCTATTGTGTAATTATCGGCAGTCCCGCCAAGCAGGATGTTATCCTCAGGAGATGAGAAGCCACTGTCATTATCGACGAGCAGGCGATGGTTGTCCGCATTGGAGCCGATGACCCATTTGAAGGTCGGGGTGTTGTCGTTGATCCTTGCGCCATTATCCGGATAGATGAGCTTTGGTGCTGGGCCAGAAATGATTGGAGTGTAAGAACAATAAATCGAATAATTATTGTTATTGTGGGTAAAACTCGCTGTGCTTGGGAAAGAACCATAGGAAAGACTTTCGTAATGCCCTTGATTAGCGCTTCCAGCATTGTAATGTAAGTACGGGTCATCCCATCCCTGATAATTGTGCCCAAATGCGACCAGGACATAATCGGTTCCAGCGGTCAGGGTCGGTTTAGTTCCAATAAAATTCAAAGTGAGCCAATCAGTTCCCCATTCATCTTGTCCAGACCAAAACTCTTCTGTCTCTCCCACGAGGCTGCTATCGCTGTGTTTGTAGATGCCAAACTTTACTACCGACGCAGCATACATCGTTATGTAGGCACTAATGCTGTCTGCCGTCCCATTGCCAGGACATGTGAATACAGAACCTGCGATAAGGTCATGAATATCTGTAGAACCAGCGGTTCCAGCCGTAGTATTTCCTAAATTGTCGTCTGGAGATGCCATCGGATGTATCCCATCCCCAGAAGTTACACTCCACGAGCTGGAGGACGGATCTTCGCCACTTATGCTGAGGGCCATGATGGAACGGCCTCCGCCCCACGGGAGGAAGCTTTCCCGTAACGTCGCCCAAGTTCCGTCGTCGTTCTCCATCGCGGGGAAGTTCACGATCGTCCCCTTGTAGTTAACATAGTCCGAGACGTAAGCCACATCGCCCGAGGGGCAGGCGAAATCGAGCTCCAGGATGGGGCGCTCCGGGGGCATCGGCGTTGTTATACCCTCAAACCCCACATACGATTGCGACTTTGTCGGTTTTAAACAGAGGCTCATGGTGCCCTCCTGATACTTCTCCATGACCCAGGAGCTCACGTCCCATGAAGACCACCCCGCATGGCCGATGATAGAAACATTATCCAACAGGGGGGTAAGAGATAAGCTCTGGGCACCGTTCCAAGTTAAATTTTCCGACCAGCTATCGCTCTCGACTCCATAGACTCCAACCGCAGGCGCCCCCGACATGAGCCCATGAGTGTAAAGCCAAAGGCGAGCATATAATAAAGACGAGCCCCCACCTTCAACGCTCGCAAATTGGGTTTTTTGCAGGTCGAATTTGAGGAAACCCCAATTAGTTGTTCCATAGTAATCCTCAACAAATACAGCTCTCCCCTCGGAACTTTCATCTGGATTAACGTTTTCTTTAGTATTGTCAACATAGGTGCTCACCACACAGATGTCCCCAAAGTTTTCCCTCTGAATGCGGTATGCCCAGGGCGCAGTCGACAGCGTTCCTGCCTCAGTGGCCCCACCGAAGAATGTGACCTGGCCGGGGCTCATCTGCACGTCCACGACATCTGACCTGCCCTCCTCGAGCCCATCGATCGCGGTCTGAAGCTCCCCGAAGCTATCCCTCACAGCTTGCGCGTGCTCTTGGGCGAGGCGCTCCCGCTCGCGGGGGACCCAAGAATTGATAAATGTCGCGAGGACGGCGATGATTATGCCTATGACTAGCATCGCACCTAGGACTACGGAGACGCCTCGCTCATCAATCGGTTTTTTAAGCTTCAACATGGCCCTCAGTTGGTTAATCGTGATTGATAATATAAATATGCTGAAGTCCGGCACGAGTCGAGACGTTTAACCCCTAAACTGGAGCTCAGGGTAACTGTCGAACCGTAGATTAAGGGGCATTTGTTTAGAACGGGGTCAAAATTTTCTAGCTTAACTGAAGGTGACCTCGATCTCCGTGATTTTTTCGTAGTAGTAAATGTCATTCACTCCAAGTCTATTATCCCTGCCCATTATGGTCATGGTGAGCGTATCCCCGTAGAGGGAGGGGGGAGTGGCGTAGATATTCATCGCCCTCAGCTCCTCGCGCAGACCCTGTAGGTATCCCATCCAGGCATTTTGATAGGATGACATGACTGTTAAGGCGATGTTCTCGCGGTTGGGCCCACTCACCGGAGTGACTGTGTAGACGGAGTTCTTGCAATATACCTCGATCGTCCCAATCCCAGTCGAGTTGAGCGAAGTTATTTCGTTTTTATTTTCGACCATCAAGAAGTTGACGTCCACCCTGATGTTATTGTTTTCGGCGTCGGATACCGCTATCATCGTCGGCTTCGAGAGCATGACATCGACCCCATCTTGAACTAATATCAAAGCACCGCCCTCGTACACGTATTTCTGGCTCGGGTAGAACAGGTTCCTCGATTCGAATCCAATGGTGCCGTATTCTGGGCCCCCGATGAAGTTTATGATTATTTCCTTGAACACGGGCGAGAGCTTGCCGTTCTGCGTATTTTCTTCCACGCGATATTGCAGGTAGCGGGAGTTAGGCGATGGCACTTCGCTATTGTTCTCAGCCTCATGCCACGAGTTGTCGAGCCAGCTGCTAGGGTTCGCGTTATCCCCCGACCTCGTGTACACCTTGACCTCCGTGGAGAAATGGCCAATACATTCGAGGGCGCAGTAATCGATGTGGATGACGGTGCGCGTGCTGTCGCCGGCGTTGTCGAAATAGCCGATTGACAAGTTATCCCCAACCAAGTAATCGTCGAGGTCTCTGGGCCGGATATTTTCGGTGATTGAATTCTCAGGGGACTTCGGAAGGTTATCTATGAAGGACCAGCTGCCCATTTTCGAACTCCAGATGTAGACTCCAATGTTTTCATCATTTTCGGAGTATCCCCAGATGTGGATGGCGTAGTTATCGTAGCCAAGCTTCACGCCCGTTATGCGGTGCTCCAAGTTCAGGTGATACCCCTGCTGCCCCCTATTCTCCAACTCCAGTTCCTTGGATGACCCAACGCTCGCGGTCGGCTCCTTGTAGGAAATTTTCTGGGGAGGATAAATCGTCCCGTTCTTCCCATGTTGGGCACCGCGTCGATCTTCGCGGTAATTTTCGCCGTCATTTTCGTAGCTGGGCCCTCCGCTGGCACCTCCCTCAACATTTTCAATCGCGCTGGCGTTGTCAAGACTTTTACTGTAAAACACCTTGATTCTTCCTCCTCCTCCGCCCCCGCCTGCGCCCCCATCAGGGGCAGGTACGCTTGGGTCAGGATCATATCGCGATCTAGCGCCACCGGTTCCTCCCCTCGCGCTAAGCTCGCCAGTTATGATGATTTGATTGCCCTCGATCAGGATGGTCCCACCCGATCCTCCACCTCCTCCTCCATTGCCCGCACCGCTGGTATTGCTCATCCCACCCGCACCGGCCCCGCCGTCGACAGAGACCAATCCAGATGTTTCAATGATACCTGCATTCAGCCTGATGCTCCCCCCACCAGCTCCGCCAGCTCCACCAACGTTCCAGGCATTATTTTGTGGTGCGCTCTGGCTCAACCCTCCGGACCCTCCGCCTGATCCCATGTAAATGCCGTTATCGTTCTCGCTCCCGAAAGTCGAGCCGTTATCACCTGGATAGTCGTTTGAACCCTGCGCTCCTCCACCTTTTCCTCCTGATCCACCGTAACCCCCACCGCCGCCGCCCGGACCATCGGAGGTGATGAGCGCATATCCTCCCCTCCCGCCCCCCGTCCCGGGCCTGTTGTCATAGCTCCACCCGTTCTCCTGTTGTCCGCGCAACCTGTTGGTAGGGCCACCGAGGTAACCGCCCCCAGTCGCGTCGATGCGGGAGGTCGAATCGACGATAATCTTCCTAGCGAAGAGCTGTAACATATTTTCGCTCTGCACAATCAGGATGCCGCCGTTCCTGATCTCCACCCAATCGTACCTCTGAACCCCGCCCAATGTCGCGGTGGTTCCATCGATGATGAGGGACTTCGGGAATGTGGCGGAGAAGTTCGAGCCGGGGGACGCGCCTGGGTTCCCATAGTACATGTAAATCATCTTATTATCGTTCGCGGGGATCTTCGGCACCCTCACCCAGACGACTGCGTTATCGCCCAAATTGTAATTCTCAATCCAATAACTCAGCGCGGTCACGTTGTCGTTATCGACGAAACGAAGGTCGTCGAAGTTCCGGAGCATGTTATCGTCATATTTTACATCGATTTTGACCTGGTAATTTTCGAGCGCGTTCGGGTTGTTCTCGTTGTTAATCGTTACCAGCCGACGACATGCCCAGCTCCTGTTCCACCAAGGCGACCGTAGCTCCTCGGCGATGTTCTCATAGATGTTGTCTCGAGTTCGAGCATTTTCGAGCGGGCTCAAGTTCTCGCCGATCAGCGGGCTCCAATCGACAAGCGGGTCGAGCTCGTTATCGACCGATTTGTTTTCCCCTGTGATACTCGGTGTTTCCGCCTCCCAAGTTATGTTTTCCCAGTGGACCGAGGAGCCGGCGTCGTAGACCGAGGACTCGAGCCAGCCCGAAGGCTTGTACTCTGCGGAAGTTATGTACCTAATTTCTACCCATTTCAGGGCTGGAGTAAGGGCGGTTTCGTTCGTCAAAAAGTTGACCTTATACTGTATGTAAGAACGTTTAATCCACCTAGGTGAGGTTATCAGCTCCCCCGCGGGATTTGTGTAAGGAGGTGACCAATCGGACCAATTTTCGTTGTCGGGCGTCGGCGTACTCCCAGTTCGAGTTTGGAGGGTGATATCAGTGCCAGGGGGGAGGTTCTCGCCCCACGATATGGTCCTCCAATTTGTATCGGAACCTTTAGTGTCGTAGACTTGGGATGTGAGGGTGCCCGAGTATCGATAGTATTTGAGGGTGGCCTCTATCGGGAGCCTGCGCGTGTACAAGTGCTCCGTAAAGGAGGATGTGCCATGAATGTCACCTTCTGTCCTTGAGACACTATAGCCAGATGTATCTGAATAATAAGTTCGGCTACTCCCCGAGTACATGCCGATTCGGTCGCCGGCTTTTACTCGGATTGGGATATTATCGGGAAATGAGTTCTCGCCAAACGTATTCAGTCCTGCTTTGAGGTTCACCGGCTTCGATTCCCCAATCATATTCCAAACGGTCCCGCTTACATGCCTGAAAATTTTAAATCTCGCCCCGCTAGTTGTTGTATCTTCGGGGTTCCATCTCCACTGGATTATCACCCCATTATAGGGTGCAGCATATTGGCCGGCTGGGTCGAGCCTTTGAACGTAAGTGTAATTAGCCCAGGGTTGTACTGCTTTGTTATTGGTGATGTCCCCAAAGGTAACGGTACTGCTTGCGAGTACAACATCGCCCGGGCTGTTCTCAGTATCAAGATTTTCACGTAGAGAACCATTTTCGAATTCAATTTTGGTATCCTGACGCCAACCGTATTCCAAAGAGGTCAAATTCTCCAGCCTTATCTCGCCAGCCGTTTTTGTATTTTCATTTTCGCTTTCGTAGTACCTATTGTAACCCTCGGGCCACTTATTGCTCTCGGGCACTGAAATGGTCGGCCCTCCTACCCAATCTGTCTGTCTCCAGAGGGGCGGTCCCCGCGTGTAAACGACTTCAAGGTATGGTCTCTTGCTCCCGGCCTCTTTATCTCTATTGTCTTTAGAGTAGAAGCTGATGGATCTCCCGATATTGTCGTAATTTTCCTGCTCGATGTTCAGCTCCAGGCTCACAATTCTATCCCCCGTGACCTCCTGAGCCACGAAATCCTTCACCGTTAAAGAGATCCAGCCGACCGTGTCGACGTAGAAACTATCGAGCGCGTTCTCCGCGGGGGGTTGATTTCCCCATGTTATATTTTTCTCTATCCAATTATCATAAATATCGTTCTCGACCGGACGGCATTGCAAGTCGGTCACTCCCATTAGAGGGGACTTGTAGTCATAGCAATACAGCCAGAGTTTTGCCCTATAGATCATGACGCCCATGGGAATGTTTTCCAGCGAGAACTTCAGGAACGCTCTCGAGTTGTTGTTGTCGCACCTGCTCGCCACCCGAAGCAAATTCTCGAGTCCGAAGTTGTCATTCGGGGATTTTTCGACTACGTACGCATCGGCGGTCGGGTAGATATTGTTCGTGTGCAAGTTATCCGGGAAAATGGATAGCGTCCCAGCTAAATTCGGGAACGGGATGATGGGGATTGGGTTTGCGCTCATATCCAAATAGATGGTCCCGGATTGGCCGACCTGGAGGCCCTCTATCAAGGTCTTCAACCCAAGTAAGCTGCCCTCCACGCTTTGCATGTGCTCGTGTTCCCTTCGGCCAATCTCGCCCGGGGCCCATATCACGAGAAACGCTGAGATGGCGGTGATGAATATAGCTATGACAAGCGCCGCAGCCAGAATTACCGAGATGCCTCGCTCGTCGACCGGTCTTTTAAGCTTCAACATGATTTTCGCTGGCCTCCTCGGCTAACATCCTCCCAAATTTCTTAACCGTGGTGATATAAAAAATGCTGAGGTCTGGCATGGGTTGAGATCTGGGGAATCCTCAGGTAACTGCCTTCGAATAAACTTGGCGCACCGCCATTTCCCAGCCTTCGCCAGTCGTTTCGTAGTAAGGTCAGTCCGATTATTCCCCTGGACGTACTTCGAGCGTCACGCTCACCGTCTGCGGATTGTTCGTAGCGTTCGGGTCTGAAACCGTGATCGTCGCATTATACGTCCCCACTGTAAGCCCCGTGATGTCTATGCTCACCGTCGTATCCGCGGAAGCTCCACTTCCCAAGCTACCGGCCGTCGGACTTTCCGAGAGCCAGGCAGCGTCATCTGTCGCGCTCCAGTTGAGTGTGCTCCCGGCTGGTCCGGTGTTCGTGACAGTCACGGTCTGCGACAATGGGTTGCTTCCCACCACTGTACTGAAAGTCAGGCTAGTCGGTGAAAGCCCTATCGCCGGCTTCGCCGCAACTACGAACACGGCGAGCAGGTCGTGGTCCGCGTCCATCAGCACGTTTATTGGTTTCACCGAATTATCGGCACCGTCGAGCTCCCAGTGGTCGAATGTGTAGCCTGCGTACGGAATTGCGGTGACCGTCACCACCGTTCTCGTACAGGCACAGCAGACATGCTCACATGCACAGCAGGCATGCGGTGCACAGGTATGGGCGTAGTAGACATACGTTCCGGGGGCCGGATCCGTGGTTCCATAAGCTGGATTGTTAACCGAGATGGTCAGGGTATATTTCAAAGGCTGAATAGCTGGGGATCTTAGAATGGCTATCCATGGAACATGAATGCATGCACGTTCTACCCCGTTTCCTCCCGCGTTATGGCTCGGCTGCTCCTCTGGCGGCGTTATGACTACGGCGTTCTCTTTCTCTTTACACGCTGTTGCTGTGCTGACTCCGATCGTCGAGATCAGAAGAATTCCGAACAACAATACGACCGGAAATACAATCTTTTTCAAATTTTGCCTCCTTTTTTCTTCACAAGGTATTTGAAGGCGGGCCATTTAAACGTTACACCTGTTTTTGTGTTAAACACATGAACAGTAACGAGGGCCGATGATCTCTTTTTAGGCCTCAGGCAACCGCCGGAGCCCTCGCGCCTTCTTCCACCTTAATGGGGGCCCGCTTGGAAAATTCGAGCATCGTGACGCCGACCACCTCACCTTTCCTGTACCTGACTACTATTGTCATTACCCGTTAGTTCTGAGTCATCCGCTTCCTGAACCCCTCCGAAACTGATGTAGAGCACGTCGCGATCTCTGTCGTAGAAGACATCTATGTCCTCAACATTTTTTATTCTCGCTTCCATAACACGATCCCCCTCTTCAGTAAATACATTAAACACCGAAAACCGCAACTTCCTCGACGGTGATGGGTCCACCAAATTATCCTGAATCTTCTCCCGTAATTTTTCCATCTTCTCCATCTCGCCTTGGGAGTATAGCCTCTCACCGCACCGCACACAGACCTCCGCAGAGATGCCTCGGATGATGACAAATTTCCCATCGATGGTATCAACTACTTCAACGCTCTTGTCCACCATCTCGCCGCCACAGACCGGGCAAATTCCCGCCTTCATTTTCTCCTCTCCCTAAAGTCGATCCACTCGTTTTCACTGGGAACATAGACGGTGATAATTATTAACATATCGATATGTTTTGGCACCGCACACACTAGTATCGGTTTCCCGTCCACCGTCCTCCCGTAGACCAAACAACTCGGAACTCGTCGAAAAGATTATAAGTATGCTATAAAACAATTATAACCGGAAGGAACGATGAAGAAGCTTACGACAATCGCAATCAAGCTGGAAACCAAGCGGCGCCTCGAGCGCCTACGCCTCGAGCGGGAGAGCTATGATGTGCTCATCAATCGTCTGCTCGAAGAGAGTCTGCCGCGCAGGCCCCCGACCTTCCACGAATTGAAGGAGATAAGGGAAGATGAGTATGTCCCGCTCGAAGAGGTTCTCGAGAAACTTGGGTTATGAAGTCCAGCTCCACCCTGAGGTGTCTAGGTACCTCGCGAAACTCGCGAAGGACGCCCCCAAGGACGCGGAGAGGTGCGCGGGAGCCCTGCGGGAGCTCGCGAAAGACCCATTTACGGCGAGGCCAGGGGTGGACATCGCGCCGTGGCGTGGGCCAGAATTCGACTGCCGTCTCCGAGTGGGGCGCCATCGCTTCGGGTACAGAGTGAATAAGGGCAAACGCCTCGCCCTCGTGGACGCGGCGTGGTTTAAGTGAGCTTGTTCATCCCTCCGCTCATCAGCTGGGTTAAGTTTCTGTTGTCTTGATGGAAAGCCCTAGCTGATAAACGGAGTGGCCGGGCCAAAGCAGTAGATGGCATTACCCGAGCAGACGTAAACCCTCCCGTTTGCGATTGCAGGGGCGGTAAAGGAGCTGCTATCTGTTTTATACTTCCAGATGAAATCGCCGTTCTCCGAGTTTAAACAGTAAAAGTAGTTATCGCCCGCACCGAAGTAAACCCTGTGAGATGCAATCGCCGGGGTCGATGTTGTGACCATCGAAGGGTTCTCCCAGATTACCGTTGCTAAATTGTTGGCGTCAAGGCAGTAGAAGCCCCCATTTGAGCCGATGTAAACCTTCCCATAAGCGACCGCCGGAGTTGCCGGAGTTGAAGGATTACTTACCTGAAAATTATCAAGGAACTGTCCATTGTTGGCGTTGAAGGAGTAAACTTGGTTTCTGGTGCTGAAGTACACCTTTCCATTTGAGATCACTGGAGTCGAGGTCAAGCCCACCGAATTATTCTCCCATAGATTCTCCCCGCTGTAAGCGTTGAAGCAGCTGAGCCCGACCTTCGATTGGGTGTATACCTTCTCCCCATCCGCTGCAGGTGAGAAGGGGCTCGGCCCAGGGAGAGGTAGGGTGAAGAATTTGAGCTCGACGTAGTCCGTGTAGAGTCCCCCACGAGGCTGCTCCTCCCCGATATTGATGTGATACAGGTCTTCAAGGTAGGCCTGGCTGTGCCCCTCCACCTCGATCGAGCCGAGGTAATAGTCTCCCCAATCCGGGTAGCTATAGGCGCCCTGGTTGATGTAGAGTCTTAAATAGCGGAAACTCGTCGACGTGTTTACTATGTGGGATCGACGGTACGTGGAGTAATCGGACAGGCCAACATTTCGTTCGACATCTGCCCACTCTGCTATTCCTTTGTTCTCTATTTCCCTGGCTTCAAGATTCCTACTTACGCCCGGCCCTGACGTCATTGTACCCGCATTCAACTCCCATACTGTTATTTTTGTCGCTCCCATGAACACTCTATAACACCCTATTGTCTGCCCAATGTCTTCATTTTCGTTATCGAACCCGACCTCCATATAACCAACATAATCTTTTTTTGAAGCACCCTGATGATGGAGGTCCGCGGGGTAGTTGTCCTCCGGTCCCTTGACATTGTCCACACCGCACCAGTAATAATAAAATATTACTCCAGTTTCCCTTACCTCAGTAACCCAGTAGTTGTCGTAGTGCATTATAGATATGGCGGCGTCCTTATTCTCTGCTCTCGTCGCGTTCTCGTTGCCGTAGTACATCCAGATTGGATCGTAAATTTGAGGCCAAGCACTAACTCTCGGTTGGTACCAATGTCCTGGCACCGCGACCCAGACCTTCGCGCTCACGTTTTCCACATAATTCTCGATCCAATAGTTTAATGGGTTCTCGCTCGGATTCGTTGTGTAATGGAACACATGATTCTTGTCGATCCAAAAATATGTGCCGCCTGGATTCCTTGTGAAACGCAGGTCGGAGAAATCAGGCCTCATATGGTTATCGTAAGGTACAACGAATGTAATTACATAATTGTCAGGGAGATCTGCTCTATTAGGCCAAAAGGGGATGTAAACATCATAAGTATATGTCAAAGGTCGCCGGAAATGCCAGCTGTTATCCCACCAGACATTCTCACGGGACCCAGTCGCGGCGAGCCAGAGTTCACCCGTGGTTTCATTAATGTAACTGGAAAAATCAGATGCCGTAAAGGAGAGCGTGTGGTCCCCGGAGGCAGCTCCGTACTCGCTTACCATCTCCCATGAGTGTGTGACTGAATTCCAGAGCCAGAGCTTGGTGCCGCAAGCGCCCGATATATCCTCCGCGTGGCCTTCCCAGCTGAGTGTTCCCACAACGGCTTCGCTTGTACTTTCTCCTGGCTTAAACACAAAGTACTGTTGGTCGTTTTGGAGGTAGTATCTACCAGCAAGGTTTGTTTTCCACCAATTGTCGTCGCTACTTCCCAGATTTTCAATGGCCTCTGGCCCAGCTGGAGTTGCTTTGATTTTTACATCGGAGGGGTCCAGCAGCTTCTCGTCAGCGTACGCGTATGCATTGTTTTCCCCGATTACGCCCGTCGGCTCGAAGGAACCTGGAGTATACCACAAAACATTTCCATTGTTCGCATTAAGGCAAAAGGTGGCCCCACCAGAGCCACCATAGAGTCTTCCACCGGAGACTATCGGTGTCCAAGCAGTCGCCAACACACTACTCCATACAACTTCCCCATCGCTCGCGTCGAGGCAGTAGGTTCTCATTTTACCAGCAGGAGAGAGAAGCGGAATATACACTCTCCCACCGGCCACAACCGGTGACACACGATAATTGTCCAAGCTATTGTCAATCCCGTACTTCAAACTGCTCTTCCAACGGATGTCACCAGTATTGGCATCGAGGCAGTAGAAACTATCACCCAACCCGACGTAGATATTCCCATCAGCGACCACAGGTGGTGCTTTTATTCCCGCCTCGAATGTCTGACTCCACATCTTCCCGTTCTCCGGTGGGAGGGAAGTGGAGAAACCCGTGTGCCCGACATCGTGTTGAAACACCGACCAGTCCTCGCTCCCGATGGTTAACCCTACGATGGTGGTAAACAGTATTATATTGAATGCGGGACTAACCACTCTCACCTTGATTTCCTTACCCACAGGGTTCGTTCCGTAGGAGTATATTACAATACCTTTATCACCTAGAGAGAGCTGAGCGGGCCAGCTTATGTCAACCTCCCTCAGTCCATTCTCGTCTTCCGCTTGTACAAAGAGATCTCCAGTGGCCAAGGTATCCCCTCCTTCATGGGTGATCGTAAGCCTCACCACGTTGTCGAAGCTCTCGGCCTCCGCACCCAAGATCACGTTAGGAGGGAGCCCCGGCACGATAGCCCACTGAGCAACGCTTACGGCCATGATGCTAGCTACAGCTACTACGACTCCGATGAGAATGATCTCCCCCACAACAGGAGTTACTCCCCTCTCCCCCATTCTCCCACCAATTTACATCTGATCTCCAAAAATAAAAGACTTCCCAGGCCTACAGCTTCTATTCTACCTGATGTAGGGGTGCGGCTAGAAGGGCAGGTCATTTTCATCCCCCGGAAACTACTAAGGCAGCCACGCTGAGCACTATGGTTCTCGAAGGATCGTGAACTACCTTAACATCGATTTCCTTACCATGGGGATTTGACCCATAGTGATAATTCCAGACCACGGTATCATCCAGGGAAAAGGAAGACTTGGCATTGTCGAGCCATTTCATGTTGACCTCTATCGTCCCGTTCTCGTCCTCGGCCAGCACCCTGAGGTCTCCTCGATTTAGGATCTCTCCCCCCTGATGGATGATTGTGATCCGCACATTATCTCCATTATCTCCTCCAAAATTCTCCGCCCGTAGGATCAGGGCCACATGTGGACCATAACCACTCGGGGACACCCAAGAATAGACCACCAACCCAACGCTTGCAGCCAAACCAATCGCGATGGATATAAGTATAATTTCACCAAGGACCGGGGTTACTCCCCTCTCCTCCATCAGCTCACCAACTTTTGTGATTTCTTACACGGCAAAATGATTTCACCACGACGGAGATCAGCCTAGGCAGCTACTTTAGGAAGCACCAGCACTGCGAACATCGCGTACGCTATGAGCACCATCAGAAGCGAATACTTGATGCCCGCCCTCAAGTCCCCCGTGCCTGACTGCCCCGCCACGAGCCCAGTGAATATTCCCTCGAGGATCGTGGCGTGCATGAAGACCTTCACGACGAGGGGGACGTCTAAAGCCCCGAATAAAAGGACTTCCTTCCCAGCGGCCTGACCGTGTAGGAGCAGGACGTTCCCTACGATCATGTACACCGCGAACAGGAATATGCCGAACATGATGAGCATTATGACGCTGTAGATCCCCATCGCCCCCTTCCTTTCCCTCTCGAGCTCGTGCTTGGTTGCCACGTCGAGCATCAGGATGTCGAGGACGTCGGCTATATCTGCGTCCGCCTCGCTCGCCTTTCTCATCGTCCTCGTCGCGCGCGAGACCTGCTCGGACCCCCCGACCCTACGCTCGAACCTGTCGAGCGCCTCGACGGCGGACGTCCCCCACCCAAGGTCGGCGGTCATCCTCCTAACCTCCCCCGTTAGCGCGCCTAGGTCCGATGCCGATGTCACCTTTAGAGATGCAGGCAGGGTCAGGCCCGACTTAATCCCGCTCGAGATGGATCTCAAAAAGTCTAGCAACGACTTCTCAAATTGCCCAAACTTTCGCTGCCGGTACTCATAGACTATCGAATATGGCGTGGCTGCTATCAGTCCCGCGAGGACCACGCAGGCTGTGATATCTACATGAATGCTGAAATATAAAAGGAGGGACACAGCAGCCCCGATGGGCACGCTGAAGACCAAGATGTCCACCGGATTCTTCCAGATCGCCTCGGCCGGCTTCTTGAGGAGGGATCTCAGCCTCTGTTGTATCGTGCCCCCTGAGAGGCGTTTGATCATCTTCTCTTCGTGCACATCTCCCTCGACCATCGGCACCCCCTTATAGACCTCCAAAGTCTTGAGTTGTATGGCCCGCACCGTGAACTTTTCTGGCATGGTCATGCTCACCAAGATCATGAATGCGACCGCGCCTATCGGGATCATGAGATATCCGATCAGGTAGAGCCAAGCGTTTGAGAACCCACCCATCGGGCCCAAGAGGGCGATCACGAGCAGCATCAGCAGGGGCATCAACATTATCAGGGTGATATAGAGCTCGGAGTAAAGCTCAAGGGTTGAGACGAACTTTCCTTGGTCGGCCCTGGCGTTCTCCTGGTACTCGGCCCACTTGCTCGCGAAGTACTTTGTCATGTCTCCTCCAGTTTCCGCGATGGGGGCTAGGACCTCCAAGAACTCCTTGAGCCTCTGGGAGGGGGTAGTTTGAGCCAAGTCGCGGAGTGCGGTCAGCGGGTCGTGGCCCAGGTACTCGACATCCCGCATAAACACGCGAGCTTCATTCCTCAGTTCACCCACATCTGAGCGCATGCTTAGTTCCCTAAAAATATCCACCACGTTTGCCCCGCTTCGACTCATGGCGTGTATAAAGCCGATCGTGTTGGGCAATGCCAAGTTGATCTTGTACGCCCTGTTCTTGGCTACCACTCCTGGGTAGAATAGGAGAAAACGGTAGACCCCGAATCCGAGGCCGAGTCCAGCGAGAATGGGTAAAGCCAAAGTCAACAGCCCCAATGCGCCCCTGATTAGCGCAAATACGATGCCCGCAGCCGCTATCCCAATAAATGCCATTAGTGAGGAAAGCATGGCGGTGGAGACGTACAGATCCGCTGAGATGGCCATGCCCGCCTTCCTCAGATCCTTCTGCAGCGCCCCGTATGTGTGCTTTTGTACCCAACGGCCGAAAATTAGAAAAGCGATTTTACTAGTCGCGACCATATCCTAGCTCCTGATTCACGTTATTTTAGCCCGGTCAACCAGCTTCATCACCTTTTCAGGTTCAAAATGATATTGCCGAATTACCTGGGAAACCTCTTCGATGCCCCTTATATCCTTCGCGACGAGGTACTCGAGCACCCTCCGCCTGTTCTCGAGCTCCTCCTCAAGCTTTATTGTTCCCCATCCCCGCTCCCGCATGATCTCGGCCATGACTAGAGAATTACCAACCATCTCGAATTTATCGGTTATCTGGTCCCTTTCGAACAGGTGGTTTGTCCTCAGGGCCCCGGTCTCCCTGTCAACCCCAACGATTTCCACCACGCTCTGATTTCGACGAACCCTCGTTTCCTTGAAATGGGTGAGAAGTTGGATGCACACGACATCGAGCGAGGAGAGCATGTGGTGGGGGACGTTGATCGGTTCCCCCTCAAGCCGGTAGACCATCTCCTGAATAGAGCCTGCATGCATGGTGGAATAAGATGTGTGTCCGGTTGTCATCGCCTGGAAGAGCGAGAGAGCCTCTGGACCGCGGACCTCCCCAACAATAATGATTTCGGGCCTCTGCCTTAGGGCTTGGACCAATAGATCATACATAGTGATGGCTTTCTCACCGTAGGCCGGGCGCGTGACGGCTGCAACCCAGTTTTCCTGGTACAGCGAGAGTTCCCGGGTGTCCTCTATCGAAACTATCTTCGCATCTGGAGGCATGAAAAGAGAAATCGCGTTGAGGGTACAGGTCTTCCCGCTCGCCGTCCCTCCAACTATCATTATGTTCTTCTTGTTCTCCGCCGCCAGCCATAGGTAGGCCAACATCTCGGACGAGAATGTCCTGAATTTTATGAGGTCTACGGGAGTAAATGGTTCCTCCCTGTACTTCCTGATCGTGAAGGTGCTCCCACGGGTCGTGACCTCCCTCCCGATGGTCGCCTGTAACCTAAAGCCTTCGGGCATTGTCGCATCCACCGTCGGCTTCCCCAACGATATCTGCTTCCCAGCTCGCTCCACGAGCCTGCCCACGAAGAGGTCCAGCTCCATTGGATCCTCGTACCCGATGCTGGTCCTGATGTTCTGGTAATCCTGATGATACAGGAAGATGGGCACACCTGGCCCGTCACACGAGATATCCTCTATCCTAGGATCCTTCAGAAAGGCGTCTATTCTGCCATACCCAATGTAATTTCGTTTTATGTAATAGAGGAGCTTCTTGATGACATCCTCGTCGATGGATATGCCGTACTCGTTGAGGAGCTCGGTGGCCTTGCTCCTGAGGATCGCGTCCCGATCCTTCATCGCCTCGTCGTATGTCAGGCGGTCGAGCAGGTGTTCATGAAGCGTCTCCAGGACAGTTTTTTCCATTGGCGTGAGGCTTGGTTCAATTAAATAATACAGGCGCTCGTTTCTCTCCGGGTTGAACAGGATGGATACCCACGCGAATGGTTTTACGATCCAGTAACGGGCCTGCTCCTGATAACCCCCTGGCGCCTCGAAGGTGGCATACTCCTCGAACTCCTCTCCAGCATCTTTACCAGTCGCTAGCTTCTCCTGGAGTTCCGTGAGTTCCTTGTCCACCCCGAGCGATTCTAATGCTGGTTTTGAGACATCCTCGAGTTTTTTCACTTCTTTCGCAGGTGATCCCGGCATAAACCTACCATGCTTGCCCCTTCCCTTTACCTTGAGTTTCTCAGCTTTCTCGGGCTTTTTGGCCCCCGCCTTTTTTTCTTCCTTGGTCGGCTCCAGCTCCGGCCCCTTAGCCTCGGCTTTCTCCATCGCCTCTAGCCCTTGCCGGAGTTTCACCAGTTCCGCGTCCTCCTCAAGCGCTTTCAAGGCGGGCTTCCCTGCCTTCTTTGTTACCTTGGCTGCTCGGGCCTTGGTGGGAAACTTCTTTCCCCTCGGACGGGGTTCCTTCTTGGCCTTGCGCAATCTTCCCGCTATTTTTCCCTTAGGCTTCACGAAAATCCGGCCTCTTTTACCTCTATTTATCTTGAGTTTAAATAAGTTTAAAAGTTTCACTATTTTTCCTAATTGGATAGTCGTTAAACAAATATACCGTCTACAGGATTAGCCGATGGGAACAGCACTTGTCTCCTTCTCGGTCTTGAGCACTATCAGCGTGCGCGTGCTGCTCACGCCTGGTATGGAGTCGAGTTGGTGTAAGATATCGTTCAGGGCGAGGGTGTCATCGGTGATCAATTTAAGGAATAGGTCGTGCTCCCCTGCGACCTCATGAATTTCAAGCACTTCGGGCCTCTTGGTGAGCCGAGATTTCACTTCAGTACAGCACCCCGGGTTGGTAGACACTCCTATGAATGCCTTTAATTTCTTACCTATGACTTGCGGCTCCACCACAGCAGCGAATCGTTTTATCACTCCCGAATCGATTAGGCGCTTAACCCGCTTGTGAATTCCAGATGTGCTTACCCCCAATCGCTTGGCGAGATCCGCATAGGGTAACTTGGCGTCGGCTTGGAGCAGGTTGAGCAGTTTTTTGTCTATTGGATCCAATTCCATTATTTCCACTCCTTTACAGGGTTCAGTGGCCGATATAGTGCTATTTTGTGTATATTATTTATATTTTTCGGTTATTTGGAAATAATTTCTACATTATACACAATTTAGTAAAATTTATATACAAAAATGAATGATGGTATTAGGGATAATCATGTCGAAGTCGCTCGAGATGCTAGTGGACGAGGCGAACTATGTGTTAGTCATAGGAATAGGTGGTGGCGGTGATGTCGTCGGGACGATCCCCACCGCGCGCTACCTACGTTGGCTCGGCCTGAACACGTTGCTCGGTGGCACGACTTGGGAGAGGTACGTGGTGGACCCTGAACCCGGACCGCGCAAGATGGATGAGATTGTCAACATCAAGCGGCTATCGGACACAGTCGGGCTCGCAAACGCCCAAACTCAGACTACTAAGGGAATTCGCTTCACGGAGTCCATCGTGGCTGAGGTCTTGGGTGCCGAAACCATGCTCGTGGATTTAAACCAAGGCGTGCAGGGGATCATCTCAGGATTGAACGAGGCGATGGAGAAGCTCAGCATAGACCTCTTCGTGGGAATAGATGTGGGGGGAGATGTTCTCGCCGAGGGCACCGAGCAGGGGCTGCACAGCATGCTCGCTGACAGCATGATGCTCGCGGCAATGGTGAACCTGAAGGTGCCGGCTGTGCTCGGGATGCTCGGGTACGGGAGCGATGGAGAACTCGGCTTCCAGAAGTTGAACGAGAACATCGCCAGGATCGCCAGCTACGGGGGTCTCGTCGGAGCTAGGGGTCTGACGCCAGATGATCTGAAGGTGCTCGACGAAGTGATAAAGAACACCAAGACGGAGGCCACGACACTTGCGGTCGATGCTGCTAGGGGAAGAGCTGGGGAGGTCGAGATCCGGGGCGGTTATCGAAAAGTTCAACTGACGCCCACGTCCACGGTCACGTTTTTCTTCGACCCTCGGGTGATATTCGAGAAAATAAGCAAGGTCGCCAAGGAACTCGTGCAGACTAGGAGCTTGGACGAGGCCCAGGGGGTGCTCGAGCGCATGGGCGTGCCAAGCGAGCTGACGTTCGAGCGAAATTACGTTTGGAAAAAATACGCTGCAGATGACAAACTCTATGGGGGTGGAAGATGAAGCGCATCGACCTGCATACCCACTCGTTGCTCAGCGATGGCGAGCTCGTGCCAAGCGAGCTGGCTCGCCGGGCGGAGCACCTCGGCCACGAGGCGATCGCGATAACAGATCACGTCGACCGCTCGAACATCGAATGGGTCGTGAAGGGCATGACTAGGGCAGCATCCGAGCTGAACCGATACATGGACATCAGGGTCGTCCCAGGGGTAGAACTGACTCACGTGCCCGTGCTGACGATAGCCAAGCTGGCGAAGCTCGCCCGAAGGCTTGGGGTAGAGCTCGTGCTCGTGCACGGGGAGACCACAGCCGAGCCCGTTCATGCTGGCACAAACGATGCAGCGCTGGCGTGTTCGGATGTCGATATCCTAGCTCACCCAGGCCTGATGACGCCGGAGCAGGCCGATCGAGCCCGTGAGGCAGACATCTATCTCGAGCTTTCATCGAGGCAGGGGCATTGTATCGCGAATGGCTGGGTAGCGCGCGTCGCGAGCGAGGCGAAAGCCAAGCTGGTCGTGAACACAGACGCCCACAGCCCACGCGAATTGCTCACGCTCGATGCGGCGCTGACGGTTGCAAGGTGTGCGGGACTCGATGAGGATGCAGCCAAGGAGGCGGTCTTGAAAAATCCAAGGTCATTGTTAAAGAGGTTGTAAAATGTTGTCGAAACGCGTGAGCGAACTCCTGAGATCGCGGATTAAATATCCGCTGGCGCGCAGGTACGGCGCAGGGTTAGCGGGAGCCATAAACCTTGCCTCGAACGAGAGCCCGTTTGGCCCATCCCCGATGGCGATTAAAGTGATCAAATCGGGGGCCAATCGAGTCGGCCTGTATCCGGACCCTCAAGGGGGGGAGCTCAAGCGGGCCATAGCTGGTTACATCGGAGTTGACCTCGAATGCGTGGGTCTTGGCAATGGTTCCGATGAACTCGTCGACCTCGCATGTAAGGCTTTCATGGACCCGGGCGAAAAGGCGCTGATTCCCCTGCCGACGTTTAGCATCTACGAGCTCGCCTGCCGCATAAATGGCGGTTCGCCCGAGTTTTTGGAGCTGCCGAATCTCGAGTGGAGAGCAGCGGCCTTCGTGTGCGCGATGGAGGATACGAGATTAGCTTTCATAGGGAGGCCGAACAACCCGACAGGCAATGGCATAAGCGTCGATGGGCTGCGCGAGCTTTTGGAAGTCGGTAAATTGGTGGTTGTGGATGAGGCATACGTGGAGTTCGCTGGATATTCGGTGGCGAAAGACGCTGCGAGGTGCGAGAACTTATTGGTGTTGAGGACATTCTCGAAGGCGTTCGGGCTGGCGGGTTTGCGCGTCGGCTATGCGATCGGCAGCCCAGAGCTCATCGAAGCGCTGGAGCAGATTCGTGCGCCATTCAGCGTCAACAGCCTGGCACAAGCCGCTGCAATTGCTGCAATTCGTGACAGGCGATACTTGCGCGGGGTTATCACCAAGATCCAGAAAGGTCGAACTTACCTGCGCCGGGAGCTCTCGAGGCTCGGCATGCGCGTGTTGCCTTCCGATGCTAATTTCCTCATGGTCGATGTCACGCCGCTCGGCACAGATGCGCCAGCGCTTTGCGAGTTCTTGGCCAAAAAGGGGATTCTGATCCGCGACCTCTCGAAATTCAGGGGCGCTGGTTCGAGCTGGGTCAGGATCAGCGTGGGCAAGCCCGAGCAGAACGAGCGGCTCGTGGCGGCATTTAAAAAATTCAAAAGGGGTGGTTAGATGATTGTGAAAATTGCTGTACCAAAGGGACACCTTGAGGAAACAACGGTTCGCTTGCTAGAGAATTCAGGCATAGGAGCCATCAATAGGGAGTCTCGCCAGCTCTTCGCGAGGACAAACGACCCTGAGATAGAGCTTGTGTTCGTCCGCGCGCAGGACATACCTAACCTCGTCGCAAAGGGGGCAACGGATCTCGGCATCACGGGCTATGATTTGGTACGCGAGAGCGGGGGCGATGTCGTGGAGCTACTGGATCTTGGCTATGGCCATGCGAAAATCGTGGTCGCAGCGCATGAGAAATCAAACATCAAATCTGCCAATGACATAAAGTCCGGCATGAGGGTGGCGACGGAGTTTCCAAAGGTTGCGGGCCGCTACTTCGCCGAGAAGGGCATCAAGGTTGAGGTCACCCGAGTCACCGGAGCTGCTGAGATAACACCATTGATCGGCGTGGCTGACTTAGTCATAGACGTAACAAGCACTGGCACGACTTTGCGCACGCACGGCTTGCAAATCATCGACACCATCTTAAATAGCTCGGCTCGATTGATTGCAAACCGTCTGAGCCTGAAGGAGAAAAAGGCCAAGATAGAGGACATAACGATTGCAATGGGGAGCGTGATTAGGGCGATGGGGCGGAAGCTCGTCCTAATGAACGTGCCAGAGGCCAAGCTGCCGGACATAAAGCGGATAATGCCGGGCATGGCTGGGCCGACGGTATCTAGGGTCGAGGCAGCGGAGTCCATGTTGGCCGTGCAGGCGGTCGTAGAATCGGACAAGGTCTACGAGATCGTCCGGAAGGCCAAGCAGGCGGGTGCCAGAGATATCCTGGTGGTGCCGATCGAGCGAATCTTGCCCTAGTGCACAGCTGTGAAGTGGTGATAATGTTAGTGATTCCAAGCGTCGACATTCGAAATGGGCGATGCGTTCAGCTAGTAGGAGGTAGGCCAGAGACCGAACGGGTTTACGGCGACCCTGTTGAAATTGCCCAACGATGGATCGCTGAGGGGACTCGTTACCTGCACCTCATAGACCTAGATGCTGCGATGGGCACAGGCGACAACTTCAACAAAATCGCTGAAGTACTAGCGAATGTAAATATTGGAGTGCAGGTTGGTGGAGGCATTCGATCAGTTGAAAGGGCTTCCGAATTCCTCGGGATAGGTGCCGATAGGATAATCCTTAGCACAATTGCGATGGAGGAGCCGGAATTGGTGCTGGAATTGGTCGAGCTCGCAGGAGGTGCACAGGTGATGGCCGCAGTCGATGCCATATCTGGAAAGGCAGTAATAAGGGGCTGGCGCACCCCGACACAAAAAACTGCGGTTGAGGCCGCGAAACAGTTCGAGCGGATGGGAGTTGGGTCGTTGCTGTTTACGAACGTGGATGTCGAGGGAAAGATGGCGGGCATCAGGGCGGGAGCCGTTCGAGAGATTGTGCAGGCCGTCAAAATACCAGTATTCGCAGCTGGAGGGGCGGCTTCGATAGAGGATGTGAGGATCGCTCGTGAGGCTGGCGCAGCAGGCTTGGTGATAGGGATGGCGTTCTATGAGGGTAAGCTCAAGCTCAGGCAGGCTATGGAGGTGGCGGAATGAGAATAGGAAATGTGAGAAGGAAGACGAAGGAAACGGAAGTCGAGGTGAAGATAAAATTAGATGGCTCTGGTAAAACAAAAATAAACACGAGCATCAAATTCCTTGATCATCTCCTGAGCAGCTTCGCCAAGCACGGATGTTTTGATCTGACAGTTAAGGCTCGGGGAGACCTCGAGCACCACATTGCAGAGGATGTGATGATCGCCCTAGGTGAGGCTCTGGATAAGGCATTGGGCACTAAGGCAGGCATACGAAGGATGGGCGATGCAATTGTTCCGATGGACGATGCGCTCGTGCTAGCTGCTGTTGACTTAGGCGGGCGGATATACGCGGAGACTGAGGCGAAGTTCGCGAAGAAGCGACTGGATGACTTGAGCTCGGACCTCATCGAACACCTGCTTCAGACCTTCGCGACGAACGGCAAGCTGAATTTACACGTACAAGTCCTCCGAGGTCGCAACGACCACCACAAGGCGGAGGCAATTTTCAAGGCTTTGGGTATAGCGTTGGGCGAAGCCGTGCGCAGGGAGCCTAGAAGAGCTAGGGTGCCTAGCACGAAAGGAGTAATTTAACATGGGGGGCGTCGTTGAATGCTGACTAAGAGGATCATATCTTGCCTCGATGTCCTGAACGCACGAGTGGTCAAGGGAATAAGGTTCAAGCAGCTGCGGGACGCGGGCGACCCCCCTGAGCTCGCGAGTTGGTACGATGAGCAAGGAGCTGATGAGGTGGTTTTCTTGGACATAGGGGCCTCTCCAGAGGGTAGGGAGTCGATGTTTGGTGTCGTGGAGCGGACGGCCGAGCAGCTTTTCATTCCCCTGACGGTTGGAGGAGGAATTCGCTCGCTCGAAAATATCGAACGGATGCTAAAGTCGGGAGCCGATAAAGTTGCGATAAACACAGCAGCCGTAGAAAATCCTGAGCTCGTTCGAGAAGCGGCAAGGCGATACGGCAGCCAGTGCATAGTCATAGCCATCGATGCCAAACGTGTGGGCGAGCGAAAGTGGGAGGTCTACACCTATGGCGGGAGGAAACCTACGGGCGTGGATGCCTTGGGGTGGGCTCGAGAGGTTGAATCCCTAGGCGCAGGTGAGATATTGCTAACAAGCATGGACGCTGACGGTACGATGGCCGGATACGACCTTACGCTCACACGGACGATAGCCGAAGCCGTAAACATTCCTGTCATAGCCTCCGGTGGTGCCGGGAATCCCAAACATGTCTATGAGGCTTTAACAGATGGTCGAGCAGACGCCGCACTTCTTGCTGGAATATTCCACTTCGGCATCTATACAGTCGGAGACATCAAGCGCTACCTACAAAAACAAGGCATCCCCGTGAGGGCAGCTGGAGATGGGACGTATATGCGCCCTCCATGACTAACCGAGATGGGTCAGATGGAAGCACCTTTGAAAATCGTGCGGCTAAAGAATTGCTCGCCTGATGAGCGGCAGCAATTGCTGAAGCGCTCGGAGCTGGATGTCGCCTCAGTCATGTCCACCGTGCGCGAGATAGTGGCGGACGTTAGGAAGCGGGGGGATGAAGCATTGCTCGAGTACACCTCTCGCTTGGACGGGGTGAGGCTCAGCCGCAAACAGCTTCGGGTATCGAGGGAGGAGATCCGCCGAGCATACAGAAAAATTGACGCTGAGGTTGTCAAGGCCATAAAAAAGGCGGCCAATGCGATCGAAAAATTTCACATGAGGCAATTGCCAAAGGAGTGGATGGCGGGGCTTCAGCCTGGGGTGAAGGCCGGTCAGCTCGTGCGCCCGCTTGGGAAGGTTGGCGCATATGTGCCAGGTAGGCTTGCGAGATATCCCTCGAGCCTTCTCATGGCTGTCGTACCAGCTCGAGTGGCAGGCGTTGAGAATGTCATCGTCTGTACTCCTCCTAGAGTTGATGGCGAGGTCGACCCCGCGACGCTCGTGGCCGCAGACATTGCAGGAGTCGACGAGGTCTTCAAAGTAGGCGGGGCTCAGGCGATCGCTGCGATGGCATATGGCACTGCTGCGATACCAAAGGTGGACAAGATCGTCGGCCCGGGAAACATCTACGTCGTGGCCGCGAAGCATGTGGTGTCAGCGGATGTTGAAATAGACTTCGCAGCTGGCCCGAGCGAGGTTATAATCCTAGCCGATCAATCAGCTGATCCAAGTTATATTGCGGTAGACCTGCTTGCTCAGGCGGAGCACGATCCAGCGGCTGCCGCGGTCCTGGTGACAACTTCTGAGAAGCTTGCTCGAGGGGTTTGCGAACTCGTCCAAGACATGGTCAGGGATAGTCCAAGAAAGGAGATCCTGTTTAAATCGCTGAGCGGATATGGGCGGGCGATCGTGGCTCGAGATTTAGACGAGGCACTCGAGTTCGTGAACGACTATGCGCCTGAACACCTCCAACTCATGGTCGAGCGCCCAAAGCGGGTGCTTAAGCTCGTAAAGAACGCTGGGGCGATATTCGTTGGACCTTATGCTCCAGTGGCCGCAGGCGACCTAGCTGTTGGGCCGAGTCACATCCTGCCGACGGGGGGCGCGGCTCGAAGGCGCTCAGGGCTCTCGGTGCTGGACTTCGTCAGGCTACCGAGCGTGCAGGAGCTGACCAAGCAGGGGCTGAAGCGCGTGGCGATCGTGGCGGAGAGACTGGCTGAGGTAGAGGGGTTACCAGAGCACGCTAGAAGCATCAGGAGGAGGTTCAGGAGATGACAAAGGTCGCGATAATAGATTACGGCGTTGGCAACTTGCACAGCATCCGCAGGGGAATTGAGTTGGCGGGTGCTGACGCGAGGGTGACGAGCGAGTTGGCCGAGATCGAGGCTGCAGATGCCATCGTGCTACCCGGCGTTGGGGCTTTCGAGAGCGCGATGGAGGGGCTCAAGAACAAGCTCGATGTCATCAGGGAGGTAGTCCAAGCTGGTAAACCTTTGCTCGGCATCTGCCTTGGCATGCAGCTTTTGCTCGAGAGGAGCGAGGAGGGGAACGGCGATGGGATGAACTTGATTCCCGGTGAGGTCGTCAGGCTGTCTCAGGGCCTTAAGGTGCCGCACATGGGCTGGAACTCGCTCGAGCTTAGGCGGGAGCACCCCATCCTCGCAGGCATCGCCTCGGGAAGCTACATGTACTTCGTCCACTCTTACTACGCCCGCCCGGAGAATTCAAGCACCATCTTGGCTACGACGGGCTACGGAGTCGAATTCCCATCGATAATTGCTCAAGGCTCAATCATAGGTGTACAATTTCACCCTGAGAAGAGCAGCAAGCTCGGGCTGCAGCTGCTTCAAAACTTTGTGGGGATGGTGAAGGGATGAAAATTTCGAAGAAACAGGCGCAACAGGTCGTGAGGTCATTGAAGTTCAAGGAAGGCCTAGTGACTGCCGTGGTGAGGGAATTAAAAACTAAGGATGTGTTGATGGTCGGATACATGAACGAGCAAGCCCTCCTCAAGACCCTTACTACTGGCCTGATGCACTACTGGAGCCGTTCGAGGCGGAAGCTCTGGCTGAAGGGCGAGCAATCGAGGCATTACCAGCGCGTTCGGGATGTTTTCGTGGATTGTGATGGTGATGCTTTACTGTTCGATGTCGAGCAGATCGGCGGTGCATGTCACGAGGGATATTGGTCGTGTTTCTATCGAAAGGTCAGAGGAGGGAAGTTGACACCAAATCTGAAAAAAGTATTCAATCCAAAAAAAGTTTATAAATAATGCAATCGTCAACAAACCTTTCCAGCTTATGGGGGGACGTAGGCAACTTCAAGGTATGGGTCACGGCCATCGTATTCCCTCGAGTAAAAAACGATTAATAGGTTGTCAGACTGGCTTTCGATTGCGAGGAACCGACCATCGTTGACCCCGACGGACGGCCTGCCCCCATTGTCACTTGCCCATCCCAGCCTGAAGCTAGTGTACGCATGTCCAACGGCGTTGTCAGCCTTCAGCTGATTTGCCACGTTTAGATTGTCCCAACCATGTGACGTGAATTTACCCGCATGATTTTCCTCGTTCGTTAGGGGCTGAGCGTCGAGTTGACCGGCGGTTATTGTCTCGTCCCAAAGCTGGTTGTCGACCCTATTGAGGACGACATTCCCATCCCAGCCATCCGCGGCAAATCTACACAGCCAAAGTTTTGCTGAGAGTATGTTTGATCCAGATGGAATGCTGCTGATATCAAATTTCAACTGCAACCTCGAATATCCGCCAAATGCGTAGACATCTGCAGTTGGATAGATGATTTTTCTCACCAAATTTGCATGTGCCAGACAGCTATCGCTTGCTTTTACTGTGCTACTCCCCTGCGAAGTTGCGGTGACGATTATGTTGTCCTTGGTGCAGTACACCGCATTCTCAGGTATCACGACGCTGAGCGTAGCCACCCTATTTTCACCCGCTGGCACCGTGAGCGAGGTCGGTGAGACAATTGGGCCCCAGCCAGCGTTATCGATAACCGTCAGGCCATAGGTATCATTAGCGGTGCCTGTATTCTTGACGGTAACAGTGTAGTATAGCGTGGCCTCGGGTATGCCATCTTGATAGCTCGGCGAGATGGATACGGATACCCCATATACATCGCCAAAGCAGTAAACGCTTTGGTAGGACCCGATGAAGACTTTGCCACATGCTACGGCTGGAGATGAGAACATGTATGTAGAACTGGTTGTGAAATTCCATATGAGCGCGCCGTTTTCGGCATTTAGGCAGTAGATCTCACTATCGCAGGAGCTGATGTACACTTTTCCATCCGCGACAGCTGGAGAGGTAAATACTCTGTCACCTGTTGCGAAGCTCCAAATTTGCGCGCCATTTTCGGAACCGAGGCAGTATATTTTTCGATCCTTAGAACCGAAGTAAACTTTACCATATGCTACGGCTGGGGATGAATAGACATAGTTGCCAGTCCGAAAGACCCAGATTAGGTCGCCATTCTCGGCATTCAGGCAGTAAACCTTGTTGTCGTACGATCCCACGTAAACTTTACCATCCTCAACAGCTGGGGAGGAGAATATCAAGTTGCCAGTTGTGAAACTCCAGATGAGCGATCCGTTTTCTGCATTTAAACAATAAACTTTGTTGTCATAGGAGCCAACATAGACTTTTCCGTTTACGACTGCCGGGGAGGAATCCACCCGCCCACCGGTCGTATAGCTCCACACGAGCGCACCGTTTTCTGCATCGAGGCAGTAAATCTTAGGATAAGAACCTACGTAAACTCTACCATTCGCGACGACTGGGGACGAATCTACGTCATCATTAGCCGTAAAACTCCAGATGTAGGCGCCATTTTCTGCGTTCAGGCAGTAAACTTTGTGGTCTCGGGAACCCACGTAAATTTTACCGTACGCGATCGCCGGAGAAGAATATATGGTACCACCGGTCGTATAGCTCCACACGAGCGCACCGTTTTCTGAATTTAGACAGTAGACCTTGCCATCGAGGGCGCTGACATAGACCCTGCCGTTTATGACGGCGGGAGAAGAAAATACATAGCTACCAGTTCCAAAATTCCATATCAAATTGCTGCTGTTTGGCGCTATTGAATCCGAGTAGCCCACGCGTGATGGGCCGCGATGAAACATCGGCCAATCCACGATATTTTCCTGGCTACCGGTGCTCATGGGCGGGGTTTCGGTTAAAATGGTAAACCCTATAGCTCCGGCCGCACCAGCGAGAACAAGTAAGGCCATGACGAAGGTCGAAGAAGCACGGTCCATCTCTTTTTAGCCCCCTTTTATTCTTGAAGCCTCTTGCTATAAAAACCATAAACTGTTGTTGTGTATTTCATCAAAACTATTTGACCGCAAGGGTAAACTTTTTATCACGAAATTCATACCATAAAAGGTGCGAGAATGGAAGAGATGCCCGGATACATCGATGAAGAAGAAGAGGAAGAAGAAGACGAGTTCTGGCCCATGGCGATACGAAGCGAAGTAATAGAATATATCTTGCATCGCTATGGTTCCCTAAAGGCCCGCGACATAGCGCACATCCTGGGCTGCAAACTTCAAGATGTTAGTCAGGTCCTGAAGCAACTTGAACGCTCGGGCAGGGTTAGGAAAGCTAAGCTCGGCAGGAACTGCATTTGGGCGCCCGTTCAGGATAGGCACTCCAATCTCATGTACTACTGATGTGGATTTCGTAGCCTCTAGCTATTTTTCTCACGTTTTTGATCCTGACATTTTCGAAGGACTTGTGGAGGGTCGCCCATCCATCCGCGGTGGGCATGCGTAGCATCAACATGTCTGACGCAACCGCCTTCAGCTCGATGTCTGGGTCGAGCTGGACTTTGACGATGGGTCGCTTGGATCCCGTGGCCTTCTTCATCGAGCTGGTCACCCGCTCGAGCGCGGCAACTAGCTTCTCGGGAGGAGGCGCTAGCTCGGCCCTTCGCTTGAGCATCCGTGACAGGCTCTCGTGCAGCTCTAGTCGTCGACGGTTTTCAGTCTGGGTGCGGAGCCTGTACATGATGCCCACGGCTACGAATAGGGTTATAGTTAGGATGACCACGAGCGCAATTGCCCAATCGATCGGGAGCTCAGGCATGGTTAAAGATTTGCTGCGCATTTAATTAAGCGTCCGCCTAAAGGTAGGATGGGACCTGCTTGAAGACGAGGAAGGAAATTCAAGTGCTCATGATAGAGCGCGATAGGCTCACAGATGCCCTCCGCAAGCTCGATGAGGGTCGAGAGGCGAGAAAGGTCACCAAACTCGATTACGATATCCTGCATGAGCGCTATGAAAATAAACTTCGAGAGGTTGAGGCGGCGCTCGGCTTTGGGGAGCAGACGAGAAAACCCAGCAAGCTCGCGAGGCTAAAACTTTGGCGCAGGAAACGCGGTAAGGGAACCTAAACTTTTATGCCCGACCGAAAGAGCTCTAACGTGGTTCAAATGGCCAAGATGGTCGACATTAGTGCTAAGCCAGCAGTCCCGCGGAAGGCGGTGGCGAGCGGCTTCATCTGCCTGAAGAAGGAGACGCTCAAGAAAATCAAAGCAGGCAAGGTACCCAAGGGTGATGTCTTGACAATCGCGCAGACGGCAGCGATTCTAGCTGTGAAGCGCACGCCAGAGTTCGTGCCCCTCACACACCTCATTCCCATAACAGGTACAGATGTAGGTTTCAAGTTCGAGGATGATGGAATTCACGTGGATGTCGAAGTTCGGAGCACCGGACAGACGGGAGTTGAGATGGAAGCCTTGGTCGGGGTCGCGGGTGCATTGCTTGCGATCTGGGACATGGTCAAGGGCTTGGAGAAAGATGAGGCTGGGCAATATCCGACGACCTCGATTACGGACATCAAGGTAATCAGGAAGTTGAAGGGGTGAGCTCTTGGAGCATCGAATGGGCGCGCCGAAGCATCTCCGAGTGGCGGTGTTGACGATAAGCGATAGCAGGGCCGCGGCGATGCAAAAGGGCAGGGATGAAGACGTTTCTGGCAGGATAATCGAGCGGAGGCTTCAAAAGGCCGGGCATGATTCAACCCGCATCATCGTGCCAGACGAGGTCAGGCAGATCCGGGCCGCGGTGAAAAAATTCATCTCCAATAAAAAAATCGATGCCGTGATAACGGTGGGAGGCACGGGGATAACCAAGCGCGATGTGACTATCGAGACCCTGTGCCCGCTTTTTCAGAAGGAACTCCCGGGTTTCGGAGAGATTTTACGCCATTTGGGTTACCAGAAGGTCGGTGGCCCAGCGATCTTGACCCGAACTACGGCTGGGCTGATTGAACGGAAGCCAGTCTTTTGTTTGCCGGGCGCGCCCAACGCGGTCGAGGTCGCTATGGATCTAATCCTACCTGAACTAGGTCACTTGGTCAAACATGCTCGTGAGTGAAATGTCCGTCAAAATGCACGGTTTTCCTCATTACACCCCACTTGCGGATGCACTGAAAATTGTGCTATCAAATGCCGAAAGACTTGAGTCCGAGGTCGTGCCGTTCGATCGAGCTATGGGCCGCGTGTTGGCTGAGGACGTCATCTCCAAAGTTGATGTACCTCCCTTCGATCGTTCGGCTGTCGATGGCTACTCCGTTCGAGCAGCTGACACATTTGGGGCGAGCGAGCTGAAACCTGTGAAGCTTCGTGTAATAGGATCCGTAGAAATTGGGGTCGCCAGCAAGCTTCGCGTGGGAAAGGGAGATGCGGTTAAGATAATGACCGGCGCACCTCTCCCCCAAGGCACGGATGCCGTCGTCATGGTCGAGCATACGCGGGCTAAAGACAAAAACATCGCAGTATTTGCACCAGTCACCCCAGGCAAAAACGTGTCCGCGATGGGTGAAGATGTTAAAGCAGGTGATGTCGTGCTCAGGCGCGGGCAACTGCTCAGGCCGCAGGATGTGGGCATGCTCGCCTCGGTGGGCAAAATTCGGGTGCAGGTTTCGCGCAGGCCCGAAGTGGCGATCTTGGCTACAGGTGGCGAGCTTCGAAGACCCGGCAAGCGCCTTGGGCGAGCCGAGATTACTGACATAAATAGCTACTCGCTTGCAGCCGCGGTGGAGAGCTGCGGTGGTCTGTCGCACCGGCTGGGCATAGTGCCGGATAGGTCGGAGCTTTTGAGGCGAGCGCTGCGGAAGGCGAGCGGCCACGACATGGTGATCGCGTCAGGTGGTAGCTCCGTGGGTGAACACGATATCATGCCAGATGTGATAGCTGGGCTGGGCGAACTCCTGTTTCACGGCATAGCAATCCGCCCAGGTGGCCCCACGGCGTTCGGCATCGTCAAGGGCAAGCCAGTGTTTGCTCTTGCAGGTTTTCCAGTCGCCTCGCTCGTCGCCTTCGACATGCTGGTCAGGCCAGCGCTGCGCAAAATGCAGAGCCTGCCGGCAGATAGGGGCTATCCTAGAGTTCGGGCGAGGCTCGCGCGCAAGGTCAGCTCAACATTGGGCAGGGCAGATATCGTTCGAGTGAAAGTTCGAGCTAAAGGAGGCGAGCTGGTGGCCGACCCGATTCGAGTCACCGGTTCGAGCGTGCTCAGCTCGATGACTAAAGCAGATGGATTTGTTATAGTGCCTGAGGATGTCGAGGGGTTGGATGAGGGAAGCGTCGTCGAGGTGGAACTTTACCGGTGACTTATTCACCGTCTTTTTTAATTCTTTGTACGTCATCCAGTCGTGCCTTGAATTCATCCCCAACAGCAAGCCGTGTAGGGCACACGATTTTACCATCAAGATCAACGACATGAAATCTAACATCTGAGAGCCAAGTTCCACAATCGGGACAGCATTTGGGACGTTTTTGGGTCCTCATACTCCTTCCTCATATTAACAGTTAACAGGCAAACGGGCGGGGTTAAACCGCTTGTGAAACTATCCTCATATTGGGTCGGGAGGAGCGCGAGCGTTCACTTTTACAGCCCTAGCCAAAGGTTAAGCATAGACGGTTAATTTCAAGAAAATTTTAATCCTTGGTATTTAACTTTACATGGGGTCAAATGTCAAGATTTCTGAGGGTGATGACACTTGAGGGGGCTTTTGGTGAGCTCAAAAAGCACTGGAGGCCGCGGCCAAAATTCGCCGATGTGTCCCTACACGAGGCGGGTGGGCGGGTTCTGGCGGAGGATGCTGTTTCGAAGCTCGACGTCCCACCCTTCGATCGAGCCTCGGTCGACGGCTACGCGGTACGGGCTTCCGACACCTTCAATGCGGGAGAGGACTCCCCGATCCGACTCGAGTGCGTCGGTAGACTTCCGGCGGGTATTTGGCCTCGTGTTGAGCTGCGGGCGGGCAAGTGCCTTGAGATTGCCACAGGTGCGCCGATGTCAAGAGGTGCGGATGCAGTGGTCATGGTCGAGCACGCCGTAGCAAGAAAAAATATCGTCAATTTTTACAGAGCCGTTGCACCAGGCGAAAACGTCGCGAGGCGAGGCTCCGAGGTCAAGCGTGGCGCCACGGTCCTCCGCGCTGGGCAGCTGCTCTCGTCCCCATCGGTAGGAACCCTCGCGGCAATCGGCTTCAAAACTGTTAAGGTGTACAAACGTCCCAGAGTTGCAGTCATCTCCAGCGGGGCTGAACTCAGGGCTCTTGGCTCGAAACTCGGAAGAGGTCAGGTCTACGACGTCAACGGGCCGGCGATATGCAGGGCCATCGAGGAATGTGGTGGTGAAGCCGAGTACTCGGGCATAGCCGGAGACCGACCGTCGCAGATAGCTGGGCTCGTCAGGAAAGGTCTATCGAGCAGCGATGTCGTGGTCATCTCCGGAGGCTCATCGGCGGGCGCGGGGGACATCGTTCCATCCGTAGTCGATAGCCTTGGCAAACCCGGAGTGATTGTCCACGGGCTGGCGCTGAAACCCGGCAAGCCAACATTCGTGGCGGTAATCCGAGACAAGCCAGTGTTCGGGTTACCCGGCTATCCTGTATCCACGCTTATAGTGTTCGACCAGCTCGTCGCACCTCATCTAAGATACATGGCAGGCCTACCCCCACTCGAGCGCAAGATCGTCCGCGCAAGGTTGTCGGCAAAGATCCTGTCCGCGAGAGGGAGGAGAGAATTCGTGCCGGTCGAGCTCGTGCGCGGGAGAGAGGGCCTGAGTGCAAGGCCGATTTTGAAGGGCTCTGGGGCGATAACTGCGCTCTCGGCTGCAGATGGCTACATCGAGGTGCCGTTGGAAGAGGAAATAATAGATGAGAGTAAAATGGTGAAGGTCGTGCTGTTTGGAGGGGCTGAAAATGCTTAGGGCAGTCGCTGTGGTCGGCTTCAAGAAATCAGGCAAAACTACCGTCGTCGAGGGATTGGTACGGGAGCTCGTCAAGCGGGGTTATCGCGTGGGCACAATCAAGCACATTCGCGAGGAGGAGTTCTCCATAGATGTACCGGGCAAGGACACCTGGCGCCATGCCCAAGCGGGTGCGAGCATGATAGTGAGTCTAGCACCCCGCGAGGTTGCGACTATAACGAAACGCTCCGCAAAGCTCGAGGATGTCATGTCCATGTTTCAATGGTTAGATTTCGTCATCATCGAGGGCTTCCGCAAGTCCAAGGGAATGGCCAAGATAATTATCCCTCGAACTGCTGGTGAGGTCGCCAAGCTCGTGGACAAGTTCACGATCGCGTGCATCGAATATGGCAGGCGAGGTCTGCCCGTGCTCAAGTTAAATCGAGTCAAGGAACTCGCGGATATAGTTGAGGAAAAAGCCCTGCCAGTACTGCCCGGCCTCGACTGTCGCAGGTGCGGATATTCGAGCTGCGAGGAGTTTTCGCTGGCGATGCTCTCCGAGCGGGCGAAGGTGGAGGATTGCCAACCGATGTACGACTTCGTCATGCTCCGCGTGGACGGCAAGGTGATCCCCCTCAGTCCATTCGTGCAGGACATGATAGCAGGCACCATCAAGGGAATGCTTTCCTCATTGAAAGGTGCGAAGGGTAAGGAGTTTGAGCTTAGGGTGAGAAAACATGCGCGATAGATTCGGAAGGCCGCTGACTGGCCTGAGGGTCTCCGTGACGAACGACTGCAACCTGAACTGCTTTTACTGCCACCGAGAGGGTTGCCGAAATGGCGAGCGCGAGATGTCAGCAGATGAAATCGGAAAAATCGTCGAGGTAGCTGCCGAGTTCGGCGTCAGAAAGGTTAAGCTGACAGGGGGTGAGCCCATCCTGCGTCGCGACATAGCGGACGTGGTCGCTGGGATAGCTAGGGCACCAATTGAAGAGGTCTCGATGTCCACGAACGGCACGCTGCTCGCGGACGCTGCATACGAGCTAGCAGATGCTGGACTTGCGCGCGTCAACATCAGCCTCGATACTTTGAATCCGGAGACTTATGCATCTATAACTGGCAAACATCTGCTCGAGGATGCCATCTCGGGCTTAGATGCCGCACTGGATGCCGGCCTGAAGCCCGTGAAGCTAAACATGGTGGTGCTAGCTGGTTTGAACGATGGCGAGATCGAACGAATGATCACCTATGCATCCAGCAGGGGTGCGATCCTGCAGCTCATTGAACTCCTGAAGATGCCGAACGGTGGACAAAATTTCACCAGCTACCATCTTGATCTTCACAATGTAGAGCGATGGTTGAGCGAGCGAGCGAGTGCAATCCAGACTCGCCACTCGATGCATGCGCGCAAGAGGTACGTCTTGCCAGAAGGTGAGGTGGAAGTGGTTAGACCGATGCACAATTCCGAGTTCTGCATGCACTGCACTCGCCTCCGCCTGACGTCAGATGGCTACTTGAAGCCATGTCTCATGCGCAACGACAACCTAGTGGACGTGCTTTCGATCCTGCGCGGTGGGGATATTGACGAAGTACGAAAAGCTTTCAAGGATGCGATCTTACAGCGTGAGCCCTACTTCAAGGTGCTCCCTTCGCAATTGTGCCCTTAGTTAGATAGTCGATCTCAGCATCCTCGAGATCTAACTCCTCAGCTATCCGATTTGCTGCCTTTTTATCACACCTAAAAATCACACCCATGTACGGCAGGAAGTGTTTCCTTGCCTCACGACTGGAGGTATGACAGCGCGAGGCGATTTTCTTGGCCATGCTATCCCTCACAGCTCGTACTGCCCTAGTCCGGCCCATGAGCACCCCAGAGCTCGGCGCTTGAAATCTAATGTGTTTCAGCTCACCTTGGCGGGAGAGTGCAACGCCAGCAGTCATTAGGTCGCCGGCGTAACCCATCATGCCATAAGCCTGCCTCCTCCTGATGCGGCCGAGAAATATATCGGCGCGGGAGAGAGCCTCGTAAACTCGCTCCAAGTCAGCTGGATCGGAAAGCATCCTGGGAATGTTCTCGCTTATCCAGTCTATTGCATCATTAGGCGGCCTGTCGAGCGCCCAAAGCAGCCCCCTCGCCTGCCTGCTCGAGGTGGCATGCATGAGCTGGCTCAGCACCTCGAAGATGTTGACTTCCTTGTCGCGCCTGTAGACGACTACATCTTTCATTGAGAGGCGCCGTTTGCCGATCGCCACGGCCTGAATGTCGTTTATCGCCGAGCGAAGGTCGCCCCGCGTCGCCTCCGCAATGATGTTGAGGGTCAAGGGTTCAGCCTCGATCTTTTCTGCCTTGCATATCCGCCCTAGGACTTTGACGATCGAGTCCTGCGTCAGGCGCCTGAAGTTCACGAGCAGGCATAGGGCCCGAATCGTCCAAGGTATCGAGTACTGGTCGTTCGCGATGAGCACGACGGGATTGCTGGTCTCCTTCAGTACCTGCTCAATCGCTCGGTAGCCTCCTCGGTCAGCAGTGCCGTATACGTTGTCCGCCTCATCAAGCACGACTAGACGTTTTCCAGCCGCTCCAGCGAAGAGCGTCCCCGTCGTCGCAGCAGTGCCCGCCACCTTCTGGATAATGTTGAACGTTCGCTTATCGCTCGCGTTCAACTCGATGAGATCCCAGCCTAGCCCCCTCGCCAGGGCGATGGCCGTTGCAGTCTTGCCTGTGCCAGCTGGCCCGTAGAGGAGCGCCGCGGTCTTCTCAGGCCTGCCCCTCTTCCAGCCCTCTGCCCACTTCAGCAATGATTGAATCGCTTGGGGCTGGTCAATGATATCGCTGAGCTTATGCGGCTGGTATTTGTCAGCCCAAGGCTCGAACATCAGGACACCTGAGCTAGGATTTCAGCCTGTCGCCTATCAAACTGAAATGTGCTAAAACAGCTTCGAGTTGAATTCGTTCGCTCGCTCCCTCGGTCAGCCTGAAATCGAACTCCCCCACCTTGTCGATGAGCTTGACCTTCACGGGCTCGGGGATCTTGAGGTTGAATATCTCCCGGTGGATCTGATCCAAGATATCCTCGCCAGCCAGCCCCTGATTCACGAGCAGGTCGTAGAGCTTGTTCCGGGCCTCCTCGAACTTGCCGTCGAGCGCGAGCTCAAGCATCTGCCTCACCTCCTCGGGGCGGGCTGCGGCGCTCACCTCGTAAACGGATTTTTCATCCACCTTTCGCCTCATGGTTGAAGCTGTCTGCAAAATATTCGTAGCGCGGCGCATATCTCCCTCTGAGACATATGCGATCGCTTTAATGCCGTCAGGGGTCAGGGTGAGCTTCTCCGCGCGGGCTATTCGCTTCAGATAATGGTCGATGTCTTCCTCATTCAACTTTCTGAACCTGAAAATCGCACATCTAGATTGAATTGGTTCTATGATGCGGCTCGAGTAGTTGCAGTCCAAGACGAACCTGCATGTGTGGGTATACATCTCCATCGTCCTTCGCAGCGCGTTCTGGGCATCGGGTGTAAGGGCATCGCTTTCGTCCAACAGGATTATCTTGTACGGAACGTCGCCGATTGGCCTCGTCCTCGCGTAATCCTTTACCTTAGTACGGATGGTGTCTATCCCTCTTTCATCCGAAGCATTGAGTTCCAAAAAATTCTGCCGCCAGCCTTCGCCGAACAGCTCGCGAGCAATGCATAGTGCAGCCGTGGTCTTCCCACTGCCAGGTGGCCCAGCGAACAGGAGGTGGGGGAGAGATTTCTTATCGACGAAGCTCTGAAGCCTGTTGACGACTTCATCCTGCCCGACGATCTCCGACAACTTCTTCGGGCGATATTTTTCAACCCAAATTTCCTCGACCTCTACCAAGCTCACACCCGCTTGAGTTTCTCGCGCATCTGCTTTTTGGCGGTCTTTGCGTAGGACTCGAGCAGGCTGTCGATTACCTTGCCTACTACCTCACGCTCGAATTTTCCGCGTGAGATTTGCACTTTGAACACATACCTAAGGCCACCTCTTCCCTTGCTTATTGTTTTCTTGAGCAATCCTCGCTTGCAGAGCGAGTTCATCGCAGCTGTGACGGTTGGGCGGTTGATGCTGTGCTTTGATTTGAGGAGGGTATAGATGGTTCGCGCCGTGGCACTTTTTTCCCTCCACATTATACCCATGACTTCAGATTCAAGGGGACTCAAAACGGTCTGCAGTCCCTGCCTGTAAGGCTTGTACTCGGTCCAGCTGAACAATTCATCACCAGGAGACAACCAAAGGTAGCATTGCCTATCAATAAAAACTTTAGGTCATCGATAGTGAATTTATAAAACATCGCTGATGATAAGGTTCAGGGCTTGAAAACATGATTCAACCAGCTCCGAAGGTCTATGACGCGAGAAGATCAGAGCGGGAGGTCATTGACTGGTGGAAATCGAATGACATTTACAACAAGGTCAACCGAATGCACGCCGGCGATCGTCCATGGTTTTTCCTAGATGGGCCACCTTACGCAAGCGGAGCGATCCACCTCGGCACCGCCTGGAACAAGATCATCAAGGATGCGATCCTGCGCTACAAGACCATGCGGGGCTTCAACGTCCGAAAGCAGCCTGGCTGGGATTGTCATGGCCTACCGATCGAGGTTAAGGTTGAGGAAAAGCTGGGAATAAAATCCAAGAAGGAGATCGAGCAGACATTCGGAGTAAAAAAATTCATCGACGAGTGCAGACGATGGGCTCTCGACCATGTCGCGCTAATGACGGAGCAATTCAAACTCTTAGGCGTATGGATGGACTGGAATTCCCCATATGTCACCTTCACAAATGATTACATCGAGTCGGCTTGGTGGACCCTCAAACGGTCATACGAGAAAGGCCTGCTGCGCATGGACCTCCGGGTCATTCACTGGTGTCCCCGTTGCGAGACGGCTCTAGCCGAGCACGAGGTCAGGGGCGAGTACTCCGATGTTCGGGATCCATCGCTTTTTGCGCGCTTCAAGCTGGTCGGAAAACCAAATGAATACCTCCTCATCTGGACGACCACACCCTGGACCTTGCCAGCAAACGTTGCAGTCTGCGTGCATCCCGACCACCTCTATGCGAGGGTTGGGGTCGGTGACGACATCTACATCCTGGCGGAGGCCCTCGTCGCTGATGTAATGGGTAAGTTAGGCATCAGCAACTACAGGCTGATGGGCCAGGTGAAAGGGAAGGAGCTAGAGGGCACCAGCTACGAACATCCATTGCTGGAGGAGGTGCCGAAGCAGCGAGAGTTCACGCAGCACCATCGGGTGATCTGCGGCGAGCACGTCACGCTTGAGGAGGGGACAGGCTGCGTCCACACTGCTCCAGGGCACGGTGAGGAGGATTTCGTCATAGGTGTAAAATACAATTTGCCCGTCTTCAGCCCAGTAGGTCCTGACGGAAAGTTCACGGCCGATGCCGGTAAATATTCTGGATTGTTCGTGAAGGAAGCCGACAAAACTATTCTCGATGATCTCAAGCAGAAGGGCGTGCTCTTGAAGCATGAGGTGATCACGCACTCCTACCCTCACTGCTGGCGCTGTCAGACGCCCCTCATCTTCCGAGCCACCCCTCAATGGTTCCTGAAGATATCTGAGATCAAACCCAAGATCCTCGAGAAAAATGCGGCGGGCGTCAGATGGGTCCCGGATTGGGTCGCCGCGCGCTATACCAACGGCGTGGAGTCGGTTGGAGATTGGTGCATCTCCCGCCAGCGTTATTGGGGCGTCCCGCTCCCGATTTGGACTTGCAAAAGTTGTAACAATATAACCGTGGTCGGCAGCTTGCAGGAACTCGCGAGCGCATCCTCAACTTCACTGGCAGAGGTCGATTTGCACAGACCACAGGTCGATGATGTGGTGCTACGCTGCCAGAGCTGTAAAGGTGAGATGAGGCGCGTGCCAGATGTGCTCGACGTCTGGTTCGACTCGGGCATATGCTCTTGGGCGAGTTTGGGCTATCCAAAGCGGGATGAGCCATTCAAAAGCACATGGCCGAGCGACTTCATCACTGAGGGCGAGGATCAGGTGACGAAGTGGTTCTATAGCCAGCAGGCGGCCTCGGTAATAGCCTTCGACGAGGTGCCATACAAGCTCGTGCTCATGCACGGCTTCGCGCTGGACGAACACGGCAGGAAGATGTCAAAATCGTTGGGCAATGTGATAGAGCCAAGCGAAGTCATCGAAAAGTACGGCGCGGATGTGCTGCGCTTTTACATGCTCTCCGCTAACGCGCCTTGGGAAGATCTGAGGTTCAGTTGGAAGAGCATTGATGTCGTCGGTAGGATGCTAAACGTGCTCTGGAACGTCTACGTGTTCGCGACGACTTACATGGCACTGGACGGGTTCGACCCCACGAAGGTGAACATGAGAAGAATTCAGGATAGCTTTTTGCCCGAGGATTTTTGGATGATCTCCCGCATAAATAGCGTCACTCGAGAGGTCACCCAGGCATTTGAGGCATTTGACCTTCATGTGGCAGCGAGGGTCCTATCGACCTTCGTGCTCGAGGACCTGAGCAGGTGGTATGTGCGCCTCATCCGCGCTAGGACTTGGACAGAGCGTGAAGACCCTGTGAAGCTTGCAGCTTACGTCGTGCTATATCAGGCACTACATAACTTGCTGAGGTTGTCGGCGCCTCTCATGCCATACGTGACGGAGGTCATGTACCGTGGCTTGGTCAGGGCAGTCGATGGTCGGGCGCCGGAAAGCGCACACATGCTGCCGTGGCCCACAACTTATGACGCCGCGATTGACGTCGAGCTCGAGCAGGGCATGAAAATCGCCCGCGCATTCGTCGATGGCGCAGCGGTGGCGAGGCAGCAGGCAAATCTGAAGCTGCGGTGGCCGGTGAAAAAGGCGATCGTGCGGATTCCCTCTTCGGAGACCAAGTCGCTGCTCACTGGACTTCAAACCCTGCTCAAGAGCCAGCTGAATTGCAAGGAACTCGCCCTACTTAGGCAAGATGAACAAGTCGCCGAGCTCCACCTCGTCTGTAAGCCGGACGTGGAGAGTTTGAAGAGAAAATTCGGTGAACAAGCGCTGGAGATCTCCGACGCGCTCCAGGGGATGGATGCTGCCCGCCTGCGTGCGGAGCTTGAGCGCTACGGATATTCAGGGTTGCAGCTCAGGGGGCAAAAATTCAGGATCTCTTCTTCAGATGTTAGGTTTGAGGAAAAGGTACCGGATGGCTTTGTATCTGCTTCGACGGAGTTCGGTCAGGTCGTGATCGATGCTCGCCTGACGCCCGAGCTGAAGGCCGAGTGTTTGGCGCGCGAGCTAGTGAGGCGGTTTCAGACCATGCGCAAGGAGCAGGATCTAGCGATGGAGGAGCGCGTGGACGCGATGATCGGCACGGACGTCGGTGAATACCTAAAGCTGCTCGCCGCCCAGCAGGAATACATCGTTCGAGAGGTTCGCGTACGAAACCTACAAATCCTCCCAACGACTGGGGTCGGTGGTCCTGGTTATATCAAGGACTGGGATATCGACGGCGATAGATTCAAACTGCTTTTGAGGCGCCTATCTGGTTAGCAGGGGGTCTTCTTCTTCTTTTTCGATTTACAAACCATTTCCTACCACCTACTTACCTTTTGTTATTATCTCACCGACGCGCTTCAGGAGAGCTCTCTCGTACTCCATCAGCAGCTTACGCCTCGTGTGTTCCAGGCGCCTGATCTTGCCAGCGAATTTACGGATCATCACCACGGTTACGAAGACTGGCGCTGCGGCCGCTAATATCATCAGCGATATCGAGGCGGACGGCATTTCTCTCAGCAGCGAAGCGTTCGAAATGATAATTGCCGAAAAAAATAGGGACAATCCGAAAACCCAGGATGCAGCTCCAAACCTCAGCATGCGCTTGGCATATCCCCACTGAATTTCGATGAGGTGGCCGAGTTCACGCTCGAGAAACTCGAGTTCACGCTTCAGTTTTGCGGCCTTCTTCGACGCTGTTTCCTTCCTCTTTGGCATGGTTTATCATCCTCCACCGCGGTTATAAATTTATCACGGACAAGTAAAAATAGGCGAGCAAATGGGCAAGACTTCACAACTCCCGGGATTTTACAAACTGAGCCCGGAAGATAGGCTGAAGGTGGTTAAGGAGTTCGCCGGCTTGACTGATGAGGAGATGGAAATCCTCAGGAGCACCGGACCCCTCAAGCTCGAACAGGCGAACAGGATGATAGAAAATGTCATCGGCACCACTGGAGTACCACTTGGCATAGCGGTGAACTTCTTCATCAACGGCAAGGATTATCTCATCCCGATGGCGATCGAGGAGCCATCCGTCGTCGCGGCCGCATCAAACGCCGCAAGGATGGCCCGAGTCAAGGGGGGATTCCGGACGAGCAGCACTGAACCCGTCATGATAGGGCAAATTCAGCTGACGGGCGTAAAAAATCCCTCTAAGGCAAAGGATGCGATAATATCGAAAAAAGAAAAAATAATCGAGATCGCGAACGAGCAGGATCCGATGCTCGTGAAGTTGGGCGGGGGGACGAAGGGTCTTGAGGTGAGGGTTCTCGACACCTCGTCCGGGTCAATGGTGATCGTCCACCTACTCGTAGACACGCGCGATGCAATGGGCGCGAATGTGATAAACACCATGGTCGAAGCGGTCGCGCCTTTCATCGAGCGGGTGACCGGAGGGAAGGTCTACTTAAGGATAGTTTCAAACCTCGCCGACCTGAGGCTGGCGAGGGCCGACGCAATCTTCGCCAAGGAGGCGCTCGAGGGGGAGGAGGTCGTAGATGGGATAATAGAGGCTTATGAATTCGCTGCCGCTGACCCATATCGATGTACCACCCATAACAAGGGGATAATGAACGGCATAGTGGCAATCGCATTGGCCACGGGCAACGACACGCGAGCCCTGGAGGCGGGTGCCCATTCATTCGCCGCCATGAATGGCAGGTACAAGCCCTTGACTACTTGGAAGAAGACCCCCGAGGGAGACCTACTTGGCAGGATCGAGCTTCCGATGGCGGTGGGGATCATAGGTGGCACAACCGCGGTACATCCAGTGGCGAAGATATGCCTGAAAATCCTAGGTGTAAAGACGGCCAGAGAGCTTGGTGAAGTGATGGCAGCCGTGGGATTGGCCCAAAATCTAGCTGCGCTCAGGGCAATGGTCACAGATGGAATACAGCGCGGTCACATGAAGTTGCACGCTCGAAACATAGCCGTGATGGCGGGTGCTAAGGGAGAACTCATAGATGAGGTTGCAGAGCGGTTAGTCAGGGAAAGAAAGATCAGGGTGGATAGGGCAAAGGAAATTTTACAGGAGTTAAAATAGCTTAGTTTATAGATTACTTTCACTCACCTCTCCCCCAAAATCTCTTTAAGTCTCAGGTCGACAACTCTTCGGGGCTGGACAGTGAGCATGAGCTTTGAGCAGATGGTTCAGGAAATTTTGGGACGCGGGAAGATCGGTTATGATGAACTCATGTCCCGCATAAAACAGAAGCAGGATGAGTTGAGCGGTTTTGTGACGCCCGAGGGAGCCGCGATCATAGTTGGGCGCGAGCTCGGCGTCGAACTGGTGAGGAGGGAACCCGAAGTTAGGGAGCTGAAGATCGAGGACCTGATGTCTGGGATGTCTAACGTTGACATGGTCGGGCGGGTCATCCGGATCCACGAGCCTCGAACCTTCGAGCGGACGGACGGGTCAGCAGGGCGGGTTGCAAATCTTATGATTCAAGATAAAACTGGTCAGGTTCGTGTCGTGCTTTGGGACGATAAGGTTTCGCTCATCGAGGAGGGTAAAATCCAGAAGGGCATGGCGCTGCGGGTCAAAGGTGCATATATCCGCCAAGGGGTCGACCAGCAGCCTGAACTCAACGTCGGCTTGCGAAGTTCAGTCATCTCTAATCCTGATGATTCTCGCGCGGCCGATTTGCCCCCCCTGCCTGAGATGAAGGTCAAGATCGCGGACCTGAAGCCCGAGCTGACGGATGTTGACGTATTGGGTAGGGTCATCGCCTTGAGCGAACCCAGGACTTTCGAGCGGCCAGATGGCACGACAGGAAAGGTGGCGAGTCTGATGTTGACGGACGCGACAGGCCAAGTGCGAGTTTCATTGTGGGACGAGAGAGCAGAACTCGTGCAGAACATCAAGCGGGGAGATGCCGTGAAACTGGAAAATGCTTACGTGCGGCTGGGGCTGCGCGAAAAACCAGAACTTCATTTGGGTTGGCGCGGTCGCCTGTTGCTAAATCCGCCAGAATCAGAAGCTGTCGAGTTGCCGAGGCTGGAGGTGCACCTGCTGAAAATCGAGGAGGTGGAGGCCGACATGCCCATGCTCGACCTAGCTGGAAGGGTGAGGAGAAAATTCCAGCCCCAAGAGTTCAGGCGGGACGATGGTTCAAGCGGGAAGGTTATGAGTGTAATTTTGGCAGATGAGACGGGCATCATCAGAGCTTCCTTCTGGGATGGTATGGTCGGGCTCGCGGAGAAATTATCGCCTGGCAATATCGTGCTCCTCCGCAACGTTTATGCTCGCGTTGGTTTGGCGGGCAGGCCCGAGATCCACGTCGGTCGGGCCGCTGGGGTTGAGATAAATCCGGCTGGCGTGGGGGTGGGCGAACTTGAGCCCAGCCGCATCGGAATTGGAGAGATTGAGCCGGGGATGGATGCGCTCGAGGTGATAGCTAGAGTTGTGGAGGTGGCTGGGCCGAGGGAGTTCACTCGCGCTGACGGTAGCAGGGGAAAAGTTGCCACCCTCGTCATCGGAGATCAGACAGGCACGACTAGGGCATCGCTCTGGCAGGAACATGCCGATGAGGTCAAGCAGATAAAAGTTGGTGATATTGTGAAGTTCGTCAATTGTTACAGCACCGTCGGCCTCTTCGGGCAGCCTGAGATCCACCTCGGCAGGCAGGGGGAGTTCGAGGTCAATCCATCAGTTGTTGAGGAGTTGCCCCAGGCAGATGTACTCGCAATGGCGGCATCCGTTCCAGAGAGTGTTGATATTGCATCTCTCCAGAGGGAGGGCATGCGCGTCCAGCTGCGCGGGACCATAGTGCAGGTCTTCCACAGGCGGCCACTTTTCGATGTTTGCCCCTCCTGCGGTCGGAGCCTGGGGAGCGTAGACACGAGCTTGATGTGCGAGGAGTGCGGGAAGGTCGTGAAGCCGGAGCATCGGGTGGTGCTGAGTTTTGTGATCGACGATGGCACAGGCAACATCCGCGCCGTGCTCTTCGGTCGCGTCGCCGAGAAGCTCTTGGCCATGAATGCGCAGCAGGTTTTCGAGCAGTTCAAGCAGTCAAATGATTTGGTGGAGCTCTACGACAGATTCGGTTTGATCGGGCGCGAGGTCATCCTGGCTGGCACGACTCGCTACGACAAGTACTTCGGCCAGCTCGAGCTCAGGGCAGATGATGTTCAGCTGCCAGATCCTAAGAAGGAGGCATGGCATCTGTTGGAAAAGATTAAAGTTGAGGTGGCTGACAAATAAACAGAGGCATTGACTTGGCTGAGGAAGTTAAGCGTTCGGTTGAAAGTTTGCCAGGCGTTGGTGAGGCGACAGCTGAGAAGCTTCGCGAGGCCGGCTACACTACAGTTGAATCGCTCGCCGTCGCCACCGTGGCGGAGTTGCGGGAGGCCGCGGAGATAGGCGAGGTTCAGGCAAAGAAGATCATTGCCGCAGCCAGGAAGGCGGCGGAAATAGGAACTTTTTTGACGGCGGATAAAGTCCTCGAGCTGAGGAAGACCGTCGGATGGATAACCACCAGCAGCAAGCAGCTCGACGCGTTGATCGGGGGAGGCGTTGAAACTCGGGCAGTTACGGAGGTATTCGGGGAGTTTGGATCCGGCAAAAGTCAGCTGGGCCACCAGTTGTGCGTGAACGTTCAGCTTCCGCGGGAGAAAGGTGGCTTGGATGGTCGTGCCATCTACATAGATACCGAGAACACATTCAGGCCCGAGAGGATCCTGAGCATGGCGGCGGGGGCGGAGCTCAACCCAGAAGAGGTGCTCCGAAACATCCTCGTGGCGAGGTCCTACAACACCGACCAACAGTTGCTCATAGCTGAGAAGGCCGAGGAGCTGGTCGAGAAGGAAGGGGTGCGGCTCATGGTCATCGATTCCCTCACATCCCACTTCCGGGCTGAGTTCATCGGGAGGGGAACTTTGGCAGATAGACAACAGAAGCTCGCGCGCCACCTGCTCGTCCTCCACCGCATAGCGGATCTCCAGGACATCGCGATTTTCGTGACAAATCAGGTCCAAGCCAGGCCTGACCTGTTCTTCGGGGACCCGACTCGCCCGATAGGTGGGCACATACTCGGCCACTCCGCGACGACGCGCATTTACCTGCGCAAGTCCAAGGGGGGGAGGCGCATCGCGAGGGTAGTGGACAGCCCCAACCTGCCTGAGGGCGAATCGATATTCATGATAACCGAGAGCGGCATCAGGGATTGATCGGTGGAAATTTTGATAAAAGCGATGGCTATCGACATCGATGGCACAATGACATATAAGGATCGGAGACTCGACATCGCGGCTGTAGATGCTGTGAGGAAGGCGGAGGCTGCGGGTTTGTCCGTCGTGCTCGCCACCGGAAATATCACCTGTTTTGCGGAGGCCACGGCGGTATTATTGGGTGCATCCGGCCCAATCGTAGCCGAGGATGGTGGCGTCGTGTTCGACAGGGTGAGCGGGAAGGAACATGTGTTGGGGGATCGGGTCGAGGCCGAGCGGGGGCTGGTCGCACTTAGGAAGACGTTTGGCAACCTGAAGCAGACGAGGAACTCCATGATGCGTTTAACGGGCCTGACGATCGAGCGGACGGTAACAGCTGAGCAGGCGATGGATGTCTTTCGTCGCGAGGGCTTCAAGTTGATAGCTGTTGATTCAGGTTTCGCCATCCACATCAAGGACCCCGAGGTCAACAAGGGCAACGCGTTGCGAAAGGTGGCTTCATTGCTTAAAATATCGACGGCTGAGATTGTTGCGGTGGGTGATGCGTTGAACGACATCGAGATGCTCAGGGTCGCGGGGGTCAGCTTCGCGGTGGCAAACTCGGATGAAATGGTGAAGGAGGCCTGCACCCATGTCACATCCGAGCCATATGGGAAGGGCGTCGCGGAGGCAGTGGAAAAGATCCTAGAGCTCTATCGCTAGCGCTTCTTCTTTTTACCCCAAAGGCCGTGTACGATTTTCTTCACTCCAGCTTTTTGTGGTTTAACCCGACGCCTCAGACCCAAAATGTTTTCCGCAAGTTTCATGAAAGCTTGGGCAGCGGGCGACTTGGGCTCACAAATGACCACTGGCTTGCTAAATGCAGCGGAGCGTCTGACTTCTGGATCTTCAGGTATGACCGCGAGCACATGCAGGTCGAGCAGGGACTCTATCTTCTCCTTAGGCAGGTCCACGCCCTCATCCGTTGTGCGGGTGACCACAACTCCTATTGGCTTCACCCCAAGGTTCTCGGAGATGATCTTCGTCTTCAGAGCGTCTGATAGGGATGCGATGTCAGGGGTGACCACGAGGATCGCCTCCTGCCCCATGGTCAGTGCCGTGATCGCGTCTCGATCCAAGCCAGCTGGGCTGTCGATGAGCAAGATCTCGGTCCTCTCGGCGAGCTCCGAGACGGCCTTTTTAAACCGTTCGAGCTTGGTCCTCCTCACGCCCTCGAGCGAGATGCTTGATGGAACGACCTTTACTCCAGCTGGCCCCTTGTACGTCGCCTGAGCCACGCTCGCCTCGCCCGCTAGCACATCGTGAAGGGTTACCTCCTGGTCCTCAAGGCCGAGCATCAGCCCGAGGTTCGCCATCGTTATATCTGCATCCAGAATCGTGACCTTCTTGCCTAGCTGAGCCATAGCCGTGCCGAGGTTCGCGACGACCGTGCTCTTGCCAGTCCCACCCTTCCCCGAGGCGAATGTGATGATGCGCGTCATACGTTTCAATAGGAATTCGTGGTTCGGCTTAAATCTATTAGTTTTGAGGTCAGAATTTTTTGTTCATCGCATTTTTATTCAAAACCACATCTACACAGAACGGTGGTCGATTGAAAATAGGCATCATAGCTGACCCGCACTCGAACCTCGCCGCACTTCAGGCCGTGCTCGAGCAAATGCCGAAGGTCGATGATATCATCTGCGCCGGAGATCTCGTCGGCTATGGCGCTGAACCAAATGAGGTCATAGACCTGGTCAAGAAAAGGGGCATGCGAGCCGTCCTAGGCAATCACGATTACGGGGCAATCTCTCGTGATGTCGCTGGTTTCAATCCACTCGCAGCTAAAGCTGTTCTTTGGACGGCCGATAACCTGAGAGAGGAAAACGCGAAATATTTGCGAGGTCTGCGGGAGGAACTGGCGCTGACATACGGAAGCAGACGCATATACGTCGTCCACGGAAGCCCCCGAGACCCACTTTTCGAGTACGTCTTTCCAGACCTGCCGAATCGCGAGCTTTTAGAACTGACGCGCAAGGTCGATGCTGACGTCATAGTCCTGGGCCATACCCATGTGCCGATGCAGCGGGTCATCCAGGGAAAGCTCGTCCTCAACCCTGGAGGGGTCGGGCAGCCCAGGGACCGGGACCCAAGGGCGAGCTACATGCTCCTGACGCTCGACGATGAGATCAGCGTGAAGCATGAAAGGGTCGAGTACGATGTCGAGAAGACGGCCAAAAAAATAGAGGCTGCTGGCCTGCCTAGCGAGCTCGCGACGAGGCTATATTTCGGATGGTGAATCAGAGCAGCCGGGGCTCTGTCGGCGGCGAAGGTGCAGGTGCCGCTGGCGCAGGAGCAGGCGCCTGTTCGGCTGGCCTCGACATGGGCTTCTTCAGCTGCTGGATGACGAGGACCCTCTCATTGACGACGATGTAATCTCGCATCGCCATCACCGAGCTGAATGGAAGCAGTGCATTTCCGCTCGAGTCCTTCGAGATGTTTCCCAGAGCTTCCCTCGTTATGGGCTTCACGACGAGCGAGATTATCCTGCCGCTCTCCTCGTCCACGAGCATGTCCTGGAGCCTTCCCACCTGCAGGCCGCGGTCAGTTAGGACGTTCATGCCCCGCAGCCTGCTCGCGAAGATCTGTGCCAAGTTTCGACCCAGCCCTAACTTTGTGGCACCCGCTTAAAAGTTTAGGGGCGAAGGCCTACAGCGAGGGAAACATTGTCCATCGACGAGGCTAATTCGATGTGATTTTTGAAGGAAGCGGCTTGGTGCCGTCACTGTTTTAAAAATGTTGGACTGATTTATTGAGGGAGACGAATGAAGCGGATTGCATTCGGTGCCGTATATAAACCGGAGCCTGAAGGTGGATACTCGGCCTTTTGCCCAGAGCTCGGCGTCGCCAGCCAAGGCGAGACGATTGAGGAAGCTGGAGCAAACCTCAAGGAGGCGGTTGAGCTCTACTTGGAGTCGGCCAGAGAATTGGGCATTCTCGAGTGGATATTGGAGGAAGCGCTGGAGAACCTAAAGGAGGCCATCGAGCTATACATAGAGGATGAGGATGCTGAGGTGCCGCCGTGGCGGATGATGCCCATCGTCACGAAATAATCTTTAGGAAATTTTCACTTCCCAGGATAAGGGTCCTGCGGTATTCCCGCAACTTTAGCAGGTGTTTATCGCCTGTAACTATGTAATCTGCAGCGCCCTCAACGGCACACTCTAAAATACGATTGTCACTTTCATCATCCCTTATCACGTTTAACCTGCTCTTCGGTTCGATCACGGTTGAATTTGCAATTATGAGTTCTACTGTTTCTTTAATTCGCCCCGCCTGAACACCAAACTTCTTGTCCAACACATTTTCAATTTCAGCGAGAATGGCTCCCGAGATCAGAAGTTCAAATTTTCCTTCGAGCGCTTTCCTCAAGATCTCGTATTCATTGCCGCGCCAAAAGAAGGAGGATATCAATACGTTGCTATCTAGAACCACTCGCACGGGCTCCCCCTCTGAATTCTTGGATCGCCTTCGCAACCTTTTTGCGCGTAATTCGCTTTTTTCTCACAAACTCAGTGCCCCACCCCACGAGTCGTTCAAATTCTTTAACGCTGGGGAGCTCCAGCTTTTTCAAGATGATCGTGTCCCCTTTTCCATAGACGAGGAGGCTATCCCCTTCAACCAGCCTCAGATTTTCGCGAACGCTCTTGGGGACGACGACCTGGCCCCGCTTGGAAATTTTTGTGGTTTTAATGGCCATTTTCTCACGTATGATAATCATACTTTCTTATTTTTATCATTATCGATCAATTTTGGTGCCTCGTTTAAACACAAGTTTTGGCATGTTTCCGGCACTAAAATTATGCCACGGGGGAAATTACTTATGGCTCATCGACGAGGCTAATCCAAGGTGACCCCACGAGCTCGGAGTTCAGGAAGGCAGCGGAAGAGGTTAAGAAAATTTTTGAGGAGAGGGGAACGAGGGTTCTGGAAGAGGCCAGGTCGAGCGTCGGGCGGGAAAAAATAGAGAGCAGGGAGGCCAGGGAAGCGTTGCTCTATTTCATAACCTATCGCCCGGATGTCTTCAGGCCAGCGTTGCTCTCCCTGGCGTGCGAGGCAGTCGGGGGCGACCCATCAGTCACAGCTCACGCAGGAAGTGCATTGATCCTCTTGAGCGGAGCATTCGACATCCACGACGACATAATCGATAAAACAGTGAAGAGGGCGAGGAGGCCGACAATCCCCGGAAAATTTGGCCCGGACATTGCTTTGCTTGCTGGCGACGCCTTAATTTTCAAGGGATTGGCTGAACTCTTCGAGAGCGTGATGCGATCGGATTTGCCGACAGAGAAAAAGCTGGAGATCGTTCGGGCGATAAAGGAGCTTTACTTCGAGCTCGGGGATGCCGAGGCGATGGAGCTCAAGTTCAGGGCCCGGACAGACGTCAAGCCCGAGGACTACATTAAGGTGATGAGGAAGAAGGCTGGGGACGTCGAGGCCTACATGAAGGTCGGGGCGATGCTAGGGAGAGGGAGCGAGAAGCAGGTGAAAGCGCTTGGGGAGTACGGGAGGCTCCTGGGCATGATGATCCTCCTGCGAGACGACCTTCAGGACCTCCTCGATTTCGATGTCGAGCTCCCCCTGAGGGTGAGGGAGGAAAGCCTTCCCCTGCCCCTGCTCTACGCCCTGCAGGACAAAAGCAGGAGGCGGGCTATCCTGGCGATCCTGAAGGAGGGGGAGGTCAGGGGGAAGAGGGCACGGCGCCTGTACAAGCTCGTCCGGGAGGCGGGTGGGGTCGTCAAGCTGGGGAAGCTCCTGGAGGGCCTCAGGGATGAAGCTATATCGGCCGTGAAGGGCCTCAAGAATGAGGAAATATTTATTAAAATATTGGAAGCCACGCTACCGCTGGGATTGCTATTAAAAGAGAAATAAAAAATAATAAAAAAAGACTAGCTTGCGTCTACCATACGCCCCAGTTAAGCACCGGAGACCACAACTTCCTCTTGTCCATTCCCCTCGACCTCCTCCTTTTGTATATGTGTTCTACACAAATACATCAGGGAGGGGGGGTATTTAAAGGTTCCCATTTGAGCGAAAATAGGGGAGAAAATGGTGAAAAAAGCTCTATTTAGTGGGATTTCAATTCATCGCGGGCAATTTTTCCTTATTTTTTTCCTGATTTTTAACTCACTCACTTGGTTTTTTACTATTTTGTATGTTGTTCGGGATCAACCACTTTTTTGGCTACTCCCCGCCGCTACTTTAATATCCTTACTTATCGGACCCCTGATTGCCGAGAAGATTTCTAGAAAACGTTTTTTATTTTCTTGGGCACTAGTAGGCGTTATTTCATCATTATCTTCTATGATTTTACTGTCTAAATTTGGCGAATACGGAACAGCGACATCGTTAATCTTATGGGGATTCGCATTTGGGATCGGTTTTCCTTCATGTTTAGCCCTAATGCCCATCCTAAGCCGAGTTGAGGAAAGAGGACGTGTAGGAGGAATAATTTTCTTCATAACCTACGCTACTTTACCACTGTTTATGTTAACTATCGGAAATTTAGATATTGTTTCGAGTTTATTTCTACTCACACTGTGGAGATGCTTCAGCCTCATTTTATTCCTTCTTAAGGTAGATATGGGTGTCTCGCTCAAACCAGTTTCTTATTCTTCTATCCTCTCTCACAGGCAATTTTTGCTCTATTTTTTACCATTTTTGGTTTTTTGTATAATCAATGAATTAGAACGTCCTATCTTCAAGGAATCTCTTGGCGTCGGCTTATGGGAAACTCTGGGGACGGTTGAGTACTCAGTCGGGAGCTTTTTGTGCCTCATCAGCGGTTGGTTATTGGACTTTAAGGGAAGGAGATGGACAGTTCTCATAGGATTCGTGACGTTGGGTTTAGGATACGCCGCGCTCGGCTTTTTTCCCTTTACTTCAACGGCGCAGGCCTTTTTCATCCTCACAGATAGTATCGCATGGGGTGTTTTTACCGTAACATTTGGACTTGTTATATGGGGGGACATAGCAAGCAATCAGCGAGCAGAGAAATTTTACGGATTAGGAAGCGTCCCCAGCTCTTTGGCCTTAGTATTGGCCATGCTTTCCTTGCCACTGCTGAAGACTTTAGACGTGGGTAAAGCCTTCCCGTTGGCAAGCTTCTTCCTCTTCCTGGCCGTGATCCCGATCTTCTTTGCCCCGGAGCTCCTCCCGGAGAAGGTGGTCAAGGAGAGGGAGCTCAAGAAGTACATGGAGGAGGCCAAGAAGGTCGCTGGGAAGAGCTGAGTTCGAAAGAGGCCTCAAATATTTAAGTAAGAAAGTAAGAATTACATCTGGTGAGTTTATGGTCGAATACGAGAAACCCGATGTTGCGGTCGTTACTACTAAGGGCCAAGTGGTTATCCCCAAAGCAATCAGGGAAAAGCTCGGCATGGGGCCAAAAACAAAGCTTCTAGTTTATGGCTATCAAGATGCGGTGATCATGAAGAAGATGGAAGTACCTGACATAGCTAGAGAATTGGAAGGGATCTACAAGAAGGTTGATTCTAAGATTGCCAAGTATGGAGAGTTGACCAACAAGGAGATAAATGGAATAATTCAGGCCCATAGAAGGAAGGGAAGAGAAAGGGCTCCCCAATGAAGGCTTGAGATGAAGGTTGTTCTTGACACCAACATCTTGATATCTGCTCTAATCAAGGCTGGAAAACCAAGGGAACTTCTTTTAAAGATAGTCGAGGAGAGGGTTCAGGTAGTCCTGTCCAGGGGCATTCTGGAGGAGTTCATTGAAGTCGTTGAAGACCCAAGGATAAGGAGGTACGTTGGCGACGACGACGTAATAGCTTTTCTAAGGGTTATCGGAAGCGTTGCTAAAATTGTAGGGGTAAAATCCAAGTTCAAAGTTATAGAGGAAGATCCAAACGACGATATCATTCTGAGGACCGCCCATGATGGCAAAGCTGATTGTTTAGTATCGGGAGACAAGCATCTGCTCTCACTAGGGGAATTCAGGGGGATGGAGATAGTTACTGCGGATGAGATGCTTAAAATGTTGGTTCGGAAGGGGTAGCTTGAGGGGAAAGGCGCTGACGATAAAGAAGTGGAACGACGCTCATGCTAGGGTCTATGACGTGATAACCAACTTCCCATTCTACTGCGAGCACCTTAATCAGATCATGGCGGAGTTGGGGCCAAAAAAAGGCAAATTTTATCTCGACTTGGGCTGCGGCACCGGGAACCTTCTAGGTATAGCGGGGGGGAAGGGAATCCCATTCATTGGGGTAGATTTTTCCTCCGAGATGCTGAGGAGAGCCAGAAAGAAAGGCAAAAACCTCGTCATGGCTGACCTGCACCACCTGCCGTTCAGGGACGGATGCATAGACGGAGCAGCCAGCGTGAATGTCTTCTACCAGCTTGACCGCCCGGAGGCCTTCCTGAAGGAGATCCAAAGGGTCCTGAAGCCTGGAGGGAAGGTCGTCATCTCCACCCCAAAAAGAGGAGCATCGTCACGGAGGTTCGACCTCGAGCTCATAAAAACCGCAATTAGGAATCCAAAGCTCCTAATCAACGTCAGGAAATTGGTGGAATATAACAACATCAATAAAAAAATAATCGATACAAACCCAACCACATTTTACGGCAAAGAAGAATTAGAAAAAATGTTTAGGGATTTCGAGGTCCAAGGCATCAAGAAGGCGTACAAGGGGCAGAACTGGCTAGTTGTCGCCCGTAAGCCTGCAAAATAATGAAATCTTATGGCTTTGCTGACGGAGGGGCAGGTTTCTCCCCAGCCCTCTCCACCTTCTTTGCGATCTCGACCAAACTCTTCGAGAACGGGTGGTCGGGCTTCTCCAGCACCATTATCGTCGCCCGCTCCTGCCTCAGGACGTCGCAGTAGCACGGCAGGAGGTCCGTCACAGGCAGCTTGAAAGCCTTCTTGAACTGATCGGCCATCCTCTTCTTCATCTCCTCGCCTATGATTAACTGCTCAGGTATCTTGTTCATGATTACTATCGCCCTCTTCTCGAGCAGCTTGTACAGCTCGCCTATCATCCCCTGGGTGCCCGTGATATCCGAGGCATCCCAAGTGGAGACCACGAGTATCAGGTCTGCAGCAGCCACGGCATTTATGCTCCCGTAGCTCAGGCCGGGGCTCGTGTCGATGATCATGTAGTCCAAGGCTTGGTTCTTGATCAGGAATTCCTTTAGAGAAAGCAGCCGGCGCAAAGCCCCCATCTCCCACCTCTTATCCTTGGTTACGACGTCGCGTATTGCCTCCATCGAGGGGTTGGCTAGGGCCACGAGCAGCCTGCCGCTCGTGTTCTTTTCCTTCGAGAAGTCCTTAAGCACATCCATGGGCTCGCATGTGCCAGAGAGGAAATCGTTTATCCAATACTTTCCATCCGCAGCAAATGTCGCGTCTAAACTAGGGGCGCGCAGGTCGAGGTCGATCAGGCACACGTTTTTCCCCTGGCTTGCTAATATCGTCGCCAGGTTCGTGGAGACCAGGGTTTTGCCCGTTCCGCCCTTATAGCTGTGCACCGCGAGGACGATTCCAGGGTTCAATAGTTCATCCCCCTTCAGCCGCAACCTTGGGCTTGATCAAGGACTCGATATCCGCCTGATTCCCCTCCACCGAGAAGAACACTTGTCTGCCCTCCCTAAACTTCTTCACGTATCCCATCCTCGCGAGCTGATTTAAGTATGCGCTCTCGATCGCCCTGGCCCTGCCAGTCTCCTTAGCAACATCCTTGGCCATGGCCTTCCCGAGTTTCATGATGGTCATCGCGGTCTTCCTGAGGTGGTCCGGGAAGGAGAGGAGGGTCATGACATCAAGCCCCTCACCCTCCACTATCGTCACTTCTCCACGTTTTCTCACCGGGCGTTTTACATCCGACCCGTTGACCAAACTGTCTATTTTGCCCTCGATCCTCTCAAGAACCTTAGACAGTTCGGCCGGTTTTGGAATGCGATTATCCCTCATGTTCATTCCCGTTAAACACCCTTACACCTCGACTTAAGCCGCTTGTGAAACTATCCTCCAGGTCTATCCTCCACCCCATTTTTCTGTGGAAATGGAGGATAGCTCCATAAATCGTTTATAAATAGGGAAGCAGCAACCTCCATTTGGGATTGAAAGTTGACTGTCAACCAAGTCGTCAAACCGCTCTTCCAGTCACGCGTCATCAATTTAAGCGAAATGGTCCTGAATGCCGAGGTTGATGAGGCGACGGGGCACACCAGCCGGGACCCCAAAGTTCCCACGCAGGGAACGCGCGCCTGGAGGGCTAGTTCATTCCTCAAGAAACTAAGGGAGGAGCAGAAGTTCGCAGACATGCATGTTCACACCAGGGTCTCAGACGGAGTGTTCTCGCCCGAAGAAGTGGTCGAGCAGGCAAAACAAGCCGGGCTTACGGCGATCTGCATTGGAGATCACGATTCAATAGGTGCGGTCGAGCCAGCGCTCTGGGCTGGCCAAAGGCAGGGGGTTGAAGTGGTTCCCGCTATAGAACTCAGCTCCCAAATCGGCGCCAGGGAGCTCCACATTCTGGGATACTTCATCGACTGGCGGGCGAAGTGGTTCAGGGATAAACTCCTCGAACTCCAGGAGGACAGGAGGGAGAGGGTGAAAAAGATGGTCGGCAAACTTTCGAAGCTGGGGGTAAAAATTCCATACAACTTGATCATCTCAACTGAGGGAGGGGTGGTCGGGCGCCCTCACATCGCCTTGGCAATGTTGGAGCGAGGATATGTCGATACATTCCAGGACGCGTTTGATAAGTACCTATCTTACGGTAAACCGGCATACGTCGGTAGGTACCCGTTGACTCCGGCCGAGGCGATCGAGACGATCCATAAAGCTGGGGGCGTTCCGGTGCTCGCCCACCCGTTATACGCTCGAGCCGACGCCATGTTGCCGAAACTCGTAAAGCAGGGCCTCCGGGGGCTCGAGGTGTACCACAGCAGGCATGATGTATCGGTGACCAGGCATTACAGAAAGCTGGCAGAGAAGTACGGCCTTTTGATTACAGGCGGGTCAGACTCCCACGGTAGGGAAATATTGGTGGGGAACGTCAGGGTGCCGTACTCGTTCATCGAGAAGCTGAGGGAAGAATTGGCGAAGGGCTAGGGAGACCTATTGGCCCCTTCTAGTTGCCCTGATCATTGCCTTTAACGCATCCGTAGCAGCCAGCTCGAGCTTCTTATCGAGCTCGGCGATGAATTTGTCCGCGACTGCCCCACCCACCTGCCATAGGTCGACGTAGATCTGAGCTAACGGGGCTGCGCCGTCCTTGCTCACTCTTTTGAGGTGGGGGTCGGGTGCCAGCACGAAGATATTTCTACGCTCCACCTCGCTCGCAGGGAACCTTCGCTTTACTTCTTCTGGGTCGGCGTAAACGTAAACTTCATCGTAATCTGTTGGTGTTGTTCTAAACCTTCGATAATAGCCCGAGTAAGCGGTGAAGATCGCCCCTCGGGGCATCTGGGATTCGATCTCGAGCTCGGAGTCTGGGGAGTAGGCGGTGTAGGTGATAGTTCTGGCCAAGTTGCGGGTGGCTGCCCAATAGAGCAGCACTTTCTTGGAGTTGAGCACCCTGAACCCAAATGGCTTCTTCTCGATAGCGCGGAACTGGTTGAGCTTGGAGACAAGGCGGTTGACGGTGTTCATGGAGAGCCCGCACGCTTGGGACAGCGATTTCTGGCTCATGAACGGTTCGTTCTGCTCGTAGACCCGGTAGAGGATCTCGCGGAGGACCCAGTCGATTTTTTTAATCATCTTCCCCAGTGTCTTGAATTCAAAGGCCGAATATAAAGTTTCGGTGGATTATCCGATGTTTCCGCCGCAAATATTGGGTTTTCGGCTGTATGTGCATCGAAAAATGGTGTATGTGCACGATGAATAGTCTTTTATAACACGACTTTAACTAAAAGCAATATGTGAGGGCCCCAAAATAGGTGTATGTGCATGAAGATACCACAACGAAAACGCAAAGTTACGACTATTACCCTCGATCCGGAAATCGTGGAAAAGGCGAAAAAATACAACTTAAACATTTCCAGGCTCAGCGAAGATTCCTTGAAGGAAATGATAAAAAAACTAGAGCACGAGGCAGAGCCGATGGGGGCACCTAAAGTAAAAAAAGGAGGTGAAAAAGAGATGACTAGTAAACTTCCTTGGGCAGCAGCCGTGATCATCATAGTCGCAGCAGCGGGGCTTGGGGCTTGGGCGATCTGGGGAGGCGCGCCAACGGCACCAACACCGTCTTCACCTAGTTGGAATTCGGTCTTGGGCATGCCTTCTGGTTCAAAATCAGGAATAGTTAACGTATACATAGCCAAGACGGGCGAGAACTATAGTGAAAACTGGAGCGCCGTCGCTACCACCGACAACTATTATCTCAAGCAGACCGCGAGCGGGCAGACCGGGAGTATCCCCTACGAGACAAGTTTCGTCTTCCTCATCGAGGTCACTGGGCATGATGATAACATGGCCTACATCAATACGGACAACCTCAAGGTGGAGCTATCAGTCACCGGCTCATTTACTAAGGCAGCGGAGAACACGAATGGCGGGGACGGCACTGAGTACCAGTTCGTCTTGGATAGCACCCATATCGGCGTGAACGCAGTATGGGATAACGGTGGCAGCTTCTTCAAGCTACCCGCGGGCGGAAGCATCGACTACACGACGAAGCTGTGGCTGTGGGCTTAATCAACTGTCCTATCTTTTTTATTTTTTATTCAATTGAGTTAGCGTTAGCTATCGTTATTAATCCTTAAGAACAACGCTGAACATGGTGTGAAAATATCTGATAAAAAAACAGTTACAATCCTCGTGTTGCTCGCCCTATCTGCGGTCATGGGAATCGGATGGTTGAAAGCTGCGCTAGGCCCCCAGCCCGAAGAAATCCCCCACGATAACACCTATAATTGGGCCGAGTACTTCCACGGATACGAGGCCTATCTCGACCAGAGGATTTCTTATGCCGTCATGATAGGCACGAGCATGGCGCCAACTATCAAGGATAACGACGTGGTTCTCTGGGTCGAGGTCGATAACATGGCCGAACTCAAGGTGGGCGATATCATCATATACCAACATCCGACCAGACCATATCTCGATAACATTGCCCACAGGATAATCGAGGTGGGGACTGGGGACAGGGAAAATCAATTCCTGACCAAGGGGGACAATTCATCGGAAGAGTACTGGGTGCCGGAAGGGAACATCCATGGCCTCGTGATAGGCGTGATATACAAGAATGGCTCCTGAGCGAGTCATTTGGTCGGCATTAACATTGATATTTCCCGTTTTGCCCTTTCGATTCGGCCGGAGTGTGCCGTAGTGCCTACGATAAAGCGGAAATTTAATGTAAATGGTAGGCACTACACGAATCGCCTACTTGTCTAAAAAGTAGGGTAACAATTTAGGGAGGTTTACTTAAGTTCTTTGATATCTTAAGTTACAAAGATTTTGCGTTAACCTTATTTTGATACTTTTGTTTGGAGCGTTTCGTTTGACCCGCCTCACGGCGATGGAGATTTTTCCTCTCCCAACTCGGGCGTCAGGCGGAGGAGATAACACAAGCATGTCATTGATAGGCGCGCTCTCGAAACTCAATTTTGAAGATCACGATTGCCTTTTCATCCAACAGGATTTTGTAGAGAATCCTGATTTTTCCGACCCTCAGACGGTACGCATCAACTTCGCCCTTGAGCTTCCGGCAGCCGCGTGGAAAGGGGGTTCCCTCAAGTTCCCTGAGCTTTCCCGCCACCCTCTCCATGATCTGAGCATCCAGTTTCTCGAGAGAATCGAGAGCGCGGCGAGAGAATTCGACGCGGAAAATCATTTCAGCTTCCTCAGTGCTTCATCGAGGGGGATGGTTTCGCCCCTCTCGTGCTCCTCCATGGCCTCCTCAAGGGCTGCCCTGTCATCCTCGCTGGCTTCCTCTTCGCTCAGCATTTCCTCAAGGGCTTCAAGCCTGGCCCTAATCAACGCGAGTTCTTCGTACAACGCATCAATCTTTGCACCAATATCGACGGCCATTCCCACCACCAAGGATGATTTTGGTCAAGAATGAATAAATAACTTCCTCTAGGTGGAAACTTCAACTGGATTTCGCACCCGAACTCTACTTGGAGCCTTGGGCAGCAGGATCCTCAGAAAAATCCGAATTACTTGGGTCCTGGGAGCAGGTTGTCCTGTTTTAAAAGGTTTCGGAAAAATCCGTAACAGCTGCATGGGCTTTCCCGCCTTAAACGCCCCGAAAACCGAGATTGAAGTGCTGAAAAATGGCGGGAAATTGGGGGGCCAATGGAAATGTCTATTCAGACCATAGGGAGGGAGCTCCTTTCAAACGGTAGGATCAGTCAGACCGACCTATGCCTAGCCACTGGGCTCCCTTCTTGGAAAATTTCGCGATTGATGAAGCGTCTGGAGCTCTTGGGGCTCATCGAGGTCGAGGAGGAGCTGCGCTTCACAAGGGGGAGGCCCAGAAAGCTCTGCAGGCTCACCCCCAGGGGGATCGAGTACTTCAGGGGCCTGCTGTGGGAGGTGCCGAACCCCCCATACGTGGAGGTGAGCTGAGATGGATGAACTCGGGATAGTTTCAGGAGGGGGGGGAGAGGCTCGAGGTTACCTCAGTTTAAGCAATTTCAGTAGCTCCTCCGTCGTGTACACCTTCATCTCATGTTTCTTCAGTTCTTTCAACCTCGATTCGATGGACCACATAGCGGTTTCATACCCCTTGCTTTTGGACCACAACACCAAGGCCACATATGGGGCATCTTTCAGGTGTGGGGATATCTTCTTTGCATCTGCACCAAAATCCTTGAATTTTTCATCGGGCACGATATCGACAAATAGTCCCAAGTCTTCTAACGCTTCCTCAAACTCCGCCTTAGAGATCTTGGCCTTCTTGCGTATCTCCCTCTCGTGTTTGCGGAGTTCTTCGATGCAAAATGAGGGTGTGGATAACTCAAATATCTCAAACGAAGTGATCAGTTTTCTTGTCGTGGAATCTCTTTTGAAGAAAGAGAACAAAACGTTCGCATCCACGACCAGTTTCATCTACAGCCACCCTCTCTCCCTCCATCTCTTGGCGACCTTCTCCTTGAGCTCGCGGCCCAATGCCAGACACTCTTCATCGGTCAACGTCGAATTTTCTAAGATTTTATCCAACCTTTTCAGGATCATTTCCCTCGCCAGCCTGAGCCTCACCACCGACCGCACATCTTCCTCGAGTTCTGATCTAGTCCGCTCATCGAGTTTAATTTCCGGGATCTTCACGACTATATCGGCCATTCCCACCACTGATGAAGAATCTGACTCCGGATGTTTAAATAGCCTCCCTCAGACCGCCGGGGAGTTCACGGTCGAGAGGAGCGAGCTTTGGGGTGAATGAATTGGGACGTGGCTGGATTAAACTGGGGCGGGAGGGGCTCGGGCGCCAAGGAACGAGGCAGACCTTCGCCCTCGTCCTAATCATGACGATATTCGCGGGCATGCTTGTGTCCATGTCTCAGCCCCCGGTCGCGTCAGCCCCAGACGAAGCGTACACCTATGTCACGAGCGAGAACGTCTACGAGGGCGGGACAACTGGCATCTCCGGGGCGCAGTCCGACGACGGGAGCTACGAGAACATATTCGAGAACAACTATGGAAGTGCTTCTTATCAGCAAAGAGTTCCTACGGCAGATAACACTGTATCTGGAACGTGGACTTGTTCAACTGGCACCACTCGCTGGAACTTGGTGGATGAAACTACTCCAAATGATACTGATTGGATTGTAGGTATAGCGAACAACGACTACATATACTTTAACTTCAATGCTTTTACAGTGCCTACTAACTCTACAATTGATAATGTAGTAGTCTATTTCCGTATGAAGGACAATCTATCAGGCACTAATAAAGGTGCTCCTCGTTTGAAAGTAGGTAGCACTTATTATACTGGAACTTCAACAGAGTCACCCGCAGCTTGGACAACTTACAGCTATACTTGGACTACAAATCCTGCTGGAGGAAGTTGGACTGTTGATAACGTAAATGCTCTGACAGAATTCGGTTTAACCGGCGCCGACTTTGCCCCCGATGTTAATTTCTCAATGGTCTATGCTCAAGTGAACTATACTCTTCTGATCTACCGCGAAAATGTTCAGCATAATATCACCGGAATCCCGACCGCCGACAACTACACGCTCCAAGTCGAGTACTACCTCGCGGGCGACTCCGAGCCCGTCAGCGTCTACCTCTACAACTTCTCAACTACTAATTGGGATAACGTTGGAAATCTCACCTCCACCACCCTCGATAACTTCACCTATGGCCTAACCGGCACGAACTACATCTCAGGAGGCGAGGTCCGCGTACGCTACGTACAGCCGGACAACGATTCGACGCGAACCAGTCTGATGGTCGATTATACGCGCGTGAGGAGGATCACTTACGCATGGCAACTGATCGAATCCTGGACCGGAACGGTTTCAGCGCCGGCTGCATGGAAACTCATCGAGACATGGACTGGCACCGTTAACGCACCGGCCGAATGGAGCCTCATCGAGACTTGGACAGGGACGGTCAGTGCCCCAGCTGAATGGAAGCTCATCGAGACATGGACCGGGACAGTCCAGGCACCTGTCGAATGGAGGCTCATTGAGACATGGACCGGAACGGTTCAGGCTCCGGCGGCGTGGCAAGTCATCGAAACGTGGACTGGAACCGTCAATGCTCCAGTCCCCGCAGAGTGGAAACTCATCGAGAGCTGGACTGGGGCTGTTAGTGCTCCTGCAGCATGGCAACTAATCGAAACGTGGACCGGGACTGTCAGCGCTCCGGCCCAATGGAACTTGATTGAAACATGGACCGGTACCGTCAGTGCCCCCGCCCAATGGAGCCTGATCGAGACCTGGACTGGAACTGTCGAAGCCCCAGCTGTTTGGCATCTCATCGAAACTTGGACAGGGGCGGTTGAAGCTCCAGCCGAATGGCAACTCATCGAGACCTGGACCGGAACTGTTAGCGCGCCCGCAGCTTGGCAGATGATCGAAAGCTGGACGGGAACGGTTACCGCCCCAGCCGCATGGAGCCTGATCGAAACTTGGACTGGCACCGTGTCTGCACCAGCCCAATGGAACTTGGTCGAAACTTGGACGGGCACGGTTAGCGCCCCAGCGGCTTGGCAAGTTATCGAAACATGGACAGGTACCGTCACAGCACCCGCCGAATGGCAATTGGTGGAAACCTGGATAGGTACCGTCAACGCTCCAGTCCCCGCAGAGTGGAAAGTCATTGAGACTTGGACCGGTATGGTTTCAGCTCCAGCCCAGTGGCAAATGATCGAGACATGGACTGGAACTGTTCAAGCCCCAGCTGCTTGGCATGAAATCGAGTCTTGGGCTGGAACCATTTCAGCCCCTGCTACATGGCAATCGATCGAAACATGGACGGGCACTGTACAAGCACCTGCAGAATGGCAGCTCATCGAAACCTGGTCGGGAACTGTCAGTGCACCGGTTCAATGGCAAGTAATAGAGACTTGGACTGGCACTGTACAAGCACCTGCCCAGTGGAACATCATTGAGACCTGGACGGGAATGGTTTCGGCTCCCACCGAATGGGAACTCATCGAGACATGGATAGGAACGGTTAACGCTCCAGCTGGATGGCGAATCATCGAATCATGGACTGGAACTGTTCAAGCCACTGCTGTTTGGTCTGCTATTGAAACCTGGACTGGGACGATAGAAGCTCCTGCTACATGGTCGGTGGTCGAGACCTGGACTGGTACGGTTCAAGCTCCAGCTGAATGGCAACTTATTGAGTCTTGGACTGGGACGGTTAGTGCACCGACAGCGTGGCAACTCATTGAAACATGGACTGGAACGATCCAAGCTCCAGCTGTTTGGCAAATCATTGAAATTTGGGCTGGAACGATCGAGGCTCCGGCTGCTTGGCAACTCATCGAGACTTGGATGGGAACAGTTAGCGCTCCCGCTGAGTGGCAGCTGATTGAATCATGGACTGGGACAATTCAAGCTCCCGCGGCTTGGTATGAGATCGAATCCTGGACGGGCACTATTAGTGCCCCCGCCCAATGGCAGCTCGTCGAAACATGGACCGGAACCGTTCAAGCTCCGGCCGAATGGAAGCTCATCGAGTCTTGGACCGGCATCGTTAGTGCACCAGCTCAGTGGCACGAGATCGAAACTTGGACCGGAACGGTTAGCGCGCCAGCAGTTTGGCGGCTCATCGAGACATGGACGGGGACGGCAAGTGCCCCCGCCGAATGGAAGTTGATCGAAACTTGGACGGGAACCGTCTCAGCCCCCGTTGAGTGGAAGCTCATAGAGACTTGGACAGGCACAGTCAGCGCCCCTGTCGAATGGCGACTGGTCGAAACTTGGACGGGCACAGTCTCAGCTCCCCTCGAGTGGAGGCTCATTGAAACTTGGACGGGTACGGTCAACGCCCCAGTCCCAGCCGAGTGGAAAGTCATCGAGACTTGGACCGGTACCGTGACAGCACTTGCCCAGTGGAACTTGATCGAGACATGGACTGGAACTGTTTCAGCTCCAGCTGAGTGGAAGTTCATTGAGACATGGACTGGAACGGTTCAAGCCCCCGCGGTCTGGCAGCTCATCGAATCGTGGATTGGCACAGTTCAAGCTCCAGCGGTTTGGAATTTGATTGAGTCTTGGACAGGAACCGTTGAAGCACCCGCTGCTTGGCAAGTAATCGAAACATGGACAGGAACTGTAAACGCCCCAGCGCAGTGGCAAATCATCGAGAGTTGGACGGGCACCGTCAATGCTCCTGCTGCGTGGCTTGTGATTGAAACTTGGACTGGAACGGTAAGCGCTCCAGTTCAGTGGCAGCTCATTGAAACTTGGACAGGCACTGTTAATGCCCCAGTCGCTTGGCAACTCATCGAGATGTGGACTGGAACAGTCGAAGCCCTGGTCGCTTGGCAGGTAATTGAAACTTGGACAGGTACCGTCAACGCCCCAATCCCCGCCGAGTGGAAAGTCGTCGAGACCTGGATTGGAACCATCAAAGCGCCTGCAGCATGGCAGCTCATCGAGTCTTGGACCGGAACGGTTGAGGCTCCAGTCCCCGCTCAATGGTACCTCATCGAAACCTGGACAGGAACCGTCAATGCACCTGTAGTCCAGTGGCAGCTGATCGAGATATGGGCTGGAACCGTCAGTGCTCCTGCTCCTCCTGCATGGCAAGTGATTGAAACCTGGACCGGAACGGTTGAGGCACCAGTTCCAGCATGGCACCTGATTGAAACCTGGACTGGTGTTGTAAGTGCTCCTGTCCTTGTTCCTGAGTGGCACGAAATCGAGACATGGACAGGCACGGTTATAGCGCCTATTCTAGAGTGGCACCTCATTGAAAGCTGGACTGGCGTCGTCGGGGCCGTTGGAGCGCCAGATTTCGCAATCTCGGTGAGCCCGACAAGCGCTTCGGTTCAACAGGGGAGTTCGACAACCGCAACGGTAACCATCACGAGCATCAACAACTACAACCTCAATGTCAGCCTAAGCGCCAGCGGTCAACCATCGGGCGTGTCAATAAACTTCAGCCCATCTAGCGACACGCCGACATTCACCTCGACCATGACGATAAACGTGAACTCAAATGCTTCAACCGGTACATACACGATAACTATCAGGGGTACGGATGGAGACGGTAAAGTTAGAACATGCATTTATGTGTTGACCATCACTGAGGTCGCACCTCCACCACCCCCGCCTCATGCCTGGCAATTCATTGAGACTTGGACGGGGACGATCGAAGCTCCTGCTGAATGGCAATTGACTGAGACATGGACAGGGGCGGTTGAAGCACTCGCACCTCCATCTCCAACTCCTCCGCCACCTCCACCTCCCCCATCACCAACTCCGCTAGCTCCGCTCGTGCTATCCGGGACCATCGCAACGATCATCGGCGGTAGCGCTGTAGCTTATGTATTCTTCATTCGCCCGATCAAGCCGGCCATATCGCTTAAGCGCATGAGACAAATATCGCCGCGACCAATTTCACCCTTGGAGCGCCTGGTGCGAGCGCCAAGGACCATAGAACCCGCCATCAAACTCGAGCGTCTAACGGCGGTGGCAGGGCCTGTGCAGCTGGGGATCAGGCTCGAGCGCTTGAAGGAAGTAGCGAGGCCAGCCGCACCCTCCATCCAGCTAGAGCGCCTCAGGGAGGTAACGAGGCCGACGGAGCCAGCCATCCAGCTCGAGCAACTAAGGGAAGCATTGCTGGGCCCAGGTGGCAGGTCATAGCGGATCTTAAATCAAGGCGCAGTGAGAGCAATTTGAAAATCAGCTAAGGCCCTAAAATTCCCCCTCTTTGATAGGAAGTCCATGTTTAAACTAAAAAGTTAAAACCACTTATTCTAAAATTTGGAAGTATTTATTAATCTCTTACGTATTAATTAAGCTTTTAAGAGAGTGAGCCTGACCCAAATGAAATTAAGAAGAGGTACGGTAATAGGGGTTTTCTCGGCAAAGGGAGGGGTCGGGAAGACTACGACTGTCGCCAATTTAGGCTCAGCCCTAGCCCAAAAGCTCAAGGGTCGCGTGTGCGTGGTCGAAACGAACATGACTGCATCCAACCTCGGTTTACATCTGAATATCTTGGAGCCGCCTGTGGCCATCCAAGATGTGGTTTTCGGCAGGGTGAAGATCGATGAGGCAATCACCGTCCTGAAGAGCGGGCTTCACGTTTTACCCGGCTCCGTAGCTTTTACAGATGAACTCGGCTCGATAGATTTGAAGGGCTTCATAGATCAGCTGAGGAGAAAATATACCGTGATATTGCTCGACTCAGCCCCAGGGTTTGGACTCGAGGTATTTGCTGGGTTGAAGGCATGCGATGAACTCTTGATCATCTGCCAGCCAGAGATCCCAGCAATCGCCGGGACGCTTCAGACATTTCGAGCTGCGGACCGATTGAAGATCCCGGTCCTAGGCGTGATTTTGAATAGGGTCGCCCACAGACGCTACGAGATCCCACTCATGGAGATAAAAAAGACGCTCGGCTGGGCAACGATTTTAGAAATCCCTGAGGATGGCGCGGTCCAAGAGAGCATAACAAAGGCAAATCCAGTTGTCCTCGAAAGCCCAGAGTCTCCGGCCGCAATAGAATTCAAAAAATTGGCAGGCGTCATCCTCGCTCGAATTAAGGCCCGTCGAAGGGTAAGGGTTCGGAGGGCCAAGCCTCGTCGCGTAGTTCGGGCCCGCAAGGTTAAGCCACGCCGCAGGGTCAGAGCACGCCGCGGTCGTTGACATTTCGGACTCTAAAAGCCTATTCCTCCTCGACGAATATCGCAGCATCCTCGAATATTTCACCTTATGAGAGGCCAGCAGCTCATCCATCCGCCCTCCCTCAAAGCTCTGAAGCGCCTTGCCCGACAAAAGCGCGAAATGTTTAAGCTCCAAACCATGTATGTGTTTAGCCGTTCGCTGTGGTACACACTTCACAGCTGTGCATAGTAGCATTCAGCGGCAGAAAATTCCGATAGAGGGACACGCCCAGAATTCACAGCTGTGTACACTGCTCGTTCTCCGCTCGCGGGCGGCCTTCGCGCAAAGTTTTGGGGTATTCACAGCTGTGCACTTCGAGAAAAATCTGTGGTATGAGTTCACAGCTGTGCATAGGCTCGATTCAGCATGCGCTCACAGTCGACACAGCCGCCGAAAGACGATCGAGTTCACAGCTGTGCACTGCCATCTGTTTCTTGCTTATAAAGGGCCCCCGCGCAAAGCCTCGGCGGGTATTCACAGCTGTGCACGGTGAGCCCATGGGTTCGATCCTTTTCACGTGGGAACTCCGCGAGAGGGCCAAGGGAAGGCGATGGTTCTACTCACAGTTCGAGCGCCTTCTCTCTGAACTGCCTCCTAAGAGCTGGCGCAAGCTCGGTGGCTCGGTATACCTCGTGCGAAAGGAGGACTCAGACGCGTTCGAGGAGCTGCTCAGGCGCTTTGAAGGACCTGACCTAACATGGCACAAGCTCAAGGCTGAAGTGGTTATCTCGTGCGACTTCACAGCTGTGCACACGCCAACGAGCTCGTGAGCTAAACACGTACCAAACCACCAATCACAGTGCGGGTAAATGGGCTTGAACATTTGTATCAATAATGGTTATTAAAGGCCCCCTTGTTACAATTGTATCATTCAGCGCATCCCTTGCGAAGATGGCCGTTAATGGAGGCTGCGAAGTTCTCGAAAGATATCCTTCAGTGCTTCGGTATGGTCGGCCGCCACTTTTATGCCGCCCGGATAATCTATTGAGTAGATGATCTTGGTCTTCATGAACATCGTGAGCGCAACCCCAACCGCACCGAGTATTAGCCTTACGACAGCTGTACCGCCGGTATAGTTCACAATGACTTGGTCATCCTTCTCAATGTTTTTTAGGACCTCCCCGATGGCTACCCCGACCGCTCTCGGATCGAAGGTGTCACACTTCTTGAACACGAGCTTGGTATTTACCTTTCTCGCGGCTTCTTTTATCACGGATTCATTCGATTCCTTGCACCCTGCCGTAGATGCGACAATTTTCAACTGATAGTCTGAGCATATCACGTACATGATGTCCGGTTTCTCCCGCTCCAAAGTGAATTTGGCGGGCGTCGGTACCTCGCCCAGACCTTGGAGGGCAACTTTCAGTAGATCACCTAGAGCCTTTGCACCATCCTAGTAGTGCATCTTGGTTACTTCCTCAGCCAGCCTCTCGCCGTACCTCTTGCCGAATGCCCCATAGCCCTTCTCTATCTCGTCGGTTATCGATGGATTGACCTTCTCCATGGCCTTGCGGAAGTACTCCATCCGAACTTCCTTGCCCTTTATGTCCTTTCGTAGCACGAGCATCGCTGCCTCCCTGCAGAGCGAGGCGATATCCGAGCCGGCATAGCCTCCCGTCCCAGCAGCGAGCTCCCCAAGGTCGACATCCTTCGCAAGCGGCATTCCCTTGGTGTGAATCTTGAATATTTCGAGCCTCGCCTTCTTGTCGGGCGCTGGAACAAGCACGAGCCTATCGAAGCGCCCGGGCCTCAGGAGTGCGGAATCGATGAGGTCGGGTCGATTGGTAGCCGCTATCACCACAATGTTTTCAAGCTTCTCAAGCCCATCGAGTTCGGTCAGGAGCTGGCTTATCACACGTTCCGTAGTATGAGCGTCCCCGAACCCTAAACCGCGTTTGGGCACTAGCGCATCAATCTCGTCAAAAAAGATTATCGCGGGAGCGACCATCTTAGCTTTGCGGAAGGTTTCCCTGACTCCGTGCTCCGATTCGCCCACCCATTTCGACAGGAGCTCAGGCCCCTTGATCGCGATGAAGTTCGCCTCGCTCTCCGTCGCCACCGCCCGCGCCAGCAGCGTCTTGCCGGTGCCTGGCGGGCCGTAGAGTAGGATGCCCCGGGGCGGCTCAATTCCCATCCTCTTGAATGCATCGGGATGCTCCAGGGGCCACTCGACTGCCTCGCGGAGCTCTTGTTTAGCCTGTTCCAATCCACCCACATCTCCCCAGCGCACATCAGGAACCTCTACGAGTACTTCGCGCATGGCAGACGGCTCGGCCATCCTAAGGGCATCGTCGAAATCCTCCTTGGTGACCTGGAGTTTCTCAAGCACTTCTGGAGGTATGGTCTTCTCCTCGAGCTTGATCTCTGGTAGGATCTTTCGAAGGGCGCTCATGGCCGCCTCCTTACATACCCCCTCTAGGTCTGCACCAACGAAGCCGTGCGTGACGTTCGCAAGCGCATCCAAATCGACGTCCTTCGCCAAAGGCATGCCTCGCGTGTGGATCTGCAATATCTCCTTGCGGCCATCTCGGTCCGGCACACCTATGACTATCTCGCGGTCGAATCTACCAGGTCGGCGCAAAGCTGGGTCAAGCGCCTGAGGCCTATTAGTGGCACCGATGACGACCACCTTGCCCCTAGCTTGAAGCCCGCTCATCAGAGATAGCAGCTGTGCCACCACCCTGCGTTCGACCTCGCCTGTTACCTCCTCCCGCTTGGGCGCGATGGCATCCAACTCGTCGATGAACACGATCGCTGGGGCATTCTTCTCCGCTTCCTGAAATACCTCGCGCAGGCGGGCCTCGGATTCCCCATAAAACTTCGACATGATCTCCGGCCCTGCGATCGGGATGAAATAAGCGTCGGCCTCGTTCGCGACAGCCTTTGCTATCAGGGTCTTGCCTGTCCCCGGTGGGCCGTGGAGCAACACTCCCTTAGGCGGCTCTATACCCAGGCGATCGAAGAGCTCTGGATGCTTCAGCGGGAGCTCTATCATTTCCCTAACGCGCTGGAGTTCACCCTTCAAGCCTCCGATGTCCTCATATGTCACCGCTGGAACCTTGAGTTCTTTCGCTTCGACAGCTTCGGGAAGAAGTGTCACATCGGTTAGGTCTGTCACGAGCACTGTTCCAGATGGCGAGGTATTCGTCACCATGAATCTCACCTCACCCAATCCAAAGGGCGTCGCCATCTCCCCGAAGACATCGCCGAAGAATTGAGCGATTATCGAATCAGAGCCGAAATGGACCGGCTCCTCAGGCGCCGTCGGTGTTATCAAATCTCCCTTAGTGACGGGCCTTCCAAGGATGTTGCGCTTTATTACCTCGCCCGGCGCCATAAACCTGATGCGCGGGTCCGTGGGGGCCACAGTGATACTTTTCGCCTCCTTTATCTCAGCCTTCCGGATGGTGACCTTTTCACCTATCGAGGTGCCGGCGTTACGCCGCATCAAACCGTCGATGCGAATTATGTTCAGCCCTTTGTCCTCCGGGTAGCCCTTGAGGGCTATTGCACCCGTCGACTTGGAGCCAATTAACTCAACTACGTCTCCCTGCTCGACGTCCAGCTTTTTCATCACACCTTCATCCAGCCGCACGAGGCCTCGGCCAACATCTGCCTGCCGCCTAGCCTCAGCAACCGTGAGCTTCAATTCTTCCTTTGCCATTCAAACCACCTCTTAGACCTCCACCTCAAACCTATGCCAGACCAGGTGCTTGTTGAACTCCCTGAATATTTCCTCGACCATCTTTGCGTACTCCTCCTCGATCAGCAGGGTGCTACGATTTATGAATTCCCAAACGTCGTCGGGGATCTCGTCTAGGATCCCATCGGAGTGGCTCTTGCCTAACTTCGTCGGGTAATCGTAGCCGCTGAGCGCCCGGTAGAAGAGCGTCGCTGGTGAACCTCGAGTCTTGACGTCCCAGATCAGAAGAATTTTCCTCATGAAATCACTTTTGTTATATTTACAACAACTTTTCCATATTTAAAGCTTTTGTTATATATATAACAACTTTATTTTTAAGGATTCGGGACAAAAAGGACGCGATGCTCATGAAGGCGGCGTTCATAGACTGCAGCATAGCTGGAGTATCTGGCGACATGCTCACCGCTGCGCTCATCGATGCCGGCGCTCCTGCAAAAAAAGTTACAAGGGCGATGATGGCTGCGGGAAAACCATTCGGCGGCGTCAAGGTCTCGATAAAGCGCGTGAACGTGAGCGGCATCGGAGCTATTCATGTTGGTGTGATGACGCGTGATGAGGGGGGACGCAACTACCTCGATATCGTCGGGCAACTCAAAAAACTCACCATGCCGGAGGAGGTCAAGGCAGCATCGCTGAAAGCGTTGGCCACACTCGCCCGCGCCGAGGCCAAGGTCCATCGCAGGAAACTAGATCGGCTCGTGTTACACGAGGTAGGCGCAGCAGATGCAGTAGCGGATATAGTCGGGTGCTGCACCGCCGCCCACGAGCTCGGGCTGTTTCATCGAGAAGTTCTAGCGAGCGAGGTTGCGGTCGGGCGGGGTTTGACAACTTTTGCCCACGGCAAATTACCGCTGCCCGCGCCAGCGACCCTTGAAATTTTGAGGGGTGTCCCAATCCGCGGAAAACCCATCGACGCCGAGCTGGCCACCCCCACTGGCGCTGCCCTGCTGAGGACACTCGCAGATCGGTTCACGACGGCGTACCCAGCGATGAAAGTTGAAGCCATAGGTTACGGCGCTGGGACTAGGGTGCTGAAGGATGTCCCTAATGTCCTGCGCGTCTGCCTAGGTGAGATCGCCGAAAGTTCGCTCGAGCTCCAGGAGATCTGCCTGCTCGAGACGAACGTCGATGATGTCTCCGGCGAGGTCATAGGTTACACGATCGAGAAGTTGCTTGCTGAGGGCGCCCTGGACGTGAGCGCAACTCTCATGCTCATGAAGAAAGGCAGGCCGGGATTCCTCATCCGCGTGATAACAATGCCAGGTGATGCTGAAAGGCTCGCCAGGTTGTTGATGTTGCACACGGGCACGCTGGGCGTCAGGGTGCTGCCGATCGCTCACCGCTACGTGCTCCAGCGGGAGAGCCTACCGGTCGAGGTCACCATCGGCGGGCGGAAGTTCAGGGCCCGGGTGAAGGTCGCTAGGGATCGGGGCAAGCTCTTCAGTCTATCTGCGGAGTACGAGGATGCCAAGAAAATCGCTGAGCGGGTGGGGATATCGCTTCGAGAAGTTATCAGCAAAATAGAGGAAACCGCGAGGCGTAAGATAAAGTAATTTGTTTAAATCAGGTGTGGTAAATTTCGTTTTCATCGAGCCGGGTTTTCTGGCTATTGGGCAGGTCCGAGCCTGAGCATTGCTACATCTTTGCAGAAACCGAACACCGCATTTGCAGCGGCGAGCAACGAGATCCACACTGCTGGACTTAGGTACGCCACGAGCGCTGAGTACGGGCAGTGTTCGAGCAGCGGGTGGTTGAAAAATATAGATTTTCTAAACTTGGCTGAGATCACATCTGCTATGTCCTTCGCGAAAAGTATGACTATTGTCCCGCCAAGCCACGCGATATAAACGAAGTCACCGACCAACCCGAGCCGATTTAGGGCCAGCCAAGCTATGCCCTGTAAGACAAACAAAGCTATGCCGAGACCTATTAAATAAGCCAAAAGCATCTGCTTTGGCGTCCTTTTTCGCATTCAACCCCCAAATTATCCCTTTTTTGGAGATTTTAAGCTTATGGTTGGTATGTTTAGATATAACCTGAGGGTTTAAACTAGTGGACTCCAAGTTACGGTCCGAACCTGGTTTTTCCCTTATAAACAACCTTCCGCCAAAACCGAGTCGATGGTTGAATGGTCCCGAAAATCAGGAAAATATCCCGTAAGCTTGCATTTGTGGTTTTGGCGTGCTTTCTTCTCATATTGGCTGTCGTAGTTGTTACAGTCAACTCAAAATCTTCCAATTCACAGGCACCTTCGCTGCACATCGAGAGGCGGGGGATGGTGACGCAGGTGCTGGATGGCGACACAATAGTAATCGGCAATGAGCACGTGAGGTTTGTCGGGATCGACACTCCAGAGCTTCACCCGACGCCGGAACCCGGGGCCATCGAAGCCAAACAGTTTGTCGAGGAGCTGTGTCTTGGAAAAGAGGTAGGCTTGGACGTGGATGATTTAGAGTCAAAGGATAGATATGGTCGAACTTTGGCGATTGTTTATGTAGACGTGGATGGCAGCTGGGTCAACTTGAACGCTGAGCTATTGCGCAGGGGGCTGGCCGAGATATTGTATATTCCACCTTCTGAATTCAACCCATACCGTTGGCTCGAGAGCGGGAACTGAATCTATCCTATTGTCCGACAACCTTCTTTTTTGGCCTCACTATTAACCAGATGATCAGGCCAATGATTCCGGCTATCAATATTACAATTAGCCAGAGCACACCGCTTTCCCCTCGCGCCTTAGCATCTTGATATACCCACACACAGAGGAGAATTGCGATAATAAACCAAATTATCCCAGCAAGTAAAATAAAGAAGATGAAGGCTTCCACTTCACCTATTTGCATATACGCTATTACACCCGCTAGGAACGCCAGCAGACCTATCCCCATGCCAACCTTACATGCAAGCGAGGCTAGGCCAGCAGCTTTGGGTTTTTGACTCCTCGCCACGGTTGCCGCCGCCCAGATGAAGATGAGGACGGAAATTGCGACGAGCACTAGGTAAACATTCCCGAATAACTTCAACAGGTATGGCAGGGGCGAGAGGGCTATCGCAGCCGCTATAAAAACTATCGCTAGGGCAGCAGCCACGCGAGGCCCATGACGCAGGGGGAATGTTTTAAGCCCAATTTTTTTATCACCTTTCATGTCTTCTATGTCCTTGATTAACTCTCGCCCAATCGTCGATAGCGCAGCCATGGCAGCTAGTATGCCAACCGCTTGAATGCTCACCGTCTGAAATTTTGGCGCACTTTTCGCGGCCAATCCACCGAAGAGAAATGTAGAGCCTACGAGGTAGCCGACGGTCAGGTTTCCGACCAAACTAATGCGCTTGAGTTCAGCAGCATAGAAGGCCAGCACCAAGGAATTTAGGATCACGAGTATGATGCACAGTTCCCCAAGTTGGACCGAGAGGAGCACCCCGATCATGAACAGGAATCTTCCTATGACGAGCGCGTGGCTAGCTTTAAGCCTGCCAGATGGTATCGGGCGCTCCGGGCGGTTTATCTCATCTATCTTTCGATCACAGTAGTCGTTGATCGCATTTCCTCCCCCACATATCATCATGGCCACGATGAATGCGAACAAGGCCTGAGGCACCGGTACATCGCGGGATGCGACGGTGACGATCATGCCCACTAGCACAGCCACTCCGGCGAGCACGCAATTATGTGGTCGAACCAAATCGAGCGAGGCTGGCAACCGCATGAAATCACCTTTATAAGTTACTTTCGGTCACCTCTCTCCTCCAAACCAGTTTAAACTGATTCCTCTTCCCATTAAAACGGCATGGATGGTGACAGCGGTGGAGCAGGCTTTAGTCGAACTGGCCGAGCGGATACGGGAGCACGATAGGCGGCGGCGCAAAATCGCCGATGTACTCAAGGGGCTTAAGGGACGGGCGAATCCAACTGGGGTAGAGGGGCCTGAATTTGAGGAGATTTCGGAGAATTATTTCACGAAGACAGTCGGGCGTCACGGGCTCTCGGACACTACTGTCATCGGCGTGGATGGAGGCTTGTTGACCCAGCAGCTCCACGGCCTCGACCTAATCTTGGTGCGCGCGGTGGCATCGATATTTCACTACATCGGCGGCGAGTTGGATGGAGCGGAGTACTATCCGAACGAATTTCCTTCCCCCAAGCTCGTAGATCTGACCGAGCCCCTCGACGCAAGGGAGTTCGAGTTCATGGTGGGGGTGGAGCGACAGCTTGCCGAGCTCGAGCTGGCAATTCAAGCGGCGGATTCTCAGCACGCGAATCTCCTGTTGCTAGACGGCTCCGTAGTGCCCCAATACATCGACCGCTCCGTCCAAGGTCACAGGGCACTGAAATCATATCGAAAACTCTTCGGCATGTTCGGCGAACTCTATGAAGTATGTGCAAGTACCGGAACCATGCTCGCGGGGGCGGTGAAGGATAGCAGGAGTTCGCGCTTCATCGATATACTCGGGCGAAAGGTCCTCCCATCCCTTCCGGAGCTCTCACCTGAGGAGCAGGAGGTCCTAGAGAACTCGCGGGATACTGTTTTACTCGATCGAGTGCTTGAAGTCGGGGAGCGAACTTTCGCTTTTCGCTACGCTGAAAATCCAGCAGATGTGCTCAGGGACTTGGGGGAATGGGCGGGTAGAATTCATGTCTTTTACGTGAAGGTCGTGCCGTACGATCGACCGCTGCGGGTTGAGTTCGTCGATTGTAGCGATGGGGCTGCAGGGATGGCGGATCGCGTGGCGTCCCTAATCTATTCTCTGTCCGCACATCACGACGCGTTCGGGCTTCCGTCGGTCCTCATAGAGGCGGATGCTCGCGCCCGCTTACATGAGGAGGAAATCTGCATGGTGAGGGATAGCATCGTGGATTTCCTCGGCCCATCGATGACTTTGGACCTCAGGCGGCATAGGTGGCCATTTTAGAGGTGATTGAATGGAGATTGGAACAGTAATCTGCACGGAAGATGGGCCATCCCCGAGCGGATTCTCCTTCGTGGTTACAGCGGTCGGGCAAGGCATGCCAGTCCGCCAGGGGCAGTACGTCGAGCTCGAGACGGAGGAGGGCAGGGTAATCGCATTTGTTACAGATGTCATCAAGACGAACCGCTACTTCATGCGCGCTGAATCGGTCAAGGAATACGGCCGGGGTGGACGGCCGCTCACCTCGATCTTTCCAGCCGACCGTTGGGAGTATATCATAGCTCAAGCACGGGCGCTGGGGGTACAGGCAGAGGATGGCATGCAGCGCGCGACCTTCCCTCCATCTCCCGGTCAGAAGGTCCGCGAGGCCGATCCAAAAACCCTCTCCAACTTCTTGGGACTGAACTCGGATGGCGGAGTTGAGATAGGTAAGCTTAGATATCATGAGATGCTCGTGAAGCTCGACCTGACGAAGCTGCTGCGAAAACATGTGGCGATTCTATCTATGAGCGGGGGCGGCAAAAGCTACACGTCGAGCGTGATCATCGAAGAGCTGCTCAACCGCTCGACTAAGGAAGGACGCATTGCTGTCATCGTCATCGATGTTCATGGCGAGTATGCTGGCCTCGTTGAACCTTTCGATGGCGGTGATTATTCTGGTAGAGTTGTAGTTCTAAATGGGCGAGACCTCCGCATAGGAGTGCCTAACCTCAGCTCGAGACAGCTCAGGGAGTTCGTTCCTGATATGTCCGACATCCAGGTCAGGGAGCTCCAGCGGGCGTTAGACGAGCTACGGGCCGAGATGAGGGCTGGGAGGGGACCATTTGGGCTGGATGAGGTGATCGCGCGGGTGGAGCGAGATGGGGGGATTCATAAGCAGCTCCAGCAGGCCCTCCTCGGCTGGCTCCACGACCTCCGCTCATTGGAAATTTTCGATCGTGCCGATTATCCGAGCTGGGAGGGCGTCGTGGCACCTGGGAAGGCCGTGATCGTCGACCTGAGCGATATCACTAGTTTGAGGAAAAAGCAGGTGCTCGTGGCATATCTCGCGCGGAGGCTCTTCAACTCTCGCAAGCGCGATCGCGTGCCCCCGTTCATGTTATGTTTGGAAGAGGCTCACCAATTTGCTCCGAGCGAGAGCGCGATCTCTAAGGGGATTATCGAGACCATTGCCCGTGAGGGTCGGAAGTTCTATGCTTCGCTCATGCTCATAAGCCAGCGCCCGGTGAGGCTCTCCACGACCGTGCTCTCGCAGGCGAACACCAACATCATCCTTCGAGTGACAAATCCGTACGACCTCGAGCATATCAAGCAGTCATCGGAATGCATAACAGGTGAGGTCGCTGACATGATCTCCTCGCTGCCCGTTGGGGAGGCGCTGATCGTCGGGGAGGCCGTCAACTATCCGATCTTCGTCAAGGTTAGGAGGCGCCGCTCGCGGGAGTCGACTCACGGGGCTGGGCTGGAGGAGGCTGCTAGGGAGTTTGAAAAGAGGGTAGCTCGAGTGGGCGATGATGCTAAAGCATTTATGTGAGTTTGATAACGCATCGTGGGATTTATAGGTCCGAAAACAAAAAGGGGTATTCGAGATGGAAATGAGGAAGAAATTTAACGTCGTGATCGAAAAAGACGAGGACGGTTATTACATTGCCTCGGTACCTGAACTGCCTGGTTGTCATACCCAAGCTAAGACTTTGGACGAGCTAACCGAGCGCATAGAGGAAGCCATCAGGCTCTACCTCGAGGCTGAAAAGGCCGCCGCCGATGTCGTTACAGAGTTCGTTGGTGTGCAGGTGGTAGAGGTATCTGTTTGAAGCTCAGGCCGATTCCGCCGCAGAAAGTCATCAAAGTTCTTGAGAAAATTGGATTTAAAATCACTAGGCGCAGAGGAAGCCACGTGTTCCTCAAACACCAAGATGGAAGAGTGACCGTGGTGCCCGTTCACCCTGGGGAAGAAATAGGGCGCGGTCTGCTGAGGAAGATAATAAAAGATGCCAAGTTGACTAGGGAAGAATTTCTGAAGCTTGCCAAAAAAGTTTAGTCGCAAACGCTCACATCATAAATTTTGAGTGAATGTTAGGAGGCGTTGCTCGCGGAAGTTCTAGCGGCACAATTGCAGGGCGCAGGATGATGCTAAGGCATTCATGTAAAGTATTATCCTCGCTTTAGCTTTGACCGCACCCAAGCTGAAATTAAAAAGCCCCCCAGTGAAATGCAGAACCAAAAGACGATGTCAACGAATAAATTTGAATAGAAAATTTTGTCGGGACCAAAAGGTGAACAACCATATGTGTGGTACCAACGTAAAGGGAGACCCCCCTCCCATTTCCAACCACCAGGTATAGCAATATTATCGGCCACGGCCACGCCTAAATTCTCAACCGCGAGTCCGCTAAACAGGGTGAAAAAGAAACATAGAGCACATGCAGCCACCAAAATATTCACCCAATTTAATGGGCGGAATAGCCGCTCAATCACGATGAAGACCGTCGCAATAGCTAATGTAACCGGGATTGTGCTCCAAATGCCCATCCCAGCAGATAAGAAAGATAAAGCGGTTGCGCAAAACGTTAGAATCACAAAAATAAGCAGTAGGTACTTCCTAAAACTTTCGGTCTTCATTTTTTCCTCAAAATCCTCTTTCCAATGGTTTGTAATAAACTTATTTGTGATGTAGCCAATTACCGCAAAAAAGGGGGCTTCATGCCCCCCCAAACTTACGCATCGGCTGCAGCATCGTTGGTAGGTGCAGTGACGATTGCCGCGTAGTTCTTCTTGCCGGAGATCAGGTCTGCGAGCGCAGCCAAAGATACAACTCCGATCCTCGCCTTGCCGCTTGTGACCGCCATCGCGTTTCCTTTTCTGGTCTTTCTGATGTAGCCGATCGTCGTCCACTTCGTCGTCTTATCTTCATCCACCATATTCAACCACCTTTTAGACCCACTTTGGTCCGATTTCAGCCCCCGTTCCCGAGGCTAGGCTCGTAGTAGCCGCCCGAGGAGGCGTCCCCGGGGTTAAAAAATCAGGTCCAGCAGAAGCTTGCATCGTCTCGCTTCCCGGCTTCACTTCGGGCTCGCCACGAGCAGGAGCGCCCTTTCGCAGAGTTCTCGCACGACCTCTGGCTGTAACACGTGTTGCTGGCTGTACTCGTGCACGATTGGCATTAGGTCCCAGGTGAGATATCTGAAGTTCAACGTGCCTGGATTCGGTTTAGCTTGACCCAACCTCCTCACCGCCGCTGTCGTCGCCTGTAGGCTATCGCCCCGACACCTCCTCAGTTCCTCGGCAGCGTTTTGAATGGCATCGTCTTCACCAAAGTGCTGGCTCAAGTACCCGCCGACGTCACTTGATAGCTCTCGGTAGAGTTCAAGGGCCTCCCGCATCGCGAGCCAATCGGCGCGCGCATCCAGCTGCCACATCACCCGCGCATCGAAGTTTTCCTGCAGCCTATCGACGGGCTCGTCATCGAATGCTAGCAGGGGCAGCCGCATGTGCGCCGCCAACATCGCCGCCCTTAGGTCGGTCAATGGTACCTGACGTTCGACCGCGAAGAGTAGGCGGCGGGAAAGCTCATCGTAGAGCTCGGGCAAGTAGACCACGAACAGCCCCCGATCGCGCACGAACTGACTTATCAAGCTGTAGCCTATCGCCTTGCCCCGGACACCTATCAGCTTATCGCGCGCGAGCCATGAGTAGGTCGCAGACGGCAGGTAGAGCTCTCCCCCATCGAATAATTGCTGGGCTCGCTCGATATTCGCGCGATTGACGAGCACGCTCACATCACAAACGGCACCGAAGTCTCGAACGCCCATTATCTCCCGCCGCGGCTTTGGTGGAAGGTGGTTTATAAGGGGAAAATAGCGCACAATATCCTAATCACTTCACAGCTGTGCACACCTGAAGATGTTTAATCTGGCACAAAGTGTTTTAAGCGATGGGACAAAAACTATTCGCGAATCAAAAGTTGATGATATGAAAGCTGATTTAGATGCGATGGAAAAAGCCAGGCGAGAATATCTGGAGCGGATAATGAGTCTCAACCTAGACCCAACAAAGTGGGAGGAGCTGAGGAAGCTCGTGTACTCCCCGCGCCCACTCAAGGTGAATGTCGTAATCGATGACACCACGCTGAGGGAGGGACTTCAGATGGCTGGACTCACAAGTCCCATCCCGGAGAACGCCTGTCGGATAGCCTGCATGCTCCGCGATATCGGAGTCGAGAGGTTGGAGGTTCTAACGTACACAAAATCCGATCAGGAGGCCGTGGAGATGATGAAGGATAATGGCCTCGGGGACATGATCGCCGCTTGGTGTAGGGCGGCTAGGGAGGACATTGACATCGCCATGAAATTGGGCTTCAAGCAGGTCGGAATTTCTCACCCTGTATCCTACATTCACTTCGAGAAGTGGATGGACGTGGGACTCGAGAAGCTCGTCGAAAGGGTAGTGGATTCGGTTGAGTACGCCGTCGAACATGGGCTATCTGTATTCGTCCACGGCGAGGATAGCACCCGGGCTGACTGGAAATTCGAGCGCATGTTTGTGAATGCCGTGGCGGAGGCCGGGGCGACGGTGTACAGGATATGCGACACTGTTGGCTGCGGCCGTTCCGACCCCGAGGCTCCCCTCCCCTTCGGCATTCCAGCAAAGGTAAAGCACCTGAAGGAGGAGACTAAAATCCCGTACGTCGAGATCCACGCGCACGATGACCTCGGCAACGCGGTCGAAAACACCATGGCTGCGATCAGGGCGGCTTCAGGATTGTATGAGAAAATTTACGCGAGCACGACCTTCCTCGGCATAGGCGACCGCGCGGGGGGTGCTGAGACCGAGAAGGTCATCCTAAATTGTTATCTACATCACGATATCGACAAGTGGAACCTGAAGTCATTGAGGGAATTGGCTGTCTTCATGGCCTCCTCCATTAACTACCACCTGCCGTTGAACAAGGCGATAGTAGGCGATGCTGCATTTGCGCATGAATCGGGCATCCACGTCCACGGGGTTTCGACGCTCCCGCTAACATACGAGCCGTTTCCTCCGGATTTGGTCGGGCAGCAGAGGACCATAGTTGTCGGCAAGAGGTCTGGAAAGCACGGAGTGAAGCTCAAGGTGGAAGGGATCATCGGAAAGGGGATAGGTGATGACGACCCGAGGCTCGCCCAGCTCGTGGATATGATTAAGGAGAAATTTGTCGAAGGCAGGAGAAGGTATCCAATCAGGGACCAAGAATTCAGGGGATACATGCGCAAGGTAGGCTTTGAAGTTGCGGAGTAATTTTTAATCACCTCAAGTGGGTTACATGAGCAAAAGGAAAATGATTATCGTGTGTAAGGATTTCGAAGTCGAGGCTGAATTATTAGAAGATCAGCGACCGAGGACATGCGAGGCCATCTGGCACGCGCTGCCGTTTGAAGCCGAGCTTGAGGTATGGAAGGAGGAGGTCTACTTCGAAATTCAGGTCAAAATTCCGCCCGAGAACCCAACGCCGAAGACCGAGGCCGGCGATGTCTCTTATTGGCCAGAAGGTCCCGGTTTCTGTATCTTCTTCGGAAGGTCGCAGCCGCTGAGCCCAGTAAATACATTCGCCAGAATCCGGAGCGGGATCGAGAAATTCCACAAGGTCAAAACTGGGGGTCACATATCAGCGAGGCGGGTTTAAGCCCGTTTTGCGGCGAGCCTTATATCTACATCTCGAACAGTTTTTCTTCCAGCATGTTCGGCAAGTTTAACAGCCGCCGCAGCTATCACGAGGGCACGCTCTTCAATCACTTCCGCTATCGCTTGAGCGGCATCCTCACTAACTCGTTTAGCTCCAGCTTTACGCATGAGACGATCCACAGTTGCAAGGGGGATTTCAACCATTTGAGCCACCTTAGCCATTTTTCTTCGGTTTAGGGCAATATATAAGCTTTTCTGTTTGATTATTGGCTTTAAATCAAAACAATTTGATTTTTTAGTCAAAATTATCTTTATTTTTGTGAAAAGAATAGCTTAACGGCTTGAAATTATGAGGTCGAGCACGATATGGTAACATCTTGGCGCATATGAACGGATGGTTCGGCTGTTGAGCAGCCTCACCTCACGACCTTTGGCTGCCGCAAACTTGCGCACGAAATCGAGCGATGGGGTGAAGAGGTTTGGTGTTTTGCCGAAATCGTAGAAGTGGATCGTCCCACCTGCGGACTTCAGAGCTTGTAGCGCAACTTCGAAGAACTTTCTCCCGAACTCTGGCAATGGCATGAGCACGCGATCTGCTTTACCGGCCAGTTGGCGTTCGATCACGTCCCTCGCATCACCTAAGATTGGCACGACCCGATCGCCCACCTTGTTTATGCGGATGTTCTCTCGCATGTAGTCAAACGCGGCCGGATTTTTGTCGATGGAGTAGATCTTCGCCGCCCCGCTATGCTTTGCGATGATGATTGAGTAAGACCCGACACCTGCGAATAGGTTTGTCACGACTTCCCCGGAATCGACTAGCGAAGCGATGCGCAGGCGTTCGTGAGCTAGGCGCGGCGAGAAGTAAGCTTGAGCGAGGTCCACTTTGAAAGTGCACCCACCTTCTTGATACGTGGTTTCTGTTCGAGGCTCCCCCGCGATGACCTCGAGCTTCCTGGTGCGAAATTCCCCGCTGACTGGCCCGACCTGGCACAGGACCGTTCGGACGTGTCGGTGTACTTGCATGAGCGCTCGGCCTACAACATCTTTTTTCGATAGGAGCTCCTCCGGCAGCTTGACCACAGCAATGTCTCCCACGATGTCAAATGCTCGAAGCTGCTTGAGTTCATCATCCGTCAGTTGCCCCTTTAACGCCTCGCGCAAATTCTTGGGCATATTATCCATCAAAGAGTTGCAGCACCGACTAAAAGTGTTTTACTAGGTCATTTCTTTTCGCTTCGTTAACCAAATGCTAGCTAGAAGAGTAACGAGAGCATAAATTAGCAAAACAAAGAAGCTAACAACTGGATTAGGCGTCATGGTCATCATTCCCTGCATTCCGCCGCCTGAGAGCGTTCCCCCGAATATCTGAGCGAAGTTGATATTGTAGGTGCTTGAGACGGCATCTCCAGCATAGTCTGGTAGGAACCACGGTTCATGACCAGTATACGATAAACTGCTCCTGATTATGGGGGAAACTACCATGAAAATTATGAGAGTGGCTATTGTGGCGCCCATTCCTCCCTTGAGCAGTGAGCTGAAGAAGAAAGCTATTCCCAACACTCCAAATACGAGGGCGATAGATATGGCGAGGGATCCCAATATTCCAACCGGGATCCCTTGATACAACACGAGGAGGGCTATCGCCGAGATTACATAGCCTATGCTCAGTATCACTAATGTGGCGAGAAAGCAGGCAAGGTACTTCCCGATGACTATGGTGCTTCTTTTTACCGGGTTCGGAAACAACACATACCCAGTTTTATGCTCAAATTCAGATGCGATGGCGTCTCCAGCGAAGAATACTGCAGCTAGGACGGCAAACGAAGTCATTGAAACCATAAATATCGCAAAGAGTTCGGGACTATCGGCGATGATAATTCCAAGACTAGGTTTGGATAGGGCTGTTGGAAGGTCCAGTCCTTTATAGAGCCCGATTACCAAGATCTGAGCCAATATTACAATAACCAAAGCTCCATAGAACCGCTTCCTCCGGAATTGTTTCAGTAGCTCATACCTGGTGACGATCTTCAGCTTCTCAAACTCTGTGTTCAAATGGCCCCCTCCGTCAGCTTGAGGTACACGCCCTCCAGCGATTTCCGGTATTTCTTCTTCAGATGAGCGATGCTGTCGTAGACGAGCAGGCGGCCGTGGTCGATGAGCGCAATCTTATCACACACTTTTACGACTTCGGCGAGCATATGCGAGGCGAAGAACACCGTCTTCTCCTTCCTCGCCTTTTTCAGGATATCTCGCATCTCGACCATCCCCCGCGGATCGAGGCCGAGCGTGGGTTCATCCAAAATCAAAATTGGCGGGTCATGGAGCAAGGCCTGAGCAAAGGCGAGTCGCTGCTTCATTCCGCGGGAGAACTTTTCTATCCTGATATTAACCCATTCATCGAGCTTGACGAGCTTGAGTACCTCGTTTATTCTGGATTTGAGCTCGCGCCCATCCATTCCACGGAGCCTGCCGAGGTAGCTGAGGGTCTCGTTAGGCGTGAGGAACTGGTAGAACTCGGGCGTCTCCACTATGGCACCGACATTAGAAAGCGCCCGCTCTCGCTCCCCAACGACATTGATTCCATTTATGTAGGCTGCGCCGGATGACGGGTGGATCAGCCCACATAAGATCTTGAGGGCGGTGGTCTTGCCCGCGCCATTGGGACCCACAAGCGCCACGTCTTCGTTGCTCTTGACCTTCAGCGAGAGCTTGTCGAGGGCGAGAAAACCATTGTAGTATTTGCTCAGGTTTTCGATCACTATGGATTCGTGCATGGTTAGCAATCAAACATCCGGCTTAAAACTTTTTGCGGTTTTAACAGTCAGAGGGTTATATCATAACTTTTTTAGGAAGTTCTCTCAAACAAAAACGGGTGCATAGGTTGCCTTACATATTTTGTTATCCGGAGAGGTGCACGGGCTGCAGGGCCTGCGAGCTTGCGTGTTCCGGAGTCCACGAGGGGATCTTCGGCCCATCGAACGCTCGAATTCGCGCGATTCGGGAGGAGCCAGCCTTCGATATCGCGGTCACTTGCAAGCAGTGTACAAAACCACCTTGCGCAGCGGCCTGTCCAACTGCAGCCATCCAGAAGCGTCGAGATGGCTTGGTCGAGGTCATTAGTTCTCGATGTATAGGTTGTGGCGCCTGTGCCGAGGCCTGCCCATTTGGAGCAATTCACGTGTTCAGAGACACCGCCATAAAATGCGACCTCTGCGGCGGCGACCCGAAGTGCGTGAAGGCATGCGCACCGAACGCGCTAAAACTTATGATCTCTGAGCAGGTCGCCGAGGAGACGCGTCGGAAACATGCTGCCGTGGTAATGCGGCCGGCGTTGAGAAAGCTAGGGGTGAAATGATGGAGTTTTCATACAAGGGTTACGTCGGGCGATATCTGCGGGTCGACCTCTCGCGAGGCAAAATAGCAGAACTCCCTCTCGAGAAGGAGTGGGCGCGCCAATACATAGGTGGCAGCGGGATGGCCGCACGCATTCTGTACGATGAAGTGCCGCCGGAAGTCAATCCTCTCTCACCGAAGAATCTTCTAATTTTTGCGACTGGTCCGATAACAGGGACGGTCTACCCCCCATCTGGACGGTACGGTGTGGTCACAAAGGCTCCGCTGACGGGCATCTGGGGTGAAGCAAATTCAGGCGGTTACTTCGGCCCAGATCTGAAGTACGCTGGTTATGACCTCATCGTGATTCAGGGGAGAGCACCTGAACCAGTTTACCTAATGATCGATGATGGAAAATTCGGGCTGCGCAACGCGAAACGCCTATGGGGAAAGAACACATCGGAAACTACAACTATGATAGAAGAGGAGCTCGGTGACCGACAGGTGCGGGTCGCATGCATAGGTCCAGCCGGTGAGCGCCTAGTGAAGTTCGCGTGTATAATGAACGACCGCTCCCGCGCGGCTGGGCGGACCGGCGTAGGCGCCGTGATGGGATCCAAGAACTTGAAGGCGGTAACGGTGCGGGGAACGGGGGCGGTTGAGGTCGCTGATTTAGATAAAGTTTGGAAGCTTACCGAGGAGGCCCACGAACGATATACAAGTGGCGAGTGGGGGAAGGCCTCGCACGACTCACTCTACCGCTACGGCACTCCAGGCCTGGTGAAGTGGGAGAATGAAATAGGAAGGTTACCCACGAAGGGGCACTACACTGGTGTCTTTGAATATGCTGAAGACATAGGTCCAGATCGATTTGAGAAAGACTTCATAGTCCACCGCCGTTCGTGCATGAATTGTCGCATTCAGTGCAAGAAGGTGAGCTACACGCGCTCGGGTCGGTATGCAGGCACTTTGACCGAGGGGCCGGAGTACGAGACCATCGTGGCCTTTGGCTCCAATTGTCTGATCCGCGATTTTTCCGCGATAATTATGGCCAATCAGCTCTGCAACCTCTACGGCATGGATACGATAAGCTGCGGAGGCGCGGTTAGCTTCGCGATGGAGTGCTTCGAGCGGGGTGCTTTAAGCGAGCGGGAGCTTGGCATGCCTCTGCGTTGGGGTGACGGCGATGCTATGGTAAAGCTCGTCGAGATGATCGCCTCGCGCAAGGGGATAGGCAATGTGTTAGCTGAGGGCGTTCGAGCTGCTTCGAAGCGAATAGGTAAGGGCTCAAAGAGATGGGCGATCCACGTGAAAGGGCTTGAGATCTCGGGGCAGGACGGCAGGCCCCATCAATCGGCTGGGCTAACCCACGCCATCTCGATTATCGGAGGGGCGCACCTTAGGGCCCTCTCATCTCTCGATGAGCTCGACTACAGGGAGACGATAATCAAGCGATACGGTAAGGCCAAATCTAAGGAGCTCGGAGACAGGCTCTCAACGAAGTACAAGGGAATGATCGTCAAGGATATGGAGGACCTCTACGCCATCGTGGACGCGCTCATAACTTGCAAGTACGGCACGATGTGGCCCCCAATTTACTACTTCGATGATTACGCCAAGATATTGCCGGCAGTCACGGGCATCAAGGAGTTCGCGCGCGTAAAGGAGATCAGAATGGTGGCTGAGCGCATCGTCAATTTGAAGCGCGCTTTCAATACAAAGCTCGGACTTGATCGAAAGGACGATACCCTGCCGGAAAGATTCCTCAAGGATCCCATGCCTAGTGGTCCGGCGAAAGGCAGAGTCGTGGATCTCAAGCCCATGCTCGACGAGTACTACCGAGAGCGGGGATGGGACGTCCGGACTGGACTGCAGAAGCGGAGCACCCTTGAGAAATTTGGGCTAGCTGATGTGGCGCGGGACCTCGCGAAGTCCAAGAGATTGGCGAAGGGGTAAAAAGCGGGGTAGCCCATTAATCTAGGGGCGATTCAATGGCCGAGCTTTATGGGCGGGATTTGATAACGTCGCAAGATTGGAGCGTTGACGAAATACTAGAAACGATAGATTTAGCAAAAAAACTGAAAGCGACGGTTAAAAGAGGGGAGCGTCCAGAGAGGCTCCTCGACAGGAAAAACTTTTTCATGGTGTTTTATGCTCCATCGACGAGGACGAGGGGGGCTTTCGAGGCAGCGACGGCCATCCTTGGGGGCCACGCGCCATTCATTGACGTTTCGACGACGAGGCTGAAGGCTGGGGAAGCGACCAAGGACGTTGCGAAGATGTACGATGCATATGCGGATGGCATAGGCGTTAGGATCTTAGATAAATCCATAGACTACGTTTACGGAGATGGCAGGAAGATCGTCGAGCAGTTTGCGGAAGTGGCGAAGGTCCCGGTGATCAACATGGCCTGCTGCACATATCACCCAACCCAGGCGATAGGGGACATAATGACGATAGGGAACAAGATCGGGGATGTCAAGGGGAAGAAATATACCATCACTTGGGCTTACGCTAGCCAGCCAAGAGGGAGGTGCAGCATCCAGGAGGAGGTCCTCATCGCGACCAGGCTCGGCATGGACGTGGTGCTCGCCCATCCGCCGGGCTTTGAAATCGACCCAAGGATCATCGGGATGGCGAAGGCGAACGCGAGAGGAAGCGGCGGCAGCCTTGAGGTGAGCAACGATTTCGAGGATGCGCTCGAGGGGGCAAACGTCGTGTTTCCCAGGAGCTGGGCCACAGCGGAATTCCTCAAGATGGGCCAAACCGCGTTCGGCCTCGAGAAAGAAATCAAGATCCACGACAAGTACAAAAACTGGAGACTCGAGCAAAAACATGTGAATGATATTATGGGTAAGCCCGCAATCGTCACGCACGTTCTTCCCGTCCTCAGGGGGGAGGAAGCGACAGACGAGGTGATGGATGGGCCGAACTCCGTCATCTACGAGCAGGCTGAGGACAATTTCTACGCCAAGATGGCTGTGCTAGCGCAGACGATGAGCGGTAAAGTCTAGGTGATCGCGTGTTATTGGTTCACCTCTCCGACCTGCACTGCGGGGCGGACACATTCTCATCCAAGATGCTTGAGACGGCAATAAGGGAAATAAACAGCTTGAAGCCCGACGTAATTGTGATCACTGGCGACGTCACGAACATGGGGCTCATCGATCAGTACAAGCTCGCTGCCAAATACATAAAGAAGCTCAAGTGCGATAGGGTTCTCATCGGGAGCGGGAATCACGATTTCGAGCACACAGGGTTCCTGCTTTGGGACCACTTCTTCCCTCCACCTGAGAAAGTGACATTTGAAAATTTCATGATCAGCCACCTCAGGACCGCTAGGCCCGATAGGGACACGGGCGAGGTCGGATATCGTCAGCTCGTGTGGTTTGAGGATGTCCTGAAGAAGCACAGGAACAAGTTCAAGATAGTTGCCCTCCACCACCACCTAGTACCAATTCCGGACACCGGCAGCAGACCAAACATCGTCTTGGACGCCGGGGACGCACTCAGGACCTTGGTCGCTGGCAGGGCAAACTTGGTCCTCTGCGGGCACAAGCACAGGCCTTGGAAGTTGAGCGTTGAAAACTTGCCAATAATTCATGCGGGCAGCGTGTCCTCGAGGAGGTTCAGGGGATTCTTCGCGAACTCGTATAACATAATCAGGATTGAGCGAGGTATTATCGATGTGCAGTTGAAGATAGTGGGGGGTAAAAAGGTAAGTTTTGATAAAATTCTGAAAGGTTACGATGCGATTGGCTCGCCTCATGAGCACAAGCTCATGCTTTAGTGCAATAGCAGCGATTCGGTGGATGAGGCTCTCAAAATCAATCGGTTTCTATTGTAAGGCTACTTTCACCCTTTACAGATTTCACTAGCCGCCTGACCTCACGCAGCTGCTTGGGCGTCCCGCGCACGAGGAGTGTGACCGCGCCCTCCGCACCGGAGACCCCACCCTTGCCCATCACCACCGCCTCAGCGCCCGAGAGGATTTGAATTGCCTCGAGTTCGGTGATTACCTTACCGTGGACAGGCATGATCCCCACTGGTGTACCTGTCGAAAAGGTAACTTTGTCCATGCCGGCGAGCGGAGCGACATCCTTCACCGGGCCAGGGATGAACTTCTCGAGCCCAACTGGGATAATCAGGTTGACCCCCCGTGACATTATCGTGCCCAACGCCCTGCCTATCGTACCACCCTTATGGCCGGCCATGAATACGCCAGCCGTGCCGGTTGCATCGATGGCATTTGCGCCCTTTATGAAGACGTCGCTCGAGGTCAGCTCTTGAAGCACATCGTCTATCTTGGTATCGATGATTTTTCCTCTGCGGATGATGATCTCCTTGAGCCTCTTCTCGGCAGGTAAAACGTAGGTTCCCTTTGGTATGATTACGCCCGCGACGAATCGCCCGCGCTCGATATTTCGCCCTAAAAGCTCCTCAGCGACATAGGCGTTCGTCGTGCCTACACATATGATTATTGTACCATTTTTGAAAGCCTTTCGCACTTCTGGGAGTTTTGTCACCGCCATGCCAATGAGCCGCTTTGACTCGGAGGGCGTAAGCGTCACTTGAATATGAGCCATGTAATCTGACGAAAATTAGTTCAATGATTTAAAAACCTTGGGTGGATGTTAATTGGAAGGAAAGCAACAGACGCTATAATTTTTTCGCCGCTTCAGGCTCAACGGGCTTCTCCTCGGGAGCTTTTCGGGCCTCGATCAGTACCGCATTTACGATGCCTGTTTGCCCAGGCCGGCTCGTCACCCTAGCCTTGCCGAGCTCGGTATCGATTACGGCACCTCTGGTCATCACGTTTCTGCGCACGAAGTGGGGATCGGCAGGGTTCTCAACGACAGTTAAAATCTTGGCCTGTTTTCCCTGTCCAGTTTTCGGATCGATGACGTTTGATATGTTTGCGCCGAGTAGCCTGAACTTCCTCCCCCGGCCGCATGTCCTCTGCTCGACGCGTTTTGGTGTACCGAGCTTAGCCCCGACGAACTCGCTCCCCATCTCTCGCTTTCGCTTCTTCCGCCTAGCCCAAATTCGTCCACCGCTCGGCTTCGTCTGCGATCTGCCCTGCCATCTCGCCATTTGAACACCGCTGCTCTTGCTCTGGCATCGAAGATTAAAAGCCTTGCCCAGCCGGAGGCCCACAATGGATATTTGCCTGAGGGTCGAAACAAGCCTGGTGTCCGTTTGCCTGAGAAGCTCATGTTTAAGCGATTGCCCACTGCGCCGGAGCCGGATGAACTTTTGGTAAGGGCATTCAGGCGTGCATCCAAGGCAGCGAGTGCAATGAGGACAGTGGGAAGACCTCTGGAGGTTGCCAAGCAGCGGGAGGCCCAGCGCATAAGGGTGATAAGCAAAACCATTCGAACAACTCTGACAAATCTCGTGGCTGGCACGCCATCGCTTTCCAACTTGCCGCCGTTTTATCAGGAGCTCGTTTGGGCCCTAGTCGACGTAGACAAGATGAGGAAGTCGCTTGGCGCCATCGATGGCACAGCTGAGGTCATCAGCAAGCTGGAGCGGGAGCACCTTCGAAGGCTCCGATCCACTGGGTCGCCTTCTGGGGCGGCAGCCATACGAAGACAGGCCTATGGTAGGATTTCCTCTGTAGTCAGGCGGGCAGGCGGGCACCTGGCATTTTTACGGGAGGCAGCTGGGAAGCTCACGAACCTCCCCTCGGTCTTCATCGACATGCCGACGATGGTAATAGCCGGCTATCCCAACGTGGGCAAGACTACGCTACTGAAACAGCTCACGGGCTCCGAGCCCGAAATCGCGCCCTATCCGTTCACCACCAGGGGGCTAAAGCTAGGATACTTCGAGCGGAACCATGTTCGCTACCAGGTCATAGATACCCCGGGCCTGTTCGACCGCCCATTGGAGAAGCGAAATCCCATCGAGCGGCAGGCGATCGCGGCGCTGCGTAACCTCGCCGATGTTGTGGTTTTCATGCTGGACCCATCTGGAACATGTGGCTATGAGCTTGAAGGACAGCTTCACCTGCTCGAGGATATCAGGAAAACTTTCGTCGACGTCAAAGTGCTGGCGGTGGCAAACAAAGCTGACTTACTCGATGAACAGCAGATGAACAGTGTCCGTGAATTTTATGGGGATGTAATTTTCATATCCGCGGCGACTGGTCAAGGGATGCCTGAGCTCGAAAAATCAATAATGAAAACATTTGATTGAATTCCTCATCTTTTGCCCAACGCCCTTATGATCGCGTCGGCCATCTCCCCCGTCCCAACTGCAGATGGGTCCCTTGGGTCCTCCTTGAAGTCATAGGTCACATGTTTACCTTCAGCGATTACTTTAGCCGTGGCATCCTCGAGCCTCTTGGCAGCGTCTTCTTCTCCTAGATGACGTAGCATCATCACCCCGGACAGGATGGCCGCGGTAGGATTTACCTTGTTCAACCCGGCATATTTTGGAGCGCTTCCATGGGTGGGCTCGAAAACCGCTATTTCATCTCCTATGTTTGCCCCCGGGGCCACGCCCAAGCCCCCAACCAAGCCAGCACAAAGGTCGGAGAGTATGTCGCCATACAAGTTGGGGGTGACTATCACATCGTACAATTCCGGCTTCTGGACCAATTGCATGCACATGTTGTCCACGATCCGCTCCTCAAACTCCACCTGAGGGAATCCCTGCGCAACCCTTCGAGCAGCATCCAGGAAGAGCCCGTCGGAGTACTTCATTATGTTTGCCTTATGCACAGCAGTAACTTTTTTGCGCCCGTTCTTCAGCGCGTACGTGAACGCGAAGCGCACGATCCTCTCTGAAGCGAATTGGGAGATAGGTTTTAAGCTGATCCCGCTGCTGGGCCTTACCTCAACTTTTTTTATTTCCCTCAAAAATCTGATGAATTCCTCAGTTTCTGGGGTTCCTCTTTCAAATTCTATTCCAGCGTAAAGGTCCTCCGAGTTCTCCCTCACCACCACGAGGTCTATATTCGAGTACCTCGAGCGAACCCCAGGATACCACTTACATGGTCTCAAGCATGCGTACAGGTCGAGAGTTTTCCTGAGAGCCACGTTGACGCTTCGGAATCCATAGCCAATAGGTGTAGTTATTGGACCTTTTAGGGCAACTTTATTTTTTTGGATGGATTCGAGTACCTCATCCGGTAGGGGGGTACCATATTTTTTCATAACATCTGTCCCAGCCCTCATCTCTTCCCACTTGATGGTGACTCCAGTGGCTTCTATGCACCTCCTCGCAGCCCCAATGACCTCTGGGCCTATCCCATCCCCTGCGATGAGGGTAATTTTGTACATCCGAACCCCTAATTTAACTCGAAATTCCCTATGATAATACTATCCCTCATGTTATGGGACACATAAAATTTTATCCCCAGCTTCAGTCATTGAGATTGGTCGATATGGCGAAGCTCATAAGCGCTTGTCTACTGGGGGTCAAGTGTAGGTACGATGGCACGAGCGCTCGAGAGCCAAAATTATTGAAGCTCGCGAAGGGGGAGCGACTCATCCCAATCTGTCCCGAGCAACTCGGTGGCCTGCCGACGCCGAGGGATCCAGCTTGGATAGTTGGGGGCGATGGTTCTGATGTCCTAAAGGGTGAGGCGAAAGTCATCAGCCGGAACGGAAGCGATGTCACGGAAAATTTTCTCATTGGGGCGAAAGAGACGCTGAGGGTCGCGAAGCTTTTCGGGGCAAAAAGGGCGGTCCTGAAGGCGAGGAGCCCATCCTGCGGCTGTGGGACGATACGCGTGCCTCATTCGTTTGACGAGTTGAAGGATGGTGACGGGGTGACGGCTGCGCTGCTCGAGAAGAACGGCATTAGGGTAATCACGGAAGAGGACCTATAATCTCAAACCAATGGACCCAAGTCCATCGACGCTTATTTTCCCAGGCTGCCCTTGCTGTCCCACGACCTCGAATTTTACCCCGAGGATTTTCTCGACCAGCTCGATGTTTGTCAGCGTGTGTAAGGTCAGCTCCGCGCTGGTTATCTCAGACCTGCCATCCGCCAAGGCCATGTATGAAATCAATTGATCAGTGAGGTAACGATCGACGGCGCAGCCTGTTATGAGTTGATTGAGCAAGCCCTCGGCGGCCTCCCGCCCGATCTGTTCAGCAGGTTTCCCAGGCCTTCCCAAACAGCTCCCCCCAAGGATGGCCCCGCGCTCAGTCTCGGCCCAAAGCGTGATTCCCGTGCCTGGTCCAAGGTGGGGATCTCCCGTCGGCTCATAGGATTCGACCCTGATATCGGCATCATAACCAGCTTGGAGTAGCACCTGCTTAGCGGCGTGCGATTGACGGGTCGCGATGTGCGGGGGTAGCCTGACGCAGTGCGATATGCCCGCGACACATGTTACTTTGCCGGCCTCTGTCAGGTGTATCGCCCGTAGCTTCTGCGCAGGTTCGATGCGGGCACGCACGACCCCACCCCCTCGAGGATAATGCCCTCGACGAACGAGTTCAATCTCGCCCACGTAGCCCATCTTCCTCAGGGTGGGGAGGGTGATGTTCATCAGGTAATCGATTGAAGGCGCCATCGGGACATCGGTGCCACCAGTGATCTCGACCTCGACAGGCTTCGAGGCGAAAGCGGCAGCTGGCATCAACGCCTGCAGGATGAGGGTGATGCTCCCGGCAGTGCCTATGTCCACGCGATATCGGCCGCCCTCGACGACGCTAGGCTCGAACACAAGTTCCGTCGAGCGAATCGAGAGCCCCTCGACTCGGGCATTAGTCAGCCTCGCCAGGGCCTCGACGCCGTGCATGTGCTGGGGAGCGAGCCCTGGGTTGGGTCGCTTGGCGCGGATGTTGTAGATGTGAACGGGCTTCCGGCTTACCGCGCTTAGCGCCACCGCAACGCGGAGCACGGATCCGCCGCCCTCACCTATTGAGCCGTCGATGTCTATCGTAACAGTCACCTTTCAGATAAATACAAAAGAAGTCATCGCTATTAATTTCAACTTGACCGTCATGTCCGAATTCCGAGCACGCGTTTTGGAGCTCGTCTCGAAGATACCAAAGGGCAAGGTCACGACCTACAAGGAGGTCGCCCGTGCCTTGGGTTGCCCGAAAGCGTACAGGGCGGTCGGCAATGCATTAGCTCGAAATCCTCATCCGCTGAAAATTCCCTGCCATCGTGTCGTGAAGTCGGATGGCAAAATCGGTGGTTATAGATTGGGCAGCAGGAGGAAAGCTAGGCTACTTGTTAATGAAGGTGTCGAAATCAAGGACGGAAAAGTGGAACTCAAAAAATACATGTTCAAGTTCAGTTGAGTAATATGTTGAATCAAAATCCGAAAGAAATTTTATTATTTAGCCTGTGCTTCTGAAGCGCGCGTGCCAACGTATTTATAAACGTGGCTCGGCTTTCCTCGTCCACCAAGTCCATTGGATGCAGGTTTTGTCTGCTCGATCTGCCGTACTAATCCTTGTTCGACCAGCTTCTGAACGGTGCGCCAAACCGTAATCTTTGAAGCACGCGTCCGTCGCACCAGCTCAGGTATGGTGAACTCCTTCAAGTCCATGATCTGTCCGACTATCTCCACATCCCTAACAGTCATGTCGTGGAATCCCTGCTCGAGGAGCGTTGATGCAGCGTCGCCCCACATGCGTCGGTAGCCGATCCATACCGCGAATACCATGAAGCCCATAGCGACTCCTATGCTTGCGGAGATGGGAAAAACAGCGACCGATCTTGTTTCGCTTACGATGAATGGCGTGCTGAGTATGGCTCCTTCGCTTGGTGCTCCAGCTCCGGCATCAGCGGCTGGCAGAAATCCAGCGCCACTTCTCGTCAATGTTGATGTTAATACATATGGGTTTGAATTTTCAGCATTTTCCCAATTCAATGCACCTATGCTATTAGTATTCTCATCGTACGTTACTACCGCAAGTTCGTATGCCTTCGCAGTTCCCCATGACGACAATCCCGTGTACGCATACCACTCGATATTTTCCACGCTGTAAACTTGCTGATATGGATTCGTGTTTTCCCACGTTAAAACAGTAGGTTCCAATTGCTCGGCATTTTCCCAGGCAATTGGGACAACATCTCTCCACATTATTTCAGTTTTCGAAGTGCCATAGAAGTGGTTCAATAAGAGGTAAGATGCCGCGACCGCGCAAACAGTGATCGATACAGCGACGAACAATCCAGATAGCCAGCCCCGCACGTGCGTCACCAATCAATCCTAGGGTTTAGAGCATATAAATATTAAGTTTCATATACGAAACTTAATTTAAATACACGCTCGATGGCATCTTTATCTGGGGCAAGAATGAAAGAAGACTGGTCCGCGATAGCAATTTTGGTGTTTGCGTTGGCCATCGCGATAGCCTCGGCAGGATCAACAACTAGCCAGAGTTCAAGCGGAGCACAACAGGTTTTCAGACAGAACCAGCTGAGGAGATTTCTATCTTATGAAGAACTCGAAAATTTCGTGAAGTCGCATTCTAGCTTTCAAGGTTGGTATGATGGCAGTTATCTCCCTCTCGCAACAACATCAAGTAATGTTATAGGGACAGGTTTTAGAGTTAAATTAGTTGCCGGCGAAATAAGTATCTCAACGGATTACTCGACGACAAACATCCAGGTAGATGGGGTCGATGAAGCGGATATGGTCAAGACCGATGGGAGATATCTTTACATCCTCTCTTCGGAAAAAGTGATCATTCTCCTCGCATACCCGCCTGAGGAAGCGAGGGTCTTAGCAACAATTGAGCTTAGCGGAAGCCCGATAGAGATCTTCGTGAACGATAATAGGCTCGTTGTGTTTGAAAGATGTGGGTATACTGCCCCCAGTTGGGAGTACGGCGTTGGATATGGGTATTATTCCCAAGAGACCGCGGTAAAAATTTATGATATCTCAAACAGGGAAAGCCCGGTGCTCATAAACGAGATACGCCTGAGTGGAGCGTACTTCAGTTCCCGGATGATTGGCAATTACGTCTATGTGGTGGTTAACATGTCAGTGGGCTTCGAGAACGATGTAATAGTGCTCCCCCAAATCACCTCAAGGGGCAACATGAGAACAATACCCCCAACCGACATTTACTACTTCGATAACATCGGCGGCAGTTACGTTTTCGCGATTGTCGCTGCGATAGACATCCAAAGCGCAGAGGAGCTCGGAGAAAATGTTTTCCTCACAACCTATGCCCACAATATGTACGTTTCCACGAATAACATCTACATAACATACACAAACGGTTGGTATTGGTACAGTGAGGGGTGGGATGAGAAGACAATTATTCACAAGATATCCATAGAAAACGGGAAAATCGAGTACAAGTCTCGGGCAGAAGTTCCTGGGTATGTATTGAACCAATTTTCCATGGACGAATACCAAGGATACTTTAGGATAGCGACCACGACTGGAGAAGTTTGGGGTGGCAGCGCTCGAAATCACGTTTACGTCCTCGATGATAATCTTAACATAGTTGGAAGATTGGAAGGGCTGGCTCCGGGGGAGAAGATCTACTCGGCTAGATTCATGGGCAGCAGGGCATACTTGGTGACGTTCAAGAAAATCGACCCGCTCTTTGTGATAGATCTGGCAGACCCAACCAATCCACGAACCCTCGGGGAGCTAAAGATACCTGGCTACTCCGATTACCTGCACCCCTACGATGAGACTCACGTAATAGGCGTGGGCAAGGACACTTATGATATGGGGTCCTTCGCATGGTATCAGGGGATAAAGATCGCCCTCTTTGATGTGAGCGATCCCGCAAACCCGATAGAGGTATCGAAATACGTGATAGGCGATCGGGGGACTGATTCCTATGTATTGTCGGACCACAAGGCATTTCTGTTCAGTAGGTCGAAGAACCTCCTCGTGATCCCCATCTCGCTCGCAGAGATTGACAGGGAAAGCTACTCCGGTGAAGTGCCTCCTGATGCTTATGGCGAGACAGTTTGGCAGGGTGCTTACGTGTTCAGCGTTTCAGTTGAGAATGGACTAGTCCTCAGGGGTAGGATAACTCATGAGGAGAACGCCTGTCTTGATCCATCATATTACGTGAAGAGATCGCTTTACATAAACGACGTGCTCTACACCATCTCCGATGGACTGGTGAAGATGAATGATTTGAAGTCCCTCGATGAGATCGGCAAGGTCGCCCTGTACCCACCATATGCGGTTGAGATCGATAATTACGTAACTGGGCAGCAAGAGAGTCAAGATTCTCTGTCAATGGGAGCAGAACCGGAGTCGATGACGGGTTTACTCGCCGCATTTATCGTGGCTAGTTGGCTACCCATTGCATGCTTAACCCGACCGTGGTAATCGTGCGGAAGTTGAAATCGAAATTATCGCGGAGAATTACCTTAGCAAATAGTCGGTCTTAGAGAGGTCCTTTAGGCGCTCGACGGCCTTGATCTCCTTCATTACCTCTAACACCGACTTCGGAACAAGGTCTTCCCACTTTCCACCCTTGATCATACGGTTTCGAATCTCCGCCCCCCAGTATTCCTTGCGCTTGAACATGGGCGGGGTTTTGACATTAAATCCAGCCTCCTTGAAGAGCCGCTTGACAAGAGGGTTGCCAGAGTAGACAACTGAAAATGGCGGGGAGAGCGAAACAACGTGCGAAACCCAGATCGCGTGGTTGTTGACGTCGGGGATTGGGATCATGTGTACCCGAGACAGGTCGACGCCAGCCTCGGCCAGAGCCTTGCTTATCATGAGGGTTCGCTCGCCAGCCGTGAACGGGTTCTCTAGCGTGTGGCTCTCCTGCGCGCTCCCTATGCCCACGATGAGTTCGTCCACCTCGCGCAGGATTTGCTTGGCGACCTCGACATGGCCCTTGTGAGGGGGCTGAAACCTCCCGATCAGGATGCCTCGCGTCACCATCGAATTACCATTTTTTAATGCGCGTCATCCGCTTTTTAACACATCGCTCAAAAGTCACCTTATCTCCCAATCTTATCCCTAGTGCTTCTGCTTGACCGAAAGGATGGCGCCCTTCATCGCCCCCGCAAAATAATCCAGCGCCCCAAAGTCTGATGTAAGAGCGATAACTCTGGAGCTCACTTCACCCCTCGCCGCCGAAGTTCCCGTCCAGTGTGAAGAGGCGCTACTTTTTTCCCTTTGTCTGCTCGTATTGTTTCCAGTTCTTTGCCCACTCGGGCCTTATCTTGCCCAGTTTTCCCAAGACCATCGCGCGGATTTCGCTCGTCGACATCTGATCGCGTGCGGATTTCTCAATATCATCAGCAATGCTTGCAGCGACATCAGCAGGGGCCCCAACAGCTATGCAGGATTTGACTATTTTCTGGCGCTGAAAGGGTTCTGTCTTGCCATCTTTCTTAACTACTTGGGCTACCAATCAATTCCCCTAAAATACTTAAACATCCTGGCTTAAAAATAAAGCCTTTTCAGTGGGGCCGAGAATTAAATTTTGAGGTCTAGTCATGCAAATGGCTGAAGCCAAGCGTGGGCGAGCGACACCAGAGATGGAAGCAGTCGCAAGGTCTGAGGGAAAGCCGGTCGAGTTCATCTTAAAGAGGTTGGCGATGGGCAGGCTGATCGTCCCTCGTAACGTGAAGCGTGAAAATTTTGATGTTAAAGGTATTGGTGAAGGCTTGCGCACTAAGGTCAATGCGAACGTTGGCACCTCGCCAGACTACGCGAACATCGATGAGGAAGTTGAGAAGGCCAGAATTGCGGTGAAGTACGGTGCTGACTCAGTCATGGATCTCAGCATAGGCGGAGAAATCGATGAGGTTAGAAGGCGAATCTTAAAAGCAGTCAACGTGCCCGTCGGAACCGTGCCGATTTATCAGGCCTGCATCGAAGCGGCTCAGGGAGAGAGCATCGTGGACATGAGTTCAGATGATATTTTTAACGCCATCCGGAGGCATGCTGAGGACGGCGTGGACTTCGTCACCGTTCACTGCGGAGTCACGAAGGCAGCGATCGAAGCCCTGAGGAAGCAGCGTCGCCTAACCGACATAGTGAGCAGGGGGGGTTCTTTCTTGGCCGCTTGGATCGTCCATCACAGTGAGGAAAACCCACTTTACAAGGAGTTCGATTACTTGCTCGAGATAGCCCGCGAGTTTGACTTAACACTGAGCTTGGGAGACGGGCTGCGACCAGGTTCATTGGCAGATGCCTCGGATCGGGCTCAGTTCCAGGAGCTCCTGACGCTTGGCGAGCTCGTGGAGAGGGCTTGGGCAAAAGATGTTCAAGTGATGGTCGAAGGGCCAGGCCATTTGCCGCTCGACCACATCGAGGCGAATGTTAAACTCGAGAAGAGCATCTGCAAGGGGGCCCCGTTCTATGTTCTAGGGCCCATCGTCACCGACATCGCGCCCGGCTACGATCACATCGTCGGCGCAATCGGAGGGGCCCTTGCGGCTTGGGCTGGAGCTGATTTCATCTGTTACGTGACACCATCTGAGCACCTTTGCCTACCCAGCGTTGAGGACGTCAGGGAAGGGGTGATAGCCTCGAAGATCGCTGCGCATGTGGCAGACATCGTGAAGGGAATTGATGCCGAGCGTGATAATGAGATGGCGAGGGCGAGGAAGGAGCTGAATTGGACTAAGCAGTTCAATCTTGCGATAGACCCAGAGAGAGCCGCGGAGCTCAGGCGGAGGAGGCCACCGGTGCTTGACCCACAGGTCTGCGCCATGTGTGGGAAGTGGTGTGCAATTAAAATGGTAGATACTTACCTAAAGGAAAACCATAAAAAGGGGGGCTGAAATGCGATCCAAAAAGCAGCTCATGATGATACCTGGCCCAACCAATGTGCCAGATCGCGTGATGCAGGCCATGACCAGACCAATCATAAATCACCGCGGGCCGGAATTCCATGAATTTTACAGCGGGCTTATCGAAAAGGTGAGATACGCTTTCCAAACGAAAAATGATGCCTTCATACTGACTTCTTCAGGCACGGGGGGCGTCGAATGTGCGATGAGCAACATCATTTCTCCGGGCGATGAAGTATTGGTGCCAGTCAATGGTGTCTTCAGCCAACGCCTGAAGGAAAAGGTCGAGGTCTTCGGAGGCAGGCCCATCGAGGTGCCCATCGAGTGGAGTAAGGCAGCAACTCCTGAACAATTGGAAGAGGCCGCGGAAGGACATGATGTGAAAGCGATAGCCGTCGTATACAACGAAACCTCAACTGGGGTCACGATGCGCGGCCTAAAAGAAGTCGGAAAGATAGCTCGGAAGCACGATGCCCTCTACATAGTCGATGCCATATCGATCTTGGGCGGAGATGAACTCCTCACGGATAGCTGGGGGGTTGACCTCTGCGTGACGGGGAGCCAGAAATGTCTAGCATGTCCTCCAGGACTTGCGCTCATCTCGGTGAGTGAGCGGGTTTGGCAGGCAATAGAAGCTACCAAATCAAGGGCATATTATTTCAACTTGCGCGAGATGAGGGAATTTCAAAAGAGATCGGAGACTCCTTTCACACCAGCCCTGTCGCTCTTCTTCGCGCTGGATGAAGCCTTGGCCATGCTTCGGGAAGAAGGCCTCGAAAGCTGCATCAAGAGACATCGAAAGTGCGCCCAAACTTTCTATGAGGGTATTCAAGGATTGGGACTCGAGCTTTTCGCAGATGAGCGCTGGCGCTCGAACACTGTCATAGCAGTGAAAAATCCTGCTGGCATAGCAGACAAGGATATCCGCGATTTGATGCGTGAACGCTATGGTGTGGTCATCGCAGGTGGCATGGGCAAGCTCAAGGGGGCAATGTTCCGCATAGGCAACATGGGCATAATCTCAGAACGGGAGGTGGAAGCGACTCTCGAGGCCCTTAAAGGCGCCCTTTCGCAACTTGGGCATTTTAAATAAAGAGGGAAATAGTCGTATCGTGATTCAAATGATAACCCCCACGAAATTCATATGGATGGATGGAAAACTCGTCCCGTGGAAAAAAGCAAACGTTCACGTGCTCACCCACACCTTGCATTACGGTCTAGGGGTTTTCGAGGGCATACGGTGCTACGAAACTGATAGAGGGCCAGCCGTCTTCAGGCTCAAGGACCATGTTCACAGGCTCGAGAACTCGGCAAAGCTCGTTGGGATGAAGCTTCCCTATTCCATCGACGAGCTCGTCCGCGCGGTCAAACAGACGATAAAAGCGAACAGGATAAAGGAATGCTACATCCGCCCAATTGCATTCTACGGATACGGCGTGATGGGCCTGAATCCCGAGGGCTCACCCGTGAACGTTGCGATAGCGGTTTACCAGTGGGGCACCTACTTGGGCGAAGAAGGCCTCGAGAAGGGGGTTCGGGTAAAAATTTCTAGATGGCTTAGGATTGATCCGCGAATTCTGCCCCCCCAGGCGAAGCTGGTGGCCAACTACGCGAATTCGATATTCGCAAAGCTGGACGCGCTTGACTCAGGTCAAGATGAGGCGATCCTGCTGAACACTCAGGGGTTCGTCGCCGAAGGTCCAGGGGAGAACGTTTTCATCGTTAAGGGTGGTGTGCTAATCACCCCTCCTCTCTCGGCTGGCGCGCTCGAGGGGATCACGCGGGACTCGATCATAAAGATCGCCCGGGACAAGAAGATAAAGTTCGAGGAGCGGAACATCTCGCGGGAGCAGCTCTACGATGCTGATGAGGCGTTTTTCACGGGCACGGCGGCCGAGGTCACGCCGATAAGGGAGATCGACGGTCATGTCATAGGTGATGGATGTAGGGGAAGGATCACTGGTGAACTTCAGAACATCTTCTTCGAGGCAGCCAGGGGAAAAGTGGCAAGGTATAAATCTTGGCTGGATCACGTGAAATAGTACACTCAATTTTTAAGGATAACGCGCAAATTTTTCGTCTCCATCGCCATCGCTAGCCACAACAAGCATACAAAGGTTATTTAAAACCCAGCGATAATTCCAATGGTGAAGCAGATGCGGCTAGGTAGGGACTTCACGAATTTTCTCTATTTTGATTACTTGAGCGAAATCGAAAAGCGAGAGTTTGAATCTGACAAGCTAACCGTTGCGGACATCGATGCAATAGCCCAGCTAGCCGCCAAGGCTGATATCCCCGGGCAGGTGGCTGTCGCGAAGTCCTTGGGCTTGGGCCACGTCGAGCTCGATGGCGCAGTTCCAAACCCATACTTAAATTTCAACAACGAACAGAAGAGGCGGGCCAAGGAAGCCGTTAGTGCCAACGGTGTTTCGCTATCATTTCACCTACCATACACCTATGTGGGGGCTGCCATTTGCTCCCCCGAGGAATACGATAGGAAAGCTTCGGTTGAGCTCCACAAGCGCTACCTCGCGTTCGCCTCTGAGGTGGGCTGCACGTACGCCGTCATCCACCCGGGCTTCATGCCGTCCTACCAAGCGACGGGTAGGTACTTGGAACAGGCCAAGGCAGCGCTGGTCAGGGGCCTGATCGAGCTTGGGGAATTTTCCTCCAGAAATGGAATAGATCTTCACCTAGAGAACAACACCGCGTTTGACTATATTTTCGTTGAGCCCGCTGATATTTGCGGCGTAATCGAGGAGGTTGAGAAAAGTGGGATTAAGATCTACTTCAACTTCGACATTGGGCACTGGCTGACAAGGGCTAACATGGGCAAATCTATCCCAAACCAGCCTGAACGCATCATCGAGGAGATACCGGATGGAATGTTTAAGGAACTTCACCTCAATGATTACATTGCCGGCAAAAAGATGTTTCACCCTCCACTGCATGAGGGGGTGGGCATGCTCAGGCGCAAGAACCTGGAGCGCTATGCCGAGCTGGTGTCTAAGAAGGGAGCTGAGCTCATCGTTGTGGAGACTGCGATCAGGACCAAAGAGCAAGTGATGCACCGTAAAGAGATCTTGAGGGAGGAAACGGAGTATTTGCAAACGATTTTCAGGTGACTCCATGCCGAACGTCTTCTTGATAGGAAGGCCCGGCTGTGGAAAGTCCATCGTTTATAAACTGTTGGCTGAACAACTCCGGTCGAGGGGCTATAGGGGCGAGCTTATGCGCGTCGACGATTTTCCGATACTGAAGCGGATATTTGAGCAGGATGTCGAGCAGAAGCGCCATCGCCGTTTCCCGGGGGGCGGGATGAAGATAACAGACGATAAAATATGGGACGACCTCTCGATGGCGCTCAACGAGCAGGCCCTCAAGCTTCAGTCCCCTAACAGGCTCCTCTTCATCGAGTTCTCGCGGGATAGCTACGCTCGAGCATTTAGACACTTCTCGCCAGATGTCATGCGCGACTCAGTCATCCTCTACATAGATGCTCCATTTGACCTCTGCTGGGAACGCAACGCCCGCCGTGCAAGGGAGGAAAAGGGCCTCGATGCACACCTCGTTTCGCGCGAGGAGATGGAGCTGACTTACCTGCACGATGATCACGAGGAGCTAAAAAAATACGTTAAAATGTCAATGTTCATGGTGAGAAATGATTCAGACGACCTCAAAGGTCTACAGGCGGAGCTTGGAAAAGTGGTAGATAAACTAAGTGGATGGTTAAAACTTTCTTCCTAAATCTACATCTCACCTTTTAGTCACAAAGTGCGCCCATACTTGAACGCGATGTTGCACGTTCCCTCACTCGACACCATGCATGGCCCAATCGGCTTGAGCGGCGTACAAACCTTGCCAAACAACGAGCACTCGTGCGGATAGACCAACCCGCGCAAGACCTCCCCACATCTACAACCCCTTGCGATGTCGACTGCACCTTCCACGTGAATATCGAACCGCTCGCGCGCGTCAAAATGCTTAAAGTCGGGACGAAGTTCTAACGCCGAGCTCGGGATGATTGGAAACCCACGCCACGGTTTATTGATCACCTCAAAAACCTGTCTTATTTTCTCCTGCGCCAGCGCGTTGCCCTCAGGTCTGACCACGCGGGTGTACTCGGTCTCGACATCATGCCGTCCATCGTTGACCTGCTTGAGCAACATCCAAATTCCCAGTAGCACGTCGATGGGCTCGAATCCAGCGATCACCTGCGGCACCTCATATTTTTCCGAGATGGGCTCGTAGGGCTTGGAGCCGATGATCGTCGATACATGGCCCGGGCACAGGAATCCATCAAGCGCCAACTCACCTGAGGCGAGCAGGAATTCCATGGCAGGCGGGATCAAGCGGTGGCACACGAGCAGGCTGAAGTTCTGGGATGGTTTTCGGAGGAGCTCGGCAGCTATGGCCGGAGCGGTGGTTTCAAAACCTATTGCCACATGCACGACATCTTGTCCAGGATTGCGCCTCGCCACCTCAACTGCGTCCGCTGCGCCGTAGACGATTCGGATGTCAGCGCCATCAGTTTTGGCATCAGCAAGCGAAGCCCAAGTTCCGGGTACTCGAAACAGGTCGCCAAAGGTGGTGACGATGTGGCCTCGCTTGGCAAGTTCTACGGCCTCGTCGATCTCAGCTGAAGTCGTGACGCAGACCGGACACCCCGGGCCGGCAATGATTTCGATCCAATTTGGTAGAATCGACCTCAACCCGTATTTTGTGACTGTGACTTCATGGCTTCCGCAGACGTGCATGATTTTTATCCTTCGACCTAGGTCTAGCTCACGGATTTCTCGCACGATTTTAGTCGCAAGTTCCCGATTTCTGAACATGTCTTGAATCATCGACGCGCTCGCTATTTAAACACCTCAACACTTTAATACGCGCGGCTTCCTCATAACCATGGGTGGTTGAACTGCGGATCTTGGCGGTCGCCGACTTCCACGGTCTACCAGACGCCGACGTCAACTTGTTGAAGTTCCTAGAACGCGGCTATGACTGCTTGGTGCTAATAGGCGACCTCACCAACTTTGGACCCATTAGCGCGGCCGAGGATATTTTGACCAAGGCAGAGGCAGCTGGTTTGCCCACGCTTGCCGTGCCTGGCAACTGTGACCCAAAGTCTATCCTTGAGGTCCTCGATAAACACAGTGTAAATCTACATTCCAAGCTTACCAAGATAGATGATGTCACCTTCGTAGGTTTGGGCGGGTCAAATCTAACTCCCTTTAACACACCCTTTGAGCTCACGGAGGCGGAGATCAAGGAGGAGCTGGATGATCTGACGCAGACGTTGGATCAAAATTTTATGTTAGTGACACACGCTCCACCCTACGACACGCAGGTCGATCGAACCGATTCCGGCATGCATGTCGGAAGCAAGAGCATTCGGCAGTTCATAGAGGAAAAGCAGCCCATAGCGGCACTATGTGGCCATGTGCATGAGGCGCGCAATACAGACAAATTGGGCAGAACCTTGATAGTGAACCCCGGTTCCATCGGCAAGGGCTACGCTGCAGAGATCACGGTAGACGGCAGTGTGAGCGCAAGGCTTCTCGGCCCTTAACCCTTGCATCGACCGCTGGAAATCCTAGGCATGTTGTATAGGTGGAAAATTGGCTAGATATTGTCCCAAATGTGGGTCAGCGCGGATAAAATGGGTTTTGCCTCACCTCTGGTCGATTTACACCTGCATGGAATGTGGCTATAGGGGGCCATTGATCATCGAGGACGGAAAACTTGCGGCGAAGATCAGGGAGAAAGCTCTGAAATCGGCTCAAGAAAAATGATTAGGTTGGTATGCAAAAAATACTCTTAGTCCTTTCCGAGATGTCCTTCCACACTTTATCCTTTTCTTCACCGATGAACTCACTGGCACCAAGTGACTCACCACCTTTGCCCATGTAGTATACCCTCAGGGCATCGCCGCTGAAGACGCAAACGAGATAATGGATTCCTCTCACTCCCCTGACGATCAAGTCTGGAAGCCAGCCTCGCCGCAGCGTGGATTCCATTTTAACCCGACGGACGCAAACTTGGTCCGCCTTCTTCTCCCTCAGCTCGCGCCGAGCGAACTCTCGAAGAAATTTTAGGACAGACCTAGGTTCCATGGCTAGCCCCGGAAGCATGATTTCGACTAGATGACTCCCGTCCTTTTTGCCAGTCGCTCTGCAGCGCCCTTGCTTAATCCATCCTTGAGGATCGTGTAACGCTCTCGATTTATGCGGTGTGCGATGGTAAGAGCCTTGATGATGTATTTTGGTGAAATGCCGAGCTCTTTTGCATTTATCGGACAGCCTATCGTTTGGAGGGCTTCGCGGATAGCCTGCCAGTCCTCACCATGGATGTACATCATCATTATCGTGCCGACGCCGCACTGTTCGCCGTGCAATGCAGGTTTCGGGGCAATGAGGTCAAGCGCGTGGCTGAATAAATGCTCCGAGCCGCTTGCCGGACGACTACTGCCAGCTATGCCCATCGCCACCCCGCTGCTTATTAAAGCCTTGACGACCTTTCTCACGCTCTCCTCAGTATGCCGCCTTATGACGTCCGCATCCTCCGCCACGATTTTCGCGCTCATCAGAGAGAGAGCAGCGGCATATTCGCTGTAGGGCTCACCTCGTAGGCGATGGGCTAGCTCCCAATCTCGCACCGCCGTGAAGTTCGCGATCAAATCCCCGCAGCCAGCCGCGAGGAGCCTGTGGGGCGCGCGCTTGATGACGAGGGTATCGGCGACTATCGCAAGCGGGGCATGGGTTTGAATTGAGGTAAGCTGCCGCCCGCCTTTGATGGACGCACGCGCTGACGCTATACCATCATGTGAAGCTGCAGTTGGGACGCTGATGAAAGGCTTGCCCTCCTGAAAAGAGGAGAACTTTGCAACATCGATGCACTTGCCGCCACCCACCCCTATTAAAAAGCCCGCTCCACGCCTGATGATTTTTCGCACCCTCTCCACAGTCGCCATGTCGGCCTGCCCTATCAGCACGTGCTTGACATCAAAATGTGATTTAACAAGTAGATGGCGGACCCTATTGCCAGCTAGCTTAAAGGTCATGGAATCGGCGACTATCAGGGCGCTTTTGCTTGGACACAATCGGCTACAGACATCGTCGACTTGTCCAAGCACTCGCGGGCCCATCCAGACCTCCCTTGGGAGCTCTATTTTTTTCGTTTCCTTCATAAACCATCACGAATTAATTTCTATTATCAGCACTCCAACTTCGATCTGATACCCTATCGCATATTTCACATCGGCAAGGTTTATATATGAATACAAGTTTTCTTTTAATTGCTGCTTCTGATGCGGCATTTCTTCACTTTGAGGGATTTAATTGAAAGAAGAGCAGCTGAAACATCTAGAAGGTACGACAACCGTCGGAATGGTATGCAGGGACGGCGTGGTCCTTGCAGCTGACTCGCGAGCCACGATGGGCTATCTAGTCGCGAGTAAGCAGGCGCGGAAAGTCTACAAAATAACGGATAATATCGGCGCCACCGTGGCTGGCGGCGTGGCAGACACCCAAGACCTCATAAACATACTGCACGCCGAGGCCGGGTATTACAGCCTGCGGGAAGGCGCGCCAATGGATGTGCGCGCAGCCGCAAAGTTAGCCGCAAATGTGCTCCATGCATACCGTTTGTTCCCATACATAGCCAACCTGCTAGTTGGGGGTGTCGGTGTCGGGGGTAGCCGGTTGTACTTCATAGACCTCGATGGCTCGCTGACGGAGGAAAACATGGTGGCTACCGGTTCAGGTTCGCCTGTCGCGTATGGTGTTATGGAGACCGAGTTTACGGAGGGCATGAGTACTGACGAGGCCGTGTCAATAGCTATCAAGGCCGTTAAAACAGCAATGAAGCGCGACATTGGCACGGGTAATGAGCTGGCGGTTGCAGTGGTAACTAAAACAGGGTTCAAGTATCTGACTCCTGAAGAGATCAAAAAACTTGCTTGAGAAAATTTAAAGGTTGGTGACCCGCATGGCTGCGGAAGAACTCCTAAGTGAAATAAAACGTATCGTGCGAGATGAGACGCCCTTTGGGGAGGCCATCTCCGACATCGATTTTGAGGGTCCGAAGGTGGTACTTTACTGCCGCAACTTGGATCTTCTAATGGAAAATGGCGATGTTATCAAGGAGCTCGCGCGCAGGATCCGGAAGCGCATAACGCTGCGACCGGACCCATCTATCTTAACAAAGGAGGAAGATGCAGAGGAGGAAATTAAACGGATTGTCCCCGCAGAGGCAGGAATAACCAACGTGACATTCAGCCCAGATGTTGGAGAGGTTACGATTGAGGCCCAAAAGCCAGGCATCGCTATCGGCAAGGGAGGGGTCCTGCTCCGGGAGATAATGCAGAAGGTTAGTTGGACCCCTAGGATCGTGCGGGCGCCACCCATTCAGTCGGATATCGTAAGGAATGTTAGACATTCCGTGATCCAAGCGAGCGCAGAGCGCAGGGAAATCATGCGCAAGATCGGACGGAGGATCCACAGGGAGCAGAGAGCAAGGGGTGACTGGGTTCGCATCTCGACCCTCGGCGGATCACGTGAGGTGGGGCGTTCCTCTTTCCTGTTGCAAACTCCGGAGAGCCGCATCCTGCTCGACTGCGGAGTGAACGTCGCTTCGGACGACAGAGCCTTTCCACATCTCGAGGCGCCAGAGCTTAGGCTGCCGGAGCTCGATGCGGTCGTTGTCAGTCATGCTCACCTCGATCACATGGGCTTCGTACCATACCTCTTCAAGTACGGGTTTGATGGACCGGTCTACTGCACCCCGCCCACGCGCGACCTGGCCGTGCTCTTGCAACTCGATTACGTCGATATAGCGGAGTGTGAGGACAAGCCTCTGCCCTATAACAAGAAGGACATTCGCACCTTCGTACAGCACACCATTCCGATCGACTATGGCGATGTCACGGATATCTCGCCGGATATAAAAATTACATTACACAATGCCGGCCACATCCTTGGTTCGTCGATCGTGCATATCCACATCGGCGAGGGCATGTACAACATGGCATATACAGGTGATGCTAAATTTGACCGCACGCGCCTGTTCTCGCCGGCCGTCTACACCTTCCCTCGCTTGGAGACCCTGATCATCGACAGCACATATGGTGGAGCCGAGGACATCCAGCCATTCCGCACAGATGCTGAAAAGGAGCTCATCCACGTGATTACGGAGACGATCAAACGGGGAGGTAAAGTCGTGGTGCCAGTATTTGCAGTGGGTAGAGCTCAGGAGATGATGGTCCTTCTCGAGGATTGTAAGAACAAGGGAATGTTAGATGGAGTGCCGGTTTACCTGGAGGGTATGATTTGGGAGGCCACGGCCATTCATACTGCCTACCCCGAGTACTTGTCTCCAGACCTACGCGAACAGATATTCCATCAGGATAGGAACCCGTTCCTCTCGGAGATGTTTACACGCGTGACGAGTCCCGACCAGCGCGCCCAGGTGATTGAGGGCGAGCCAGCGGTGATTCTATCGACGGCAGGCATGATGGCTGGCGGACCAGTCATAGAGTACTTCAAGGCCCTAGCTCCAGACCCACGCAACTCCCTGGTGTTCGTCGGTTACCAGTGCGAGGGCTCGATGGGGCGTCGAATCCAAAAGGGGTGGCGCGAGGTACCCATGAGACGTGGGGAGGGCAGGACCGAAGAGGTAAAGGTGAATATGGAAATTCGGACGATCGAGGGCTTCAGCGGCCATTCAGATCGCGCCCAGCTTTTGAACTACGTCAGGAGAGTTTCGCCGAAGCCCAATCGCGTGATATGTTGTCACGGCGATGATAACAAATGCACAGATTTGGCGAGCGCAATACACAAGCTCTTCAAGATGGAGACTAGGGCGCCATCAAATTTGGAGACCATCAGGTTACACTAGCGCCGTTGTAAAATAGAGGTCGGCCCAGTTTTGAGCGACATCAACTCGCGCCTCTTGAGTCCTCGTTTCTTAACGCGTTTGGTCACAATTGCGCTGTGACCAAATGGATCCATAATTATCAGCCTCGCCTTCAGCTTACCCCCACGTATGGCATCGATCTTTCTCATCACAGACTCCCCCCGCCGCCGCTGTGCGCTTTCGGCCTTTTTCATCGCGAGTTTCACTGCTTGCTCTATCCTGTTGAGCACACCCTCGACATTTGATACATAACCCTCAGATGCTGGCCCTGGTTCAACTATCACCCCAAGCTCCGGCACCTTCATCGTCCCTGTACTTGATTTCACCACCCTAGTCATGAGATCTGCTTCCGATGCTATTTTGAACTCATAGCGCATCGGCTTCCGTTCACCCAAGCACATGACGTCGGCATGTCTAAGGCTACAATTACTGCATGTGAGGAGGGTCTCCATCACCTCGCCAAAGTACGGGATATCGTCGATCCTCCCCTTTATCTGAAAAGTCTTAGTAGCTCCACATGATGGACAACGCTCGATGGGGAGCACGAACTCCCGTCGCTGCATGGCGCCACCTAAAATTAGGCTCCCGCTTTCTTGAACAGGATTTTGACGAATTTGGGTGTAGCTATTACCTTCGACTCCGTCAGGCGGCCAATATCCCCGCCGACACCTTGGGCAATGCCCTTAAGTTGATCTATCGCGCGCTTCAACTCAGCAGGATCCTGGTTCATGAGTGGGGTGATGTCAAGTACCACGATGTTGCCAACCCGTAGCTCATCCGCAGCTCCTTGCACATCGACGAGGCTTTGGAGATCCATGCTCTTTACATATATCGGCTCGATGTCGCTGAGCCCCCTCGCCTTTCCGGCCTCCTCGATCTCAAGGACGGGTATCTCCTCACCAACGGTTTCTGGCCGCCTTGGACCACCTTTAAAAATTCTTTTTAATGAATTCATCCTATCCCCACTGGCAAATGTGTCGATGGCTTTCTGTGTATTTAACCTTTTCCCGTTGAGCCGAGCTGCCAGACCTCATCTCCTACATAATGAAGGTTCTTTACCACCCGCCCTTTAGGGGCTTTCATGGCCGAACCAGCCACAAGCGCCAAGCCGATGGCGAGCGGCTTGTCATGTCGTTCGTCGACGATAACGACGCCATCGCCGGGTCTGATGCCCTCGTCTGCCCTGACAACTCCAGGGGCCATGATGTCAGCGCCACTAGCCACGTGCGGCACAGCACCCATGTCTACGATGACGCGTTTGAGCGGGATTTGACCTAGGGAGCCCAAGGTCGGGAAAAGTCCATCTGAAGTCTTCAACAGAAATGGTTTCCCATTTACAAGGATTACCTCGCGCCCGCCATCGAGCTCCACGAGTTCAATCGTACCTTCTAGGGTTTCAGAGGCCGCCTCGCCGAACTTTTCAACGAGTTCAGCTGAAAGCTGCTTCAGCGGGGCCTTTCGCAGATGATATCGTCGTCTGATTGGCATCAAGCTAAAAGGCGCGCGATACGCTTAAATACGACGCCATTGAGAGATTGGTGATTTTCATGCCTGCACAGCGACCCCTCGATGTCTTAAACCGCGCCCTTGGTTCATCGGTTCTCGTGAGTATCAAGGGCGGCAGGGAGTTTCGTGGCAAGCTAGGTGGGTTCGACATCCACGTGAACCTCGTGCTCGAGGATGCGGAGGAACTCCAGGGCAGCGAGGCGGTAAAGCGGTATGGCACGATGATCATCCGCGGGGACAACGTGGTCTTCATCTCCCCAGCTGGGTGATCCGATGGTCAAGGGCACGGCAGCGATGGGCAAGCGCCACAAGGTCGTGCATATCCGATGCCGACGCTGTGGCAGGCGAGCTTTTCACGTTCAAAAGGGCATCTGCGCCGCCTGTGGCTACGGCAGGTCGCGACGGATAACGCGCTACAATTGGAAGGTCAAGAAGCTTCAGGGCCAGCGATTGCGTTAGGGACTTAAGGCTTGAGGACAACTATTTTTCGGTGGGCCGGTGGCGAAGCCTGGAATCGCACTCCCTTGGCATGGGAGGGGGCGCGGGACGACGTCAGAGAATTCTGCGTCGCGCGAATTCGAATCCCGCCCGGTCCACCTCGGGCCCGTGGTCTAGTGGTTATGACGTCGCCTTGACATGGCGAAGTTCCGGGGTTCGAATCCCCGCGGGCCCACCATCCACCAAAACGAGATAAACAAATGCCATTTGATACGAATGGATTTTAATAAATATCCGATGTCGAGGTAACAGTGGGACGATGAAGCTCATATCCACATCCGCCGAGGATCCGGCTAGCAAAAATATCGCCGCGCGCCTCTTGGAGCTCAACGACTTTAAACCAATGGTCGGACAGCCCAATGTGTGGGTCTGTGAAGATGTGTTGCTGACAACCATAGCTGGTAAAGCAGTTCAGATTTTAGCGCCCCAGTTGGCAGCCGATGAGGTGATTTTCGCCTCAAGACATGAAAGCGAGTCCGGCAAGCCAACGCTTACCACCCATGTGCCCGGTGAGCCCTCCAAGCGGGAGCTTGCCATCGCATCGCCTCCAACGTTAAAATCGGCCATCAGGGAGCTCGTCACTGCAAGGGATGAACTTCATCTGCCCTATGAAGTCTCACTTGAGGCAACCCATCATGGCCCAACTAAGCTCGGGATTCCTGTGACGTTCGTGGAGATAGGGAGCTCGCTAACCCAGTGGCACGATGAAAAAGCAGCAGAAGCCGCGGCCCGTGCGATAATGGCGGCAGCGACATCACCGATCAGGGGACGCCAAGCAATAGGTTTTGGAGGCCCTCATTATGCCCCAAGACATACTCAGGTCGTCCTGCGAACAGATGTCTGCGTCGGGCATATCCTGCCAAAGTATGTTACCATCGATGAGGAGCTGGTCAAACATGCGATCGCGAGGACGAGCGGGGGAGTTGAACTATTGGCGCTCGATTGGAAGGGCTTGGACAGCAGCCAACGCCAACGACTACAACAAATCGCAGCCAACCTCGACCTGCACGTGGTTCGGGAGAGCGAGCTTTTACATCAAGCAAAGGTTTAAATGATTTACAGCTGAAAAGACGACCGTAAATGTCAAGGGGGAAGCGGTTGAAAAAAGAGGGGTTGGGCGAATTTAAGCCTGAAACAGGATTTGTGCCAGCGAATCCCGTAAAGCCAGGCATCTTGGAGCCAACGAAGATAAGCATCTCCCCGACGGCGAAGTTAAGCGATGATGAACTTGAGCAGGTGTTACGACAGGCTCGCGCTAGGATCATCGCCGTCGGATGTGGTGGCGCAGGTTGCAACACAATCTCGCGCATGATGAATGTCGGTATACAGGGTGCAGAGACCGTTGCGCTGAACACGGATGCTCAGGATTTACTCTACACCACTGCCGATCGAAAAATTCTGGTTGGCCGGGATATAACAGGGGGCCTTGGGGCGGGGAATGATCCAGAAAAAGGTGAGGCGGCCTCCCGCGAAGATGAAAATTTAATAAAAGATTATATCCATGGCGCTGACATGGTGTTCGTGACGTGCGGTCTCGGTGGCGGAACTGGCACCGGCGCATCACCTGTTGTAGCGGAGGTAGCTAAGAAGCTTGGGGCGTTGACGGTTGCAGTCGTGACGTTGCCGTTCACTGTTGAAGGGAAGCGTCGAAGACAGAATGCCGAACGGGGGTTGACGCGCTTGCGCGAAATCACAGACACAGTGATAGTGATACCAAACGATAAGTTGCTTGAGATCGCGCCAGATTTGCCGGTAGCTGCCGCATTTAAGGTATCTGACCAGTTGTTGATGGATGCAATCAAAGGCATAACTGAGCTGATAACCAAACCTGGCCTCATTAACCTGGACTTCGCGGACGTTCGGGCTGTGCTTCAGAACGGCGGGGTCGCGATGGTGGGTATAGGCGAGTCCGATACTGAGAATCGTGCGGCTGAGTCAGTCGATGAAGCGCTGAGCAGCCCCCTGCTTGATGTCGACATAACAGGCGCCAGAGGGGCCCTGGTAAACGTCGTTGGCAGCCCGGATATGACTCTCGAGGAAGCGGAGCGCATCGTCGGGCGGGTGTCGGAGGCGCTGGATTCTGAGGCTCAGATCATCTGGGGCGCACAGATTTCAGAGGAACTTAAGAATGCCGTAAGGGTCATGGTGATCTTGTCTGGGGTACATTCGCCCTATGTCCTAGGGCCAGGGGAGAGGCCAAGGAAGGGCGTGGAAGCCGTCGATCTAGAGCTGGAGTTTCTGAAGTAGATGTTAAGAAAATTCTTTTACGAGTGCAAGCGCACGTTACAGGTCGCCCGCAAGCCGGACAAGAAGGAGTATTTGGACGTATCTAAAGTGACGGGTTTGGGCATCCTGCTCATAGGCTTAGTTGGATTCATTATTACGATGATTGCCATGTGGCTTGTTGGGGGATGAAGTTGGAGGAAAAGGAGACAATAAAGCCAGCTATTTTTGCAGTTAGGACCACGATCGGTCAGGAGAAGAGCGCAGCGGCCATGATTTTCACTCGCGTCAAGAACTACAAATTGCCGATCAAGGCTGTTCTCGCCCCTCCTGGCATAAGGGGTTACGTCTTCGTTGAGGCTTTAGGAGAGACGGCCGCCGAGCAAGCGCGTGGTCGCATCAAACATGTAAAGGGCGTGGTCGAAGGAGAAGTACCATTTAAAGAAATTGAGCACTTCCTCATACCCAAGCCAGTCGTCGTTGGCATGGAAGTCGGCGATATCGTGGAGCTCATTTCCGGGCCATTCAGAGGGGAGAGGGCAAGGATAATACGGGTAGATGAGGCGAAGGAGGAGATCACCGTGGAACTATTTGAGGCCACCGTGCCCATCCCGGTGACTGTTCGAGGCGATCATGTGAAGGTAATACAGAAAAAGGAGAAAGAGGTGACGAGATGAAGGCACGAGATGTGAGACCAGCTATGAGGAATGTGGATCTGCAGCTCAAAATAGTCGAGATCGAGGAACCCCGTTCCTATGTCAGTAGGGCTGGGCGAGAGGGCAGGGTGACCACTGCAGTCGGGGAGGACGATTCAGGGCGGATAAAGATCTCACTCTGGGACAAGGACGCCGATTTGGTCAAAGTTGGAAGCCTGATCCGGATACGCAATGGATACTCGAGGCTGTTCCGCGATGAGGTCTACGTCAGCGCTGGGATGTACGGCAAGCTCGAGGTCGTAGAATAACAGACATGGCCTTGAATCGACACACCGCAGCGTTTTTAACATTTGCTAGCTTACGCTAACTCGAGTTCTGAGGCGATTGTAATGAAGGCGACGGTTAAGGCGTTAGTCGATGGGGGAAAAGCTACCCCTGGGCCACCCATAGGGCCAGCCCTAGGGCCGCTCGGCGTCAACGTCGGCCAGATCGTCGCGAAGATAAATGAAAAAACTACAGCTTTTGCTGGGATGAAGGTTCCTGTAAAAATTATCATCGATAAGAAGACCAAGCAGTTCGACATTGAGGTTGGCTCGCCCCCCGTATCCGCTTTGATCCGGAAGGAGCTCGGGTTGGAGAAAGGCGCTAAGACCGCTGGCAAGGAGGTAGTTGGAAATCTGACGTTTGCACAGGCAGTTGAGTTCGCAAAGCTAAAGCTCGGTGCGATGATGGCGAAGGGATTAAAAGCGGCTGTCAAGGAGGTCCTAGGCACATGTGTGAGCATGGGCGTGACCGTCGATGGGAAGGACGCTCGAGAGGTGCAGCGGGAGATGGATGAGGGAAAGCACGATGAGGAGCTGAGGTGATCGAATGCCGGTCTCACGCGAGAACGTGCTCAAGGCGCTCAAGCAAATGAGGGAAGTTGGTGAAAAAAGGAAGTTCGCCCAGAGCGTTGACCTAATGATAAGCCTCAAGGATGTAGATTTAAAAAAAACTGAGAGCCGCATCTCGGAAGAAGTCGTTTTGCCCCATGGCGTAGGCAAGCCGAGAAAAGTGGCAATGTTTGCTGAAGGGGAACTGGCGCGGAAAGCGCGAGATGCAGGCGTCGACCTCCTGCTCGGGCGTGGGGACATCGATGGGCTTCAAAAGGATCGCAAGCGGGCGAAGCAGGTAGCGGACGGATACGACTCATTCATAGCTCAAGCGGATATGATGCCATCGATAGGCAAGCAGCTTGGCCCCGTGCTTGGCCCACGCGCAAAAGTACCTAAACCTGTATCACCGACGGCTGACCCAAGGCCGATAATCGAGCGCTCTCGGAAGATTGTGCGCATCCGGACGCGAGAGCAGCCTACACTGCACGTGCTCGTGGGAGCGGAGAGCATGACGGATGAACAGCTCGCCGAGAATATCAGAGCTGTGCTCGACGTCATTGAGCACAAGCTCGAAAGGGGCTTTCATCAGGTTGGATCACTGCACATTAAGACGACGATGGGCAAGTCAGTGAAGATTGAGGTACAACCATGACAACCAGCGATAAAATCGAGGTCGCGCCTTGGAAGCGCGAGGTCATGAAGGAGCTGGGGGAGATGTTTGATCGCTATTCAGTGGTCGGTGTTCTGGATATCGCAGATCTACCAGCAGCACAGTTCCAACAGATAAGGCGTCGACTTCGAGGACAAGCCGAGATTGTAGTTTCGAAGAATACCCTCCTAAGGCTGTCCATTGAGCAGGCCGCCGGGAAGAAAGACCCCAAGCTTCATGAGCTCCTCAACTACCTCCAAGGCCAATCCGCATTGATATTCGCTCAGGTGAACCCATTCAAGCTTAATAAAGTCCTTCAAGAGAGCAGGACGAGTGCTCCAGCTAAAGCAGGCATGAGCTCTCCAAAGGATATAACGATCCCAGCAGGGGAGACGGATTTTGCCCCAGGCCCAATAGTTGGAGAACTCCAGCGCATAGGAGTCAAAGCCAGAATTCAGGCAGGCAAGGTAGTAATCTTGGAGGATTCCCCAGTGCTCAAGCAGGGAGATGTCGTAACAAAGGAAGTTGCGGATGCCCTAGCGAGGTTTGGCATCCAGCCATTGGAGCTCGGCCTAAATCTCCGCGCCGCTTACGAGGCCGGCATGGTGTTTTCCGCGGAGGTGTTGATGGTCGATGAGGAAAAGGTAATAGGGCAGTTACGGGAGGCTTACCTCTGTGCGGTGAACATCTCAATAAATACGAATTACCCAACACATACCACCATCGGAATTTTGATAGCGAAGGCGTTCACAGCCACGCACAACTTGGCATTAAATGCTTGCATCCCAATTGCCGAGGTCGTACCGACATTGTTGGCCAAGGCAAGCGCTGAAATGTTAGGTCTGGCAACCATTTTGGTGGCCAAGGATGAGAAGGCCTTGGACGAAGATCTGAAACAGATGTTGGGAGTCAAGCCTGTTGAGCCCAAAGTTGAGGAAAAAAAGCCAGAGGAAAAGCCAAAAGGGGAGGAACCCAAGGGATAAATGGAAGGTTCAAGTTCGTTATTTGGTTAAAGGGGGTGTAGGAATGGAATACGTATATGCCGCAATGGTGCTGCACGTCGCAGGGAAAAAGGTCGATGAGGGTGGACTATCCAGCGTGTTGAAGGCAGCAGGTGCTAAAGTCGACGAGGCAAGAGTAAAGGCTCTAGCAGCGGCCCTCGAGGGAGTGAACATAGACGAGGCGATAAAGGGAGCAGCTTTGCCTGTAGCAGCTCCAGCCGGGGCACCAGCGGCACCAAAGGCTGAGGAGAAGAAGAAAGAGGAGAAGGTCGAGGAAAAGAAGGAGGAAGAAGCCCTCGCCGGCCTCAGCGCGCTGTTTGGTTGAAGCGAAGCTTTTATTCACCGCTCGAACATTTGCCAACTTGGGGACGGTGCGTGAAGGATATCTATCAAGTCGCCCTTTTCAAGGAGAAGGGCTTCGAGCGCAGGCGATGCATCGCATGCGGCCGCACCTTCTGGACCCTCGATTCGGAGAGAAAGACGTGCGGCGACACACCATGCGATGAGTATACATTCATAGGTAGTTCACCTATTCCAAAGCGCTATACTCTGCCCAAAATGGAGAAAGCATTCTTAAAATTTTTCGGGGGCCATGGTCATACCATCATCAACCGTTATCCCGTCGTGGCCCGTTGGCGCGATGATATTTTCCTGACGATAGCCTCGATTGCTGACTTCCAACCTTGGGTGACGAGCGGTCTCATCCCCCCGCCAGCGAACCCCCTCGTCATCAGCCAGCCGAGCATAAGGTTAAATGACATAGATAACGTTGGTCGATCCGGTAGGCATTTCACGCTCTTCTTCATGGGGGGTCACCATGCCTTCAACTCCCACCGCAAACAAGTCTATTGGACGGACAAAACAGTTGCCCTCTGCCATGAATTTTTGACTCGAGAGCTCGGCATTCGTCCAACTGAAATCTCATACATTCAGGATTTCTGGGAGGGCGGTGGCAACGCTGGCGAGGACTTCGAGGTCAATGTGCGTGGGCTTGAATTGGCAACGCTCGTCTTCATGCACTATGCAGGCACAGCTGGCAAATACAAGCCGCTCCCCCTGAACATCGTCGACACAGGCTACGGAATGGAGCGCCTGACTTGGATGTCGCAGGGCACCCCCTCAAGTTATGAGGCGATTTTCGGGCCGGTTGTGGATGGGCTACGAAATCTAGCGGGCATCGAGCTACCGCCGAAAGATGTTGCCCGCGAGCATTCGAAGCTAGCGGGATTGATGGACATCGAGACCGGACGAGATTTACTGGCGCTGCGTAACAAGGTGGCCGCTCGCACCGGCATGAGCGTCGAGGAGCTCAATCGCATGATGACCCCGCTGGAGGCGATTTACGCAATAGCCGATCACCTACGCTGTTTGGCTTTCATGTTTCTGGATGGCATAACCCCAAGCAATGTCAAGGAAGGTTACTTGACCCGCCTCGTCCTGCGCCGCACCCTGCGCCTGATGCGCGAACTCGGGATTCAAAAGCCGTTGGCCGAGCTCATGAGGCTGGAGCTCAAACACCTAGCGGAACAGTTCCCGGAATTCAAGGAGCGCTCGGGCTACATCCTCGAGGTTGTCGGGCTTGAGGAGCAACGCTATCGAGATGCGATTCTGCGGGGCAGCAGGTTGGTCGAGCGGTTAGCAGGCGAGCTTCGTGGTAAGGGCGAGCCCCTGCCGCTTAAGAGGCTCATCAAACTTTACGACAGCCATGGTCTACCCCCAGAGATGGTGAAGGAGATAGCGGGCAAGGCCGGCGCGGCAGTCGAGGTTCCGGAGGATTTCTACATCAGGGTGGCGAATCTGCATAGCCAAGCCGAGCGAGCGCAAGCTGCACCAGCGGCCATCTCAAAGGATAAGTTGAATCGCCTCCGCCCGACGAAGGCGCTGTACTATGAGAACCCGTACATGCGGGAGTTCGGGGCCAAGGTGATCGGGAGCTTCGGCAGCCACGTCGTGTTGGACCGCACGGCGTTCTACCCAGAAGGAGGCGGACAGCCAAGTGATGTTGGGGAGTTCATAAGCCGAAGGGGTAAGACAGAGGTCGTCGGCGTACAAAAGTCGGACGGTGTGATCGTACACAAGGTGAAGCCGAACATCTTCAAGGTCGGGCACAAGATCGTAGGTAGAATCGATTGGGCTAAGAGGAGCTCGCTCATGCGCCACCACACGGGAACCCACATTTTGCTGGGGGCTGCGCGCCGCGTACTTGGCGAACACGTCTGGCAGCACGGTGTACAAAAGGGCGTCGAGCGCACCCGCTTGGATATCTCGCACTTCAAGCGCGTCGAGCCCGGAGAGCTGCGAAATATCGAGCGCTTGGCAAATCAGGTCGTGACGGAAAATCGTCCAATCAAAATAGAGTGGATGGATCGAAATGTTGCCGAGCGCAAATATGGTTTTGACCTCTATCAAGGAGGCATCGTGCCTGGCAGGAAGGTCAGGGTCGTAGATATAGAGGGCTGGAACACCCAAGCCTGTGCCGGCACTCATTACCTCCGAACGGGGGATGTTGGGTTCATCAAGATTATGCGCACGGAGCGGATTCAGGACGGCGTCGAAAGGCTTGAATTTGCTGCGGGCGAGCCAGCGCTCAAGTTCGTGCATAGGCAGGAGGGGCAGCTTGCGAAGGCGGCAGAGATCCTTCGAGCGGAGCCGGAGCGTCTAGCTGCAGCAACCCAGCAGCTCTTCGACCAATGGAAATCCACCAAGAAGGAGATGGATAAGCTACGTGAGCGCTTAGCTAAGCTACGATTAGCGGAGCTGCGGGCAAAAGCGGAACAGATCGAACGTGTGCGATTGGTGAGGGAAAAATTTGAGGCCGGAAGTGTGGACGAGCTCATCAAGATCGCCGGAGCCCTAACGCAGGAGGACGCGAACATGGTCGTCGCTGTTGCTACCCTTGCTGAACTTACTCCCAAGATTGTGGTCATGGCAGGGGGAGAAGCGGTAAAATTAGGCATAAATTGCGGTGAGATCGCTGCTGAGGTGGCGAAGATACTCGGAGGTGGTGGCGGAGGCAAGCCTGAGATGGGACAAGGAGGAGGCCCAAGTCTAGAGCAGTTGAATGCAGCATTGGATATCGTAGTGGACATGTGCAGGCGACAGCAGATCAGGTGAATTCATGGTAAATTGGCAGGAGATGGATGCGAAGTGGCAGCAGTCTTGGCGCGAGGCTGGGTTGTTTGAGGCAAAACCAGATGCTAGGCCAAAGTTTTACTTGACAGTCGCTTATCCCTATGTCTCAGGCCCAATGCACATCGGCCACGGTCGAACTTATAGCATACCTGATGTCATCGCGCGATACAAGAGGATGCGCGGCTACAACGTGCTTTTTCCCATGGCCTACCACTTCACTGGCACGCCCATAGTAGGGGCTGCGAGGAGGGTAGCGAGGCGAGAACCCGGATTCGTCAAGGTGCTCACCAAGCGTTATGGAGTTGCGGAAGGCGAGTTGCCGAAGTTCGAGGACCCGCGCTACTTCGCGAACTATTTCGCGCGCTTGAGCGACCTGAGCTACAGAAAGGGAATGGAGTGGCTGGGTTACTCAATTGACTGGCGCCGGGAGTTCACCACGATTGATCCACATTACAGCAAATTCGTCACCTGGCAGTATCACAAGCTGATAGGTGCCGGATTGATCGTCAAGGGCAGGCATCCCGTCAAGTGGTGCCCAAGTTGCGGCAACCCCGTGACCGACCATGACCTGCTCGAGGGGGAAGGAGTCGGCACAGTTGAATTCACTTTGTTGAAGTATCGCTTTGGGGATTATGTTCTTCCGGCGGCAACGCTCAGGTCCGAGACGGTTTTCGGCGTCACGAACCTCTGGCTCAATCCAAATGTCAAATATGTCCTCGCGGAGGTCGATGGAGAGCGGTGGGTGGTAAGTCAAGAAGCGGTTGAAAAGCTGCGCGATCAGGGCTACAAAATAGGTAAAGCTGCGCCCATCTCGGAGCATCTTATCGGCAAAGAAGTGGAAGTGCCACTAACTCATAAGCGAGTACTGATCCTCCCGGCCGAGTTCGTTGATCCGGATAATGCTACCGGCGTGGTCGGCTCGGTACCAGCGCATGCTCCATACGACTACATCGCTCTGCGCGAGCTGCAGCAGAAGCCGGAGATGCTTCGGGCTCATGGCATCGACCCCGCGGCGGTGGTCGGGCTTGAGCCGATTTCGCTCATCGAACTCAAGGGCTTTGGTGAGTTTCCGGCCATCGATGTGGTTGAGGAAATGGGGATCAAAAGCCAGAAGGACCCAAAGCTAGAGGATGCGACGGCGGAGGTTTATCGAAACGAGTTCGCGAAAGGCGTGATGCGCGACTGGGTGCCCAATTATAAAGGAATGGCCGTATCGCGGGCTAAAGTCGCCGTTCGGGATGACATGTTGGCAAGCGGCGAAGCGGCGATGATGTGCGAGTTCTCCGCCAAGCCCGTCATCTGCAGGTGTGGCACAAAGTGCACCATTAAGGTCGTCGAGGACCAGTGGTTCCTGAACTACGCTGACGAGGCGTGGAAGGAGAAAGCTCGTGAGTGCCTGGCGAGGATGCACCTAGTGCCCCCTGAGACAAGGACCCAGTTCGAGCACACCATCGAGTGGCTGCATGAGTGGCCGTGCACGCGTAAGATAGGGATGGGGACGCCAGCCCCTTGGGACCTGAGTTGGATAATCGAATCCCTGAGTGACTCGACGATATACATGGCATACTATACAATTTCTCACATCCTCAAAACGCTAGATTCGACCAAGCTTACCGACGAAGTGTTCAACTATGTTTTCCTTGGCAGGGGTGAAGCAGCTAAGGTCGCTCAAGCCACAGGCATTGATAGGCAAGCGTTGGAGAGGATGCGCCGCGAGTTCGATTATTGGTATCCGATGGATTATCGAATGTCAGCGAACGAACTCATACCTAACCACCTCACCTTTCACATATTCCATCATGCCCTGATATTCCCGCCAGAGCTATGTCCCAGGGGCATAGTCTCGTTTGGCATAGCGGTGCTCGAGGGTGCGAAGATGTCGTCATCGAAGGGTAATATCGTCGCGATCAACGAGGCGGTCCGTAAATACGGTGCGGATGCCGTGCGGCTTTACCTGATGTCGACCGCCGAGCCGTGGCAGGACCTAGACTGGCGCGCTCACGAGGCTGACGCTATGGCGAAAAACCTCGAGCGTTTTTATGCGCTTGCCGAGGGGATACTGGCGCTGCCGGAGGTTGAACGCCCCAGCCTAACGCTACACGACAGATGGATGCTTAGCAGGCTGCAGGAGCACGTTCGAGCGGCGACAGAGGCCCTCGATGCATTCGAGACGCGGAAAGCAGTTCAGCACGTCTTCTTCTCGCTAATGCAGGACCTGCGATGGTACATGAAGCGCGCCGAGGAGGGCAGTTCGAGGGCGTACGTGCTCAAACAACTGCTCGATGAGTGGGTTCGGTTGCTGGCCCCATTCGCGCCGCACACGTGCGAGGAACTCTGGCATCGCATGGGAAAGCCCGGCTTTGTTTCAGCTGCGGATTGGCCCACGGTGCATGAAAAGCTCATCGACAAAGCAGCTGAATTCACAGAGGACTACCTCGTGCGCGCCGTCGAGGACATAGGCGAGGTCCTCAGCGTCATCCGGGTCGAAAGGCCAAGTCGGATCTGCCTATACGCCGCGCAGGACTGGAAGTGGCGGGCCTATCGCATGGCAATCGAGCGGGTTCAGAGCGGTAAAATTGAGGTGGGCGAGTTAATCAGGACGGCGACCAAGGAACTCGGGCTGAGGCTGCACGCAGCTGACCTAGCGAAGTACCTACAGCACGTCGTCCAGGAGCTCAGAGCAATGTCGCAGGAGCAGCTCGCGACCCTAGCTGCGGCCGAAATCGATGAACTGCAAGTGTTGGCCAATGCAGAGGAGTTCATCCGCAAGCAGTTCGGCGTGGGGATGGTACAGGTCTTCAAGGCGGATGACAAGGTGCGCTACGACCCGCAGGACAGGGCGAGGCTTTCGGTGCCGCTGAGGCCGGCAATTTACGTGGAGTGAGCATGCTTTCAGCCAAGCTGGCAGATGCTGTTCGGGACCTGCGCTACCTCCTGAATCGAGGTTATCCCCGAGATTCCGCGGTCACCTTCGTCGCCAACCACTACCGCTTGAAGCTCGACGAACGCCATCTCCTCGCGCGATGCGTCTTCTCGAAGGCAGAGGTCGCAAGCCACAGGGAGAAGGCGGTAGGTGGCACGGAGATGAGGGGCAAACACCTCGCCGTGGACGGCTATAATGTGCTTATAACTGTGGAGAGCATCCTGACGGGCAAGCAAGTGGTGAAGTGCGACGATGGTTTCATTCGTGACCTTCGTGCGATCTTCGGAAAATACCGTACATCCTCAGCAACTCCTCGAGCACTGATGGAGATATTGACAACTATCCTCCGAGCTAGGCCGAGCGAAGTAGTTGTGATGTTTGACAGCCAGATGAGCCGGAGTGGCGAGCTTGCTGCCGATGTCAGAAGGCGGCTCAAGCAGGTTGGGCTGAAGGGGGCTGCTCAAGCTGTAGGGGGAGTTGATTTCAAGGTTCGAGGGTTCGATATCGTCGCGAGCAGCGATCGAGCAATAATCGAGCGGGTGAATGCCGTCTGGGACCTTCCGGGCGAAGTCCTGAAGCGAAGGAAGGCAAATTTCACCGATTTGACAAAGCTTTGAGTACCTCTCGGAGCTTTTTGAAGTCGGCTTGCAGCTCAAGCTTCATCCGCCCGCTGTAAATGCCAGCGGCGGGATGATATGTTAGGAAGAGCTTGAAACCCGTGCCGGCGTAGATGCAATCGAGCAGGGTGCCGTGTTCCTTGCCCATCGTCACCGTCCTGCCCAGTAGCTCTCCGGCCGCTATTCGACCTAGGGCGACTACGAGTTTTGGTTTTATCGCGGAAATTTGTCCTTCGAGAAATGGTCGGCATGCCTCGACCTCATCAGGTAAGGGGTCCCTGTTTTGAGGCGGTCTGCATTTAATTGTGTTGGCAATATAGACCTCCTCACGCGTTAACCCTGCCTCAAAGAGAAGTGCATTTAGATTTTTGCCAGCAGCTCCCACGAATGGGACTCCACTTTTGTCCTCGAAGAAGCCTGGAGCCTCGGAAACTATCATCACATCAGCTGTCGGAGGTCCAACCCCGAATACAACATTTTTTCGAGTTTTGTATAGTCCGCATCGCTTGCACTTCTCGGCCTCAGATCTAAGGCTCAGCAGGTTTTTCTTGGCTTCGTTTTTCATCTCATGCTTCCTCACAGCTATCTTGCGATAACCCGACTGATTTCCCACACTATTCTCCCATCGCAAAGACCACTAGCTTACGCTTCCTTGGGCCGTCCTGCTCGATGATGAGGAAGTTCTGCCAAGTGCCTCGAACGATGTGGCCGTCTGTGATAGGGAGCACGGCCGAAGTGCCCAAAAGCGCTGACTTTAGGTGGGCGTGGGCATTGTCATCGATTCGATCGTGCTTGTAGTCGCCCCTAACTTCCACGAGGTCGTCGAGCTTGTCCAGCAGGTCGCGCTTGAGCCCCTCCTCGCCCTCGTTCAGCGCTAGGGCCGCGGTGGCATGTGGCAGCTGGACCACGAGTATGCCGTTCCTGATGCCAGACTCGCGCGCAGCCTCGAGGACCTCATCGGTCAGGTCGACTATCTCGCGCTGCTGGCGGGTTGAGAAAGTTATCTCCTTAAACCAAGTTTTCATTCCATCCTCCTCAACGGCTATCTATCTGCTTAATTAATTTAGGCATCGATATTGGAAGGGGCTGAGATGAAAGTCTTGGTGACTGGCGGAGCTGGATTCATAGGCAGCCACGTTGTGGACAAACTCATGCTCGATGGTCATGAGGTCGTGGTCCTCGATAATCTTTCCTCGGGCAACATGAAGAACATCGAGCATCATTTAGATGAGTCGAGCTTCCGCTTCGTGGAGGGTGATATAAGGCAAACTCGAGCGGTGGAGAAAGCCCTCGATGGCGTAGACGCGGTCATCCATGAGGCGGCGATAGTGAGCGTGCCACTATCGATAAAAAACCCGGCGCTCACGAACGAGGTGAACATCTTCGGGACTTTGAATCTCCTCGAGGCCAGCCTAAGGGCCAAGGTTAAGCGCTTTGTTTATGCGTCCTCATGTGCGGTGTACGGCGCCGCCTCAGAGCTGCCGATAAACGAGGACGCTCCGCTGAGGCCCCTCTCACCCTATGCCTCCTCGAAGCTAGCCGCGGAGGAACACTGCAAGGCCTTTTACGAAAATCGCTGCCTCGAAACCATCCGCCTGCGATATTTCAACGTCTATGGGTATAGGCAGGCAGCCGGGGAGTATGCCGGAGTGATGCTCAAGTTCCTAGAGCGCATTCGAGGGGATCAGCCGCCGATAATTTTCGGCGATGGTGAGCAGACGCGAGATTTCGTCCACGTAACTGACGTAGCTGAAGCGACTTTACTCGCCTTAAATCGCGAGGGTGCGGCTGGTGATGCGTTTAACATCGGCACGGGCGAAGCCAATACCATAAACAGGCTATGCGAGATTTTTTTGGAACTCACGGGAAAGATCCATCTCAAGCCCATATATGAGGGTGCCAAGCCAGGCGACATCCGACATAGCCGGGCTGACATCAAAAAAGCCATGAAGCTCTTGGGATATAGGCCCAAAGTTTCGTTGGAGCGCGGGGTCAGGGAATTCCTAAATCGAGCGGAACTCCCCTAAATCGGCTGGCGGCTCTCGACAAGGCGTTTTCACGACCGCGGTCTTCACGTTTTAATAAAAGCTGACGAAAGGCGCTTAATCTCCGCGGCGCATATCACTAAGCGGATTGAGATGAACGTCTGGATAGTCATGCCGGCCTACAACGAGGAGCGGACGATAGGGGGGGTGCTCAATGCCATTAAGCAGGAAGGTTATTCGAAGGTCATTGTAGTCGATGATGGCTCCCGCGACCGAACTGCTAAGATCGCTCATTCGAAGGGCGCGGTTGTGGTAAGCCATCCTAGGAATATGGGGCTAGGAGCAGCGCTCAGAACTGGTTTGGAGACGGCACGAAAGCGAAATGCGGATTGTGTGGTTACATTCGATGCTGATGGGCAGCATGATTCTAAGGCCGTGAGAAAGCTGTCAGAGGCTTTAAACGGGGCGGACTTAGCAATAGGCGTTAGGCAACATCGCGGCATACCCCTTCATAAGCGCGTGGGAAACTTTGGGCTGAATTTTATAACCTACCTATTTTCGGGCGTGTTCACGGATTCGCAATCTGGATCTAGGGCTTTCAACCGCAAGGCGCTCGAAAAGATAAAAATCAAGAGCAACCGCTACGAGGTTTCATCCGAGATAATCATCCGAGCTAAAAGGCACGGGTTGAGGCTGAGAGATGTGCCGGTCAAGTGCTTTTATACCGAATATTCTAAAGCGCGGGGAACGACTATCCTTAGCGGCCTCCGGATATTTTTGGCGCTAATCGAGCAGAGGGTATCTAAATGAGAATAGTGATAGCTACAGAGTTTTTTCCAAAGAGCGAGAAAGTAGAAATAAGAGGGGGGGTTGAGGCTAGGGCTTTTCACGTTGCCAAGCAACTAGCGAAGACCCATGATGTGACCATTCTAACCACGAGAGAACACGGAACCGAGAAAAAGGACGAATTTTTGGGAATCGAAGTACTCCGGTTCGGCAAGGAAAGGAAATATTCCCAAAAGGGATCCTTGGTCGAGAGATTGAGTTTCATCACAGAGGGCGGGAAGATAAAGAGGGAATTCGATATCGTAGATGGTTATAACTTTATTAGCTACCCGCTTGCGTGGGAGATCGCCAAAAGAAATAAAGTGCCGGCTATCGCCACCTACCACGAGGTTTGGGTTGGCAGGTGGGTCAAAAATATCGGAGTAGGCGGGGTCTTGGGCGAGCTTTTGGAGAGGTACGTTTTGAGCAGGGATTGGGACAAATTCATAGCCGTGAGCCGTTTTACCGAGGACAAACTCAGGAGGGCGGGAGTACGTGGGCGCAAGATAGAAGTCATTCCAAATGGGATCGAGATAAAGGAGTATCTGAAAACCAAGGTGAAAAAATTTCCCCTACCAACGATATGCTGTATCTCTAGGCTAGTTGAATACAAGCATGTAAATGACCTCCTCAACGCCCTCGCGATTGTCAAGGAGGAGATCCCAGAGATCAGGTGTAAGATAATCGGGAGTGGACCAGAAGAGAAGCGTCTGAAATCGTTGGCAATAAGACTAAACCTGGAAAAAAATGTTGAATTCATGGGATTTATCGAAGAACATAGGGAAGTTATAAAGGTCCTTAAGGCATCGCATATATTCTGTCTACCAAGCGTTACAGAAGGTTTCGGTTTAGTTTTGTTGGAAGCTATGGCGTCTCAGGTTCCCTACGTGGCTAGTGAGATCGAACCATTGGTCGAGGTGACCGACCGAAAAGGCGGGCTTTTCTTCAAGCCCCTAGATTGTAAAGATTTGGCGGATAAGTTGCTACAAATGCTAAAGGAGCGAAAAATGCAGAAAAAGTGCATAAAAGAGGGATTGCAGCAAGTTCAAAATTACGAGTGGAAATCAATAGTCAAGAGAATTGAAGAGGTCTACAAAAGCTGTCAAAGGCGATGAAAATTTCTGCCCAGTGCGCTAGATTTAAAGTGATTGTTCCAAAAAAGGGCCAAAATTAGGGTAGATGGAGATCGGGCAATATGCAAATATCGAGCAAACGGCCAAAAGTTAGCGTGATAATGGCAGTATTTAATGAAGAGGATTGTATAAAAGGCACGATCGAAAGCGTCATAAATCAGACTTTTGGCAATTTCGAATTCATCATAATCAACGATGCTTCAACTGATAAGACTCAAGAAATTCTTGAAGATTACGCTCAAAAAGATAAGAGAATAAAGATTTTTGTGAACGAAAAAAACATCGGTCCAATAAAGTCCACAAATCGTGGAATAAGATGTTCAAAAGGGGAGCTCATAGCAAGGATGGATGCCGGCGATATTTGCCAGCTAGGTAGATTTGAGAAACAAGTCAAATTTTTAGATAAAAACAAAAATGTGTACATTGTTGGGTCCTACCACTATTGGATAGACAAGGAGGGCCGAATTATCGGGGCCTATCGGTTCCCTGTAACTCCCGAGCAAACTAAAAAGAACCTATTTAGATTTAGTAGCATAGCGGCACAACCAGCTGTCATGATAAGAAAAGAGCTTTTTGAAAAAACGGGGCCATATACCACCTTATACCAAACTTCAGAGGAATACGAGCTATACGCCAGAACAATCAAAAACGGCCGGGGAATCGCCAACATTCCTGAATTTTTGATTAGCATCATAAGGCGGAGAAAAGGGATTTCGGAGAAAAAAACAAGGGCCATATTTGTGAATCAAGCTAGGATAAAAGCAGTATATCTCCCCCATATCTTCAATTTCCGAAACTTCATTTATACCGTTGGGAGTTTATTCTTTGTTTTACTACCTGCTGATTTATTAAGAAAAGCGGTGAGGATCAGTATCAAGCATCAAAAAATTAGGGAAATTTTTTAAAAATGGATTAGGAAACCATATAAGAAGAAAACTGATCGAGAATTGTTCAGAAAACCTAAGCTGGCATCTCCAAATTGAAGAGGCCTAGTTTCTCCTCGAAGGTAGGGTTTGATGAAGGGGCGGCTGAGAACAACCATCATTAGCTTGATTTTTAGGCACTGGCTGAGCAGAGAATGAGCTGATGCGCATGCCGACGGATAATTATAAGGGTATACCAATTAGTTTAAATGCAAAGTAATTACGGGGAATAAATGAACTTGTCTGAACTTATCAAAAAAATGAATGGGCGTAAAGTTCTCGTGCTCGGAGACGTGACGCTCGACCGGTTCACCGTGGGCAAGGCGACGAGAATATCACCGGGGGTGCCGGTTCCACTCATTGATGTAGAATCTGAGTCGTACTCACTCGGCGCAGCAGCAAACATCATCAGAAACTTGAACGCGCTCGGCGGTGACGTTTCAATAGCCACAGTCGTCGGCGATGATATTGAGGGGGACTATTTGATCAAAGAAATTAAAAAAATGAGGATCAGCACAGATGGAATTTACAAAGAGAGGGACAGAGTAACGACCATCGTCCATAGAATTCAAGCTGGCGGTCAGCAAGTGTTGCGAGTTGACAGGAGTAAGGATGAAGAGATAAACCATGACCTGACCATGAAAATCGTGAATTATGTTAAAAGCTCAGTAGGCGAATTAGACGTTTTTTTAATCTCCGACTACGGGCGTGGCGTGATAACGCGGGAGCTTGTCACCGATATCGTCAAAATCGCAAGGAGTAATGACATAAAAATAGTGGTGAACCCAAAAAGGGAGCACTTCTTGTATTACGAAGGTGCAGACGTCGTCCGGACAAACAGAAATGAGGCGAGCTTCGCAACCGGAGTGGCTCCGATAAGCGAAACGAGCATACGGATAATGGGACAAAAAATATTGAGCTCACTCAGATGTCGTGCAGTGTTGATAACTTGGGTCGAAGGAGGGTTTCATCTCTTTGAAGGAGGGAAAGTTACTTTTATCCCCCCACTTTTAAAGCATCCAGTCGACCTCACAGGGGTTGGTGACACCATTAGCTGTGTACTGGCGCTGGGGCTGGCGGCAGGAGCTGCATTGGAAGATTGCGCGAAATTGGCGAATTACGCTGGCGCCGTAACCGCTGGTAAGAAGGGTTTGGCGGCGGTAACGCCGGAAGAACTCCTCGAAGCAATAAATAATTGGTCACTCGGTGCAGGTTGAAGAAAATGATCCCAAAGGAAAACATAAAAAAATTCCTTGATAAATCCTATAGTATTCGTAAGCATGTTCTGGAGATGACCACGCAAGCAGGGTCTGGACACCCGGGTGGCTCGCTTTCGTGTGTCGATGTTCTCGTCGCTCTTTATTTCCACGTAATGCAACATAATCCCAAAAACCCTAACTGGCCCAACCGTGACCGATTTGTTTTGAGCAAGGGGCACGCCGCTCCGACCCTCTACGCTGTTTTGGCGGAAGCTGGTTATATCCCGATCGAGGAACTTAAAAATCTCAGAAAACTGGGCAGTATGCTACAAGGCCACCCGGACAGAAATCGGGTTCCGGGAGTCGAGAACTCATCCGGCTCGCTCGGCAATGGACTGGCAATCGCCAACGGGATGGCGCTCGCCGCAAAAATAGACGGGAGGCCCTACAGGGTCTATGTCTTGCTTGGAGATGGGGAGTGCCAAGAAGGATTGGTCTGGGAGGCCGCCATGTTTGCTGCCCACTATAAAATAGACAATTTAACCGCCATCATCGATCGAAACGGCTTACAGATAGATGGCCCAACCGAGCAGGTCATGAGCATCGAACCGCTTGCGAGCAAGTGGAAATCGTTCGGTTGGAATGTAATCGAAGTCGACGGACATGATATTCTGGCGATAATCGAAGCATGCGAGAAAGCCAAACTAGTGCGGGGAGGACCAACGGTAATAATCGCTCACTTGATTAAGGGACGAGGCGTTTCGTTCATGGAATGGGTCACGAGTTTTCACGGTAAAACTCTGACTGAAGAGCAGTGCGAAAAAGCATTGCAGGAACTCGATGCTTGGTACAGGGGCATGGTGGCCGGATGAGTGCACTGATGAAATCGACCCGAGATGCATACGGGGAAGTCCTCGCAGAGCTTAGTTCGGACGAGAGAATCGTCGTGTTGGATGCAGATACCTCAACCTCCACTAGGACAAATAAATTTGCTGCAAAAAGCCCGAACAGGTTTTTCAACGTCGGGTGTGCCGAGCAGAATATGATAGCAACCGCTGCTGGATTTGCGTATGCGGGAAAAATCGCGATTGCGACGGCATATGCAATCTTTGCCACGGGGCGCCCTTGGGAACAGATAAGGAGCTTTGTTGCCCACGACAAGCTGAACGTGAAGATAATCGTGACACATGCTGGCCTTACGAATGGTCCTGATGGCGCATCTCACCAGTCGCTCGAAGATATTGCGGTGCTGCGAGTTATTCCAAATATCACCATAATCGTGCCAGCCGATGCAGAGGAAACACGGCAAGCGATACACACGGCGGTTGAGCTCGATGGGCCATTTTACATCCGTCTGAGCAGGGCCGAGAGCCCCGTGATCTTTGACTCCAGCTACAAGTTCAAGCTGGGGAAAGGGACAATTGTGAAGGATGGAGACGATGTGACGATAATAGCAGCCGGGAACATGGTTGCCAAAGCACTTGAGGCGGCCAACATCCTCGCAAAAGACGGAGAGAAAGCAAGGGTTGTAAACCTTCCAACGGTTAAGCCAATTGATAGAGATCTCATCCTTGCAGCAGCAAAGGAAACCGGAGCTATCGTCACTGCTGAAGAGCACAATATATACGGTGGTTTGGGAAGCGCGATAGCTGAAGTCGTGAGTACGAGAGAGCCAGTCTATATGGAGTTCGTCGGGGTTTTAGACAGGTTTGGACAGACAGGTGAAACAGAAGACCTTTACAAGACATACGGTCTAACCTCGGAAAATATTGCTGCAGCTGCAAAAAGGGTTATCTCGAGGAAAAATGATGAAAGCAGAGTACGCTAAGGAGAGCGAGCCGCTCAACTTAATGCCGGAGCTGAACAAATTTTCCTTGAAGCACGATGTATATCTCAAGTTGATAGAGAGGGGACGCATATCCAAATACGTTGCGAGCGGCTACTTTAGAGACATGATTAAATATGGTGCCAAAGAAGTTCCTTTTGGACTTGAATCCAAAGGATAGCAAACATGGAGGATTAGGAGTGAAAATAACTGAGCTGCTTGAGGAGAGCGCCAAGATAAAAGAAGAACTTTGTGAGCAGGCGTCTGAACTCGAGAAGATAGAAAAAACTGCTAAAGCGATTGTAAAAGCGCTTAAAAACAGGCGAAAAGTAGTCCTCTTTGGAAACGGCGGGAGTGCGGCGGATGCTCAACACATCGCGTGCGAACTCGCTGGGAAGTTCAAAAAGAAGAGATGCGGGTTGCCAGCGATTTCTCTGACTACAAATACCTCAGCTTTGACAGCAATTGCAAACGACTATGGCTACGATGAGGTTTTCTCAACGCAAGTGGAGGGGATTGTTAACAAGGGCGACATCGTTGTAGGCATTAGCACCAGCGGGAAATCGTCTAATGTTATCAAAGGCATAAAAGCGGCCAAAAAGCGGGGTGCGATTACCATCGGGTTGGCAGGTGCACAGGGTGCCGAACTTGCCAAAGTAGCTGACATTTGTATAAGAGTGCCATCTAACGACACCCCACGTATCCAAGAGGCACACATCACCATAGGTCACATCATCTGCCAGCTCGTCGAAGAAAGATTATTTTGAGGGTTGTAGAAATCAGGAGAAATATTTACCGGTCATGAAGTGATAGAAAATGAAGATATTTATAGATACGGCAAAATTGGGTGAAATTAATGAAGCCCTAAGTTGGGGCATTGTTGATGGGGTGACCACCAACCCAACTTTGCTGAGAGAAGCGACCGAGGAGGAAAAGAGAAAAAACAGGGAATTGGATCTTGAGAGCTACATTGGAAAGATATGCAGAGCCGTAGGCGAAGGCAAACACGTGAGTTTAGAGGTTCTGAGCCAAAAAGCTAGCGGGATGGTCAAAGAAGCACAAATGTTATATGAAAAATTCAATCCTATTGCTGGAAATGTGGTCATAAAAATCCCCATTAATACAAGCATATCTCCTGAGATAAGTGACTACGAGGGTTTGAGGGTCATAAAAGAGCTAAGCAAGGGGGGGATGCCAGTAAACGCGACTTTGGTAATGATGCCAGAACAAGGGCTCCTAGCGGCAAAAGTTGGGGCTACTTACGTGAGTCCGTTCGCTGGACGAGTGGACGATTTCATAAGAAAGAATTTGGGGATTAGTTTTGAAAAAAACGACTATTTCGACTTCAACTTGGTTAGGAAAATCGCAGTGGAGAAGCTCAGCAAGCGTTTAAAAAAATCATCCACAAACAAAATCTCATCGCTTTATTTCGATGCAAGAAAAATGAGCGGCATCTCGGAGAATGGGGGCATCGGGAGCGGGACAGAACTGGTGAAGAAGATTGTTGAGATTTTCAGAAAATATGGCATAAAAAGCAAGGTGATAGCCGCCAGCATGAGAAACCCACGGCAAGTCAGAGAAGTAGCCGAAGCTGGGGCGGATATCGCGACCATACCCTTCGAAGTGCTCCAAGCAATGCTCAAACATCCAAAGACTGAAGAAGGTGTCAAGAATTTTTACATTGATGCGACTCGAGCAAAATACGAGGAATTATTTTGTGGAAGCAAATGACCTAATTGTTGAATGAGTAGAAAAATGAGAATATGTACAGTTTTCCCAAAAAGTGAGAAATCCGAGAAGAGGCTGGGTAGAGGTGAGGGCTTTTCATGTTGCTCAGCATCTCGCAAAAACGTCGGCAGCATGGAAACAGCGTGAGCTTGATATATTTTGGGTGCTAGCCAAAAGCCCAAGTTTGGCATGGGCGAAGGCTAAATACGTGCAAAATATAAACAAATTAACGGCGAGTTAGATATGGATCTCAACCTTAAAGATAAAGTTGTCTTAGTTACCGGCTCGAGTAAAGGGATTGGCAAGACAATTGCCTTGGGCTTTTTAAAAGAAGGGGCCAAGGTAGCAGTAAATGGAAGAACAGAAAAGACACTAAAACAAACAGTAGAAGAGTTAACAAATGAATTTGGCAGTGAAAAAATATTGCCGCTTAAAGCAGATTTGACAGATGACCATCAAATAAAAGAAAGTATAAAAGAAATTATCAATAGGTGGCAAAGAATCGATATTCTGGTAGCAAATGTTGGCAGTGGTAAAGGAAAGCTTGGTTTGCAACCAGAAAGAAAAGACTGGGAAGACACGTTAAATACCAATCTTTTGGGATGCATAAGAGTAATCAAAGAAGTTGTTCCTTACATGATCAAACAAAATGATGGCAGTATAATTTTAATATCTTCTATTGTCGGGCATGAAGCTCTACCTGCACCTATTCCTTATTCTGTCGCGAAGGCAGGACTGATAGTAGTTTGCAAAAATTTATCTCGACATTTAGCTCCACATAATATCCGGATAAATGCGGTTGCACCGGGCAATATATTCGTTAAAGAAGGTACTTGGGATAGAAAAATCAAGGAAGATCCAATGGAGGTAAAACAATATATTGAAACAGAAGTTCCAATGAAGCGTTTGGGTAAACCAGAAGAAATCGCAGATGCAGTAGTATTTCTCGCGTCTGAACGAGCATCCTTTATCACAGGGGCATGTTTGATAGTGGACGGTGGGCAAACTAGATCATTTGTCTAAGGGATCCAGATGAACAAAAGCATTAAAAAAATGTTTGATCTGACCGGAAAAGTTGCAATAATTACCGGAGGTGCAGGCATGCTGGGTGAAATGCATGCTGAAGCTATTGCCGAAGCAGGAGGGCACCCGGTTCTTGTTGATATTAATGGAGATTTGGCGGCAGATAAAGCGAAGACAATTTCAAAAAAGTATGGTGTAGATTCAATGGGTATCAAAACCGACATAACAAATAAGACAGAAATAGAAACAATGTTGGGCGCAGTTATAAAGAGATTTGGACGAGTTGACATTTTAATCAATAATGCTGCAGATGATCCAAAAGTAAAAGCAAAAAATGAAGCGCACTCTTGGAGCAGGTTAGAGAATTTCCCTGTTGAACAGTGGAATCGGGAGATCGCAGTTGGGCTGACTGGGGCTTTCTTATGTAGCCAGGTAATTGGTAGCGAAATGTCACGGAGAGGTGGCGGGGTAATTTTAAATATTTCATCTGATTTGGGCGTAGTGGCCCCAGATCAACGGATATATACAAAGCGAGGATTACCAGAGGAAAAACAGCCTGTAAAGCCAGTTAGTTACTCGGTTGTAAAGAGTGGACTTATTGGCCTGACAAAATACTTAGCTACCTATTGGGCGGGAAAAAATATCAGAGTAAATGCTTTTTGCCCTGGAGGTGTACGAACCGATCAACCCGATGAATTTTTAGAAAAGCTTACTTTTCGCGTTCCTATGGGGAGAATGGCCCAAAAAGACGAATACAAAGGGGCCGTACTATTTTTGGTTTCAGATGCATCTTCGTATATGACTGGGGCTACTTTAATTATTGATGGGGGAAGGACCAGCTGGTAGGGAAAATATACATTAAAAGATTTGGGGGCATCATATACTATGACGGTTGTAAGTATCGTTCCTGCGAGAAGCGGGAGCAAAGGGGTTTCGAAAAAAAATATTAAACTTTTAGCTGGATATCCCCTAATTGCGTATTCGATAATCGCATCAAAACTTTCTTCTAAAATTCAACGAACCATAGTTTCAACGGATTCCCAAGAATTTGCAGAAATAGCTCGTTCATATGGGGCCGAAGTTCCTTTTCTTCGCCCAAAAGAAATCTCAACCGACAGTTCCCTTGACATAGAATACATCAAACATGCACTTGAATGGTTCCAAACTCACGAGGGATACCAACCGGAGTATATTATCCTCCTCCCGCCCCCTACGCCTTTGAGAGATCCTGTTTTAATTGATGCAGCGATTGAAAAAATTGTCCAGAATAAACACGCAACATCTCTCCGTTCTGCCCATGAAACAAGAGAATCACCGTACAAACTCTTTGGAATTAAAGATGGCTTCTTCACGGGACTGTTTCCAGATGATTCAAGGCCCGAATATTTTAATTTGCCCCGGCAAGCGTTTCCACCTGTTTATCACCCCAATGGGTATGTGGACATAATAAAAAGTCAAACTGTGAAGTCAGGAAGTCTTTATGGATCAAGGATACTTCCTTTTATCACACCAGTTGCTGGAGAATTGGATCGTTCCGAAGATTTTGATTTCATTGAATATCTTCTGAGCAAACAAAAGAATCCGGTGCATGAATATTTAAAGAAAAATTTTTCGTGAGGAGATAAAAATGGCAGGATACACTTTCTCACTTGTCCCAAAAGATGTTCCTCCTGTGAAGACACGATTTCGTCGGATAAGAACCAAAATTCCTGTCCCTGAATCTATCCCAATATTTAGAGATTTAGAAAGATACGAGTCAAGGTCTATGCACGGGCAGTTGCCGATAGTATGGGATCGTGCAGAGGACTTTCAAGTGTTTGATAAATATGGAAATTGTTGGATCGATTTTACCTCTACTATATTTTTAACAAATGCGGGGCATACAAACCCGATGGTCGTCACAGCACTGCAAGAGAAAATTAACCAGAAACTGCTTCATACATATACTTTTGCTCATGAAAGTCGCGCGCAATTCTTGAAGAAATTAATTGAAATAACCCCCAATTTTTGCGAAAAGGCATTTTTACTGTCCGCAGGCACTGAAGCAACTGAGTGTGCTATTAAATTAATGCGGATGCATGGCCAAGCTATCAGACCCTCTAAAGTAGGAATCATTTCATTCCAGGATAGCATGCATGGCCGTACAATGGCGGCCGAGATGCTGAAAGGCGATCCAAAATCATCGGCTTGGATTGGCTATAGAGATCCCCACATTTATCACCTTCCTTTTCCATATCCTTGGTCGGCAAAAGGGCAATCAAATCACGATTGGGCCAAGCATTTTCAAAAAGACATTGAAACTTTACATGAAGAAGGAGTGAATTTTGACGATATTTGCGGGTTCATGATAGAATCATATCTGGGGTGGGGAGCAATTTTTTTCCCAAAGGCGCATATCCAAGCACTTGCCACGTTTGCGAAAGAACACGATATACTTATAACATTTGATGAAATTCAGGGGGGCTTTGGAAGGACGGGCAAGTTATTCGCGTACCAACATTACGGTGTAGAGCCTGATTTGCTCTGCATTGGAAAAGCGTTAAGTGGGTGCTTACCTCTCTCCGCGGTAATCGGAAGACGGAAAATAATGGATTTACCCGAATTTGGGTCAATGAGTAGTACCCACTCTGGAAACCCGCTTTGCTGCGTTGCTGGGTTGGCAAATTTAAAGGCGATAGAAGATGGGAATCTCATAGCAGAGTCGAAGCGAAAAGGAGAGATATTGCATTACTGTTTGAATAAACTAAAAAACAAGTATTCAGATCATATTTCTTTTGTCTTTGGCAAGGGTTTATTGGCAGGTATTATTACTGTAAATCCCAAAACTCATGAGCCAGATAGTTTGTTTGCTAGCAGGGTGTGTGAAAAAGCCATGCAGAAAGGTTTACTGGTTGTTCACACCGGGAGAGAAGCCATAAAAATCGGCCCACCGTTAACTATCCCAGATGAAGCGTTAATTGAAGGGATTGAAGTACTCGATGAATCTTTTCAAGAGGTTATAAATGAAGAAGGGAAAAAACGATGAAAGCTATTCGTCATATCGGGATAGTTGTCAGTGATATGGAACGGTCTCTGAAGTTTTATCGTGATCTTCTGGGGTTAAAAGTGGTAAAAGATTCTAAAGAAGAGGGAAAGTATATAGATAAGATTTTGGGTTTGTCAGGTGCAAAATTATGGATGATTAAATTAGCGGCAGATGATGGAACGATGATGGAGCTTTTAAAATACATGTCCCATCCACAAAAAGCTCTCGATAATCCTCAGATCTGTGATATCGGATGTTCTCACATCGCTTTTACTGTAGATGACGTTGGCAAGGAATATACACGACTATCAAATAAAGGGGTCAGGTTTAATTATCCTCCGCTTGTTTCACCTGATGGTTACGCCAAGGTCGCTTTCTGTCGCGACCCAGACGGCGTTTTCATTGAATTAGTTGAAGTACAGACAAAAAATAAATTGAAAACTGTCAAGGGCTCTGAAATTAAGAAGGGCTCATAATGGGATATTTGAAAGAGATCTACTCAAAAGAGCGGCGGCCTTATACATCCTATCCCGGCCAACTGTGTAAGTATATTGCGGAGAAATACTTTAAAAGAAATTATAGAACTTTGTTAGATGTTGGGTGCGGAAGAGGAGAACATTTAAGAGAATTTCAAAAATTAGAATTTCAAGTCAAAGGAGTTGATTTATCAGAAGAAGCCAAGGAACTATCGAACGATCTGAAAATTGGGATTATAGATGTTGAGAAAGAGCCACTCCCCTATAAAGATAGAAGTTTTGATGTTGTATTTAACAAATCATTGATAGAACATTTGAGAAATCCAGATAATTTCATGCGTGAAGCTTACCGCGTCCTGAAACCGGGGGGTCGATTGATTACCATGACGCCAGATTGGGAGTCTGTTTATAAGATTTTTTATGAAGATTATACCCATAGAACCCCATTTACTACAGACTCGTTAAAAGATACCTATCGAATATTCGGGTTTAAGGTGATTGAGGTGAAGAAATTCAGGCAACTCCCGATTTTGTGGAAACATCCCTGGTTAACCATTTTTTCTAAAATAGTATCTCATTTCCCGAGATCTAATGCTAAATTTATTAAATTTTCTAAAGAGTTAATGCTGCTGGGCGTGGGAGAGAAATAGATTCTGGCTAGCGAGGGGAGGAGAATGAAACAAGTGTCGAGAAGATTTAAAAACAGTTCCGGTGCGATGCAAAATCACAAGTGTGAGTTATGCGGCGCCAATGTTTCAAATGAAAATGTGATAGCAAACAGATTAAGGCACAGCATAAAACTAGATGTTATGCAGTGCCCCAGTTGCGGGTTAGTTTTCTTGTATCCTAAGCCTACCGAAGAAGCCCTCCGAGAGTATTATGCTAGCGATGCATACCGAAATATGTATAAAGATCCCACTGATCCAGCAGAATTTCACCAGCGATTTAGATCGGGGGATACAGTTCAGAGAATCAAGAGGATAAGGGATACAATAAATGAAAAAATGGATGTTCTTGAAATAGGAGCTGCTACAGGATTTTTTATTGAAGGGATAAAGAATAAAGTTAAGAGCGTCGCAGGAATTGAACCAAACAATGAGTTTAGAAATTATGCGCAAGAAGAGCTAGGCCTAAAAATGTACAGCGATCTTAACGCAGCGAGAAAGGCCGGACTTAGATATGACATCGCATTCATGTTTCATGTACTGGAACACATTCATAATCCCAAAAGTTTTCTAATAAACCTAAAAAGACTTTTGAAACGGAATGGTAAAGTGTACATAGAAATTCCGAATGTGAAAGACGTTTTAATTAGTCTTTATAAAGTACCGGCATTTAGATCTTTTTATTGGAATTATGCTCATTTGTTTTATTTCTCCCCAGAAACTTTGAAACTACTTTTACAGTCTGCAGGATATGAAATCATTAAGCTGATTCCGATCCAACGTTATGATTTTTCTAACCATATACAGTGGATGTTAGACGGGAAGCCAGGTGGGTCTGGAAAATATTCTGGTGTCTTTGATAAGGAGTTTAATAAGTGTTACAATAATGTATTAGCTAAAAATATGTTGACCGACACGATTGCGGCACATGCTGCTAAAAAGTAAAAATAAAAAACTATTAAGGCGACTAGGATAAATGTCAAAAGGCACGGGGCATGGTAATAATGGAAAAAGTCTGCACTACGGGCGTGTTTAAAGAAAAAAGATTGCCGTTCATTATTGCGGAAATTGGGATTAATCACAATGGGGATATTGAGCTGGCCAAGGGGCTAATTGATATGGCAAAAGAAACTGGCTGTGACGCAGTGAAATTTCAGAAAAGAACAATAGATATCGTCTATTCTAAAGAATTTTTAGATTCCCCTAGAGAGAGCATATGGGGGGCAACACAAAGAGCACAGAAAGAGGCCTTGGAGTTTGGTAGAGAAGAGTACGACACAATAGATGATTATTGCAGACAGAAAGGCATTGACTGGTTTGCATCCGCTTGGGACGTTGAAAGTTTGAAGTTTTTAAGAAAATATAATTTAAAATATAACAAAGTAGCCTCTGCCATGTTAACTAATTACCCGCTTGTAAATTTAATAGCGGAGGAAAGAAAACATACTTTTATTTCAACAGGCATGAGCGATTGGAATATCATCGACAAAGTGGTTGATATCTTCAAGAAAAAAGAGTGCCCATTCACGTTAATGTACTGTGTTTCCACCTATCCTACCCCTGAGGAGGACTTGAATCTATTGTGCATACGATCATTAAAAGAACGTTATGGGTGTGAGGTTGGTTACAGCGGGCACGAAACAAGCCCACATCCTTCCATCATAGCGGCAGCATTGGGTGCAATTGCCATAGAGAGGCATATAACATTGGATAGAACAATGTACGGTAGCGACCAGGCAGCATCCCTAGAACAAAGGGGGCTGGAGATACTAGTTAAAAATGCCAAAAGTGTACCAGTTTGGTTAGGTGAGAACATAAAAAAGATTTCCGAAGCTGAAAAAGCGGTAGCAAAAAAATTGCGATATCATGAAAAGCACGAAGAATAAAAAACATAAGTCAAAAAAAAATTATTGTTTTGACATCGACGGAACTATATGTAGCAATACTTATGGCAAGTATAATCTTGCTAAACCAGATAAACATTTTATTGAGATAATAAATGCGTTATTTCAAAAAGGGCATAAAATTATTTTTTATACCAGTAGAGGGTATACCACCAGCATAGACTGGACCGAAACTACCAAAGAACAGTTAAAGCAGTGGGGCGTGAAATACCATCAATTAATTTTTGGTAAGCCAGAAGCAGATTTTTATATCGACGATAAAGCGATTCATTCTGACGATTTTCTTAAAGGTCGTTCCAAATTAGCAGGGATAAATAGAAAATAAGAATGGCGATAAAATTTGAACAAGATTGGAATAATGCAGGGAAGGTTGTCCAAACCCGTTAATGGTCGGATCCAGGCTTTTCCTTGGCAAACATGGAGAGACGAATTTAAATTGGCTAGATTATGTGGATTTGATTCGATTGAATTTATCTTCGAGTCCAAAAACTATGAAAATAATCCTTTATATTGTGATGATGGATTACAGGAAATTGAACGTCTTTCCCGTAAAAACGGGGTTGAAGTAAAAATAGTCTGTGCGGACTATTTCATGGAACGACCGCTCATAAGAGTTAGTGGGCATGAGCAAAAAAAAGGTGTAGAAGTTCTGAAACATCTTATAAAACAATGCGGAAAAATCGGGATAGAACTTGTTGAACTCCCCCTTGTAGATAATTCTGAGATCAAGACTCATGAAGAAATGCAGGAAATAGTCAAATGCATCAAACAGTGCCTCCCTATAGCAGAAAAATGCAATATTCAAATAGGGTTAGAAACAACTCTGCCGCCTAAAACTTTTCTCTCGTTTATAAGACAATTTGGTCATCCGTTAATAAAAGCAAATTACGATGTCGGTAACAGCGCATCTCTTGGTTACGACTCCCGGGAAGAAATTTTAACTTTAGGGGACATTATTGCAAACATACATATAAAGGACAGGATCTCGGGGGGCGGAACCGTTTCCTTGGGAACAGGAGATGTGGATTTTGACAAGTTTTTTTCAGCACTTAAAAAAATAAATTACCAAGGTCCTTTTATCATACAAGCTGCACGTGGAGACGACGATGTAAAAACCGCTAAGGATTATTTGAGATTTATAAAAAAATACACAAACAAGTATCTAGATATGGATTAGGCAGGGCATTGATCCGATACCGCATCACATTATTTTTTTGAGCATTTTTGCAGCTCTAAGCCCACTTCCTTCCTCATGCGAACTTACCCCGTAGGCCTTTAAAAACTCCTTATCTCCCAGATCCACCTGTTTCTCAATTCTGCCTGTGGAGAGATACTTGTCTAAAGCATTAACCAGATCTTTTAAATCTCGATAACAAAATGCGCGCTGCCCCAACATTTTCTGAGCTTGGGCATCTAAATGGAGGTGTCCAGTGTATACAAATATCGGTTTTGAAGTTGTAAGTGCTTGTAAAAGTATTGTCGATGGGACATCGATCACTAATAAATCTGCTATCGGAAGCAAGTCTGTAAAAGCACATTCATCCCTGATGAATTGGCAGTTCTCAAATTTGTTTTCTTTCGAGTACAAACGCATTGGAGAATCCCTGCAAATGGGGTTTGGGTGGGTTTTGACAATCGTTGTATGATCGTTGTGCTTCGCAAGGACACCCAAAATCGCCCGCTGTGTGTGCCAAATATTGTTATCCGAATACGGCGGCGGAAAAGATATGTGAAGAGCATTCTGTAAAAAATTTGTTGTTGCATACAATACAACTTTTTTTCCTGGGGTCAACTTGACACATTTTTTCGCCTTGTTCGGCAGCGACATTTGATACAAAGTTTCCAGCGAAGGTGAACCTATTGGTACGAGCCGCGTGTCAAAACGTTTCGCATCTCTCGCATATTTTTTAACCACCCCTTCTCCAAAGACAAAGTGCACATCGGAACTCATTAGGTCAGTGTAGATTGCCATTGGATAATTCATGTAACCAAAGCCGCCATGTTGCCAAGTTACTATGGGTATGTTAAAGTTCCGGGCGGCTTGTGCCGCTGAATGGTGAGTGCAGCAAGCAATGGCTGAAGTAAGAACTGCTTTGATATTTCTTTTTTTCATTATTTTTGCTGTTTCTTCGTAGGCCTTCAAACAGGCGGGAGTCAACCGTTCCACCAGGAATTGAAGGCGCTCTTCCATTATGGGGAAAAAATCAACGTTGCCCCAAATGAAGAATTTACGAAATTTATCATCCGTCTGCAATCCCTTCCATGCGTCAAGCAAGGCGTCAGCATCTATTTTTTTAGACAGTTGATTACTTAAATATGGTCCCAAATCATCTCGCAGCCTGATAAAAATGGGGCCGATTCCAACAGATTGCAATTCTCCTCTGCAGTCATCCCAATTGTACCCGGCCCCAAGGAGTAGGACCCGCATGTTTTTACCGGGGCTTAGATAATTTTTTAGTCTACTGAATAATCCACGTAATCCGTGCTTATGAGTTTCTACTGCGAGATCGAACAATTTAGGGTGGCGCTGCAACCAGCTTATTACTCCTGTTTTAGGTGTTTTTGCAATGTTTTCTTCGGGTTGTATAACATGGGGTAACACCACAACATGTGTGTCCCAGCCATCACATGCAAGAAGGTGTGCGTAGATAGATTCTCTGTTATCAAAGAAAAGGTAAGACGCCATCTCAGAAATCCCAAAAGGATAACGCTTACTTCCGTAAATATATAGAACATCAGGTTTTTCGGCATTGATTAGTTTGAACAATTGGAATAGCCGGATTGTTGCAGCATCGTAGATGACTTTGAGATGAAGGAAGCTAAACAGAGCCGGTCTAATGCCAAGTTTTGCGGCAGCAGGGCAGGCATTTTGAATGTTATCATCAATCATGTTGCAGAACTCTTCAACTTTTTTGTAGTTGTCGATCCCTAATTTATACAATTCTTTGGGATCGTAGTAATCTTCAGGAATCTTGTAAGGGACACTCTGCTTATCCAGTTCGTGCATCGCAAAGGGAGATAAAGCAATAGCCAGCTTCTGCCCCCTTGTTTTTTTTAATCGATTTAAACAATTTTTAACCTGCTCTTCGTGCTCCAATAGAATCATGGTTTTTTTAGAATACTTGCTTTTTGCATTTTTACGATGCTCATTAGTGTTACTTATGTACATGTTCAGGGTCCCCATTTTGACACCTTTTGCGATCGAGGCTTCTTTCGGAGGGAGTTTACAATACCTCTTGTCCTCAACCAGACTATGGGTTTTCTTCGCTTTTAACCTTACCAACAAAGTGAGTTATTTTGTTAGATACGCGCAACCATTTTTATATGGCGCGAAGGCAAAATGACCAATTGGGCGGGGTTCGGATGGTTATGCGCGAAAAAATTGGATACTATGGTAGATCCGTGATAAAAAAAATGCCAGAAAAAATTAAAAACTACAGTAGATACTTGTACTACGCATCCAAAACCCCATTTAACTACCGAAAGAATGTTAATCTGCTCAGGTATTTTACATCAGTAGGTAAAAAAGAGGAGATAGATTACATACCTCCAATTTTTGGTGCAACTATATCTACGGCATGTAATTTGAGGTGCCCAACTTGTCTGTATGCATTAAAAGACCCAGATGTTTTTAGGGGAGGGAAGTTTATCGGAGTAAATGATTTCAAATCTGTTATAGACAAATATGCGCGCGTCATAGAAATAGTTTGGCTAACTGGGGGCGAGCCGTTATTACATCCGGAGCTTGATGAGCTAGTAAAAATAGTTAAGAACAAGGGCCCATCTGTGAGAATAAGTACAAATGGAATTTTAATAAACAAAAATATTGGTATAATGAAATCTTTTGATTTCATAAATGTTAGCATGGATGGTTACAATTACGAAACTTTTGAGCGTTTTAGAGGGGGGAAAAAAAAACAATTTAACGATACTTTAGGTGGACTCTCTTTATTAAGGAAAAATAACCTAAAATTCATGATTTCATTCATGTTGACAGAAGAAAACTTGGATGAAATTTATGAGATGATTAAATTTGGGTACGAGGCGAAGCCAGCTATCCTCAACTTTCACAACATTAACCCGCACGGATCTAAAGAATATACGCCGCTAACAAAAAAAAGTAAAAAAGTCAATCAAATCTTGAGCGATATTGTAACCAAAAAAAATTATCCTTTTGACATACAGTTGCCTGTTATTTTTGATACAACCTCTAAACATTTCAAAATGTCTAAATGTATTCAACCATGGCATTATTGCTGTTTTGATGATAAAGGCAATATTTCATATTGTTGTCATCTACGGCATAAGGCAGACATTGGAAATATTTTCAAGGGTTATAATTTTAACTCTGATAAAATGAAAAATTTTAGACGATTGACGATTAACCACCAATATCCAAAAGAGGACTGCCTTTATTGCCAACGACGTTTCGCTGGCGAGGAATACGGGTTCTTTAATTCGAGATCGAAAAAATGGATTTTGTAGAGTTCTACACTTTATCAATACCTCATAAATCCGGGAACGGCCCGAAATTCATAAAATCACGTTTAACCAATAGGAGTTATGATATGCTGCAATCAGATAATGGAGGTTCATTTATTTGAATGTACTGTTGGTTAATGTGCCGTCACGCAAAGGAAAAGCAGGATTTGGGCTCCCCCTTGGTTTACTGTACGTTGGAGCAATTATTGAGAGATGCGGTCACAAAGTCAAGATAGTAGATCTTTACTTGGAAACGAATCTAGGCGAAAATTTCGATCCACGTTGTCTTGATAATGTAATTGAAAGTTTTAAACCAAATATCATTGGTTACGGGGGTATTGCAACTTCATATGGAAAAACAAAGCAGCTATCCACACACATAAAAGAGAAATATCCCAGCATTATCCAAATTGCCGGCGGCGCCCTTGCAACAACTTTCGAGTTATTGCTAACAAAAGCAAAAGTAGATATCGTTTTTCATGGAGAAACAGAAATTAGTCTCCCGCTATATTTAGAACGATTGACGAAAGGAGAATCCATATACGACACCCCCGGCATCTCATATTTGTTAAATGGGCAGGTGATAAGAAATTCTCCTGCAGAACAAATAGAAAACCTTGATGATGTTCCATTTCCAGCTTATCACCTCGTTGATTTAGCTCGATATCTACAACCGATACAGGAGTGGATTAGTATGTATAAAGATCCGCTTAGAGAAACTCCCGATTTTGATGGGTTAAAAAAGAAGATAGGAAACAAAAAATATTATCTCCCTATCGTGACTTCCAGAGGTTGCACACACAAATGCCTATTTTGTTACAGACATGTTCGTGGGTTTAGGCAACATAGCGTAAAATACGTTATTGAACACATAAAGTATCTAGGAACTTGTGGCGTTAATGGATTTCAGTTTTATGATGAATTATTTAATGCGAATCCTGCATGGGTTATGGAATTCTGTGATGCAATAGAACAAAACAACTTAGATATTTTTTACTTGATTAGTGGCATGAGAGTTGACAAAGTTGATGAAAAAATGCTACGTCGTTTGAAAGAAACAGGATGCATTGAAATTAGTTATGGTCAAGAATCAGGGTCGGATATTATTTTAAAAGAGTATAGGAAAGGTGTTACAAGTCAAAAGAATAAAGAAATAACTTTGTTAACAAGACAGGTGGGGATACCGGCCACGGTTCAATTGGTTATCGGTTCCCCTGCAGAAACAGATAGTACGATCAATGAAACCATCCAATTCTTAAAAAGCGTAAATGCGCATACTTTTTCCTTGAACTATCTAATCCCACTCCCGGAAACACCAATCTGGCAATATGTGATGGAGAGAAAACTAATTGGTGATGTTGAAAAGTATCTTAATGATGTTGCCGAATATGGGGGTGTTCCTCTTGTTAATCTAACAAGGTGTCCTGATCAGATATGGAAAAGCTGGGGCGCGAAAATAAGTTACGAGTTAAACAAACATTACTGTAAAATCACAAACCGTTTATGGTTATACTTTTTTTACTTGTTAGAAGGCAAAGCGAGAATATATTTTGGTCCTCACGTTCCACATTCCCTTAAAAAAATCATCGTGAGATTTTTGGAACGATGCCATCTCAGAGCCTAATAGTGGTGCCCACAGGAATGTTATTTTAAAAACAAGCGGTAAGTCGAGTTATTCACAGCGCCAAATAACTCCTTTACAACGCGTTTCCACACCCTCCTTTTCTTCGAAAGCTCTCTTTTGCTCATGCTGGTAACCGCCTCAACGCATTTCACTATTTCCTCAGGACTGCGGGCAGAAGGCCTTATTCCGGGATCGAAATCGAGCTGGTCCAAATCTATTGACAAGTCAGATTCCACATGCACTGCTGGAACCCCTACAGCAATGGCCTCGGTGCATGTGGTTGAGCACGTGTAGAGTAGGGCGTCGCTTTCCCTCAACAACTCGGCGACAGGCCTATCAGAAACCGTGAAATGCTCCGGCAATTTCACGTTTAAATGCTCAGATATCTTTTTGAACGGCATATCTGGATGGCACTTTATCAAAATTTTATACTCGTCCCGCTGTTCAAACGCTTTTAAAACTTTCCAAATTAGCTCTACCGCTTCAAACTTGATGGAGGGCGTGACCAGGATAACGGGTTTATCTCGTTTCTGGCGTCCTGCGATCTTTTTTGGTTCTAGAAGATATGTATATCTCACTGCCCCACCTTGAACTACTTTTTCCTTAGGATAACCGGATTCGATAAACACGTCTTTGGTGCACCGACCATTGGTGACTATCCTGTCCGGAAGGGGCAAAACGTTTGACTCACGCTTAGAAATGAAATAGCTCAGGTACATTGTAGGAACAGCAGAATGCTGGTAACCGATGAGGTAGGCAGAGGGATAAAACTCTCGCATAGCGATACATAACATCTTTTCCCAGCTTAGACTTTCGTAGGGATATATCACGGTGTCTATGAGAAGATGTTTTTCTTTCAAACGTTTTACAAAACGATAAAATAGCACATTGGATGCCACGTATGCGCGGATCCAGTCATTTTTTATGTCATCATAAATCAACTCAGAAATGTCCATGTTTTCAAACTTGGAAAAACTAGTTTTTTTTGGCATGTTTATTAAAGTGGAGAAAAAAGCACTAAAGACGTCCGTAATCGAGAGGAACGCATGCGGTACCAAAAATACTTGTTTGGATTTTGCCATGTTGCTTACTGTTCTCCAGTATGAAACGGTGCTCAGAACAAAAAAAGGGGCAATGACAACATTTCTGCCGTTCTTTTTTAGACGGGATTGGACCTCCCCAAGATAGGTATCGTGGTATGATCTCTTCTCATCGAAGGAGCGTTGATCTATCCAAGTACAGGTTAGTACAAGAGGCTCCCGTGATTTAATGCGTTTTTGCATACGGTACCTATATTTGCTGATGGCTATGCGATAGACGTTGTTCAGCAAAAACCCCCCCTTATAAAAAATGAGTTCTTTCAGACTCTTTAAGGCCCCGTGGACAGATTCTCCCGCGCTTTCAACATGCTCGAGACCGTCGGCTCGAATATTTTTGAGGATAGCCCACTTTACCGCCGTTTTTTCAACAAAAAAAGCGAAGAATTCATCGGGATATTTTTTAAGAATATCCATACATGTTTTGATGTAGCATGCATGAAGGAAAGTCTTGGAGTTTGGTGGACTCTTTTCGGAGAGACAGCCGGCCCACCATGCCAAGGAATTCTTTTCGAGGCTGAGACCTCCGATATAATCGATGTATCGCGGCCGCAGTGACCTAGCAGTTTCCTGAAGCATCCCCGCGATTTCCAGTCTCTGCCCCCTACCGCGGATTATTTCCTCTATCGAGACAGCTTTGGACACGTCTTCTCCAAGATAAACCCATCTGAATTTTCTACCATTCATTTTTTTCAGTATTTTTTTGACCGAGCGTTTTGAGGGTGAGCTTATTAGATATATCCCATGTTTGGATTCACTCATGGCCAATGACCTCCGCAAGAACCGTGCATGGGACGCTATCTACGCCCGCGATTAGCCATGGCGCAACCAAAATTTTTTGTATTTTTTTGCCCGATTTTAAAACCGCGAGGTTCATGTCCTCTATTAGGAGTAATGGCTCGCCGAGACCATCGCGCTTTTCAAACGCCACGAAGTGCGCCATCCTGCCGCGTGTCCTGTCTTGGAACCCAGAGATAGAGATGCTGTCAATACCCATGCAACGAATCATTCGAAACTTCCGCCTTAGCCAGAGGATAGCTTCAGGTGAGACGCCTGGATTATAGGTTCTATAAATGTCTTGGCTCCTCAAAGCCCCAAACCCCGTTCGGATCAAAAGGCAGTCTGCACCCTTCAACTCTACCATTTTTTTCATGTTTTCTTCTTCCACCCACTCTCCTGGCCCCTTGAGTATGTCTACCAACAATGGTCTGCGAAAGATTAGCTCTTCCGGCGAATAATCAGAGATGCGTCTGCCGTTCGGCACAAAATGGGCTGGGGCATCCACGTGTGTGCCCGTGTGGTTATAGATAGTAATGGCGTAGGTATTGCTGGTGCCTCCAGCGGCTATGGAGGAATGAGACATTATTTTGGGTTTCGGCAAGTCTCCGTAAGTGGGTGTTTCAGCGCTGACGGGGTACGACAGAGAGATAATCCTTACTGGCATAACAATTCCTCCACTATCGCACCCAACTCATTTAAATCCTTGATAGTTTTAACGCCCTCGGGAAATGGACAATCCGCTAAATTGGCAACGCGACCCATGAATTGTACCCCTGCTTTCTCTGCCTCTGTATGATCTGCAGCGCTGTCCCCGACAAAAAGTACTTCTTTTTTCTCAACGCCTTCTTCTTTCATGATTTTTAACACGATCTCTGATTTTTTTGAGGGTGCCCCGTACATCCCACGGAAATATTTCTGTAAGCCACGAGCTTTCACGAGATATCGCAATTCTTCCTCCGGCGTGCTGGAAGCGATAAATAGCTTCACTCTTTTTGAGTATTTTTCCAAGAACTCCAGTGCGCCCGGCACGAGGAGGCACGCTTTTATTTCTTCTACTACGAGTGCAGAAAAGCGCCTGCTGAGTTCCGCCATTTTTTCTTCGCTTAGGGGCCGTTTGAGGATATTCTTAAAAATGTAGGAAAACTTCTCGTAGCGCGACACCCCCATATGCTTCTTGTGATACTTCACTATTGTATCCACATGCTCCGAGCAACTGCTGAACAGCTTTCTAAAAGCCCCTGTTTTAATGTCCGTTGACTCGACTATCACGCCATCGAAGTCGAGGATAATCAGCTTAAGCATTTGCCCCCTCTTTGGTTAGCTCATAGAATTGAAACTTCGGGAAAAATGATGGATAATAGAATTTTCTGAGAATAAAGTTGTCGATTGGATTGAGGATTTTCGGAAATAGTTTAATCTCTTTGTAGTATGTGATTTTCAAATCTGTGTGAGTGACTATTTTCGCGAAGTCCTCTTGGTTTAACTCAAATATGTGTCTGTCAGTTGCAGGTTCACTTGTGGATACGTAATTGCTCTCGTGTATTCTGGTTTTTTTGACCCACGGGATTGATATGAATATTTTTTGTGCGCATACCCGAGACAATTCCCTAAGGCCCAGTATTGGATTTTCGAGGTGCTCTAAGGTTTCAAAGCAAAGAACGTAGTCGAAACTTTTGTCGCGGAAAGGCATCATGTGGATATCGCCTTTTACTGGTACTCCACCTACACTTAACACCTGTCTTACGCAGGAATCCATTATGTTAAGGCTTACCCCTTTCTTGCACTTGATGCTTCTCAGCACGATGCGATCGGGATCACCGGCATCGAGGAACGATGCATTTCGATAGTTTGGATCGGCTATCTGCAATCTTTCTTTCAGGGGTTTGATTGTTTCTGCAAGCTGAATGCTTAGGTCAAGTACGATATTCTCATCTTTGAGCTCCTTATGTCCGTAGTGAGTTCTAAGTGTTCCCATCCGATTGAGCTCTTCTATTGTGGCTCTTAAGATTGCATCTCCCTTGATCCTTTTTTTGTAATAACGAATTGCAATTCTGTGCAGGTAAGAGATTGCATAATTGTAGGCACCCGTAGCTTTTAGAAAGGACTTTACCAAAGACATGTAGCCACCCTAACTAGACGGGACAAGAAATCGTACATGTGCATACATTCTCGCAAACCAAGTCCCCCGTTGATACAGTATTTCTTGATGATTTTAACTAAAATACTTCTCACGGTACTCTTTGCTTAACTTTTCAAACATCTTATTTCCCTCTTCGTCAAATCTCTCTGCAACTTTTATTTCATCAAATATAGTTTCAGGAAATTTAACATAAAGAGGGAATGTTCTCAACAGTCCGTATATTTCTTCACTTTTAAGTTGGGGCATTTTTAAAATAGATTTTTTCCTAAGGTTGGCAGAAAAATCATCCTTCGAAATATATTTTTTTTCGAGACAAACTTCTCTAAGCTTTGTACCTCTATATGGTGTAAAAATAAACACGCTTATACTGTCTGCTTTGATTTTTCTGTTCAGATTTATGGTGTCAAATATTTGTTCTCTAGTTTCATCAGGGGATCCAATTATATTATTTACGCTAACAGGAATAGATGATTTTTCTAGAATTTTTAAAGCTTTTATTATGCCGTCGTTAGACACCATTCTATTTAAAACTTCTTTTCTAAATTTCTCATTACCACTTTCGATCCCAATCGTTATTCGGTTACAATTTATTTTTTCGAGTAGCCTAACCCTTTCTTCAGTTATTGTTTCGGGCCTTGTTTGAATCCAGAAAGGTAGATTGATCTCTTTATACATATCGGCAAATTTTCGAAAATGCTCCTCAGACATCGCTAAAAATGTCTCTGAAGTGAAATAGACATATTGCAAATCGTATTTTTTCTTTTGATACTTGATTTCCTCTATTAGTCTTTCGACATTTTTTATTCTTAAGTAAGAGCCCATCCCCCTGTAGAGGGCTCTCAGGGAAACCGCAGCACAATATGTGCAGCTGAATGGGCAGCCTCGGCTAGCCTCAAAAGGTGCCATTCTAAATATTCTTCCCTGCATCGGTCGATAAAATCTTTCTTTCTCAAAAATACTGAAATCTGGAAATGGCAGTTTATTTATATCTACTAGAGGTCTTAACCCATTCTTATAGATTTTCCCGTCTTTTTTTACCCACAGATTTTTAATCGTTGTGTAATCCTCACCATTACACATCTTCTCGCAAAGTTCGACTAGTGCCTCTTCACCCTCACCGATGCAAATCATATCCGCACAATTTTCTGAGATGACTTCATCCGGAGAAAATGTGGGATGCACGCCGCCAACTATCGTAGGAATATTGTAACTCTTAACACTCTTTAGTAGCGATATACCTAGCTTATAGGTGTCTTCCACAGCGGTTACAGCAAGAAGGTCAGGCCTATAACTATCAATCATATTTTTTAAATCTTCAAAAATGTCTGTTTCTTTAAATCTGATTCCACATTCTGATAAATCAAAATCCCTTATCTGTAAATGTTCAATCCTTATTTCATCTCCGCTTTTTTCTTCAGTTTTGTAATAGGTTGTATCGAATAATTTAACTTGAAACTCCTCTTTTTTCAAACACGCGGACAAAATCGATATGCTCGGTGGAATTAGATTTTCCATCATTACATTCGGGTATATGAACAGGACTTTAAAATTCTTATTCATTGTAATCTTCTCCTTGTGTAGAGTACTGGTTTTTTGTTTTCAGCTCCTTTGGTTCCAAGATTTTCGATAGCAAATATTTCTCGGATTTTAAACATCCTCTTTTTTATTCTTGTGGTTTTTTTTGTAAAAATCAAGCGCGATGGGACTTCATGATTTCCAACACTCATCCACCTTTGTTGACCTCCTTTTGTATCTCGTGCAGGCATTCTAGCAAACCTTGGCCTAGATCGGTGTAGTAATCGCTGACGAGCTTTTGCCCTATTTTTGGGATAAAAGAATAGGGAGTCATGCTGTAGTGAGCCTTACCCTCTAGCGGCCTGAGGTCGATTTCCACTTTGCCACCGAGCATCTCTTTTATCGTGTTGAGCATTTCTCTGAATTTTATCGGGTGGTGGCCAGAGATGATAACGTATTTATCCTTAAATTCATCTGAGAGTATGTCCACACTCAGCTTAGCAGCGTCCCTCACGTGAATGTATTCTCTTACTTCCTCCCCAGTACCTCGGCACGTTATCTTTCCGTTAACCAGGGCTCCTTTCAAGTACCTGTACATACTGTTCCTCTCGTCCGCCCGCGGACCGTACAACGTGCCGTACCTCAATATCGTGAAATCTAGCCCATACCTCTTCTGGTACTCCTCGATGTACAGCTCAGCGGCCTGCTTGCTACACCTGTAGAAGCCGCCCAGCGAACTGTACACATAAATCGTGCTAGCGTATACAAAGCGTTTTACCCCTGCCTTTACCGAAGCATCCAGAATCAATGCATTTCCGAGGATGTTTTGATTTATCGTGTCTATCGGCTGAGTGGTGGCTGTGTCAAGATCCGCTATCCCTGCAAAGTTATACACCGCGTCGCATTCTTCCACAGCCCTGAAGACCTCGTCTTTATCTAGTATATTACCAACGATCATCTCCTGCCCTTTTTTCAGGTATGGAGATGGTTGAAGATCGTAAATTTTAACCTCGTGACTCCTTCCCATTAATTCGTCCGCCACATGGCTTCCAACAAATCCAGAACCACCGAAAACAACAACCTTCATTTTCTTTCCCCCGTTAGCATGTTTATCAGATTCTTCGTCGCTTCCATTTCCATTTGCACCCGTGCCTCGAGCGCATAGGACCCAATGTGTGGAGTGAGTATCACGCTATCTAACTCCTTCAGCGGGCCGCGATAAGGTTCGACTTCCATAACATCGAGTGCAGCGCCGCTCAAATGCCCGCTCTTTAGGGCTTGGTAAAGGGCACCCTCGTCAACAAGCCCGCCCCGGGAAGTGTTTATCAAAATTGCTCCCTCTTTCATAATCTTTAGCCTTTCGGCGTTTATTAGGTTACGGTTTTGCTCTGTGTATGGAATATGTAGGGTCACTATGTCGCTTTCTCTGAGCAGTTCCTCTAAGGAAGTTAAACTAACTTTGTTCTCTTCTACCCATTTTTTATCTGGTTTGGGTTCGCTTGCTAGTATTTTAACTCCAAAAGGTCTTAAGAGTTCGGCCACGCGCTTTCCTATGCGGCCCAAACCCACGATTCCGATGGTCTTTCCAAAAAGCAATTGCCCCATCTCCCTGCTCCATGTTCCGCTGCGTACCCACCTGTCCGAGAGGTTCACCCGTCTAAGCAAATTTAAAATAAGGCCAACCGTTAGTTCGGCTACCGATTGAGTCGGGGCATTCGGAGTACTACTTACTGTAATCCCGCGTTTTCTAGCTGCCTCCAGATCCACGTTGTCCGTTCCAACTCCACACCTACTCACTGCCTCTAGCTTGGGGAGCTGTTTGAACACCTCCTCCGTCAGTTGTTCCACGCCGGCAATGATGCCATCACAATCCCTCGCTAGCTTTACCACTTCTTCTGGCTTCAATTTACGTTTGTATGGATTGAGAATAACTTTAAAACCGCTTGATTCTAGCAAATCTAGGGGCGTCTTGTCGTATTCTGCGAATGATGTTGTGGAGATAAATATCCTCAAGAAAGCCCCCCGAGTTTTTAATTATTTTTTGACGGTCGCAACCAATGTATCACAATACCAATTTCGTTTGAGAGATTCTTTATACTTTTGTTCCAATTCTTGTCCGAAAATATGGGTGTACTTACCTGAACCACCAACTTCACCGGTAAGCATCCACGTTATATGGTTGGACAAGTCGTACCGCTGTTCTGGGTATATCTCATATTTATGCCCGATTTTATCAAGCAAAAAGGACAGACTTTTTTTTGTGAAGTACCAGTGATGCATGATCTGCCAGTAAAATCTATCAAAAGCCGGCAAATGATAAAGCTCCAGAAGCGCGTCTGAGGCTGATGGTACTTCAAATATCATTATTCCGCTAGGCGCGACCAGAGACATGCACCTTTTCAAAAGATCTTCAGGATTTCTAACGTGTTCCAGAAGATAGTAATGGATAATCATGTCGAAGTTCTCGTGATGTTGAGCTAGTTCATCCAAGGAAGGGTAGACTCCGATACCGTTGGAAGCGACGAATTCCCTGAATATCTCCGACGGTTCTACTCCTACAGTAAAGTGTCCTCGCTCTCGCAAAGGATATAACATGAAACCAGACGAACAACCGATTTCTAGGACTTTCATCCCACTTCTTAAAAACTTTTCAAGAAAGTGTAGTCGGCGCTCCACTTCACCTTGGTTCATCTCAACATGTTTTTGAGGACTCGTCCAACCAGTTTGCTTTGACCTGACTTCCATGTATTTTTCGAACTCTTTCCTGTAGAAACGGTTTTCCTCCTCTACCGACGGAACGGGATAGAGATAAATCGCTCCACATTTTTTGCATTGCCAAAAATGATGCTCATCTGTTCCTCCACAAACATGATGTCCTTTGATAAATTGAAAATTTTCATCCGCCCCACATAGTCTACATCGGGGGGTGTTGTCCATTTGGGCACCCCTACTTTTTGCTCGTCTTTGCCCAATCGATCATTAGCTTAAGCCCGTCTTCCAACGTGTATTTTGGTGAGAACCCAAGTTCATTTTGAATCCTTGAAATATCGGCATATATCCCAAACATATCGCCAGGCGTTGAACCAGCCTCTATGATAGGTTTGTGAATTCCGCTCAGGTCCATTAGTTTTTTCAGGATTTCTTTCACCGTAGTTCGCTTGCCTGTCCCGACATTGAAAATTTTATCGACAGCTTTAGGCGATTTAAGGGACAACATGACCGAATCGACCACATCCTCAACATAGATTAAATCACGAAATCTATCCAACGATCCCTTAACTACTATCTTGTCGTCATTCAACAGCTGGGCAAGATATATGCTAACCATGCCTTGTTTCAGATTGCCCATATTTTGTCCCGGACCATAGACATTAAAAAATCTTAGGCTAGTCGATTTTAGCCCCTTTGTCTCGTAAATTTTTAAATACTTCTCACTTGCTAACTTCCCCACACCGTAAAAAGAAAGGGGTTCGCAGCGAGAATCCTCTTTAACGGGCAACTCGGTTACAACCCCATAAATTGACATACTACTTGCATAGATGAATCGTTGGCACCTGTCATTCAAAGCGAAATTGCATAATCTAAGAGTTGATTCCACATTGGCCTGTATGTCGTATATTGGGTTTTCAAAACTGATTTCTCCCGAGGATTGTGCGGCCATATGAATGATGGCATCAAATTTGATTTTCTCCAAATCCGCAAGTATCGTTGGATCTTGGCAATTTCCATAAATAAATGTAGCTTCAGAAGGAACATTCTCTTTGAATCCTGTGGACAAATTATCTATGATCCACACGCCGTCATTTTGGTCGATCAACCTTTTCGCTATCCAAGATCCGATAAACCCCGCGCCGCCGGTTACGAGAAAGTTACCCATTCACATCCTTCCGTACGATTTTAAAATCGCGTCATTGGTCATTAATTTTTCCACCTTCGTAAAATCTTCGATGGTATCAACGCTATAAGTGTCGAAAATCGTTCGCACCATCTTCACCTTACAGTCATGCTCCAAAGCCCTCAGCATGTCCACGGACTCTATTTTCTCAAGAGGCGTGGAAGGGAGTTTGTTATACCGAATAAGAAAATCACGTCTGAATGGAATGACACATACCTGTTTGTACATGGGGACTTCTTTTGCCCCCTTCTTCCAGGACGGAATCGGTTCCCGTGAAAAATAAAGGGCAAAGCCTTGCAGATCTACTACAACCTTCACCTCGTTTGGATCGTTGTGCTCTTCACGCGATTTTAATGGTGCCATTAGATTTACAACTTGAATGGAGTCGTCTCTTAACATGGGTTTTATAGCTTCATCTATCATTTCTGGGTGAAGCATTGGTTCATCTCCTTGGATCATCACCACGATATCTATTTTTTCTCCAGTCTTCTGTTCAATTTTCAACATCGCCTCCGCTACCCTGTCTGATGCTCTCTCGTGAGTGGGAGCCGTCATTACAATTTCCCCACCGATGGACGTGATGTAATCGGCAATTTCCTGATCGCATGTCGCTACGTATACCTGTTTCAAAGTTTTATTCATCTTACATCTGAAGTATACATGTCCTACCATCGGGATCCCATGGATTTTAGCCATCGGCTTTCCCGGGAAACGACTCGATGCCATTCTAGCAGGGATGATTCCAACTATATTCATGACGGTAGCCTTCTTTTGATGAGTTCTACCGCCTTCTTACACGATTGTCCTAAAAACAGTGTGTCGAGGCTAAATGCCAGGAATTTGTACCCCTCTTCGACCTTTGCCAATAGAGCATCCACATCGGGCGGTATGACATGGAAACCTGCGGGCATCCGTAGTCTTTTAGATACGTCCATTACCCGCTTTAGAGCAGATATCATATTGGGATGGTCAAAATCTCCAGGCCGTCCGAGAGAACCGGATAAATCATAAGGACCTACAATAAAGGCATCGACGCCGTCAACTCGTAGGATCTCTTCCAAATTTTTTACTGCTTTGATACTTTCAATTTGGACGATAACCACGCTTTCTTTGTCTATCCATTCTTTGTACTTCTCAAATTCCATACCATAACCCTGGGCTCTTGCAAGACCAACACCTCTTGTCCCAAATGGCGGATACTTGACAGCACGAACAGCTCTTACCGCATCTTCCTTACTGTTAACTACCGGAACAATAACGCCGTGAGCACCAGCGTCCATGGCTCGCTTTATCGTGTTTGGATTATTCTCCCCTACTCTTACCAAGGGCACGCATCCAGCCAGTTCTATGACCTGGACAAGTTGCTGGGCTTGGTGAAGCGTAATTGCGCTATGCTCCATATCCACAGTCAACCAATCAAAGCCAGCCTTTGCCATAATCTCAGCGATGGCAGGGTGACCAAGCGTGATCCATGACCCAATCGTAACAGTCCGCGTTTTGAGCTTATCCTTTAACGAAAACTGTTTTGCCATGATCTAAAATCTGCAAGCGGGATTTTAAATGTTCCCTTTCTGATTTAAGTCCTAGGCAAAAAGGCAATATTAATGATTGACGATTATTATAGTTAGCAAGTGGAAAATGTAAAAAATAGAGGATATCGAATGAAGGGTTTAGTATTATCTGGCGGGTTTGGCACCAGGTTGAGGCCAATCACATTTTCGCAGCAAAAGCAACTGATTCCCGTAGCAAACAAACCTATTCTATTCTACTGCATCGAGGACCTGATTGACGCCGGTATAAAAAACATAGGCATAATTGTCGGCCCAAATAAACAGCAGGTAATGGATGCCGTTAAATCCGTTGATTGGGATGCTGACATAGACTTCATCTCCCAAGATTACCCAGGAGGGTTGGCGCATGCTGTGAAGGTATCGAAGGAATTTTTGGGTAATGACAAATTCATCATGTACCTGGGAGATAATTTGTTAAAGGGTGGCTCACGTGACTTTATAAATGATTTCGCCCGTTCATCGGCGGCGGCAAGTCTGCTAATAACAAAAGTAGACAACCCCCAAGATTATGGACAAGCATTGATAGACGAGCGGGAAAAGATTATTTTAAAGTTGGTTGAAAAACCCAAAGAAACCCTATCAAACCTCACCCTCGTCGGCATTTACGGATTGACGCATATTATTTTCAAAGCGATAGACAACATTAAACCATCTTGGAGAAATCAATTGGAAATCACGGATGCTTTGCAGTGGTTGGTAGAAAATGGTCATACGGTAAGGTACAGGATGGTTGAGGGATGGTGGAAAGACACTGGGCAACCAGAAGATATCCTAGAAGCGAATCATTTGGTTCTGGATGAACTAAAGCCAGAAAATAAAGGAAAAATTGAAAACAGCGTTATCAAAGGCAGGGTAGGTATTGGGGAGAATTCGGTAGTAAAAGACAATTCAGTCATAGAGGGGCCAGCGATAATAGGTAAGAACTGTACAATTTCAAATGCTTACATTGGCCCATATACGAGTATAGGCGATGGTTGTCAAATAACGGGGGCGGAAATAGAAAATTCAATCGTGATGGAAGGCACGAAAATAGTAAATGCCGGAAAAATCGTTGAGAGTTTAATCGGGAAAAATGTGATTATCGAAAAAACTGACGGCCTTCCAAAGGGGGAGAGATTTATCCTCGGTGATAGTTCGAAGGTGAGGAAATGACAATAGAAGGAGTAAAAACCAAAAATTTGAAGATACTATCAGATGAAAGGGGATGGCTGACTGAGATTCTAAGATGCGATGACGAAATATTCGAGAAATTCGGGCAAGTCTACGCCACGGCCGCTTACCCAAATGTTGTAAAAGCGTGGCATATGCACAAAAAACAGACCGATCATTTAGTGTGCATAAAGGGGAGCGCAAAACTCGTGCTCTACGACAGCAGGAACAGCTCAAAGACTAAGGGGGAGATAAACGAGTTCATCATTGGGGAGAAGAACCCACTTCTGGTAAAAGTTCCGTCCGAAGTTTGGCACGGTTTTAAGGCAGTCGGCGAAACAGCGGTTCTCGTAAATGTCCCCACCGAGCTTTACGATTATAAAAACCCAGATGAACACAGATTGCCTCCCGACACAGACAAAATACCCTATAACTGGAAGCTAAAACCAGGGCTAAAACATGGATGAATTGGGAACATGAGAATTCTCATCACAGGCGGGGCAGGATTTATAGGGAGCAACTTCGTTCACTCCATGCTCCGGCGGCATCCGAGGGACCAAATTGTTGTGCTTGATAAGTTAACTTACGCGGGGAATCTTAACAACCTCAAGACCGCGATGAAAAAAATCGAATTCATCAAAGGAGATATCTGCAACAGGAAACTCGTTGAGAAAGTAGCGAAGGGGATTGACGTGGTTGTAAATTTCGCAGCCGAGAGCCACGTCGATAGGTCGATCGCGGAACCAGAGCCGTTTTTAACAACGAATGTTTTAGGCACCCAAGTGTTATTGGAGGCGACGAGGAGGTTCGACCACGAGAAGTTCATTCAAATCTCGACTGACGAAGTCTACGGGAGCGCATCAAAGGGCTCTTTTAAGGAAGGGGATTTACTTAGGCCCTCCAGCCTATATGCGGCGAGCAAAGCAGCTGCCGATATGCTGGCCCATTCCTATTTTGTCACGTACGATCTGCCCGTGCTCATAACTCGGAGCACGAACAATTTTGGCCCTTATCAGCATCCAGAAAAGTTAATACCGAAATTAATCATCAATGCGATTTCCGATAAGTCCCTCCCGATTTACGGCGACGGTAAAAACGTTAGGGATTGGCTTTACGTGATCGACAACTGCGAAGCCATCGACCTCGTGTTGCATAAAGGAAAAAGCGGGGAGGTTTACAACGTCGGCGCGGGTAACGAAAAGATGAATCTAGAGCTCGCGAACCTCGTCCTAGGGGAGCTTGACAAACCGAAGAGCTTGATAAAATTTGTGGAGGATAGGCTAGGGCATGATTTGAGGTATTCTTTGAACTGCGACAAGATCAGGAAATTGGGATGGTGGGCAAAAACTAGTTTTGAAGAGGGAATACAGAAGACGATAAATTGGTATGAGGAAAATGAATGGTGGTGGGCCCCTCTTGTCAAGTAAAATCACGATTCCAGTTCAAAGGCCATCGATTGGCAAAGAAGAGTTGGCTGCGGTTGAAAAAGTATTCGAGTCAGGATGGCTCGGCATGGGCTCCGTGGTAAAGGAGTTTGAAGGGGCGGTTGGGGCTTTCCTTGGGGCTCGTCACGTGGTGGCGACGAATACCGGAACTACGGCACTCCACCTTGCGTTGGACTCAATCGGTCTGAAGCCCGGTGACGAAGTAATTGTGCCATCGCTCACCTATGTAGCTACAATCCAAGCTATCACAGCAACAGGTGCTACCCCAATATTTTGTGATGTTGAAGAAGACACGCTAAATACGGATTTATCTGATGTCGAGGGCAAAATTACCGATAAAACCAAAGCGATTGTACCGGTTCATTACCGCGGCATACCATGCGACATGGATGGTCTGTTAAAGTTCGCTGATGAGTCTGGTTTGAGAGTGGTTGAAGACGCGGCGCATGCGTTTGGATCCTATTACAAAGGCAAAAGAATCGGGTCTTTCGGCGACCTTACCTGTTTTAGTTTCGACCCCGTTAAAAATGTCACGTGCGGAGAGGGGGGTGCGATTACCACTCAAAATACTGAATTTGTTGACCTTTTACAACGGAAACGAATCTTAGGGATTGACAAAGATACATGGAGTCGTTACCACGATAAACGAAGCTGGTTCTACGATGTCACCACTCAGGGCTATCGTTATCACATGAGCAATATCAATGCTGCGACCGGCCTCGTACAGCTAAAAAAATACGATGAACTAAATGCAAGTAAAATCACTATCGCAAAAATTTATGATAAAGAATTTGATGGATTAGAAAAATTTGAATTATTACGAACCGATTATAATGGGTTAAGCCTTTTTATCTACGTCATAAAAGTGCGAGAGGATCGGGAGAAATTGATGAAATTTCTTGAGGAGCGTGGCGTCGGTACTGGAATTCACTATATCCCCTGTCATCTCTTTAGCTTTTACAGGCGGAAAGGGGTGAAGTTACCGGTAACCGAAAAAGTTTACAAACAAATCCTAACCCTCCCGCTTTTCCCCGACATGACTGATAAGCAAGTCGAGCGTGTAATTTCTGCTATCAAAAAGTGGCATGGTTAAGTAGATCTTAGGAATAGATTTGCGATGGTGATGTCTTATTACAAGAAAGCAAGAAAAAGATGTTTGAGACTATGCCAAAAGTCAGCATCATTATCCCGATTTACAATGCGGAGAAGTATCTCTCGAAAACCATTGAATCAGTTATGGCTCAAACGTACACGGATTGGGAGATAGTTGCTGTTGACGATGGCTCGACAGATAAAACCCCAGAAATACTAAAAGACTACGAAAAGAAATTACCCAAAAAATTACGTGTTATCACACAAAAAAATTCTGGGGTTTCTATTGCGCGGAACACCGCAATTGCCGCCGCGAGAGGAGAATATATTGCATTCTTAGATCACGATGATTTATGGTTGCCAGAGAAGTTAAAAAAACAGGTTAAACTTTTGGACTCGAACAAAAAACTGGGGCTAGTCTATTCCGATAGTTATGCGATTGATGATAAAGGTATTTTAAAAAAGGGTACCCTCATGAGCGGTAGACTGTTTAGGCTTCATGCCAGAATGCTGAGGGGGAACGTTTTTAATGAATTATTTTATGTTAATTTTATCCCTATCCTTACAACGATGGTCAGAAAAAATGTGTTTAATAAAGTAGGAATGTTCGATCCAAAATACAAAATAGCTGAGGATTATGACCTGTTCTTAAAAATAGCTGAGCAGTACCCGATTGATTTTACAGAAACGCCATTGGCAAAATATAGAATTTATGGGGGCAATGTTAGTAAAAATATCGAAGTTCGGGTAAAAGAGGATCTTCAAATATCGGAATATTGGCTCAATAAAAAACCTGAGTTAAAAAGAAAATCGAAAGATAAGATTAGACTGAAACATGCACGGTTACATGGTAGATTAATAATTTTATATTTGCTCAACTATGAATCTAAAAAAATGATAAAAGAAATTAAAAATTTTGCACATGATTTATTTTTGTAGAATTCGCATATCGCAAGGAATTGCTGGACTGCACCCTGGGTGGTGATGAGGAAAGAAGAGCAACCGAGTTAAATCTTATTCCCCAACAAGTCTTCTCGCCAACCTGGTTATCCACCAGGGCATCGGCACGATCTCGTTTATTAAATTTAAATCATCTCTCGTTATCGCTTTTGTCGCAAGGATCCACACCCCGTAGAACAAGAGACCCGGTATCGTAACGGCGAACGCCTCGAGCCAAGGAGACAGCACCAGAATGAATTTGAGACTGAAGATGAGCAACAGTGTGAGCGTTCCCCCGACCAAAGTTTTTAGCAACGACGAGAGAGGCACGCTGAACTCGATGAGTTTTCGTGAATAATAAGCCAATAATAAAAGGCCGAGTAAATGAGCCGCAAACGTTGCCACCGCTGCCCCCCCAATGCCGTAAGGAGGAATTAGGGCAAGGTTTCCAACTATGTTAAGACACGCCATGAGCCCAACAACTTTCATGAGGATAACGGGCCTCCCAATTCCCTTCATCACTTCTGCGAAAATAATAAAGGGAGTGTAAACGATCGCAGTTACGGCAAGGATTTGAAGCGCAATTGTCCCAGGGAGATAGCTTGGGCCGTATAGAAGGTTGATAACTATCTCCGGAAAAGCTATGAAAATAAAAGCAATTGGCATGATGATTATGAACGAGAACTTGATTAGAAAGTGAATCATCTTTCCCATTAACGCCCGCTTCCGCCTCGCCCAAAGCTCGGAAATCATGGGAAAAAGAATCACAGTTAAAGCCAATGGAATGTACCAGAGCATGCGGGCTGTGGGCTGTGCTGCTTGGTAAAAGCCCACCTCAGGCAGGGTGCGGAATATGGTGATCATTAAAGTATCCGTGTAACTGAGGATCAGGCCCGCCGCTGCCCCCACGAGAAGTGGTAGCGCGAATACGAACAGCTTTTTAAGAAGTGGCTTGGTAACCGAGGCTTTTTCTTGAAATACATGCGGGTACCGTTTGATGAAAAAAATTAGGCTGTAAAAACCGATCACAGCTGCTGCGAGGAGGTATGCAAGGGCGACGCCACCGACACCTAGGCCCAAAACGCCCACAAAAAGCATCGCCAAGAGGAGAACCGACAGGATGCTGAAGACGCTGACCGATGCGTATGCCGGCATGTTTTGAAAGCCCTGAAACGTGGTTTGCATGAGGGTGTATAACATCGCCACAAAAAACCATATGCTCAATATCCTGAGAGGCAGTGACGCATCCAAGGTCCCAAAGATTGTTAGGGCTATTTGATCAGAAAAGAGGAATAGCGCGGCTGAGACGATAAAACCGAATGCAGTTTCGACCAGCAGCGTCAAAGCTATGGAAGATTTTATCTCCGCAAACTGCTTACGAACAGTGAACTCTGGGATGTATTTCCCCAAGGCCGAGCCGAGGCCTAGGTCGCGGAAGAGGATGAAAAAAGAGATAAATGTGAAGACGGCATAGAAGAGGCCAAAGTGATAGCCCTCCTCCTTCCCAAGAGCAATATCATTGGTAATTAGCGAGCGAGCCAGAAACATCCGCAGAAAGAGACCAATGATTTCAGAGGCAATGAACGCCACGAAGACTATTGCGCCGCCTTTGACTAAACGCTTGGCATAACTCTTTGGTTCTAGCGCGGGTTCAACCTCGGGCAAAACATCAACCTCGCGAATTTCAAACAAGTGCGATATCCCCGCCCAAACTTAAAAGCTAGCGGGCCCGGTGGGATTCGACCCCACGATTTGCAGCTCCTCACGTTTACCGGTAAAGGGGAATCAATTTAAGTAAGTTTCATTTACATGTAAAAAATGATGACCTTGGACGAGCGAACCCTTTCGGGAAAGTTCGGGTTTAAGGAGATGAAATGATGAAACTCGTGAGAAAGGACGAACGATACGAGCTATATGACATGAGCTTCGAGGGTTTCACCGTAAGCAAGACAGTCCTCCACCCGAAGCAGGAAACCCGCGGACACTCGCACGTGCACCCAGAGTTTTACGTATTTCTCGACGATGGGGTGCTAGAGCTGAGTGGGCAGGACAACATGGTGAAGCAGGGGGACATCATCGTCATCGAGCCCAATCAATTCCACCGGGTGCGCAATCCGAGCACGCATGACATGGTCTTCGTGTGCTTATGGAAGGGCAAGAGGCAATGAGGGCGATAATCTTAGCCAGGTTTGGGTAAGGGTCTGGAGATATCGGACATCGTGATACTCTCGAAAATAGCGGGCCCGGTGGGATTCGAACCCACGATTTGCAGCTTAGAAGGCTGCCGCCTTATCCAGGCTAGGCCACGGGCCCATGTTAAACTTGACGTGTAACGATTTAATACGTACGATGTGAACTCTTACGCGGCGAGGGCATGTCTAAGCTGTTTGGCACATTCGGCGTTCGAGGCATTTCAAACTTAGAACTTACACCCAAATTGGCTTTCGAACTCAGTTTAGCGCTTGCAACGTATTTGCGAAACAAAGGTACCATCGTGGTTGGCTATGACAATCGCACCTCTAGCGAGATGCTGGAACAGGCGGTAACAGCGGGCTTGGTCGGAGGGGGATGTAACGTCATCCGGGTCGGTTTAGTTCCAACCTCGGTTCTGTCGTTTGCGATCAAAAATTTCCAATGCGACGCAGGCGTCATGATTACGGCCTCACACAACCCGCCAGAGTACAACGGCGTAAAGTTCTGGGGTTCAAGCGGAGCTGGATTTCAGAGGGCCGAGGAACGGAAGATAGAGCGGATCATCTCGAAACGGGCTTGGCGGCGAGCCCCCTGGAATCGCGTGGGCAAAGCCCGCCAGATGGATGCCCTCGCGCCCTATATGCGGGCGGTCCTAGCAGCTATCCCCCGGGTCAAGCTGGAGCTGAAGGTCGTCGTGGACTGCGCGAATGCCGCTGGCAGCGTTGCAACTCCCAGCCTGCTGACGAGGCTCGGTTGTAAAGTAGTATCGCTTAACTGTCAGCTAGATGGCGCTTTCCCCGGCAGGCTTGCCGAGCCCTCTCCAGAGAACCTCAAAGAGCTAGCTCAAACGGTCGTCGCCTGCGGAGCGGATTTGGGGATTGCCCACGATGGTGATGCGGACCGAACCATAATCGTAGACGAAACCGGAAAAGTATTGACTGGTGACAGGGTCTTCGCGCTCATCGCATTACATCACCTCAGGGGACGAAAGCGGCCGAAGATCGTGACGACCGTGGCGACGAGCTCGGTGCTCGATGATGTTACGGAGAAACTCGGCGGCGATGTGGCACGCACACGAGTCGGGGAGCCGGAGATAATAGAGTATTTCAGGAGAAGGGGAGGCGACATAGGGGGGGAGGAGAACGGCGGGATAATCTTCTTCGATTGGTTACCCTGTCGAGATGGTATTCTGACCGCGGCCAAGCTCGTGGAGATGCTCTCCCGAAGCGCGATGAAGATTTCGGAGTTCGATGCGACCTTGCCCCGTTATCACCAGAGCAAGCAGAGGGTCAGGTGCCCTGATGAGCTCAAGCCAAAGGTGCTGAAGGCCTTGGAGAGGCGGTTCAAGAGATACAAGCTCGATCGCACCGATGGTCTCCGGGTGGTGACAGATGATGGTTGGCTCTTGCTCCGCCCATCCGGCACGGAGCCCATCTTCAGGTGTTTTGCGGAGGCGAGGGACGAAAAGCGCGCGAAGGAGCTCGCGGATCTGGGCATGAAGGAACTGAAGGCGAGCATCAGGGTGGCGAAATAGCCCTTTAGGTGATCACGACTCAGGACCAAGTTCCCTTGCTGGGTTCGTACTTCCCCACGATGCTTATTTCGGTCCTACATTTTGGGCATCGCCTATCCTTGAGTGCGTAGCGCGTCACTTCGAACCCATATCGCTCGATCAGTAGCTCGCCGCAGTTAGGGCAGTAAGTGTTGTCGGCCTCGTGGCCCGGTACGTTCCCTATGTAGACGTGGTACAACCCCTCTTCCTTGGCGATTTTTACGGCCTGTTCGAGTGTTTTAACTGGCGTGGAGGGATGGTCCGTCATCTTGTGATGCGGGTAGAAGCGACTGAAGTGAGTGGGTACCTCTGGCCCAAGCTTCTCCACCTCCCACCTGCAGAACTTTCGGATCTCCTCTAGGTCGTCGTTCTCGCGTGGGATGATGAGATACGTGGTTTCAAGGTGTATCCCATGTTCCACCATCCACTCACAGGTCTCCAGCACAGGGCGCATGCTGGGAACCCCACATATCCTCCTGTAAAAATCATCACTGAAAGCCTTGACATCTACGTTCGCCGCGTCTAGGTATGGGCGCAATTCCTGCAAAGCTTCGATGGACGTGTAACCATTTGACACGTAAACGTTGTAGAGGTCCTCGCGGTGTGCCAGCTTTCCGACATCGATAGCATATTCCGTCCAAATCGTGGGCTCGGTGTACGTGTGGGCTATGCCCTTGCAGTTGTAGCGCTTGGTCAGTTCAATTGCTCGGTCCGGCGGAAGGTCCTCGCAGGCAACTTTCTCAACGCTCGTCTGCGAGATGGCCCAATTCTGACAATGAGAACATTTGAAATTACAACCCGGAGCGGCGATCGAAAAAGCACTGCTCCCCGGCCAAAAGTGATATAGTGGTTTTTTCTCGATTGGGTCAGCTGCCATGGAAATGATTGAACCATAAATCAATGTGTAGAGCTCACCATCTTCATTCTTCCGCGCGCGGCAGACGCCAACCTTACCTGGGGCTATCACGCACCTCCACGGACAAAGTGCACAGCGAATTTTCTTGTCAGGTAATTTCTCCCAGAATTTAGCTGGTTTCTTCAAGCTGCCGCCCTAGAAAACTTGTCGGTTTAAGCTTAAATTTTACATGTCTAGTTGGAACCCAAACTTTTCATATAGAGGTGGAGATATCAAGTGGGGTTTGTGATGGCTGAAAGGCAGCGGGAGATCGAGCGCAGTGCTGAGGAGATCGTCCAGTCGTTTACAGAGGCTGCGAGAGAGCTTCCAGAGCTCAAAGAAACCTACTACAGCCAAGAAGCCTACAACGTCGTGCGCCCTGATGGGAAACCGACGGGCACCGAGGTCCGCGCCGATTTTCGAAAGCGGTTCATCTCAAACATGCCAGCCAAGGACGACCAAGGAAACCTAAAGGTGGAGGTGGCGCGATGGGCTGGGGAACGCTAGGGAAACTCGAGGCGATCAAGAGCGGCGAACTCTCGGCTGCAGAAAACGTGCAGCGGGCGCTAGAGCGAATAGGGAAATTGAATAAAAAACTGAACGCTTTTATCGAGCTCAACCCCAACGCTGAGGCCGAGGCCATCGATCGGAAATTTAAGCACGGGGCGAAGGTCGGAAAGCTGGCCGGGCTGACGATCGGGGTGAAGTCCAACATCAGTGTCAAAGGGCTTCGATCCACATGCGCTTCGCGGACGCTGGAGAACTATGTTTCGACCTACGATGCCGAGGTCGTCAAGCGGATCCGTGCCGAGGGTGGTATCGTGGTGGGCATGACCAATATGGACGAGTTCGCGTGTGGCTCGAGCGGGGAGACCAGCGCATTTGGCCCAACCGACAACCCTGCTGCCCCAGGGCACATCCCGGGGGGATCGAGCAGCGGAGCGGGGGCTGCGATCGCTGCGGGACTTTGTGATTTTTGCATAGGGACGGACACCGGGGGCTCCATCCGAAATCCAGCCAGCCACTGCGGGGTGGTTGGGGTAAAGCCAACTTATGGATTGGTTCCGCGCCAAGGGTTAATCGACCTTGGGATGAGCTTAGATCAAATTGGTCCGGTAGCACCAGATGTTAAAGGCGCCGCTCTCCTGCTCGAGGTGATCGCTGGCAAGACACCCGACGAGTGCGTGATGCTCGACGTTGAGCGGGTGAGCTACCTAGACCGACTAGGGGATGGAGTCAAGGGGATGCGGATCGGCGTTAGCCCAAAGTTCGCTGAGCTCACGGACCCAGCTGTCATGCAGGTCATAAACGGCGCGGTTGAAAAGCTACGAGATATGGGAACCAAAATAGTGGAGGTAGATCTGCCAAACCTGGAGCGCGGCCTTCCTGCTTACTACCTCATCGTTTCCGTGGAGTTCTTCTCGGCGACTCGCAAGTTCGACGGGCGCAAGTACGGGAAGCGCATTGAGGAGGTCTGCGGCGAGGAGGTGCTCCGGAGAATCCTGCGGGGCCAGTACATCAGCCGAAAGGAGTACCGCGGGAAGTACTACCAGCGCGCACTCCAAGTCAGAACACTGATAAGGCATGAACTGATGGCGGCGCTCAAGCGGGTCGACGTGATCGTTGGGCCCACGGTGCCAAAGCTTCCCCACAAGCTGGGGGCAAAGCTCACCCCGATGGAGATGTACGCATACGATTACCTAACAATTCCAGCCAACCTTGCTGGCATCTGCGGAGGAGTGGTCAAGGCAGGTGAGGTCAGTGGTATCCCTGTAGGGATTCAGGTTCAGGGCAAGGTCCTCGGGGAGATGGAGATGCTAAAGGTAATGCAAGCTCTGGAGGCCACGGCATGAAGGTAAAGATCGGGTTAGAGATCCACCAGCAGATGGCGACAGAGCGCAAGATGTACTGCAACTGCCCGACCAATTATCAGGATGTCCCACCGAACACTAACGTCTGCCCGATCTGTACGGGAATGCCAGGGTCAAAGCCGCTACCCCCAAATGAGCGGACGGTCGACGCGGCGATCGAGATCGCGCTCATGCTCGGGTGCAAGATCATCACAGACCAAACCATCTACATCCAACGTAAGCACTACGACTACCCCGACCTGCCATCGGGCTACCAGCGCACGAGCCTGCCGATCGCGAAGGATGGCGAACTCCAAGGGGTGAGAATAAGGGAGGTGCACTTGGAGGAGGACCCGGGGCAATACGACCCAGTTGCAGGGACGGCCGACTACAATCGCTCAGGGGTGCCGCTCGTCGAGATCGTGACCGAGCCAGATATCCGGTCGCCTGAGGAAGCTAGGAAGTTCCTGCGCGTGCTGACCCGCGTGCTCGAGTACACCGGGAAAGTCAGGCCGGAGGCTGGGGGGGCGATGCGGATGGACGTGAACATCTCTTTGGAAGGTGGGGGTAGGGTGGAGGTGAAAAATATCAACTCGGTGAAGGGGGCCTACCGTGCGCTCAAGTTTGAGATCATCCGGCAGCGGGAGAAGCTCAAACGCGGAGAAGTTGTCGTGCGGGAGACTCGGGCATACCTAGAAAGTCAGATGACTACAGTTCCTATGCGCACGAAGGAGCTCGAGGAGGACTACCGATACATCCCTGACCCAGACATATACCCGCTCATCTTGGATGCGGGAAGGGTTAAATCGGTGCGGAAAGGAATGGTCGAAGCACCTCACCTCCGAGAGCAGCGCTTGGTCAAACAGTACAAGATTTCTCGGGGTGCGGCGGGAGTTATAGTCAGCGAGCGCGAGCTGGCAAACCTCTACGAGGCAGTGGCACGCGAGGTCGACCCGAAGCTGGCATCGACCTGGTTCAGGACCAGGCTGAAGAAGGTGCTGAATTACATGAAGCTTAGCGCTGCGGATGTCAGGTTCACTCCCAAACAGATTGTCAGCCTATTGCGGATGGTCGAGGCGGGCGAGGTAACCCCGGAACAGGGCGAGCTAATCCTCAGGGAACTCGTCAAGCATCCCAGCGATCCTCATAAATTGCTGCAAAAGCTCGGCCTTAAGGGCCTGAAACTGGCTGAATTGCGGGCTGCCGTGGCTAAAGTCATCCACGCGAACCCGAGGGCCATGAAGGACTACCTTGCCGGCAAGGAGGAAGCCCTTCACTTTCTGGCGGGCAAGGTGATGAAGCTCACCCATGGGCGGGCCGATCCCAGAAAGGTGGTCAAGCTGTTACGCGCGAAAATCGTGGGGAAGAAATGACTGATGTTAGAGAAAGGGTTCTCCTCGAACTCTTGATGGCGAAGCCCTGGAAGCGGTTACTGGCGTGGATGATCGATCAGGCCCTTTTGTTAACCCCGGTGTTGCTGTCAGTATATCCATCACTTCCATCACTCGAGGATCCGTACCTATACGTAGAGATCACGGAAGCGTTGTTGCTCATAAATCTCGTTTACTTTACCTTGGTAGAAGGGACATTCGGACGGAGTTTCGGAAAGTGGGTGATGGGGATAACAGTATACGACGAAAAAGGCAGGCGAGTTGGGTTTTCCAAGGCCATGCTGCGACGCATAGGATTAATAACGCCCATATTGGGGATTTTCGACGCGGTAGCCATTATGGCAACGTCTCGCAAGCAGAGATTGTTTGACGTTATGGCGGGCACAGTCGTGATAGATGACACCCAAGCTCCAGATGCGATCGCATATCTTCGAGGTGCGGATATCAACAAATTGCTCGCAAAGTTCGGCCTCGTGCCTCGTGCACCACTCAGTGAAAAAGCTAGGCTGACGCGAACGCTCAAGAGGATGAGGGAAATGCGGGCTAGACTGAAAGTGCTCCGTGCGAGAGGGGAGCTCACCCGCGAGGAGTACACGCGGCTCGAGGAAAAGTACAAAACGCGCATGGAGGAACTCAAGGAAAAGCTAGGGGAGGGCTAGTCGGCGAAAAGGGCGTTCAGGATCGTATCCGGGTCGAACTCCACCAGATCATCATATGTCTGTCCTGTGCCCAAGAACAGGATGGGTTTGCCAGTCACGTAGGTTATCGAAAGTGCGGCTCCGCCTCGAGCATCTGCATCCATCTTGCATAGGATCGAGCCGCCTATCCCAACCGCTTTATCAAATGCCGATGCCTGCTCGATAGCATCATTTCCTGTCAGAGCATCGCCCACGAAAATCGTCAGGTCCGGCTTTACAACTCGAACTATCTTGCGCATCTCGTCCATCAGGTCGATATCCGTCTGCATCCTCCCCGCGGTATCGACGAGCACGACGTCGAGCCCCCGAGCCTTCGCGTGTGCTACAGCATCGTAAGCCACGGCTGCAGCATCCGCACCTCGCCTCTGCTTGATCACACCCAGACCTAAGCGCTGGGCATGGATCTCGAGCTGCTCTATGCCTGCTGCTCGAAAGGTGTCCGCGGCGGCAAAAACCAGTTTATAACCCCGATTCATCAACCACTTCGCGAACTTTGCAACTGTGGTAGTTTTTCCATGGCCGTTGATGCCTACGAACACGAACACGGCTGGCTCGCCTTTGGCACGTTTGGCATCTATGAGCTTGAGCAGGTCGACCTTCTTATCTGTGACGAGGACTTCCCGTATAGCTTGGCGCAGTACCTCGTCCGCGAGCTTCTTTGGATCTTCGGTCAAACCTAGCTTTCGCCCAGATAGTTGTTCCTTGGCGCGCTCAATGATTTTGTCAGCCACCGGCACCGCGACGTCGCTCTCGAGCAAACTCACTTGGAGATCCCATACGATATCATCAACATCCCCAGGGGCTAGTTCTCTCCGGGTGACGCGCTTTACAATCCGCCTAATTCCTCTGCGCGGTTTTTTGGGAGCCGGAATAGTTGGTGGGGCCTCTAGAGGGGCTTCGGTAGGCGCTTTGGGTTGGACTTCTGTAGGTGTCTCAGGTGGAACTTCTGTTTCTGCTTTCTGACGGACGCGTTCCACCACCCGTTTGAGCTTCTGCTTCAGCTTCTCGAACATCGAACTCACCGTTAGTTAGAAGTGAGCGATACACTTATTTCTTTTTTTAGGGGTTAGGTGATATTGCTTATTTCTAAATTAACTTTTCAAGGGCTACTCTTCCTTGGTCCTCTTGAGGATTCGCTCTGCCTCTGGCCTCAGGGCCTCGATGCGCTCGCCGAGTTTCTCCAGCTCCTGCCTATCCTGCTCCATAGCCTGTCCCAGCTCGGTCATCCTCGCTTCCAGCATCCCAATCGTGCCCTCAACGCTGCGCTCGGCCGCCACATCTGCGCCCAAACCAGTTATCACCTTGTCCGTTAGGGCTATCTTGGCGGTCACGAAGGAATCGCAGCCGATCGGGACAAGGACCCCGGTATCTGGCTTGAGCCCTTTGATAGTCTTTACTGTCTCAATTGTCGTCGAGAGTTCGGATATCGATGAAGCCAAGATGGAGAGCTGTTGGCGGAGCAAGTCGGCTGTGTTTTGATAGTTCTCCAGCTCGATAAGGACCCGCTGGAGCCTCTGTCTATCTTCTGGAGCTAGTTTTTCCATTCAATCATCTCAGCAGCGCCGCCACACGAGAATCTTTTACCTCTTCCGGCTTAATTTCAGTTACTTCTTCAATATTGATGAGGTTTCGCTTAACTTTATGTTTGCTTCCCACTTCCGAGTAAACGCGCTCGAGCGCGTGCTTTTCGGATATCGCTGGGAGCTCCTTCATAAAGGCCTGTCTTTGGTAGCCCTGCTTGAACCAACCCTTCACCCTGAATATTTTGACCATTTTCTCCCCTCAGATGAAGCCAAGGGCGCTCTCTATCCTGCCGAGCTCCGGCCCTGTCGTCGTCTCCCCTGTGATGGCGCCATGCGAGTTAGCGATCATGCACACACCGACATATTTTACCCCGCCGCAGGCAGTGCCTACATCTACCGGCACTTGCAGGATTTCTCCAACCGCCTTGAGTTCCTCGCTCGACGCATCTGGGTGTACGAGCGCCCCTTTATTTGTGGCTACCCCAGCCGCGCCGACGTTCTTGATGCCGGCGATCGTACCTTGCTCGATGGGCACACCCAAGGTTTCACCTATTAGCTCAAGCGCCTCAGCAGATAAATCAGGACTGACCAATGCCCCCTTGTCGTTTGTGAGTACCATATTCCCCATCGCTGTGTGCCTGCTAGGTATGCGGGCAACATTTATCCCGATTTCGCCCAGAAATCTCTCCTCCCCCTCTTCGAGCAAGTTCGAAGTGACAAGCCCATTTGTATTCCCAGCCGCGAGCACGCCGATGAGCGGGCTCCTGTTTATGCTCGCCCTTACAGCTTGCACGTCAAGCGCGTCGAGCACCGCTTTTTCTCGCACGCTAAAATGCCTAGGCAGGAGTGAAATTTTATCTGTTGTTAAAGCGAGCACGCCGAGGAATGGGAGGTGGTCGAAATTAACTCGAAATATCGGCACCTTATCACCCCACATTCATTGAGAATCGAGTTACTCTGCCAAGAAGGCCTCTACCGAGCCATCATCTGCCTTGACCGCTCGAACTCGAACCCTTGACAGGCAGTGTTCTATCCCCCGCTCCCACAACTTCCGATTTAACTCCTCGTTGAGCTTGATCTGCTTCGATTTCATGTGTCGCTTCAGGAACTCCTGCACGATCTTCACAGCTCGCGGAACGCGGCGGTGCCTGGGCGCGTTCTTGGCATCTCGGAGCGGTATGACATAAATCCTCTCTTCGGGCATGAGCTCACCTCAGGGCTTTATTCGTTGACGGCGCCAACTTCGCCTTTTTGCATTAGTGCGCACCTTGCCCATGGTCTTGGCCATTACCCAAACTGGCACGCGGCGAGTGCGCTTGCCAGCCCTCGCTAGCCTCCGCTTTAACGCAGCCGGCTTGTTCCTTGCCATCTAAGCCCTCCTTATCCTTATATTGCGCTTCCGCTCCTGAAGCCTTTTCAATATCTCGCGCAGCTGCGCATCCGTGATTTGGGAGGTTAGCCTGCCAGATTGGGCTAGCTGGATCAGCTGGAGCTCGATCTGTTCGGCAAACTCGGGCTTTGCCGCCCTTATATTTGCCAGCCTGCTCCGTGCCTCGGGCGTGAGTATCTGTTGCATGGCGAGCCTTTTCTGGACTTCGTACTGTCTTCGAAGTTCCTCTTGGCGTCGCTGCTCATCAATCCTCGCCTGAAGTTCCATTAGCTTCCTCCTCCGCAGCTCCTCCTCTTCTTCCATTTGATCATGCCACCTCGGGAGCTTTGGGCAACTCGGTCTTCATCCTGTCGGCCAAGTTCGTGAGCATTTTCGCTCCCTTTGACGTAACCTTGCGTCCGCCGTGCTCGGTCTTAGCCACGAGTTCAGTCTGCTCGAGCTGCTGCAGAATCACCCGCAGGACTTTTCCACCAGATTTCCGGAAGCGATCGGGAGCCACGCCACGATTTTTACCCCCACCATAATATGTTCGAAGTCTCGAGATGCCTACCGGACCATTTAAATAGATCCGCCTCAGGAGAGAGGCCGCGCGCATGTACCACCAATCGGGTTGCTCTGGTAGGCGCTCCTTATGCGCTCCTGTTTTAGCATAGCGACTCCACTCGGGTGGCCTAAGCTCCTCCAATTTCCTGAGCTCCTCGCTGAGCCGCTTTATCAGCGCGCTTGGTGGAACCTCTCGGACAGACATTCATTTCCCTCATGCAGATTTTATCGTATCGACCGTCTAAATTTGGTGAGGTGTTTAATTAACATTTCTCATTCGATTTCGTTCCCTTTTCCCATATGGTATGCGCATTTGGTGACCACACCTCAGACATGTGATGATAATGCAGGGCGGCTTTGGACGAGTTCGCACGCGGCAGCTTACACTTGGTTTTAAGAAGGTCATGCACTTCCTGCAGAACTTCCCCTTTAAGCGAGGGGGCAGCCTGACGTTGTAGCGCGTCGCGAGCCTCCACGCGAGCCGGACATATCTATTGGCCAGCTCAGGTCTGCGGCTCGACACCTGCTCAGCCAGCTCGAAGAGGCGCTCGATCCGCTCTGCGGCGATGGCCTTGTTTTCAGCCTTTAGCTCACGGGAGGCCCGTCGAGGCATGAAATCACCTGCTAAATCGGGTTTTCTGGACATCGAATGCATCCTCGTACGCGCAGATAGCCCTAGTGAGGACGGTTGGGGCCTCGAGTTGCTCTGGATCTATGCATACGAGTTCATCCGATAATCCCGCCACGTTCGAAATGAAATTGCCGTGTGGAAATCCACCGATGATTGCACAAACTTCATCGTCCCCCGAAATGCCTTGGAATAGCTCACTGTAGGACTTCCTGTTTCCATGCTCGCTGAATGTCATAACTTTCGCCGGCTTGATTCGGGTGATGATTTCTTCCAGAGAGGCATCTTGAATGTGCAGGAGCGGGTTTTCCGGCGGTGCAGTACCTGCGAGGAACAGATGTTCAATTAGGCCCGTAAAGCGGTTGTATGCTCGGGGCAAGCGCGTGGAGGGATCAACGGTGATTAGCTTGTTTTGACGGGTGTGCACATAAAGTCGCAACAACCCTTCGCGGTTGAGTGGGGTGTCGAGGGCGGCCAGCAGGCAGATATGTACGATGTCGGGTCTCCCGCGGCGGTCGGCGTCTGGCAGCCCTCGCATCGCTGGGTAATGGAAGTTCGAATCGAGCAGGATCTCTGTTGGTCGCCTCCCCCTGTGGCGGGATTGCCAAGCGATGGCGCGGTTGGATGCGATTTCCACGGGCACAGTTTCGAGTTCGGCGTCAGCTATGATTAAATGAAGCATATCGACACAACTGACGATTGGTGGGCAAACTATTTAATTCACTTTGAAAATCAAGTTTCCTGGGTGGGAACATTTTAACATACGAGGATGTAGCGATTAGGATCCCAGTAACGTTGATAATAGTCGCGATCATCTTGATTTTTAGGGCATCTATCGGCACACTTGTCAAGCGAAAATTTGGCAGGCTTGTGGGATATCAGAACCTCACCAACCTGATTTCGGGCATCTTCACAATCAGCTCGGTGCTGTACATATTGTACCTCTGGGACGTCCCCTCGCTGTTGGTGGGCATCTTGACCCCGCTCGGCGCATTTGGAGTTGTCCTCCTGTTCGCCCTGAAGGACATATGGATTTCGAACGTCTTCGCGGGCATCTCGCTGATAGGTGATAAATCGATAAACATCGGGACCGAGGTGGAGATAGCCGGGATACGCGGTAAGATTACCGAGATCACGCTGACGGTCACCAAGGTGAAGACAAAGGATGGGCGCCTGATGATAGTTCCCAATAGGAAGTTCAAGGAAGATGTCGTAACCATCAAAACTAAGCGAGGGTAGTATATCTTTTTATGTGGCGTTTCCCCGTAATTCTTGAGAGCTTTGACCGGTGAGTGGTTGAGAAAGGAGATTATCTGTTGGCCGTTGTCCCTGCTGGTTATGGTCACCTTAATTTTAGTAGAAACTAACATCACTTCACCTGTATCTGCACAAGCTTCAGACCCACCCGTCGAAATTCATTTGACATGGAGCCAGAACGATACTGCCCATACCATCACGATAACATGGAAAACGGTGACGGAAAATGCAGGAGATGTCGTGCGCTACGGTGTAAATCCCGGAGAGTATGGATCTTCGGTGGTCTGGAGCCATCATACTTACTCTGGTGCGAGGGGCTACATTCACGATGTCGAGCTAACTGGGCTATCCCCTAACACGATTTATTACTTCATCTGCGGCGGAGAGAATGGCGGTTGGAGTGAGGAGAGAGAATTCAAAACAGCACCTGCCGCTTCGGGGAATATCAGGTTCGCCGCGGGAGGCGATTCAAGGTTCGGCGGTGATTGGCCCGGGTCGCGGGATGCGATATCGCGCGCGATGGCGAAGTTCAATCCATCCTTCGTCCTTTTCAGCGGAGATTTCGTGATGTCGGGAGGCGACCAAGGCGAATGGGATAACTGGTTCGCTGCAGCGCAGATGTACTGGGTCGATAACGATAACTTGACCATACCCATTATTCCCGTCCTCGGAAATCATGAGGGGATGGCGACTAACTACTTCGGGCAATTTTCCTTGCCCGGAAATGAACAATGGTTCTCCATCGATTGGGGGCCAAATCTTCACATAGTAGCCCTGAATAGCGAGGTCAGCATTACCGGAGAGCAACTCGACTGGCTGAAAAGCGACCTTGCCGAGCATGAGAACTGCCTCTGGAAGGTGGTTCTATTTCATAATCCGGCTTTCAGCAGTGGTAACCATGGTAGCAGTGCGTCAGTTCAGAGGTATTGGGTTCCCATATTCGATAATTACCACGTTGACTTAGTTTTCTCTGGTCATGATCATGATTACGAGCGAACGTATCCGATAAACTACACCATATCGGAGAATACCCCAATTTCATCTCCAGAGAATGGGACCGTTTATGTAGTTAGCGGTGGATGGGGTGCACCACTATACGGTGTTGGATCAAACTGGTGGACTGCCTACTCCCAGTCAAAATATGATTTTGTGGTGGTGGATATATTCGAGAACGGCACCCTTCATCTACAGGCTGTGGGCACAGATGGAGAGACTTTCGATGAGTATTACATTCATAAAGAAGTGTCAACCCCCATCCCAGGTGGGGAATTGCCGATTGCAGCCATAGCTATAGCGATCGTAGTCATAGCTTGCGCAGGAGTCGCATTTTACCTATTAATGATGAGAGGGAAATCCTGATATTGGGGCACACATCGGCAGTTTCATAGCCTGAGTGGTGATGGTTTACCCGCTGAGGAAGTCGAAAGGGCGGTGGCGAGCCCTATAGAATTGCCAGCTCTATCGATAACACCAAGCAGGCTATAGCTATCACAATGGGCATTATCAAAAAGCCGTACTTGGAGAACTCCTTGAAGGAAATCGGGTATCCCTTATCCGAGAGTATCTTCGCCCACATGAGGCCAGCGAGAGCGCCCATGAGCGTGAAGTTCGCCCCGAAATTGCTCCCAGCTATTAACGCCGTCGTCGAACCTAACGAGGCCGTCTGGGAAGCTACAAAGGAAGGGCTCTGGAATGTCTTGACGAAGAATATCGTCATCGGGTGGTTGTTCATAACGCTGGCAGCTAGGGAGGATAGAATGCATATGCTAAATATCATCGTTATCGGGCTCCCGGAAATTTTTGAGAGTTGAGACGCGAATAATTCGGTCCAGCCCGTAGAGGCAAGCCCCTCGATTATAATGAAAAATCCCATGAGGAATGGTACTATCTTCCATGGCACCCTCGACGAGATGGCCGAGATGCTAGAGCGATATGTTACAACATCATGCAGGAACATCACAAGCGCAAAGAATAGAGCTATCCCCCATAGAGGGATGCCGGTCCAGCTGGTGGGCAAGCTCATAAAGACTATGGTGCATGTTAGCACTATTGAGCCGAATAAGGCCCCATTTCTATTCTTGAGGGCTGATTGGGGATCGATTTTTGGTGTTTTGAATTGGTTAGGAATCCTCCGCCTAAAGACCAGCCAAAGCAAAAGGAAGCACGAGACCGCCGCAAAAATAGATGGTAGAAACATCCACCTCGCGAACTCCATGAAGGAGAGCCCATTGGCCCCGTAGGCATCCGCAGCTACTATGTTTGTAGGGTTCCCAATGTAGAGTGCCATACCCAAGATATTTACCGCAAAAAACTGTGCGAACAAGAATGGGATGGGATCTAACCTTGCATTTTTGCACACATAAAAAATGATTAGGGTCATTGTCAGGATCACGGTGTCGTTATCGGTGAAAAGGGTGAGAAATGCCGTGAGCAAGAAAAAATACACGAAGAGCCTTTTACCCGAGTTCTTCGAAGCTCTCGCAACGCGCAACGATAAGTATTCAAAAAAACCTGTGAAATCCAATGAAACGCAAATGTACGATAGGGACGTGATTAGGATGATTATGGAATATGGTTTCACGCCAGCGCTCCCGACGATGCCCCCTGCGATGGTGTCGATCCCGATTGAAAGGGTCGCAACCAGGATGATCACACCGACGATTGGGGCCAAGCCGTAGTCGATCTGAATGTATTTTGATGTGAAAGGGATCCTTATCGTTGGATGTTTAAAGACCAAATAAATCGTCGCAACGAAGACAAGCATAGACACTATAAACGGGCTGCTCAAGGGCACCGCCAATCTGTCCTAGTTATCGAGGGGATCACACCGATTGCCCGGCCTTTCTCACGAGGACGACCGTACATGGGGCTTTTTTCACCACATAGTCGGAGATGCTTTCCGAGAAAAAGCCGAGCAAGCCCTTTCTGGGGATCACGCCCGTTACTATGGCATCGCAGGAATTTTTCTTGGCGAATGAGATGATTGCCCTTTTGACATCCGTCGACTCAACTACTTTTAAACTACATTTCAGCCCATTTTTCTTGAAGAGGTCGATTATCCAAGCAAACTCCTTTGAGACCTCCTTTTGGACGAAATCGGTTAAAAGGTGCACGACATGTAAAACATGTACTTCGGTCTTCTTAGAGCACAATCCCACCGCGGCCTCGACAACTTCCTTTGGCGTCGCGCTCGTCACGCAGAGGAGCATTCGTTTATACATAGGTAAAAGTTGTCTGGCTTTTGGCTTAAAATCTTTCACTTTGTTTCTGGGGGTGGTCTGAAGGTGCGGCCGGCGGGATTCGAACCCGCGTTACAGGCTTTCCTCAGCGTATGGAGGGCCTGAGTCTTAGACCAGGCTGGACCACGGCCGCACTATTTAGTCTCTAATTTTTATACAAATTAGAGTTACCGTTGAAGCAACTTATACTCGTGGGAAGAATTCTGCGGGCTCTTCATAATGCTCTGATACTCCTTCCCCACAACGTTATAGACGTTATGATGTTATAGAACCCCGCTCGTACCACGGCTTGAACCGCTTGAAGTCGGGCTACTGGCACTCGGGCGCGCAAAGGGCTTTACGTGATTAAAAATGCCACTAATGTCGGGAGATGATTTCGTTTGTCTTTTGTGCTGCTCTGTTTACATCTCCCATGCTCTTCGCCCCGGCGCATACTCCCTTGCCCGATACGAAGAGCAACAACACCGTCTTGGGATTGTCGAGCCTGAACACGAGGCCTGGAAAAACCTCCGGCTCGTATTCAGTGTTCTCGAATCTGCGAGCTATACGCTCGATATCAATCTTCCTGCCGAAATTAACGGATGCCACGATATTCTGAACCTTGACTTTTGGCTCCGTTTTCACCTTTATGTGTGCTTCCCTGATCTTTCGGGTAAGCTTCTTTATCGCAAGCTTGGCATCGGCCATGCTCCTAGCGCCGACGCAGTTCATCTTTCCCGATGCGAAGATGAGAAATGATGCTCGAGGATCCTCTGATTTATAGACCACGCCGGGAAAGCTTTCTGGATCATAGCGTGCGCCGTCCAACGACCTAGCCAACTTGTTGAGGTTAAACTCTGTGCCCTCGTATGTGACCGAGAGCACGATATTTTGGATTTTAGTTCTTACCTTTGTCATCTCCTCACCCCATAGATTAATTAGTATGTTGTACTTGCCCATTTCGGTTACACCTCCTCCGAGGCGGCGCGCAAAGGGCTTTTACAAATTAAGCTTCTACTTGAGCAAGGCGAGTAAACCCGTGACTACCATCGAAAGGATGAAGGCTATGATTAGCAGCAACACCAAAATTTTTCTCGCATTTTCGCTCATCCGATCTACCCACAGATCCCGTGCCATTTCCGCAATCCTAATCTATTCAATGTTTCTTATATGTCATGCAGGCAAACAAATTGTGTGAAGTCGAGGAACCGTCATGTCAATCGAGGGGTATGTGGAGTATAAAAAGAGGAAATTTTGCAACGACGTGAAATGTCCGGTGCAGTTAAAGTTAAACTTTCAAAAAGAAGGTTCCCCGCAATACGAAAAAACTAGGCAGACCTGTAAAACCGACTGTAAACATACCACATGGGAATTCCACCATTGGTTAATAGAGAAAGGCTATATTATCATCAGGCCCGAAAAATAACTCGAAAGGAGGAGTTGCGATGGATTGGGGAATGAGAAACAGGCTCGCACAGCTAATTCAACCCGATGGTAGGGCCCTGTTCCTGCCCATAGATCACGGGTATTTCCAGGGGCCAACCCACAAGTTAGAGAAGCCGGGCGAAACCATCAAGCCCATTCTGTCATATGCGGATGCGATCATGCTTACGAGGGGAATACTCCGCTCCTCTGTCGATCCCACTAACACGAAACCAATAATCCTGCGGGTTTCGGGCGGCACGAGCATGGCTAGGAAGGAAGAGCTAGACCAGGAGGGAATCACGACTTCTGTGAAGGAGGCCATCCGCCTAAATGCCAGCGCCGTATCTATGTCTGTCTTCGTGGGGAGCCCGCATGAACACGAAACGCTGCTAAACCTCTCGAGCCTGGTCAACGAGTGCGAGGAGTACGGCATCCCGGCGATGGCGGTTACAGCCGTCGGCGCGGAGTTGGAGAAGCGCGATGCACGATACCTCGCCTTGGCCTGTAGGATCGCCGCAGAGCTGGGGGCGCGGGTGGTGAAAACATACTATTGTAAAGAAGGTTTTGAAAAGGTCGTGAAAGGCTGCCCCGTGCCAGTGGTCATGGCTGGTGGGCCAAAAGTAGACACCGAGCTTGAGGTCTTTGAGTTCGTTTATGATGGAATCCAGAAGGGATCGATAGGCGTGAACCTTGGTAGAAACATCTGGCAAAGCGATTATCCGGTGGCGATGATCAGGGCCATCCGTTCAATTATTCACGAAAATGCGACCCCGAAAGAAGCTCAGCAGATATTTGAAGATGTCAAGAGCGGCAAGGGACGAGGGGCACGATGAAGACACGCAAAACTTGGCGAGAAAAATTGGAAAATCCTCCAAAGGGGTTGCCAAAGATAGTTAAAGGTCCTCCGAAGTGGGAGAAAACGTTTGGAGGTAGAAGAGTTCTCATAGCCACGCCGCTTCTTGTAGATGGGTTGATACGCAAGGTCAAAAAGGGAAAACTTGTCACCGTGAATCAAATCAGGGAACGCCTTGCGAAGGATTTTAAAGCGGATTCGACCTGCCAAATCACCACAGGTATTTTTATTCGGATCATTTCTGAGGTGGCAGAAGAAGATCTGAGGATGGGTAAGAAACAGGTAACGCCCTACTGGCGGGTGCTCAAGTCCGACGGTAGCCTGAACGAAAAATTTCCAGGCGGTACAAAGGCCCAGGCAGCACGTTTGAGAAAAGAGGGGCACAGCGTCCAGTCGAAAGGCAAGAGGCTGATTGTGAAGGACTTCGAAAAATCCTTGCAAAAACTGTGACTTTAGGGATTCGATCATGCGCGTCGCAATGTACTGTAACAACCGGGATGTTAGGTTAGAGGAGATGTTGAGGCCCAAGATTGGCCCGGGCGAGCTTTTGGTGAAGGTGATGGCGTGCGGCATCTGCGGCAGCGACGTGCTCGAATGGTATCGCATCAAAAGTGCCCCTCGGGTGCTGGGACATGAAGCCACAGGTGAGATCGTCGAAGTCGGGGATGGGGTAAAACGTTACAAAGTAGGTGATAGGGTCTTCGTTTCCCATCACGTTCCATGCGGTAAATGTCGCTACTGCCTGAGCGGCCATCAAACCGCATGCGAAACCCTTCACAGGACGAATTACGATCCTGGGGGGTTTTCCGAGTACATACGCGTGCCGCAGATAAACGTGGAGCGCGGAATTTACCCTTTGCCTGAAGGTTTATCGTTCGAGGATGGGACGTTCATCGAGCCGCTGGGGTGCGTGGTACGCGGGCAGAGGTTGGCTCGCGTACAGAAGGGTGATAGCGTGCTCATCCTGGGTAGCGGCATCTCTGGACTGCTCCACATACAACTCGCCCGCGCGCTGGGGGCTGGGCGGGTGATCGTGACTGATGTAAATGAATATCGCCTGAAAGCTGCAAAAAAATTTGGAGCGGATGCCGTGATAAACGCGGGAGAGAATGTGTCTGAAAGGTTGCGCCAACTCAACGAGGGTAGGCTTGCGGACCGAGTGATAGTTTGCACTGGGGCCACGTCCGCGAGCAAGCAAGCTCTGCAGTGCGTGGACCGGGGGGGCACTATTCTGTTTTTTGCCGTGCCTGAGCGAGGTGTTGATATCTCGGTTCCAATCGCTGAATTCTGGCGCAATGAAGTGACAATTATGACCTCCTATGGCGCAGCCCCTGTGGACCTTGAGGAAGCCCTAAAGCTGATCGCGGAGCGCAAGGTGAATGTTCATGAAATGATTACCCATCGATTGGGTCTGGCAGAAACTGGTTTGGGCTTTGGGCTCGTTGCTGACGCCAAAGAATCTCTCAAGGTGGTCATCGAACCTCAGAGATGAGCTTGTTCACGAATTCGCGTGCCCAGGCGAAGTCGGCGTAAGGATCTGGACCGGGTCGATACTCGATACAAATCATCCCCTTAAACTTCCCTCGGACCGCTTTCAAAACGGACTCAAAGTCTATGTTTCCGCGCCCTGGTGGCTTTGAGTCAACGTCGCGAAGCTGAAGTTCCGCGAGCTCACCGGCATGTTTTCCGACCACCTCAGCCACATCCTCCCCGTTATCGTAAATGTGCATGGTATCCGCCATCGGGCGCACGTAGTCTGAGCCAACCTTGCGGACCAAGTTGTATACATCTGACACGCTCGGAAGGAATGTGGTCCTGTTCTTGCCCAACGCCTCGATGGACACCGTTACACTGAGTTCTGCTCCAAGCTTAGAAAGACGTCTAAAAGTATCAACGCATTTTTTCATTGAATCTTCAACCGTTGGTTCCCCATATGTGGCAACGGCCACGACATTTTGTGCTTCAAGCGCGGAGGCCAACTTCATCGTCTCCTCTATGTGGTTCACAGCAATCTCTCGGTCCTTTTTCCTCGCACTCAATGGTATTAAGTCACGCAGGAGATTGGCCTGGACGGATCTGACTAGGACGTTGAAACTTGGGAGCGTTTCGGAAATCTCCTTTGATCGGTTTTCAGTAAGACCGTCGTTGACCAGTTCCAACCACATTCCATGCGACTCCAGCACCCTTAACTTATTCTCCAATGTTTTTCCAGGGATCGAAAATTCCACGCAGCCCAAAACCATTGTCTCACCGTTTTAGATAGATGCGGGGGCAGGGATTTTAACACCTATTTACCGGCAAAAAGGTGCGGGGGCAGGGATTCGAACCCTGGAACCCCTTCGGGATAGGCTCCTAAAGCCTACGCCTTTGACCAGGCTCGGCCACCCCCGCAAGGGATTGTATGGATTACAAAACTAAAAGAGGTTGCTACCAGACCTTGCCGGGTTTCTTTGCCCCGAAGACCGATGCGCGCTGCGCCATGTGCTCGAACCTCACCTGCTTCTTGACCTTCTTGTAGCAGTTCTTACAGTACCACTTGCCAAGAACGTGTTTTCCGCATGCACGGTGGAGTTCGACGCCGCAGCTAGAGCACTTGACAGTCTTGGGGGTAAGTGGTTTGTTGCAAACGGGGCAATTTGCTATGTGATCACCGAACAAACCTGTGCTAAACTATCTGATAAAGCATGAAAAATAAAAGAGTCGGGGGCGCCTTAAAATTACCCCCTCCTGTTTATTTCGCTCTGGCGAATGCAGGTTTTGCGTATGCCACGTAAGCCGCGAATAGGGCAACTAAACCTGCTATTAGCATCACAACATAGGGCCAATCGCGGGCAAAAGGACTCCTGAGTCTGGCTAGATATTCTAAACCCCAGAGGAAGAGTATCCCTCCACACACGGTGGAAACGCTTAAAGCAGGAAAAGCGCCCCTTAGGATACCAATGTAACCCAAAGAGACGACCGCGCTGTATATCATTGCCAGTCCGATTATAACCACTGTAAAGACTTCGGCGCCCACGCCTGCAAGAAGGGTTATGAGCCCGGCGATTGCTAATAGAATTTCTGGTCGCATTATGCCCGAAATATCAATCGGCTTTCTTGGTGCTGGTGCTGGTGCTTGTTCTGACACTTATCCACCTCCAACTTGAGATTAGCATAACCCTATTTAAAACCGTCGACCTTTAAACCCTTCGAAATCATCCCCTTAACCCGCCGCAGCTAGAACATTGGATGGTGGCATGAGTCATCCATTTTTTGATCCCATTGACTCACCGAAAAGGCATCGATAATCGAAGTGCCCCGGGCGGGATTTGAACCCGCGTCGCCGGCTTTCCTCGCATGTGGCACGAAAGGCCGACATGATTGACCGGTCTACACCACCGGGGCACAAGTGTAGTTCCGTCAGCACGCAAATAAAATGTTGCTGCACAGGGGCATGTTAGGAACTAGGTGGGCTCAGCCATGCGTAGCGCGCCGCCCGCCCTCGAAAAATGTGCGCTTAATTGTGGTTTACGCGTTTTTTATTTTTTATTCCAATCTCTGGCAGGAGCCATTCAATTGTTGTGGTATAACTGGCATGAATTATTTTCATCTCCAGTTTTCCTTCGTCTGCCATCCTCCGCATTTCTGTGGTCGTCTTATTTCCGGTCCCGACATCTCCAAAATGCTTCTCTCGCATCAAAGAGTTGGTCACACTTCCGCCATTAGCTTTAATGAATTCAATTATTTTCTCGTTAGACATTCGCATGCTTCCACTAGATTACTTGCGCCCCCCTTCCCTAAAAACATATATCGAGACCTTTGCGTGCCGCCCTCATTCCATGATCTTAAAAGGTGGGCCCGGCGCGATTCGAACGCGCGACCGCCCGGTTTCCCAGCTTTGCCTATGAGCCGGACGCTCTGACCAGGCTGAGCTACGGGCCCCGTCCTCATTTTATGCTCGCTGGTAAAAATGCTTATGCCGAAAACAAGGTTAAAAAGGGTTTGAGCTGAAGTAGCGCTGGTGGAAACTTGGATGTCAAGATATTCCCTCACGGCGATTCAGACGGTATCTGCGCCGCGGCTCTCGTGAAGGCGCTTTTTCCTGAAGCAGATGTCTGGTTCAGCCGAGCGGTGACATTGCTGCGCGACCTTCAGGAGAAAGTCGAGCCTGGCATGAAAATTTTCATCCTAGATGTCGCCATAAGCGAGACCCAAAAGGCACAGATTTTCGAGCGGATTCGCGGGCTGGCTGAGAAGGGCGAGGTCATCTACATCGACCACCACCCCCTGCCCCCGGATACCCTCAAGAAGGATTTACCGGCAACGCAGCTCGTACACTCCATTGGCGCGAGCACGTCAGCCCTAACGTTCGAGTTTTTACGGGCGAGCCTTAACCCAGACCTAGATCGCGTCGCGCTCTGGGGAGCAATCGCAGACTACACAGAGGGAGCTGAAATCGTACAGGCGGGGCTGAACAAGTACGACAGGAGGACGATATATATGGAAGCGGGCCTGCTCAGCCAGGCGCTGGACGAGGCGTCCGGCGACTACCATTACAAGCGCGAGGTCGTGAAGAAGCTCTCGCAGGGATTGCCGCCATCAGATATCCCACAAATGGTCGACTACGCGGTAAAGGCGACGAAGCGGGAATGGGAGGTGTGGCGATACGTCAAGGAGCACGTCAAGCGTGAGGACAACATCGCCATTGTCTACGACCTTCCATCTGGTAGCTTAGGTAAGGCAGCGCTCTATGCGCTCGGGGTGACTGGATCAGACATAGGCATCTGCACGCGCCAAAATGAAAACGAAATCGATATGAGCTTACGGCGGCGGGCGGGGGCGAGGATCGACCTCAACACGTCGCTGCGGCGCATCACGGCCCGCATAGGCGGTTCTGGAGGCGGCCATGAGGCTGCCGCGGGTGCAACGGTCCCAATCGAGCTTTTCAATACCTTCCTCGACACCTTCAAGAAAGAGGTAGCGCCCGTCATAAGTGCGGGGAAATAATGGCGCCGGGGAGAGGACTGTATCGATCATCACTCGCGGGAACACTAAAAACAGAGAAACTTACTTTTTGATTGACCCAAGACGAACTAGTTATTGACCGAAAGAATGATTTTATTTGCTTTTTCCGGGTGCACTAAAGGAACATCTAAAAACTTGTGCATCTCCATCTTTGGGAAGTAAAGCACATATATCGGGGAATGATTAAAGCCCTGCGAATAAGGGCCTCTTAAGTTACATAAAAATCCCAATTTTTCGCACATAGTTCTGACTTGTTTTAACCCCGCATAGTTACACATTGCAACTTCTGCTCCGCTTCCCTTCTTTACGTGACCTTCGCCATCGAATAGCGCCGCAAACCAGTTCAGTTGCATTTCTCTGTTTGAATTAAGTATCTCGGTTGGCACGCGCCATCCTAAGCTGTTGTACGGCCCCCATTTCATT